>Ga0307474_10001149_pt1 | contig 19275 bp, 13 predicted proteins | sample atmos_gasesECM1C_2_FD_203312 | JGI IMG/M metagenome (GOLD analysis project Ga0307474, IMG submission 203312) | Hardwood forest soil microbial communities from Morgan-Monroe State Forest, Indiana, United States - atmos_gasesECM1C_05 | ecosystem: Environmental > Terrestrial > Soil > Temperate... | reverse complement strand
GGCGCCGAGGTCCCCGCGCAGGGCCTTGAGCCGGAGTAATTGGCGCAGGGCTTGAAAATGCTCGGGAAGGTGTGGACGCGCGTTGTTCACTTTCGTTTGTTCCAGGAACTGGCTCCACGACTTACGGGTGAATAACGTGATTGTGCCCAACTTGCTGCCGCCTTCCAGGTGCGCGAGGATTTCGGCGGCAATGCGTTCCTGTTCTTTGACAGCAGGATTTTCGGAAACCTCCGGGCCGTACTTGACCAACGATTCCTTGGCATTTGCCGCTTCGCGATGAACAAGCCGAACGAAGCCGATGAGTTGATCCCAGGGCTGCCGGTGCACGTCGCCGTACCTGCCGGCGTAAACTGCGGCGAGTTTCCACTTGTCTCTGCCGGAAAGAGGCTCAACTGCCTGAACCAGTGCGGCAGCCAGCGCTTCTATTTCTGCGGGCGAACTCTGCGCGGCGCCGGGTTCCCATAGGTCGGCTCGCAAATCGAGCTCCTCCACGCCGAGACGATCGCGCTGGCTCACGCTACCTTCAAAGTCTTCCGCTCTCGGAAGATCGTGAAGCTCCGGAAGGTGACCCGAGAGTTCATTCTCGTCCTCGCGGGAAATCGAAACACCCGTGCGGTAGAGGTCGGCAAGCTCACCCGCAGAAAGAGGCAGCGGAGCCACCGCAGCGACTGGGCCAGGGATCCAGCCGTGCGCTTCCTTTTCCTGCATGACTTGACGAGCGGCATCGGCGGGCGCCCAAGACTTTCCCGCAATAGCGATATCTCGATATTCGTCGGCGCGAGCCTCCGTCAGCTGGTTTCGGATTTCGTCGAGCTTCTTCAGCAACTCAAGGCGTTCGGACTCCAATCTCTTCGCCTGCATTTCCAGCGAGCCCGCGTCGGCTCGCGACAACCTTTCGGCGATCGACCCCACCGCGCTCTCGAGCTGTTTGCGGCTGTCCAAGTCACTCTCGAGTACGCTGACACACAGGGGCCGCAGCTCGGGAACGATATGATGACGCACCATGCGCAATGCCTTCGTAGTGTGGCTGGTGACCAGAACACTTTTGCCCTGGGCGAGGAGATGACCAACAAGATTGCCAATGGTGTGAGTTTTTCCCGTGCCAGGAGGACCTTGCACCAAAACGCCTCCGTGTTCCTCAAGCTGCTGCGCGATTCGGATCTGCTCCGGATTGGCAGGTTTACTCAATAACACTTGGCTATCCGCTTGCTCCGAACCGATCGTGGTTGGATTCGCAACTCCTGTGCCGGGAAGCGACGATTCTTCTCCAACGATATTCAGGAGGGACCAAGGCAGATCTTCGCGCGTACGCAGGTCGGCGAGGATGCCCTCAATCGCGGCCGCAAATCCCAAGGTGCGCGTGCGCAGGAAGAGGACTGGGTCGCGTCCAATACACGGGTCGCTGAGTTCCGCATCCGGCGCGCGGCCGTCGAGGAACTCTCCGCGCGGGGATAGTTGCACGACCAACCGCCTTAGAAAGCCGGAGGTGGGACCGTTGACAAGCGGATGAAAGCCTTCTTGCTCCAACTCCTCACGGCATCGGCCGATCGCACGACCGTCGACATCACTCATCGATTGGAACAAAGCAGAGTAGAGTTCAACGGGATGGTCCGCTTCCGAAAGCGTGAATTCGGGCACCGATGCGTCAAAGCGCAATTGAAGGCGCTGGAGGAGTATCGGATGGAAAATCCCTCCGTCCGCACGGCACCAGCTCAAGATGCCATCTCCGAGGACAAGCTCCACGCGTTCGGCCTCGCGATCGATGCGGCCGTAGAGCGCGTACAGTGACTCGAAGATTTTCATCGCCGCGCGAGCGGGCCTTTCGGTCTTTGCCCACTCATCGCGCAGGAGGCTCCACCGTTCCAGAATCGCAGTCCTGGCTGGATCGGCTGCGAACTTCACCATCCTCAGCTCTGCACAGTTCCCCGATTCCTCTAGAGTTTCCTCGACAGCCAAGGCATTCGACGGGTCGTCCCACCCGTCTTCCAGCCATGTCGCAATCTCCTCGGGCGGTTCGGGTGCGCGTGTCAATCTTGGGCGCTGCACTTTCAGAACGTAGCTCGCGCCGTCTTCCACACTTTGGGTGTTCCCGCCATTTGTCTTCAAGGAGCCTACCTTTGCGACCCCACGTTGAACGGAAGGATGCCCAGGAAGATCACGCAACCATAAACTCCAGGGCTGCTCGCGGAGCTGGCGTTTCGCCGGATTACGGTGCTGGTTCAGCGCTTCCAGGTAGCGGAAGACGCGCGTGAGCTTGTCGCGAGCAATGCGGAGTTTTCCAACATCCATGTTTCACTGCCTTTTGCAGACACGCATAGGGGTGTGAGGGTGGGTTTAAGTAGGCACTTCAGAATATCAGCCTCGAACGGGGGCCTCAATGGTACCCCACTAGTACTGCTCGCGTGGCCGCGAAACGCAATATTTCAAGAGAACGGTGCCGATTTCACCGCCAACCGAACAAGGCCACCGCTAATGCTTGATTAAAACGCGTAAACCAGCCAAGTGGGACTTCTACGAAAGGCACTTATCCGGTAACCGGACAATTAGATTGGGAAGCCTGACTATCCCTGCTTTCCCTTCTTCAGTTCCATGCGCTCGGTGCATTCCGCGATCTGATCGTCGATGTGCTTGAGTTCCAGAGCCATCCGAATATCGTTCGGATTCTTCACGTACCGCGTGAATAGCGGTTTCCTCTTGGCCTTCAACTCTTCGCGCTTACTCTTCCAATCGACTGAAGTTGCTAACATGCGGTGACCTCTGCAATCAGTATGCACTCTCCCTGCCTGATTTGGTTCCCAACTCTTGATTTAACGCGCTAACCAGAAAAGTCGGCTCTGATACGAAGATAATCCGCCTTACCGGTCACTAAAGGGCGTGGTTGACTTAGCGGGTGTCGCAGCGGAATCGACCCGCACACTGCCTAATCAGGTATTCCGATGCGACAAGCGTTGCCCGTTTGCATGCCGTCGCCTAGCAGGATTAATGAGCCATGTAATCTGGAAAAACGTGAGGAATTAGCAGAATCGGTCAAATTGGCGGTTTCTCACCGGCCCGGGCAAAGACCTCCGGATGCTCGTGTTGACGCACTTGCACCATGATCACGCGGACGGTGATGACGGCGGTCTTGCCTTCGAGCCTTCTGGACATTGTTTTCCGCTGTTGCTGAGCTGAAACTCTCAAGCCCGGATGCTTCACGCTCGATCATTTACGTGCGAGCACCGCCTGGCCGAGGTGATAGGACAGATGGTTCGTGCGGCTCAGTAGGACGGCGAAGCGATTGCGCGAAGTATCTTTGGCGAAATCTTCTTCCGACACCGCAGAGTGCCGCTGGAGCCAGTCGGACCAAGACATTTTTGCGAAACCCTCCCACAATTCGTCGTTTACGGTGTTCCATGCCTGGCGAACCTGTTCGTGCGAAGGTATGTCGGCCCGCGATTTGTCGGGGTTCGAGACGAAGGCGGCATCAAACTCGGGATGAAATCGTTCTCTCAGCCCCAGCAGCGGCAGCATGGCATCGTGTATAGCTGTCAGATGTCCCCAAAGATAAAGCGCCCTGTTCCTGCCAGGCGCTATTTCTCGTAGGACCTCTGCGGACGAGAGGCCTCCAAAAAGCTTGTCCGCCCGCTCGATTTGCGCCTTCCATACCTTCAGCGCGAGAGCTGCATAAGACTCGTCGGTTCCCATGGCTCCATCTCCTCAGCCACCGCCTCTCAAATTCTTTCCGAACCGTTGCAGCCTTGCCACTGAGCCTAAGCGGTGGCAGCCTTCCCGTGATACGCAGGCGCAAAAACGTCCTGCACAAATTGTTCAAACGAAGTCGGTGTGGTGTTCTCCGGCGAACGCGGCTCCTGCGGAATGAGGACTCCTGCGTTGATGGCCTTGTACATCTCGATGTACAACGCAGCTCCCTTCGGCGGAACACCCATTTGGGTCAACGCCTGCTGCACCTGGTCATACGGAAACTGCTCGTAACGCAGATCCAGTTTGGCAATGCCGCGCGCAATCACGGCGGTAGCCTCCGTCATCGACAGGTCACGCTCCCCAAGCAGCTCGCGGGTTTCTTTGCCCGAAAAATCCAGGTGCAGGAGGCGTTGCGCGGCGTAGTCGCCAACGTCGCGCGTCGCGGCCATGGGCACCTTCAGGTCGGGTAGCAGGGCATTTCCGAAGATTCCTATCCCATGAATCATGCCGATCGCCGCCAGATTGTTTTCCATGAAATACGCGGCGCGCAGGTGCAGAACGTTCAAGCCGCTGATCGCGTTCAGTTTTTGCTCCGAAGAATGCAGCCCCGCGACCGGCCCGGTGCCTTCCGGGACCTGCGCGCCGTAGCTGCTCAAGTGCACCGCGTAGCGCAAGCCGGACTCCTTCACGGCCTTCGCGATCCCATCGCTATCTCGCTCCTGATCCTCCCGGGATTTCGCCGGCGGCAACATCAAATATGCCGCGCGCGCACCGCTGAAGGCTTTGGTGAGCGCAGCCGCGTCGCTCACGGTGGCCGTGAACGCTTCCGCGCCTTGGCGCATAAAGGGCTGCAGTCGCCCCGCGTCGCGCCCCACGACGCGCACGTTCTTGCCCTCCGATAGCAGAGAATTGGCGATGATCGAGCCGGTGTTCCCGCTCGCCCCCAAAATCACATGCATCGCATCCCTTACGACATCCACCTCGTCTTTAGGACTGTTCATATTCGTTTCTCCTTTCCTTAGTACGCCGTTTGGTACTGAACAAGCACCGCATATCCTGATCTCCCACCTTAGGGCTTTTGTCTGTGCCCTCCAAGGCCTTTACTTGACCGCGCTCAGAGACGGGTTGCTGCGTAGGTCCCACCCGCCGCCAAGCGAGCGGAAGGTGCGCACAGCGGCGCGGGCCGCATCCGCTCGAGTGCTCTCCACGTCGTTCCGCGCAACGAGAAGCTGACTATCCGCATTAAGAACGTCGGTCAACGGAATTGCTCCGGCCTTGTAGGCCCGTTCCGAAAGATCACGAGCGCGCGTAAGCGATGTAACTTCACCCTGCAGTTCCTCGAGGCGCAGCTGCGTTTGCGCAAGATCCATCAACGCGTTCTCGACGTCTTCGGTGGCTCTCAAGGCGGCTTGCCGATACTCGGCAAGCGCTTCGGCATAGGCACCTCGCGACTGCGCGACTTCGGCTGCGACCTTGCCGAAATCGAACAGGCGCCATCGGAGCGCTCCCGTCCCGATCGGCTGGAACGCCCTCCCGTTAAAAAGAGTGCCCCCATTAATGCTGTCGAAACCAAGCACGCCGGAAAGCGAAACCTTCGGGTAGTAGTCCGAAATCGCAACTCCGATTCGCTCATTCGAGGCGGCAAGCCGGCGCTCGGCGGCAATAATGTCGGGTCGGCGGCGCAGGACATCCAGGGGTTGGTCGGCACCCGTGATTGCGGGGATTCCGGGAATTGCGCCTGGCTTGGAAAGCTCTTCGGCGTAAGTTCCCGGCTGAGCACCCATCAAAACGTCGAGGCGGTTCAGCTGGGCTTCAAGGGCCACACGCAAGGAGGGCACTGTTGACTTGGCCTGTTTGAGAAGTGCTTCCGCTTGGGCAACCTCTCGGTCATCTGCCACTCCCACTCGCCGGCGCACTTCAACCAACTCCAAAAGATGTGAATCGGTATCGATGAGTTGCTGCGCGACCGCAAGCCTCGCCTGATACTCCCTCACCTGAAGGTAGGCATCCGCCGCCTCGGCGGCGACGGTGATTCGAGTTCCAACCTGGTCGGCCTGTGCAGCTTGGAATTCATCAGCAGCTGCAGCTTTGCCGCGGCGCAGCCCTCCGGAAAGATCGATTTCCCAGCTCGCCGCGGCTCCAACCGTGTACTCTCGTTCATCGCGTCTAAAGCCTGGAAAACCATTCGCAGCAGAACCAAACGGATTCACAACGCTCTGGTGCACGGCTGTGCCTGTCGCCTCCAAATCAGCCGTCGGGAGAAGTTGCGCGCCCGCCGCCGCTGCTGCCGCGCGGGCTTGGCGGACACGCGCAAAAGCAGCGGCAAGGTCGAGATTTTGGTCCAGGGCGCGCTGCACGACAGTCACGAGCATCGGATCGTTGAAGCCCGTCCACCAACTTTCGAGAGGCGGTGCCGAAAATTCCGGCTTCGTCGCACTGGCTTCGGCAAGATTATGAAATGGAGCGAGATTGGTGGTGGGCTTCACATAGCGTGGACCCACGGCACAACCACCTGCAAATAAGCTTAGGGCCAGAATGATCGCCGTGACTTTGAGCGCGGCTTGACTCAATTCGCGTTCTTTATGGTTGCGGCCGAAATTGCGATGGTTACGGCCGAAATTGCGGACAAACGTGTAAAAGGCGGGCGTGAACAGAAGACCAAAACAGGTTACGCCCAACATCCCAAACAGCACGGCCGTACCCAGTGACCGGCGCATTTCGGCGCCTGCTCCCGTTGCGACTGCCAGCGGGGCAACCCCCAGGATGAACGCGAAGGACGTCATCAAGATCGGGCGCAGGCGTGTACGTGCGGCATGCACAGCTGCCTCTCCGGCGGCCGCGCCTTCTTCTTCGTTCTGGCGTGCGAATTCGACAATCAGAATCGCGTTCTTGGCTGCCAAGCCGACAAGCACGACAAACCCGATTTGCGCCAGAATGTCGATCGGCAAGCCGCGTGCGAGCAGGCCGCTTACGGATGCGAGGAGGCACATCGGCACGATCAGAACGATGGCCATCGGCAACTTCCAACTTTCGTATTGGGCCACGAGCACGAGGAACACGAAGAGAGCGGCTGCCCCGAAGACAACGAGCGTGGGAGTTCCGTGTTGCTGTTCTTGGAAGGAGAGATCGGTCCACTCGAACCCGATTCCTTGCGGGAGCACCTGGTGGGCAAGCTCCTCCATGCGGAGCAGCGCGGTACCAGAAGCAACACCCGGAGCGGCTACCCCTTGGACCTCCGCGGCTGGAAAGAGATCGTAGCGCGGCACACGGTACGGGATGGTATTGTCCTTCAGCTGTGCCACGGTCCCAATCGGCACCATTTCACCGGAGGTGTTGCGTACTTTCAGCCGGGTGATGTCCGGCTGGTTGCGTCTATATTGACCGTCGGCTTGGACGACCACTTCGTAGGTTCTGCCCAATAAGTTGAAATCGTTCACGTATTGGGAGCCGAGATAGACTTGCAGCGTCGAAAACACGTCGGTCGGGGTGACTCCAACCTTCTCCGCCTTCACGCGATCGATGTCCGCGTAGATGGAAGGTGATCCTGTGTTGAACAATGTAAACACCCCTGCGAAATGCGGATCCTTGTTCGCAGCGGCGACCAAATCATTTGCCGTCCGCACAACAGCCTCCGAACCAAGCCCGGCGCGGTCCTCCAACATCATCTTGAAACCACCGGCACTCCCGAGGCCTTGCACCGGAGGAGGCGGGATAGTCAGCACGTGCGCATCCTGGATCACTGACAGACGCGCGCGTAGGTCGGCCAACACCGTGCTCGCGGTGACTCCGCGAATTTCGTGGTTGTAGAGCGAGGGCAGGCCGGAAAAAATCGTCCCGGAATTGGACGCTACCGTCGATGTGGTCGCATCGAGGCCCGCGAAGGGCGCAACGTGTTCAACGCCGCGCGTATTGAGGATGATATCGGTCGCCTGCTTCACCACTTCCTCGGTCCGAGCGAGCGTCGCTCCGGGAGGAAGCTGAACGATGGTGATCAGGTATCCCTGATCCTGCTCCGGAATGAAACCCGTTTGCGCTCGCGAGAATTCCAGCCCGGCAGCGCCTATCAGTGCGACGTAGATCACGAGAACAATGGCCACTCCTGCCACTAGTCGGCGCGTCAGATTTCCATATCCGTTCGACAAGCTCTCGAAGCCGCGATTAAACCAGCCAAAACCCGAATGGAGAAAACGACCCACCAGGTTATGCCGCGAAGCACCTTGTGGATGGTGGTCTTTGAAGAGCACCGCGCACAGAGCCGGGCTCAGGGTCAGCGAGACAAAGCACGAGATAACCGTCGATGCGGCGATCGTGACGGCAAACTGCCGAAAGAAGAGTCCGGAGATTCCGGAGAGAAATGCGGACGGAACGAAAACAGCGCACAACGTGAGCGCGATTGAGATCAACGCTCCACCGACTTCGTCCATGGTTCTATGAGCGGCGTCGGACGCCGACATGCCGGAGCGCATGTTGCGCTCGACGTTTTCGACGACAACGATTGCATCGTCGACGACGATGCCGACCGCGAGAACCAGGCCAAAGAGCGAAAGGTTGTTCAGTGATATCCCGAGCGCGTAGAGGACGGCGAAGGTCCCGACGAGAGAGACCGGAATCGCGATCACCGGGATAATCGAGGCTCTCCAGTTTTGCAAAAACAGGAACACGACGCCGAGCACGAGAAGGATGGCGACGAAGATCGTGATGACCACCTCGCGCACCGATTTGGAGATGAAAATCGTCGGATCGTAGATGATTTTGTAATCGACGCCCTGGGGGAACTCCTTCTTTAGGTCCTTCATCGCCGAGAGGACCTCATGTTCGACCGCAAGGGAGTTTGCGCCCGGTTGCGCGTAGATCAGGAGAGCCGTAGCGTCACTACGATCCATGTAGGAAGTGGATCCATAATCCGCGGCACCAACCTCCACTCGACCAATGTCGCGCACGCGAGTCACCCTTCCCTGCTTATCGGATTTGACGACGATGTCACCGAATTGCTCGGGTGTGGAAAGCCTGCCGAGTGCCTCAATGTTCACCTGATAGGCCTCGTGCCCCGGAGCTGGCGGCTGATTCAGAATCCCGGCCGAGACCTGCAGGTTCTGGGCGCGCAGTGCCGCGAGCACCTCACTGCCGTTGAGATTGTTGGCCGCAACCTTGTCGGGTTCGAGCCAGATGCGCATGGCGTACTCGCGTCCGCCCTGGAACTGCACATCTCCAACACCTTCAAGGCGCGCGAGAATGTCCTTGATGTGCAAGGTTGTGTAGTTTGAGAGATACAGGTTGTCACGCGAACTATCCGGCGAGTAGACGTGAATGGCCAGGAGGATGCTCGGTGTCGCTTTCCTGACTTGCACACCGAGACGCTGTACGTCTTCCGGCAACCGTGGCAAAGCGTCCTGGACGCGGTTCTGCGTCAGCATTTGTGCCACGTTCAAATCGGTGCCGATGCGGAAGGTGACGGTGATCGTGAGCCTGCCGTCTCCGGTCGACTGACTGCTCATGTAGAGCATGTTCTCGACGCCATTGATCTGCTGCTCGAGCGGCGTGGCCACGGTGCGCGACACCGTATCGGCGGATGCGCCCGGATACACCGTGGTGATCTGCACCGTCGGCGGGACGATTTCCGGGTACTGTGCGACCGGCAGAATTGCGAGCGCACCAAGGCCGAGCAGCGTCACGAAGGCACTTAGTACTGTCGCGAAGCGGGGGCGTTCGATAAAGAAATGTGTCAGGCGCATGTTCTTCGCTCTCTTTAGTCCTGACCGCCGTCATAATGGATCGTGCCATCCTGAGTGATGACTTTGGTTCCGGGCGCGGCGTGCAGCAGTCCGTCCACGATGACTCGGTCGCTCCGTGCAAGCCCGGACCGGATCACTCGCAAACCGTCGCGAATCTCCCCTACTTCCACGCGTTTTGGCGCCACCGTCCCGTCCGCCGAAACCGTCATAACCATGTGTTGCGATTGGTCAGGCAGCACAGCGCTGTCCGGCACGAGGAGGGTCGGAGAAGGCGGGGCGACCACCAGTCGAACACGAGCGAACAGGCCGGGAGTCAAAACCAGATTGGAATTCGCAAGTGTAGCCCTGGCGTGGATCGTGCCGCTCGAACGGTCAAGGACATTGTCCAGGAAATCGAATACACCGCTTCGCGCGTACTGATTGTCGTCGCCGAGGGTAACCTCAACGTTCTGGACATGCCCTCCCTTGAGGTACCCGCGATACTTGGAGTACGCGAGGAAATCAGACTCGCTCATATCAAAATCGAGGTAAATCGGATCAAGCGACACGAGCGTCGCGAGCAAGGTCGTCGGACTAGTCGCCGTGCGACTGCCGGCAATCAGATTGCCCACCGAGACGAGGTGCGTGCCCATCCGTCCTGTGAACGGCGCCGTAATCCGGCAATGATCGAGGTCGAACTGGGCATCCCGGATCCGGGCCTTCGCGTCTTCGACCGCAGCCCGAGCTGCGCGTTGATCCGATGTGCGCTGGTCTACGTTTTCCACGCTTCCGGCGTTGTTCTGCTCCAGATCCTTGGCACGGTCAAATTGCCGGTTAGCCAGTTCGAGATGAGCCGTCGCGACATCGAGCGTGGCAGTCGCCTCTGCGAGCGTGATCTCGTACGGGCGGGGATCAATCGTGAACAGGAGGTCACCCTTCCGCACGATGTCGCCGTCCTTGAAAAATATTCCAGTGAGCGTGCCGCCTACCTGTGCGCGCAACTCGACTTGCGAGACCGCCGAAAATTGACCAAGGAAACCCAGCTGTGTATCAAGGTCCTGAACCAGTGGCTTGCTCACCACGACCTGCGGAAGTGCAGCTGGCGCGGCACTGGCGGAAGTTCCACTTGCCCCAGGCGAATACTTGAGCCACGTACCCAGAAGGGCCATCGCTGCCAGGCCCGCGGCGACCCACATCTTGGCCGACATGCGCTTGTTGGTTCGCCGTCCCTTGCTCTCCTCCACCCGTTCGTCGGACGTCAGTTCCGTTTCTGTCAGCATTCCCCTAGTTCTCCTAGAATTGTTCTTATTATTTGCACAATTATAAACAAAAAAAGTCAATGTGTCTTTTCCAGGATCTGACCAACCAAATCGGCCAGGGTTATTTTCGCAAGCGATCTCTCGAAGCTGTACTGAGCTTGAGAAAGAACCCCCGACATGCATTCCTTGAGGTGGCAGCTGACTGGACACCTCTTTTCGACCGGATACGAATGAATTGCAAACGCCCGCGGTGCGCCACTGGCCCGGTATATGTCCAACAGCGTGATCTGTCGCGGAGGGCGCGCAAGGGCGCTAGCTCCGCTCTTGCCGCGTTTTGTCACGATCAAGCCCGCCTTCGAGAGCTTGGAGAGGGACTTTCGAACGAAGGTAGGGTCGGCGTTCACACTGTCGGCCAACGTCGCTGAGCAGATTTCCTCGCCGCGTTGGTAACCCAGGGCAGCCATGATGTGTACGGCCACCGTAAACTGGACGCTTTTCACTGACATACCTACTCCTGCGCAATATGTGATGCTCAACAGCACAATTGGTTGCATCCTTGTCTTTCGGGGAATCCGCACAATAACTGAAACCGGTCGGTCTCAAACGACATCGAAGCTGGTGTGCATTTCGATCCAGACTGCTACATCGAGGAACTCTAAATGACAAGGGAACAAAACTTCGTCTCCGCCGGTCACATCGACGTTGACCCATTTTTGAGTTCCCAGACCCGAGAACGCACACTTAATGCGGCCATCGTCCAGGCTAACATCAGCGAAAGCTTCGAAGAGTACCTTGAGATCTTCGACGCCTTTTACGACGACGATATCGAGGTGACCAGCGACACCGGAGAAGAGCCGATTCGTGGAAAGGCGCGAGTAGCCTCGCTCCTGGCGAACTTCCTCGTGCCCCTTCATGTAATGGCCGAACTCCATGGTCTGTTGATATCGATTCGACAAAGCGCGATTCCTGGAGATGTTGCCGGCCAGACGCAATCTGCGTGGACGCTCGAGTTGGCCGGAGTCTCCGGTAGGACCTGCACTGTTAGCTGGCGCGCCTTCAGGAAATGGAGCGGGCCCCGCGTAGTGTACGAGCATCATTTTGACCATCAGCAAAGCGGCGAGCCGCTGACCTCTGATGACCTTAGTTTTAGTGCAGCTGCTCTACCCGGATCGGGTCAATCCGGGGACAGCGCTGTGGCTTTCGGCGCGCGCCGTCAAAACGTGATTTGAGCGGAATGAAGAACGGTACATCGCTTTGCCGAAGGATGGGACAACGATCATGCGTGCAATGAGAGCAGAAGGATTCAGCGGTTACGAAGATTTGAAGTTAGTGGACATTCCAAAGCCGGCAGTCTCGGATGGCCGAGTACTGGTAAGAATCACAGCGGCCGGGGTCACGCCACTGGAGCACACCATTCTGTCGGGGGCATACCCACGAGCGAAAGCCCCGCTGGTCTTAGGCGGAGAAGGAGCGGGTGTGGTGGAGGAGGGAGGGGGAACTGCCTTTCCCGTCGGTTCGCGTGTGATGTTTACGGGACCGTACGGCGTTTCAGAAAATGGAACCTACAGTGAGTGGCTTGCAGTCCGCAAAGAGAACCTTTGCTTGATTCCCGACAATTTCGAGGATGTTTCGGCTGCCGGTGTTCCTGTTGCCTATCTTACCGCCCAAATGACACTGAGGTTTGCTGGATTTGCGAAGGGCAAGACGGTGCTGTCACCTGCCATCGGAGGTTCGGTCGGAAACGCAGTTACCCAGCTGGCCCGGGCGCAAGGGGCGAGACATGCCATATCAACGACGAGTAGTCATGCGAAAGCGCAACAAGCACGCTCTCTCGGTTTCGACGAGATAATCGACCTTTCTGTGGAGAAGCTTAGCGACGGCGTTCGCCGAATCACGGACGGTTATGGCGCCGACATCGTGATCGACGCAATCGGTGGAGAAATCTTGAGCGAGGCTCTCGGCACACTCGCTCTCGGAGGGAGTCTGACTACTCTGGGTTACTCCGCAGGCCGCAAGGCAACCATAGACGTCACAGATCTGATTTGGAAGCGCGCGAGCATGAAGAGCTTCTCCCTCTTTTCACAACCTGCGGACGTATGGAGCACCGCGTGGAGCGCCATTTTTCCGTTGCTTCAATCCGCGGCGGTCAAACCCATTGTGGCAAAGACGTTCCCGCTGACTGAAGCTGTGGATGCTCTGCGTTACCTCATTGAGGGCCGCCCCTTTGGCAGGGTCGTTCTGACAATCTGACAGCTGCTGATGCGACGACAGGAATGCACGAAGAAACGCTTCGCTCTTGCGCGAGAGCCTCGCAACCGCACTCTGAGGTATTTATCTCAGCCCCTAAGGCAACGTAGGCCGGACCATTAGGGGATGATGCGCAGATCACGAAGCCTCGTGAGCTGCGGCCACAAGCGGGATCTGGCGTTTGGTAACGGGTGTTTCAGAAACAGCAGACCTGACAATTCTCCGTCATTTGTAATTTGGAAAGGTCTCACCGAACATGGGAGCACCGCTTTTCGATTGCTCTTTAGTGGCCTCATCTTGAATGACGTCCCAATGCTCGATAAGGATTCCGTTTTCAATGCGCACAATGTCGGCGGCAATCCAATTCACAGGGAGGCCGAAGGCAGAAAATCGCCCGTGCACAATCACGAAGTCTCCCTCTGCCACGATCGTTCCGGGTTCGTACTTCAACGTTGGCGGAAGGCTCTTGATTAGGTCGAACAAACCTTCACGACCAGGCGCGATGTGAGCGCTGTGTTGAATGTAGTTCGGTGACCACAGACGCTCCGCTGCCGCGTAGTCGCGCTTGTTGAACAACGTGTCGAATGCCTTCCCACCAGCGCCTTGTTCTTTTCCTGTTTGGTCCGGTCCATTGAATCTTTCCTCGCATCTCTTTTTTCACGCCGTCCGCTGCTCTGCTATTTTCACCTACCTGCTTGGGATAGAACGCAACATGGCCCTTGATCTGCACGACAGCAGAAAACGGATCATCGTACGACCACACTGTATTGACGGACTTCTTTCCTCCGGCAGGAACGCTGTAGTAATTGCAAGGTCCTTTGTAAGGGCAGTAGGTAACGTGGTCCGTCCGCTGAAATTGCGAAAAATCAACATCCTCGGGCGGAATGTATTGAACGGGCGGATACGCCGCTTCGCGTAGCGTCAGGGCATTGCGGGTATCCGCCACGATCCGGCGGCCCGCGACGTACACGACAACGCGAGCGGGATTACGCTCGATGGAAATCGGATGATCTGGACCTGGAAGCTTGACCTGCTTTTCTTTCATGTTTCAGTCTCCGTTTGTACTTATCAGCCCCTTCGCCGCCGCGTTAGAGCTTCGACCCTCCGTCGACTCAGCTGCCACTATAGAGTTGAAGCAAGCGACTCCGATCGCTGTTCATAAAACGGATAATCGGTGTAGCCGTGAGCGTCGAAGGTGTAAAACGTGTCCCGGTCGTAAGCATTCAGAGGCAGCCCGAGCCGGATGCGCTTTGGCAAGTCAGGATTCGCGACGAAATGCCGTCCGAAGGCGACCAAATCCGCGTCACCCTCTTGAACAGCAGCCTCGGCAGTGTCCGGTTCAAAACCCCCCGCCGCAATAATCTTTCCCGTGAAAACCTTTCGCAGCCTCGCGGTCGCAATGTGCCCTTGGCCCTCGGCGATCAGCACGTTCCCTTTGATGCGTGGTTCGATGATGTGCAAGTAAGCGAGTCCAAAGCGGTTTAGTTGCTTTGCGACGTAGTCAAACAGCGCGATCGGATTGCTATCCGATACCCCATTCCAAGTTCCGCTGGGCGCGATGCGCACCGCGACACGGTTGCCGCCCCACACCGAAACCAGTGCTTCAACCACTTGCAGCAGGAACCGGGATCGATTTTCGAACGAACCACCATACATATCGGTTCGCTTGTTGATGCCATCCTGCAGAAATTGATCGGGCAGGTAGCCATTACCCGCGTGAAGCTCAACGCCGTCAAAACCGGCAGCCTTTGCGCGCTCGGCCGCTCCGCGATAATCCTCGACGATGCTTGGGATTTCCCTGATGTCAAGCGCACGGTGAGGCGAAGGCTGCTGCCATCCGTGAGGCGTAGACTCTTTTATCGTTGGATCCTGCCAATACTCTGGGTTGACCGAAGAACTGACAGGGGTTGTGCCGTTCGTCGAGTCCACATGCGAGGCACGCCCTGTGTGCCAGAGTTGGGAGAACATGTATCCACGCTTCGCGTGAACGGCGTTCGTGATTCTCTCCCACCCCGCAACCTGCTCGTCCGAATACAAGCCGGGGGCTCCGAACCATCCTCCGCCTGAAATCGAAATCGAAGTGGCTTCAGAAACTATGAGTCCGCCGTCCGAAGCCCGTTGCGAATAGTATTCGAGCATCAGGTTGCCCGGAATATTCCCCGGCTGAACGGACCGCGAGCGTGTGAGCGGAGCCATCGCCACGCGGTGCTCTAACTGCATGGGTCCGACTTGAATCGGTGTAAACAGCTTTCGTATGGCCAATTTTTTCATGGATTTCGGTTCCCTCAGACTCCTTCTACTAACGTGACGCGATACGTCGCGCCTTTGAAACGATGCTCCCGCGCCTTACGATAGGGCGGACCGTTGTACCAAGCCTTCGCCGCATCACTCCTGGAATTAGTGAGCCAGCTTTCCTCCATCCACCGGGATAGAGGAGCCAGTCATGTACGAAGCGTTTGCCGAACCCACGAAGGCGATCACGTGAGCAATCTCCTCCGGTGTTGCCAGGCGCTTGAGGGGTACTGTCGAGACGAGCGCCGCCTTATTTTCATCGGTGTTGGTGAAGCGCGTGAGCATGCCTGTATCCGTAGTGCCCACAGCGATTACGTTTACGCGAACTCCTGTCCCCGCGACTTCCAGTGCAGCGGATTTTGTCAGCCCCTCCACTGCATGTTTGCTGGCCACATAAACGGACGCCCCAGCAGCACCGACACTTCCATAGGTCGACGAAATATTGACGATGCTTCCGCTTCCCTGGGGCAGCATCACCCGCAGTTCGTGCTTCATGCTCAACAGCACACCAAGTACGTTGGTATCAAACGTAGCCGCGTAGCTCTCTGCGGTCTGTTCTGTCACGGGACCCGGCGATCCTTCCGTCCCGGCATTATTGACTGCGATGTCCAGGCGGCCAAAGCGCGCGACAGTCTTGTCGATGAGTGCCCGGATATCATCGTCGTGTCGAACGTCGGCTCTTACGAATTCCGCTTCTGCGCCAAGGTCGCGTAGTTCCTTCTCGAGCTTCTTGCCTTCCTGCTCGCGACGGCCGGAGACAACGACGCGAGCGCCCTCTCTAGCGAAGGCGATCGCAGTGGCGCGACCGATGCCTGTCAGGGCGCCGGTAATTAAGACAACTGGTGAACTCATAGCAACTTCCTCCTTGATCTGGGGCCCATGCAGGTTAGGTATGACTTGAGATCCGCTAAAGGCTGCTTTCGGGACTGCTCAGAACAGTCCGTTGGATGTGCCAGTCAGGCATTGGTAGCGCTGTTTGAGCATACTTTGTTAGGCTGGCATCGATGCCTGACAAGCATGGGAGTGGAGAATGGAATTACGACATCTTCGCTATTTCGTCGCGGTCGCGGAGGCAGGAAGTCTGACGGTAGCAGCAGAGCAGAGGCTGCACACTTCACAACCTTCCTTGAGCCGGCAGATTCGGGATCTTGAGGACGAGGTCGGCGCGCAACTTCTGACGCGCCGCGCTCGCGGTATCGAACTGACACCGGCAGGCCGAACCTTTCTCGATCACGCGCGCTTGGTGCTATCGCAGGTAGACGCGGCAAGCGAAGCTGCTCGCCGGATCGCTTATCCTGGCAAGCCATGCTTCACGATGGGATTTTTGACTGGGCACGAATTGAAGTGGATGCCCGAAGCCTTGCGGATCTTACGCGACGAACTGCCTAACATCGACGTAATGGTATCGAGTCAATACTCTCCCTTGCTTGCAGATGGTCTATCAAAAGGAAAAATCGATGCGGCGTTTCTTCGCCGGGAGAGAGGTATGCCAGAGCTGGCGTACCGTATTCTTGTCAAGGAGCCCTTGATGGTGGTTTTGCCCAGTGACCACCGTCTCGCGGCCCTGAAAGCCATCAGTCCGAAGGATCTGGTAGGCGAAACATTCGTGATTGTGTCGAACACGGCTCCTGTACTGCGGGCGGTCATCGACAGGTACCTGAAGCGCTCCGGAATCGATATCACGCCGGCTCACGAGGCGGACCACCTCGCCATGGGAATGTCCTTAATAGCGTCGACAGGCGGCGTAGGGTTGCTTCCCGCCTACGCGCAAAACTTTCTCCCTTCGTCGGTAACGAGTCGCCCTCTCAAGGGAGACACGCCAACTGTCGATCTGGTCTTCGGCTACAAAAAGTCGAACCACTCTCACGTCCTAAAGCTTTTGCTTTCAAGATTGGACGAGCTGGTCGCTCGTGCGTCAAATAGGATCCGATAAGACTCCAAACAGTGAGTTGGCGTAGCAAAACTCCTTTCTTTAGGGTGCGAGATTATCGGAGCGCTGGGCGAATTCGCGGCAAGATTGCTGCGATTGGCGGCGACCGTAGGAAGCACCGCACGTGACTAAGTAACGCGCGCCAGAATGTAACCGTGGACCGATGCGGGGCATCCTTGATCGTAGGAACACAATCAATAACAAAAAATATCAGGGACCATGAGCACCGCAACCTCACCGTCAGGCGGTAGAAAGATGAGACCTAGCGGTCTCACACAGCAGCACGACGAGTCCGCGGAGACAGGTGGCGGGATCGGGAGCACGGACTCGGAAATCGCAGCCGCATCGCCCCTTGCCATGCGGTACGAAACATTTGTACGGGTGTCCCGAGCCATCGGTGCGCATCGCGACCTTAAAGAACTTTTTGGCATCCTGGCGGACGAGCTGCATAGCGTAGTGCAGTTTGACGTCATCGGGGTGTCTCTTCGTGACCAAGAGTCCGACACGTTTAGCAATTATTTCATCGACATGACGAGCCGATCAGAGCTTGTTCCCGAAGAAAAGCTTGCACCTGAGGAGACACTTGCGTTAGCGGTTTACGAGTGTCAAGAACCCTTACAGAGGTCGACGGACGAAATGGAGCCGCGCTATAGCCGGCTGCAAGGAATCTTGAGAAGGCTCCATATTCGCTCCACCTGTGCGTTTCCATTGACGACTGCGCACCGCAGATTGGGAGCAATCACTTTCTGTAGCAGGCAGGTCAAGACCTACTCGCCAAACGATATCCGGTTCGTGTCCCAAGTGGCGGATTACATCGCGCTAGCGTTCGACGACGCGCTGAATTTTGCGGCGTTGCGCAGAGCGTCCGAGGAACTGCAGAGCAAAAACGACCGGCTCCGGCTGCTCCTCGACGTCACGAATCAGGTTATCTCGAATTTGGAGTTCCGCGATCTCCTACGTGCCATCTCGCAGGACGTCCGGCGCGTTATGCAGTGCGACTACGCCGGCTTATCTCTTCCGGACGCGGAAAACAAACTGCTGCGACTCTATGCATTTGACTTTCCGGAAGGAAAAGGCTTCTTGCAGGAAGACCTGGTCTATTCGATCGAGGGATCGCCGTCTGGCACGGCGTTTCGAACCATGAAGGCTCTGACGCTCCAGAGGCCCTTCAGCGGTTGGCTCCATTACCCAATCGTCCAGATCGCGGTTCGCGAAGGTTTGAATTCCTTCTGTTTTTTGCCGCTAATGAGCCGCAACCGCGCGGTTGGCACCTTGGTTCTCGGCCGACTTCGAGACGACGCCTTCAGTCAGGCCGATATCGGTTTTCTTAGCCAGGTTGCAAACCAGATCGCCCTCGCCGTCGAGAATGCACTGGTCTACCGCGAGATTCGGGAATTGAAAGAGCAGCTCTCGAAAGAAAAACTCTATCTGGAAGATGAAATCCGTACGGAGATGAATTTTGCGCAAATCATTGGAAACAGCGCCTCCCTACGGAAGGTCCTTAAGCGAGTGGAAGTTGTAGCGCCGACGGACTCGACCGTGCTGATTTATGGGGAGACAGGCACCGGAAAGGAACTGATCGCGCGGGGCATTCATGACTTGAGCCCACGGCGCGCGAAGCCCTTCGTTAAGCTCAATTGCGCAGCCATTCCGACCGGCTTACTGGAAAGCGAGCTGTTCGGACACGAGAAGGGCGCATTTACCGGAGCGATCGCGCAACGCATCGGCCGCTTCGAAGTCGCCGATGGCGGCACGATTTTCCTCGACGAAATAGGGGAAATCCCTCTCGAATTGCAAACCAAACTGCTCCGCGTGTTGCAAGAGCGCGAGTTCGAGCGGCTGGGAAGCTCGCGCACGATTCGAACAGATGCGCGTTTGATAGCCGCGACGAACCGCGATTTAGAAGGAATGGTGAGCGAGCAGAAGTTCCGATCCGATCTGTTTTTTCGCTTGGATGTCTTTCCTGTCCACGTTCCAGCCTTGCGGGAACGCGATGGAGATATTCCACTGCTCGTGCGGCACTTCACGCAGCAGTTTTCCCGACGTATGAAAAGGGTCATAGAAACGATTCCATCAGCGGCAATGGATGCGCTGTGCCGATATCACTGGCCGGGGAACATACGCGAACTTCAGAATGTAATCGAGCGCGCCGTAA
>Ga0307474_10001148_pt1 | contig 19280 bp, 26 predicted proteins | sample atmos_gasesECM1C_2_FD_203312 | JGI IMG/M metagenome (GOLD analysis project Ga0307474, IMG submission 203312) | Hardwood forest soil microbial communities from Morgan-Monroe State Forest, Indiana, United States - atmos_gasesECM1C_05 | ecosystem: Environmental > Terrestrial > Soil > Temperate... | reverse complement strand
GCAAAGCTGGCCGGTCCAGCAATCGAAAAGGGCGGCGGCCGTTTTTTGGCGCGCGCAATACCTGCCCATGTGTATGACGAGGGCCAACTCGAGCGAACCGTAGTCATAGAATTTGATTCCGTGGCAAAAGCTGTCGCCACGCATGCCAGCCCCGGCTATCAAGAGGCGTTGAGCGCGCTAAAGGGCGGAGTCGTGCGAGACTTGCGGATCGTGGAAGGGGTGTGAACGCACTTCGGCGATGTGGTTCACGCTCGGCTCGCGCCCGGCTCTAGAGAGCTGACTCTGTAGCTGCGTCGTCTTGCAAAGTATCAGGGATTCAAACGCTGGCGGCGGCGAAAGTCAGCCACCTTGGCCTTATTGCCGCAGCCCGCCATGGAACACCAACGTCTATCGCCCGAGCGCGATGTATCGAGAAGCAGTAACGCGCAAGTTTCGCCTTCACATTGGCGTATCCGCTCACTCGATTCGCTACCGAACAGGACTAAAGCGTCACGCGCAATACTGATGAGGAAGGCTCGCGATTTTCCTAGATAGTGGATCCGGCCGTTCTTGGCAAGCTGTGGTATCGCAGATGCCTCTGCAGCGATCCGGTTTAGCCGGCGCCGCGCTTCATCGGGTAAGGATTCTCCATGAATGCGTGCCAGAGCCAAACCGTAGATGCTTTCCCGTAAGGTTCTCGCGAGCGAGAGATCTGACTGCGTCACCTCGGGCATTGCGTCGGTCATTCCAGCCGCACGCAACCACCGGCCCAAATCGCTCGGATGGGCCAAGAGCTCCAGCGGTAAGGGCTTCAGTCGTGCCGCCATCGTGGCGGCAAAATCCAGTGCCACATGCCCGGCGCGAAACTTAAATCCGTCTCGGATCTCTGACTTCTCATTTTTCATGTCGGCTCACCCACATAGGTCAATCGACCCTGATTTAAGGCAAATTGGTAACTCACTTGACGGGTTACAAGGACGCGCTATCATCCGTAACCTGTTGAATAGGTTTCAACACTCTAACACGGAGAAAGAACATGTCGCTCCAATTGCGCAACTTCAAGCGTTCGATCGCCATCGTCGCCGCCTCATTGATAATTGGAGCATCTGCTGTCGCGATCGAAGCAGAACCACTTTCGCTCGAAGGCACTTGGATCATGGCTTCCGCTTACGAGATCCTTGCGGATGGCACGCGCACCACGAACTACGGTGAACATCCCAACGGTCTGATGATGGTTGACAAGGCGGGACGCTATTCAATACAGATTTTCCACCCCAATAGGCCTAAATTTGCCTCGGGTGACAAGAGGCGGGGTACGCCTGAAGAATATCGCGAGGCCGTTTTGGGTGCGAGCACCAACACCGGTCGCGTTGTCGTTGATCCGGCCAACGGCAAGTTGATATTCAAGATTGAAACCGCCGTTTATCCAAATTGGGAGGGTACTGAGCAGGTTCGCGACTTCACGTTCAAAGACGGCACACTGACCTATTCGGTGCCGGCGAGTGCATCGGGCAATGGCACTGTTGCATATTCCATTTGGCAGCGCGTGCCGCAATGATACCTTTTAGCTCCTCAATGAGTACCCGGGCGACTTCGCGAAAGGCTTCAGAGCCTTCGAATCGCACCATGACGTCGGTGAGTGCCTCGGCCAGGGCATGTTTTTCCTCAGGCGTAAAAACGTGTTTCGAGGTGCGCATGGCGATCGGCAGGAAGGGTCACGGACCTCGCAATTTCTTGGTGTCAATTCCACGGGTCCTTCCGTCGCCTCACGGCACAGGCGCGCCAATTCCCGCCTTCGTCAGGGATGCGGCAATGTCCGAGATGGAGCGAAATAAGATAAAAGGATCGTCCTGTGAAGGAATGAACCCATGGTGCCGCCAGAACACCGCGGCTTCTTCGTCCAACGCGTTGACAAGCAGAGCACGGCCGCCAACCAAGTGCGCTCCTGCCACCGAACGCGTAAGCGCGTGACGTAACAGCCCCGTACCGATACCCCTGCCAGTCCACTCTCGATCCGTCGCTAGTTGGCCAAGCAAGAGACACGGAACCGGATTGGGCGGTTGGCCTGTCCGAATAGAGCGCGGCATCCCCGCGGGCGCAACGGCGGTAGGCGCAAGCCCGTAATAACCCACGACTCGGCCCAAATCATGCACCACCATAACGACGGTAAATCCCTTCTGTTGATTTGACACCGCGCGTGTCTTGAGCCAAAGATCAAGTGCCGGCTTGCCGCACGTAAACTGTGAAAGATCATGCTCCGCGGTTAGCAGTTCAGGACTAGATAGCGCCACCTGCAGGTGCTCAAGCCCGTTTGCCACCCGTTTCCCAGGGTGACTTGCGCTTCAGGAGTTTGACCATGGCGGGAACCGCTTTCGCCGGCGCCGCGATCAGCGTCACAAAGCGATCAAAGCCCTGTGGACTCATGCGCAGCAGTGTATTTTCCATGATGATCGCTTCAGCGGCACGCACCGCGGCCTCTCTGACAAATTCAGTTCGCGATGAGCCACGCAAACCCGCGGCACGATCGATGATCGCGATGTCCTGCTCGGGTAAGCGCATCGACAAGGGATATTCGTTCTTTTTCGAAGGACTTCGCATGTGGATTTCCAAATGATTTTCCAGGCTGATGATCGAAGGCTATCATGCTGTAGCGCATTTTACAATACAACCATAGGTGCCTTGACCGAGGCCGCACCGGCCTTGTGCAACAGGTTGTTGCCCAATTGCCGTGGGCATAACGTGCGTCTCCTTGAATCAGTCAGGGATCCCGCAGCTCGGCTCTGGTATGCCCATCAGGCTATCGAGCGTGGGCGCGCACGCCCGATGCGGCAAATCGGATACTTTTCGATCCGAGGCTTTTGGCATTCGCGACCCCAAAGCCGCCGCCCACGGCAGGCGGCAGAGGTTCGACTCCGGACCCAGAAGCGATTAACTTCAACGGATGAAGGTCTCATGGGTCAGGATTGCTTTCCAGGTCCCGTCCTTCCATATGAAGACGTCGCTTACACGCTCCATCACGTCAAAAGGCTTTCCGTTAAATGCTAGCGCACTCTCCACCGTCGGCGGGGTTCCTGTCTGGCGCGCAGCGCGAGGGTCAGCCTTGATTGAGCGCCCCAAATTTCGCTGTTAACGTCTTTGCTTTGCCTTCGATGCCAGCAACCGGATCGACGGCCGTCGATGCGCAACCTTGGCGGCAACGGGACCCAGCTGCGGTCGAGACAGTTCACGTTCGGGGGGCGGCGCCTGTGCTTGCTTGAGGCGGTCGATGAACCAACGGCCGGCTGGCCCCGGCGGGCTGTCGGTCCTGTAGATCGCCACCATGTCGATAACGTGGCCCCCGGGCGGCGCATGATCGGATGTGATTTCAATGAGCGCGCCGCTTGCGAGTTCCGCCTCGATGGTATGCAGGGGCATGCTTCCGAAACCCAAGCCCGCGCGCAGGAAAGCCAGCTTGGCGCCGAGGTGAGAGAGGCGCCAAATTTTTGGATACTTCGGGTGGGACGCCGCTAACAAACCCGCCATATCGTTAGGATCAATATGCGAGATCTGGATGTGTTCGGCGAGGACAGAGGTTGGTATCCGCCCGCGTCGACTCGCAAGTGGGTGCTTTGGCGAAACAACCATGGACACCCTAACTGACAGCAGCACTTCATGGGTAAGTTGCGGGGGAATGAGCGCCCACGACCCCACGACGCCGATGGCGCAGCGCCCGTCGAGCACGGGCTCAATCACAGCGCTCGACTCAACGACGAATCTGAGCAGCGTCGCCGGAAATTCCTTCTGAAAGGCCGCGACCACCTGGGTAAACGTCGCGTCCGGAAACATGACGTCGACGGCCACGCTCAATTCGGGTTCGAGACCGCCGGCCAAATTCTTCGCCCGCGCTTTGAGCAAGTCGACATCGCCCGCCACCGCGCGTGCATTGGCGAGAAGCGCGCGACCTTGATCCGTCAGCACCGGAAGATGTCCGCTTCGATCGAACAGTTTCACGCCGAGTTGACCTTCAAGATTGGCCAGCGACTGGCTCACGACTGACTGCGCGCGACGTAAGCGGCGGCCGGCCGCCGAGAAACTACCCTCGTCTGCGGCTGCAAGAAAGGTGCGGAGCTGATCCAGTGATACGCCGCCGAGCATATTTCTATTCTCTGGCCCCTCACAACTGGCTGTCGTACTCGTCGTGGCGTCGCCACCAGCTGCTGCCCGTCTCGTTGCGCCCCTTGGGAGCGCGGTCAAGCCACTGCCACATGCCCCACAGGCCGTCCAGTCCGCGCGCATAGGTCGAATACGTGTGATAGACGATGCCGTCCTCGAGAACGAAGGCACTCACTCCCGGCCTCTCGCGGAGAAAGGTTGGCATATCGACTCCGGTCCCATATACATTCTGGGCAGACGGGCCGCCGCCGCTGGAGGGTTTCCAGGCGCGCTCGCGTTTGTAGTTGTATTCGATGCCCCCGTCGCGCAACTGCTCATCAGAACTGAAGCCGACGCTATAGTCGAAATTGAAGTTGCTCGGGAACGACGACGCCCACGGAAAGGTCCATCCCAATCGCCGCTTGTAGGCTTGTAGTTTTAAGAGTGGCGCCCGCGATATTGCCCAAAGCATTACGTCATGGTTGGCCAAGTGAATTTGGAAGCCATTGAATCCGTCGGCGATCGCCGAGCACGAGGGGCAGGCTGCCGTGTAATCCGGCCCGAACATGAGGTGGTAGACGAGGAGCTGTGAGCGCCCGCGAAAGAGGTCCGAAAGAAAGGCACCCCCCTCGTCGGTCTCGAACCGATATCCTTTTTCGACCCGAACCCACGGCAACTCTTGCCGCTTCCGCGACAGTTCGTCGCCACGCCGCGTATGCTCCTTCTCTTCCTTAAGTAGCTTGAGCCGCGCCGCCAGCCATTCCTCACGCGTTCCGACCTTAGGCTGTACTGTCGTCGAATCTTCTTTCATTCCATTCTCCTTCCGAGTAAGTCGATTGAGGACCCAGGCACCGCCTCCCGACGTTGCGCCTGCGATGGCGATCGCTGTCAAACACACGGGGCACATTGGCTATATCCAACCAGCCTATTGCAAGGCACGCGCGGCCGTCTCGATCACGCCGGCGACAGCACGGGGGTGGGAGATGAATACGAGGTGGCTTCCGTTGAGGAGGGTCACCTTCGACCCCGCGCGGTGGGCCATCCGCTGCGCTACGCTTGAGTCAAGCGCGCGGTCTTCGGTGGCAATGATCGCGTAGCTCGGCTTGCCGCGCCAGGCGGCGGCGGTCAGCTTGGTGCCGAAGGCAGCGCCCAAAATGGGCACTTGCGAGCGCGCCATGAAATCCGCCGTCGCCTTGGGCAGATCTGCACCCATGTCGGCGGCAAACTTGGCGGGATCGAGAAAGATGAATCCGTCTTTGGTCGGCCTCAAATCAGCGCTCGCCTCCTTCCTTGGCGGAGCCACTTCAGCGCTAGTCTCGCCGACGTCGGGTTGCAGCGCGGCGACATAGACCAGCGCCTTCACCTTGGGGTCGCTGCCGGCGACGGTGATGATCGAACCACCATAGCTGTTGCCGACGAGAATGACCGAGCCGTCAACCTGGTCGAGGGCGCGCTTGGTCGCGGCCACGTCTTCGTCGAGCCCGGTCAGCGGCGGCTGCACGATGCTGACGCGATAGCCGTCCTTCGTGAGCACCTCATAAACGCCCCGCCAGCTCGAACCATCGATGAGTGCGCCGTGAACCAGGACGATGGTCACGTCCGCGATGCGCGACGGAGCCGATTGCGCGCTCGAACTGGCGGCGACAATAAGCGCCGTCATCGCCACGAGAAACCCTTGAATCGTCGTCATATCGGTCTCCATTCTTGATGCTGTTTGGTATCCATCGGCATCTATTGCTGAACACTGGTTGGGTATGGCTCCTGCAGCGCGACGGAGCCGGTCTCGAGGAGGGACTTCAGGTTGGAGATAATCTTCGGCCAACCGCCCGATACCGCCACAATTAGTTTCGAGGGTTCGCGTTCGATGGTGTGGGTGATGGAAAGCTTGACCGCCGTTCCGCTGGGTTCCAGTTCCATCGTGCATCGCGACTCGCCTTCGGCCTTGAGCTCGGGCTTGAACTGGTTTTGCCAGCGGATCACCAGTCGCCGTGGCGGCTCAGCCTCGATGATCTCCCCAGCGTCGGTGATGCTGCCGTTGGGGTACACCATCTTCCACGAGGACCCCGGCGTCCACGCGCTTTCGCAGTGCGTCCCGAACCAGTACTGCTTCATAAACTCCACATCATCTGTCAGCGCTGACCACAGCTTCTCCGGCGTCGTGCGTATGTAAGTCACGTAGACAAAGGTCGATCTAGCCATTGGACTTCTCCAGTCGTCGTTTCAGGTCTGAGAGCGCCTTGAGGCGCGGCTTTTCGAACTTGGCAATCCAGCGCTCGTAGATTTCCTGCAGCGGCACTGGATTGAGGAAGTGCAGCTTTTCGCGGCCGCGTCGCACGGTGCTGACCAGATTGGCCGCCTCCAGCAGGTCCAGGTGCTGAGTTACGCCCTGTCGCGTCATATCCAGGTATTCGCACAGCTCGTTGAGCGTGCGGCCGTCGTGCGCATGCAGCAGGTCCAGCAGTTTGCGCCGGCTAGGATCGGCCAAGGCCTTGAAAAGCACGTCGGTGTCGCGGCGTTCTGCCATGTTCCATAATACGCAAGTAATGACTTGCATAAATGATAGGCAAGTAATGCCTTGCATGTCAAGAACAGCCGAGGGCGCAAGCGCCAACCAGGAAGCGCGGAGCGGCAGCTGTGCTCCCGCGCCGCGAGCAAGAGGCAACTCACGCTCGAACGCTAGGGGAGGTCCATGGCGGACCGGATTGTCGCCACCATTTTGCCCTCAGGGACGCGAGCGAGCCCGGCGAGCGTCTTGCCGCTGTTGAGCAACTTTCCCGTCGCAAACCAAGCGGCGCAATAAGCTTCGCGCGACATGCCGGTGTTGCCACGACCGAAGGTGTATTTCATCGCAATGTCGGGTCCGCTCCTGTCAAGATCGCTGTAGATTCCTTTAAGCACAGCATCCTTGCGTGCCGAGCATCTGGCAAACCATCCTTTATCGTCCGGCATTTCGGTGTAAGCGGCGTCGGAAAGTCCGGGTACAGCGCGCCGCGCGGTATGCATGGCGAGACCTTCCATAAACATTGTTTCGCCAACCGGAGCGCCAAAGGAATTCTTAATACCAGCGAGCTGCAAATGAATTGCGTGGGTCAATTCATGGGCCAACAACAGATTTATCATTGGACTTTCCACCGGCATCAGTACCGTCGGCGGTTTGTCGTTCAGTGCCGGCATCGTATAGGCGTTGTCATCGAATTGACCGACATACAATACAAGTCGTACTCGAATTATATCGGTTCCTGTTTCAAGCAATTCATTGTCGCGATCAAATAGGTCGCGCGCGGTCCGTCCAGCCTCAGCGTTCAATGTGGGAAGTCGCGGCATGAGCGCCGGGTACTTATCCCAGGCAGCGTCAAGAAGGCGGCGCGCCATGGCATCGCCCGCCGCCCCGGGCGGCACCGCTGCCAGACCGTCCTCCTTTTGCCATAGGGAAAAGCGCGAATTGGAGTCGCTTGGGCGCATGGTCGCATGTGCGTAGAACGCCTCGAACCTGTCGACCCGATTGTCAATGACCAAACCGTGCTCGTGCGGGTCTGCCTTCGCCATGCCAAACAAACACAGGCAGAGCATAAGGCGTCTATAGAACGTCATCTTTACCCCGTTTCGACTGCAGCCTAAACGCTGCGCTAGAGAACCGTTGTTGTCTCGAAGTGTAAATCCGTCATGCGAGATGGCGAGACGTGTCCCATGTACGGCCAATCAGCTAGGTTACCTGGCGGCATCATAGATTCAACGCACCAAAAGGTATGCTAATCATCAAAGGTCGCGAGCGAATTGCGAGAGTCCGTCGTTTACACTCAGACTTGCGCCGGAGTAGAGTTTTACGCCAAGCAAACGAGGGAGCACAAAACGATACCATGGCGATCACAACACAAGCTGTCAATTACCGCGACGTCGATGCTGCACTCACGGGCGTATTGGTTTATGACGATGCGCGGACGCAGCGATGTCCCGGCATTCTCGTGGTGCACGGAGGCGCCGGACTAGACAATCATGCAAGAGACCGTGCGAGAGGTTTCTCGGAACTCGGCTTTGTGGCTTTCGCGTGCGACCTATATGGTGATGCAGTGCGCGGCGATCGCGAGCGCGTCATGCGGACCATCGCGCAATTGCGCGCCGACGTGGCCACACTACGCAAGCGCGCGGCCGCCGGCCTTGAGGTATTACGGGCACATCCCCTGGTCGATGAGCGCATCGCCGCGGTGGGTTATTGTTTCGGCGGGATGACCGTACTAGAACTGGCGAGAGGCGGTGCAAATATTGCGGCGGTCGTTAGCGTTCACGGTAGCCTGAAGACCCCGGAACCCTTGCGCGCGAAGACCCTGAAGGCAAAAATATTGGTGTGCCACGGCGCCCTCGATCCCCACGTTCCCATGAGCGATGTAGACACCTTTATCGGGGAGATGAACAATGCGGGGGCTGACTTTCAGCTCATCGTATACGGCGGCGCCAAGCATGGCTTCACCGACGAGGTAGGCACCGCTATTCCGGGCTGCGCATATGACCGGCGCTCGGATACACGCTCCACTCAGGCAATTAGAAGCTTTTTCGCCGAGGTGTTTTCAAAGGACGTCACCGAGGAATAAATGCCACCGGGGCCGAAGTAAATCCCGAAGCCTTCGCGATAATCCTATTTGAAGCGAATCTCCTGGAAGATGTAGGAAATGAAAATCGACCCCTTCACGATCAGCGTCAGTTCCAACGAGATGCAGGATCTACGGCAGCGAATTGGCGTGACTCGTTGGCCGAGTGCGATCGAGAACGCCGGGTGGTCGCTTGGAATGGATGCAGGTTATCTTAAGGACTTGAGCGAGTACTGGCTGCGCCATTTCGATTGGCGCGCCGTGGAAGCCACACTCAACAAAGTGCCTCACTACAAGGCTGCGATAGAAGGTCGCTCGCTACATTTTGTCCATATGCGCAGCCGGGAAACGAATGCGATACCCATCGTGTTGACACACGGGTGGCCGAGCACGTTTGCGGAGCTGCTGAAGCTTGGCGACATGTTGGCGCGCCCCACCGCCTATGGCCGAGCGTCGTCTCAGGGTTTTCATGTCGTGATCCCGTCACTGCCCGGTTACGCCTTCTCATCCCCGCCTACGGCGCTCGGGACCAACACGTTTGTAATCGCCGCGCTATGGTCGGCATTGATGAAGGGGTTGGGGTACGGCCAATTCATGGCGCACGGCGGTGACATTGGGGCGGGCGTATCGACTGCGCTCGGATTGCGCCACTCACCGCGAATCCTCGGTGTCCATTTGCATTTCATTCCCGGTTCTTATCAACCACCTATCGGCGACGCGAACCCTCTCTCGGCTGAGGAGACTTCGTTTCTGACTGCCCGCGCAAGCTGGATCGAGCGGGAAGGTGGGTACTCGCACATTCAGGCCACCAAACCGGATGTCTTGGGACCGGCGCTGAATGATTCCCCGGTAGGTCTTGCCGCCTGGATCGTGGATAAGTTTCGGTCCTGGAGCGATTGCGACGGTGATGTGGAACGGCGCTTTACGCGTGACGAAATTCTCACCACCATTAGCCTCTTTTGGTTTACCCGCTCCATGCCATCGGCCATTCGACTGTATTGGGAGAATCGCCTGCAGCCAATGAAGTTTGAGCCCGCGCAGCGGGTGAGTATGCCCGTGGCGTTCGCCCGATTTCCCAAGGAGATCTTTGTTCCGCCGAGATCATACGTTGAGCGTGGCTACAATATCGTGCGATGGACGGAAATGCCAAAGGGCGGGCATTTTGCCGCGCTCGAGGAGCCTGAAATTCTTGCCGACGATATTCGGGAATTTTCGCGGCAGTTCCGCTAAGCATTCCAAACATCGGCCGCGTCATGATGCGCGCCCGCGTAAACTAGCGACGATCGTCAGTCATGCGCGTCCATCGCGAATGGAGTCCAAAGCGTCACGCTCGCCGGGATCTTCTTCCGATGCGCCGATGAGCGCAAGGCTGTTCCACAGCCGGGCTCCCAGCGGAGTAATCGCATAATTCACATGCTTGCCCATAGTGTCGTGGTATGCACGATAGATCAGCGCATCACGTTCAAGGGATTGCAACTGCTGAGTGAGAACCTTGCTCGACATCTGCGGAAGCAAGCGGCTCAGTTTGTTGTACCGCACGGGTCCTAGAATGAGCTGGCCCAAAATCTGGATCTTCCATTTTCCGCTGACTAGATTCAGCGTATTTGAGATCGCTAACGCCAAATTATTCTGCCCCCAGTTCGGACAATTGGCTTTCTCGGCGAACTCTTGATTGTGTGTACTCATCGAGGCTGGCGGCGTGCAGGGATCTCCGGCATTCGTCCATGAGCGCGACAGAGTGACCCAGACCCTTCAAGTCCGCGCTCGACGCCCCCGCCTGTGTGACCGCATTTCAAGGAGCGGAGCCAGCCTGTGATACTGATGATGTCGAGCGCGTGTGAGTCTGAACCGACATCAGCGCAACCGACAGCGCAAGACACGCGGCAATTGTACCGGACATGACAGTGGGGACCCAGAACAGGAACCGCCATGCCACCAGCGCTGCGGCAAATGACTCCAAACACAGAACCGCCACAATCGGGCGAACTCCGAGTCCGCGCTGCGTCGCCAGCCCGGACAACTGCCAGAATAAGATTGCGTGCCCAATCAGGTATGCGCTGAGCATCCAGCCAAATCCCTCATAAAAATTGAAATAACTGCGTTTCAGGCCCATCACGTCGAACCGGTAGGTCTGCATCGCGACAACGACGTCGTGTGCACGTGGATCCACCGCCGGCGTCCACGGGCTTCCGAAACTGTGGCCGGCCGCCAGCAGCACAGTCACCAACGCAGCGCCGCGCAGAATCAGCTTCGGACTCACGGCGCACGCCCCTCGACAGCGGCCTGTCCCGCGACCGGCGGTATTCCGGTGCGCGTTTCGGCGGCTTTGACAAACTCCGCCAGCACGGTCACCCAGCCGTTGTCCAGCATGTCGCGCAGCGCCTGATAGCCTTCGCCGTGGCGCTCGAGGCCGCGATGTTCGAATTCCATGCGAGTTTTCGTGGGGGCCTCAGCCACAAAGCGTACGTGAATCTCCGATGCGCGACCGAGGTCGGGATCAAATGCGAACTTTGTGTTCAGATGCCACGACAGCACCACTCGGTGTGGCGGCTCCCAGGCGAGAACGTGCCCCCATGCGCCCTGTCTCTCCTGCACATCGATCTCGTACCATCGCCCGCCTGTTCGGGGTTCCACGATGACGTCTCGGAAGGGCGTATCGCCCACATGGTGGGTCGCCGGCCACCACTGTCCCATATGTTCGGTAAAGACTTGAAACGCGTGTTCCCGTGAGCACTCCACGAGAAGAGATTTTCTAACGACGCTTTCTGCTGGTGTGCCGGCTAGCATCTCGGACATGTTCTTTCTCCATAAGTGAAGCTGAGAAACTGCCTTCGGCGGCAGATTTGAAGTTAGACAAAACACTGGACCACAGTGAATCAAAATGCGTCTTCAATGCCTCAACGCCCGCCTGATCGATGTGATAGATGCGTTGCGTTCCGTGGTGCCGGTCCTTGACGAGGCCTGCATCCTTGAGCACCCGAAGATGCTGCGATATAGCCGGCCGAGTCAGTGGAAAGCCCTGAGCCAGTTCGACCACCGGCAGCGGTCCGTCAGCCAATCGCTTCAGGATTGCAAGTCGCGTCGGATCACCAATTGCATGCAGTCCATTTCGAAGGTTAGTCGTCATTTACGGTAAGCATATACTTACCGATGGCGGAGCGTCAAGCGGTGAGCGCATTACGGCAATGCTCGTTTTGCGGTCCTTCCTTTCGGCTCTTTGAGTACTCTATATGGGCGATCAATTGGACTCTAAGGATAGGCTATGAAATCGATACCGGCCGGCGCCGCGGGCTCGTTCAGTCTCGTTGTGCAATCCGAACACCTCGCCAGCCGTTTCAAGGATGGGACGTTGCCGCCGGTGCTGGCGACGCCCATCATGATCATGATGATGGAGAACGCGGCGCTCAATGCGATCAAGCCGTATCTTGATGCGGGCGAAAGCGCGCTCGGCACGCGCGTCGACGTGCGCCACTTGGCAGCGACACCGGTGGGTCGGCATGTTACCGCAGAGGCGCGAGTGACCCATGTTGAGGGACGACGCATCGAGTTTGCGGTGCGGGCGACCGACGGGGACGAGGAGATTGGAGTCGGCACGCATGAGCGAGTCGTAGTAGATCTGGCGAGGCTGTCCGAACGGTTGAAGGCTAAGGTCGGCTAGCGTTGGGCAGAACGCGTGAGTGCATGGAGGGCACGAACGGCCCGGCCAGACGAAGAAGGGCGGGTGAAGGCCTCCGCCTTCATCCGCTGTCTACATAAAGATCCTCAATACCACGCCGGCACCGACCGTCTTGCCACCCTCACGAATGGCGAAGCGCTGGCCGGCCTCCATCGCAATAGGACTCTGCAGCTCGACCGACACCACGGTGGTATCACCCGGCATAACCGTGTCGACGCCCTCGGGCAACGTCAGCACACCGCACTCGAACCGAGTGTGGGGCGTGATGCTGCCAGGGCTCGCGAGGACCTGACCTCGCTCGACTTCCTCACGCTTGATGCCGCGAAGCAGTATGCCGACATTTTCGCGGTACACGCGGCGCGCAAGGATAAAGCATTCCTGCCAGTTACCGGCGTGATCAAATCGTGCAGCCTAAGAAGGACACGAACGCCTCGCGCGTGATTAAGCTGCCCTCGGGCGTTGAGCTTGCGCCGTCATACGCGGCGCTTTCGTTTCGCTGAGGGCGGGCATTTGGATGCGCGCCGACGCCAGAGGGAAGCCGGCGGCGATCGGGATGGCTCTCGTTTCACGGGCGGTGCGTGCTCTTTCTTGAGTCGGTCAATGAACCAACGCGCCGCGGGCCCCGGCGGGCTGTCGGTCCTGTGGACGGCCCACATTTCAACCAAACGTCCCCCGCGTGGCGCATCCTCGGTCGTGATCTCAACGAGTGCGCCGCTCGCAAGATCCGCCTCCATCGCATGCAGTGGTAATACACCAAACCCGAAGCCGGCACGCAGGAAGGCAAGCTTGGCGCCAAGCTGGGAAAGGCGCCAGACTCTCGGGACCTTGAGACGGGCTCCGAACGCTCCCGAGATATCTGACGGATTGACGTGTGTAAGCTGAATGTGTTCAGCGAGGGCTGTTATCGGAATCGGCCCGCGCTGAGTGGCCAGCGGGTGCTGTGCCGCGACTACGGTGTGCACACTTATCGACAGCAGCGGTTCGCGAGTGATCCGCGGCGGCACGAGCGCCCAAGATCCCACAATGCCGATGGAGCAGCGTCCGTCGAGCACGGGCTCGATGACAGCACTCGACTCGACGTCGAATCTGAGCAGGGTCGCAGGAAATTCCTTCTGGAATGCCGCCACGGCAGCGGTGAAAGCGGCGTCCGGTAACATGACATCGACGGCCATACTCAGTTCAGGCTCAAGGCCGCCGGCCAAACCTTTCGCCCGCGCCTTGAGCAGATCGATGCGGCCGGCCACCGTGCGTGCATCAGCGAGCAGCGCGCGACCCTGATCCGTCAGCACCGGAACATGTCCGCGTCGATCAAACAGCTTCACGCCGAGTTGGCCTTCAAGATTTGCCAGGGTCTGGCTCACGACGGACTGGGCACGACGCAGGCGCCGGCCGGCGGCGGAAAAACTTCCCTCATCGGCGGCGGCAATGAAGGTGCGCAGTTGATCCAGTGAAACACCGTCAAGCATGGGTATCGGAACGGGATTGAGTCAATTGGCCACGATCGAGCATGATCTGAAAGGCCGCGATCGCCGGACTCGGCGCCGTATAGCCGAAGAAATCGAAACGCGACTTGCGGGTCGCCGCCTGCGGAAGAGCACTCATGTCGTCTTGTCGATCGATAGCGGAAGCCTGAGGGAAGCAGCGAACAGAGAAGCGTGTAGCAAGCAAAGAAGAATAAAGGCCGGCACAAATGCGCTCGAAAGGGAAAGATGTGAGTGTCCCGACCTTAAACTCCATCCCAGGAAGGTCGCGCAGAGCGTCGTCATCGTCGGCCCGCCGAGACGCTGCACGATGTTGAGAGAGGTGCTTGCCATCGGCAGGTCTCGCTTCTTGACCGAAGCGTATGCGGCGGAAACGGAAGGGATCCCCACCGCGCCCAGCCCGACGCCCCGCAGGAAAAGAGCGCATACGAGTACTGTGACACTCAATCCGTGAGCGGCGAGCCAGATGAATGGCAGCGTCCCCGCGAAAGCTAAAAATGCTCCTCCGGCGGATACCTTGCGGATCCCAAATCGCCGCGTCAGCGCTCCTATCCACGGACAAGAACACATCATCCCTACTCCAAGCGGAGCCAATAGCCAGCCGGTTGTGCTGGGGGAGCGGCCACACGCGCGGATCAGATAGATCGGAATCAGCATCTGACCCGCAAAAGAGACTCCGTTCGACATAAATTGGGTGACCGTCGAGGCAGCGAACGTCCTTCCCTTGAATAACTGAAGGTCGATCAGCGCTCGATGTCCTTTTCGAACCGCAACCTTGAAGAATATCGCGAGCAGCACAACAGAGAGCGCCAGAGTGATCTGGCCGATGCGCTCACTCATATGATCCGAACCATACAGGAAGAGCACGAGGCCGGCAGAGAGCAGGGCAAACCCCACCAGATCCAGGTCCCGTTGCTTCGTCTCTTCGCGGTCGTTCGGCAGGAAGAAAATAGCCAGTACGATGGCCAGTGCCCCGACCGGCAGGTTGACGAGAAAGAGCCAACGCCAAGAGGCGTGCTGCAGGATCGCGCCGGCAATCACGGGGCCGAGTATCGGCGCCAGCAAGATGGGCACGGCGGCATAGCCGAGGACGCGCGCCATATGTCTACCGGCAACGCGCGCTATCATCATCTGCGCCATCGGCGCCATCAGTCCGCCGCTCATGCCCTGCAGGACTCGAAATCCGATCAATGCGTTCGCAGACCAGGCGATGCCGCATAGGGCCGAGCAGAGCGTGAACGCGGAGAAGCACCAGAGGTAGAGAGACTTGGCTCCGATGCGCTCGACCAGCCAGCCATTCAGCGGAAGCATGAGGGCCAGGGCCAGCAGATAGCCGCTCGTGGCCCATTGAATCGTCGTGAGGCTGCTGTGCAGCGCCGCGGCAAGTGTGGAGAGTGACACGTTGACCACATCGAGCAGCGAAAGAAAAGGGCCCATTATTGCAACCGACGTGACCTTCCAGACCAGTGGTTCCAGCCGGTCCGGATCCCGGGGCGCTTTAGACAAGTGCTGCGATCACCTCATGGGTGGCGCGAACGCGCGCCAGGCGCGGGAAGATCTTTTCGAACGCAAAACGATGCTCTTCGGCGTCCAAGCCTGCGCACGCGTCTTCGACCAGCACAAAGGCAAAGCCGAGCCCAGTGCCCTGGCGTGCGGTGGACTCGACGCCGTGGTTTGTGGAGATACCGGTGAGGACAACGGTGTCAACGCCACGCGTCCTGAGCTGTCGCTCTAAGTCGGTGCCGGCGAAGGCGCCCCAGTGGCGCTTGGTGACAAGAAGGTCGCCTGGCCGGAAACCGGCGGAAGGAGCGATCTGCGACGCAGCATCGGGTATGGGTTTGTCCCCCATGTTGAACGGCTGGTCGGCGGGAGGCTTCAGGAAGCCGTTGAAATCGACGTTCACGTAGATAACCGGAGCGCCGGCGGCGCGGAAGGCTTCGGCAAGCTTCTTCGAGTTTGCGATGACCTGCACGGGGGCATGCGGGGCGGTGTTCGCGCCGACGGTGGAGTTCTGCAAGTCAATGAGGACGAGCGCGGTCTTTTTGGCATTGAGCTGAAGTTCTGGCATGGATTCCTCCGTCTAGAAACCGTTTTGTAAAGTCGAGGGAACCCTCGACTTCTTGGATGTAGAATACGAGCATGCCCTCGGTTTTGTCAAATCCCGTACGTGTCGCTCCCCAGCAGAAGCGCTCGGAACGCCGTCTCGCGGCCTTTCTGGACGCCGCCGCGGCATTGTTTGTGGAGGTAGGCTATGAGGCCGCCACGATGACGGCGATCGCCGAGCGAAGTGCCTCTTCCATTGGGGCGCTCTATAACTACTTTCCGGACAAGCGGGCCATTGCCCTTACGCTGGTGAACCAGTACGGGCAGGAGTTGGAAGCGTATTGGAAGTCGCTGATTGAGCAGGCTGCGAAACTTACCCATCGCGAGTTCGCGGATCTATTCATCGAACGCATTACCGAGCTGGTGCGGCAACGTCCGGCTTACCTGAGCTTGGCTACGGCACCGGTTCGATTTCGACGCCCGCCCGCTGCAAAAAAAGCTTTGTGGGCTGCAATCGGGAGCGCCTTTCGAGCAAAGAACCCGTCGCTCTCGGAGGAACAGTCGGTTTTGGCTGCAAAGGTAACCCTCCAGATGGTCAGCGGCTTGATGATGCTCTATGCAGAGGCGGCGCCCAAGGGGAAGGACCTGGTCGTGGATGAATTCAAGAAGGTGTTGACGTCGTACCTGGGAACCGTCTTGTATCAGGAAGATAGATTAGACGGTAGGGCTTAAAGAAGATTTGCCGATATTCCGAGATGCCAACAAAGTTATCGGCAAGGTCACCATGGCAGACGAAATCGACACCCGAAAAGCTATCGGTGCTGCGTTCTGGCGAACGCATCGCCATTGCCGCCTTCCAGGCCGAGCGCCAGTTGTAGATCAGGCTGTCCGCGCTCTGATGAAGAGCCGCACACATCACGCGGCGGTCGCTCGCGGCCAGCCCGTGCCGGCTCGCTGCTCTTAGGCTTGCCTCCCTTAGGGCAGATATTTCCTCGGCAGCGGCGCTGTGGCCGACTCGGCCTGCACCATGATGCCCGTAACTCGCCAGCCGCCGGCTTCTTTGATCGCTTGGATGCCGTGGACGCCGCGCGCGGCTTGCTTGCCGTCGATGTTCAGCGCGTAGCTGCTCCACAATTGCGCGACGTTGCCGTAGCGCTCAATGTTAAATTTCAGCTGCTTTTCTTCCAGCATGACGTGGCCACGGGGTTTGACGCTGACGATCCAATCGCCCAAGGTCTGGAGCGTATAGGTTGGCGCTCCGTCCGCGCCCAGTGAAACGAACATCATGCGCGCTTCGGGTATTAACAGGGCCTTCATGCAGTCTCGATCCTTGTCCGCAGGCCCGGTGATTGCCGCATCAAGCGCGGCGGGAATGCCCTCGGGCTCTGAAGGCAATGCACAGCCGGCATCCGGCGCCTGCGCCATCGCACTTCCGGCGAGCGCGCCGGCGACGCTCACCAGCACTCTACACACTGATCTGTTCATACTGCCTCCACTATGTTTACTGCTTAACAAGAGTCTGCGACCGCTCTCCTGGGAGAATCTCCGGGTGGCATCCGTCCTCATTACTTAGGTTTGCGGAACTTCAGGATGAACTGGTCGGTGTGCCCGCCAATCGTCTTGTCGAACACCTCGGCCGTACGGGGATCCGCCGGATTGGCGAGAATCGAACTCTCGGAGTCGAACTTGAACCCCGCGGCCTCGACCTCTCGGCGCACGGTCGAAGACTCAATGCGATGCAAAGTCTCGGTTACATTGGACGCAGCGCCGACAGCTGCGGAATGATCGAGAACCACGTAAAAGCCACCCGGCTTCAGCGCTTCGTATACCGTCCTGTTAAACGCGGCCGCGTCAACCGGGCCCATGAACTTGTCATGCAGGTCGTGGTAATTTCGGGAAATCCAGAACAGGTCGAGCTTCTCGGGGAACTTCAGTCCTTCGAGCGCCGCGGCGGTCGTCACCGTTACATTTGGATGGGTGACGGCATAGCCCTGCAGCTCCGCGACTGCCTTGACGAAATGCTCGAACTGGAAAAAGGCGGTTGGCTCCACCGCGTAAACGTGACCGTTGGACCCCACGACGCTAGCAAAGAGACGAGTGAAATAGCCTGAAGCGGCGACGTAGTCGGCAACCTTATCCCCCGATTTAACGCCTACGAACGCTAGAGTTTGCGCCGGCTTTCGCTCGGCATCCCGTGTGGTGTCAGAGCTCGGGCGCGACGGATCGGCGATCGCCATGGTGGCGGCGGCTGAATTACTTGGGTCCGAGGCATTTGCTCCGGAAACAAGCGCGACGACTATCATCAAGACAGGCATAAATTTCATATCGATTCTCCTGGCGTGAATATTCTGGTCCAGCTCGCACAGACATTGAGTAGGGCCAGTCCCAGCAGCGCGCTGAAGCCGATCCGCTTATTCATTGATGTCGCCCCACTTGGAAGTCGCGAACATTGTATTGGCGACAGCCGCAGCGATTAAGACCGCTCGTTGCAGCAAAACCGCCATTCGCCCCAGCCCAGGATCCGCGCCCCGTACTTGATGTAGTGTGTCGGTATGACCGACGCTCGCGCCGACGCACGCTTGGCCACCGGCTGGATCTGGATTGCGGCCATCTGGTGCGCGGCAGCGTTGTTCGATGCGAGCCAGACCCTTCTCACCATGCACCTGGTGAGTGCCGGCAAGGCTTGGCTTCGCCCATTTTTGATCGTATTTATTTCCTGGCTACCTTGGGCGCTTGCGACGCCGTTCGTCATTGAACTGGCGCGACGATGGCCCATCGTTCGCGGCGAGATTTTCAAGGCGATGAGCTTGCATCTGGCGGCGTTCGCCGCGATCAGCGCAGCGGCGGAAGGCTGGTCGGCATTACTCCAGGTCACTTTCAACCCATGGCATCGGAACTTGCCACGCACATTCGTGGACACCTGGTCCGACTTGCTCCTCGGGCAACTCCTGACGTTTGTGATCGCCTATGCGCTGATTTTGGCGGCTACCTACGTGGTGGACTCGCGCAAAAAAATGGCGCGGCAGAATGAGGAACTAGCCCAAGCACAGCTTGCCGCGCTCAGGAGCCAGATGGACCCTCATTTCATGTTCAACACTCTCAACTCGATCGCCAGTCTCGTATACGATCAGCGCGGCGAGGAGGCAGTTGGCATGATCGTGGGCTTGAGCGAGCTCCTGCGCCGCGCCTCGGAAGACTCTCACCGTGCACAGGTCGCGCTGCAGGAGGAAGTGGAGTACTTGCAGCGCTACGTCGACATCCAGAAGATCCGTTTCGGCGACCGCTTGCGAGTGAGCATCGACATTCCCGAAGAGCTGCTGGCAATGCAGGTCCCGAGCCTGCTGTTGCAGCCGCTTGTTGAGAACGCCATCAAGCACGGCGTATCCA
>Ga0307474_10001147_pt1 | contig 19289 bp, 14 predicted proteins | sample atmos_gasesECM1C_2_FD_203312 | JGI IMG/M metagenome (GOLD analysis project Ga0307474, IMG submission 203312) | Hardwood forest soil microbial communities from Morgan-Monroe State Forest, Indiana, United States - atmos_gasesECM1C_05 | ecosystem: Environmental > Terrestrial > Soil > Temperate... | reverse complement strand
AAACCGCAAAACCATCCCCGAGAGCGAAATGGCGCTCTTCTCTGAGTGCATGCAGTCGTGCGCTCAAAGAGTGCTTGACAGTGCCGACATTGTTAGAGATCGAGATGTTTCCGGAAATACGTCAACTGGCGAACCTTTCTGTGCCGGGTAGAATGTTAGCCGTGCTCATCCTCGCAGCAATTCTTTTCGCTGCCTTTGCGCTTGGAGGCAGGTGGATTCAGCTTCACCCTGAGCGAACGGTGCCGAAAGGGCACTTCGTCGGACCCAACACTCTCGGCGCTCGGTTGTTCCGCGCCCAAATAGCGATCTTGGGCACTTTTATGGTCTTCGCCGGGACTACCGCTGCCATTTTTTCTCTGCTTTCCTTGCTCACGTCTGCGTCGGTACGTTTAGAGCTAATGGCAAAACTGATCGGCGCGGTTGCGGGTGTTCTCGCGGCCATGCATGTCCGTAGGGAGGCTCGAACCCGACCTGAGTATGTCAGCAATAGTCCTTATGGCTGGTGGCCGTAGAGGGCTAAATTACACTGCGAATCCTGTTCCGGGCATTTTGGGCGTTATCGGGATTTATCGACGGTTAGCCGCCGCGACCGCAGACATTGTACACTCCGATTTCCCTAAAGCACTTCTCATCAAATTGAGGCTCAAAATGAACGATCAGCAAAAGAAGGAGCAGTATTCTGGAGTGCGAGATCAAAAGATCCGTGCGGCACTGGATCAGCATTGGGCGGCGTCCGATGCCAACGATTTTGAAACGGAGCACCTCATCTATCGTGAGGACGCGGTGCTGGAATACCCACAGTCAGGCGAGCGAACTCGCGGTCGGGGGAACATACAGGGCCAGCGCGCTAGTCAACCGAGCAAAAAGCGCTTCGCTGTCCGGCGAATTATTGGCAGCGATGATCTTTGGATAACCGAATTCATCCTGACATATGACAACAAGCCCTCCTACACCGTGAGCATCATGGAGTTCAGCGGCGACCAGGTTGCGCGGGAAACACAGTACTTTACGGATCCATTCGAGGCCCCCGCATGGCGTGCTCGATGGGTAGAACGGATGGACACGTAATCACAAATGGCATCGTCATCGTTAAATATCATGTTCGGCGCTTGCATCGCCGACTGCCGATGCGTGCCAGTGCGTTTTTAGGGCTTTCGTATCCGTTCCTCTTGCATGGATTGTTCTGGGCGCGGTTTCACTTTCATGCTGACCTACTTTGTGCAATGAACCCCGGGGCGGTCGGTAAATGTGGTAACGGCACATTTACGACCGGCAGAATAACTGTCGAGAACAGGCGACAGCCCAAGTTCCGGCCCCTCTCTTTTGCGATTCCACCGTCATATCCGGTAATTCTACCGACCTGAACGGGGCGCGGATATCACCAAAGGAATTCGGGTAAGTTCGGCGCCTTTTTGCGGCTGTTGAAACCAGGCCATAGCGCTCAACCCCCCTCATGACCGAATCGCGATATTGCCAGTTGGCTTTCCTATCCCGCCCGGTCTAAACTCTCCGGAGCGGCTACCGCGCCGGATCGGCTCCGCCCTAGGTGCAAGCATTCTTTCAGGCATGTTTATCCATGGAAGCAATACGGCAAGGCATGTACGGGATCAGTATTTTTTTGCAACCAACCGAACGCGTTATTTGTGGTTCTAATGACCAAGTTGGCGCGTGTCGACAAAGAACTTGCGCTGCTGGTCGGTGAGAAAGAACGCAGCATTTGGTGCACGGCGACAGCATGCAAGTGAGACAAGTGTCATATCGCGCACCGGGGCGTTAGCACGAATAGTTGAGTTGTGAGAGGCGCTTCAGTGGAAACCCTTAACGATAAGACCATTTCCCGACTACCGGCGAGCCGCTTTCCTGACCCCGCAGAGGTCTATTTCTGCGACAGGTGTGGCAGGGACTTGACGAAAAACCTGTACCACGACAGGGCACCCGTTTGGCAACCGCTTCGCCCCATTTGGTACGTGTGCCAGTGCGGTCAAAAATATCTCAGCGGCGCCGCAGAATGGGACGATCTCACAACATGGGAACGTAAATTGCGGATTCGGCAACTCGGGATTGGTTTCGTGCTTTTCGCGCTTCTTGTAATTCCTGTGACTCTGGCGTATTTCGCTCTTAGATACGGAGGCGCAGCGATATTAGCGGTTGTGGCAATTGCTCTGATTCCGTCGATCTTGGTTGCAAGACCATTCGGATTCGTTCTGGTCGACCTGTACGAAATCATCGCTTCAATTTGGAGAACAAGGGGCATTCCGAGAAGGGTTTCCCCAGCCACAACAACCGAGCAGCCGGTGAGGCGCTCGCGCCCGCGCAAGCTCTGGTTAACCCCGGTTGCAGCAGTGATTGCCGTGCTCATCACAGCGACTCGCTGGAGTTCACCTCACCTCGGTCCGGCGTCCCCCGTGGGTGCCGTGTCGTTGCCAGAGACATCGAATGCTGGGCGGCAGGAGACTCTGTTCGCACCGGTAAAGCCGCCACTTTCGCTCATGCCGCAAGCCGCGGCAACCGGGGCGCCCAGCCCCGCGTTCAGGCGCGTGCGGGTCGGACCGAATGAAGTCGACTACATTTCTGAAGATGTGACCATACGCCATTTCACGCCCACAAGCCCGCGAATACAACTCGCGTCTAAAGATGTCCGTACCAGGGCAGATGTGACGGTGCCGCATTTCGCCTCCGAGCCAGCGGTTGCGGAGCGAATGCGCCCTGTGTCAGTAGATCGCTCGTTGATAGTCTCGAAATAGTCCGAGGCCCGCCCCGCTGTTCTTAATGTTAGGGCGCGGGTCCGAGCTTCCCGTCGACTGTCCGATCCACCCCCGAATGAAATCCTCTCGCGAATAGCTGAAAATTCTTTCACATTGACACGAAACCCCTGTTGGGCGGACCATTGGCACCGCTTCCCGGGTCCCGAGATCAGATATTCAAAACAGGAGAGTTCAGATGCTAAGTAAAGTGTGCACTCTCGGCGGTCTAGCCATTCTGATCGCCGCTGGACCAGCCCAAGTCGGCACAGCCCAACAATCGATTCAGAGTAGATCATTATCGGCCAGTCTCCTCCGCAGTAAGATGAAGCCCAGAACAGATCATTCCAACGCCGCCTTGTCAAAATACGGGCCGCAGAAGGCCGCGAGATTCAAGGCCGCCGGAGCACCAGGGATCACGGCACACGCCGCTTCGAGCGGGATCCCAGGCATCGACAGCCTGGTCAACTGGAGCGACCAATTCACTTATCAGGGGTTTGATGGAAACGGCAATCCGCAGTCGGTGTGGCCGTACACGATGGTCGGGAATCCGCCTGAGTCCGGGCATACTACTACCCTGCACGCTCCCATCGTGCCGGTTACCGTTCAACTGCTGGGTCCGGACGGCAGCGTAGCCTTAACCTTCGGTCCCGACGGCAACGTCATCAACTCCGCTTTGGAGTCGCCCGAGTTCGAGCCGTTTATCTATACGAATGGAGTGGGTCAGTTCAATGACCAAATGATGCGGGCGGAGTTTGCGAACCGCATCAGTAACCGTGGTGGGGAGGATGACGGCTGGCACACCATCTTGCGTCCCCGCTTGCGTACCGCGAGAACCATCCGGGTGCCGTTCTCAACATCGAGCGGAGCGAATGCCTGGTATTACTTTATCAATTCCGCTGGGCAGCCTGTTTTGGGTGCGATCGATGATGTGACCTTCGGGAGCCTTCTTTTTCCCGCCACCTACCCGTTCGACAGCAGCACCCCAGTGGGAGCCGCTGAGCTGGCTGGCGACATTACGACCAGGGATATTTCCACGTTCCTGTTCAACAATACGGTGCTGTTCAGCGGCGGCAACATCAACAATTGCTGCATCATCGGCTACCACGGCTATCACTTCGAGCCTGGAATCCCGCAGAATGGAAATCTTCCGCGGCTTTACGTGCTGAACTATTCCAGTTGGCTCTCGCCTGGTATCTTCCTTTTCGGTTTCGAGGACATCACTCCTTGGAGCCATGAAATGGCTGAAACATTCAACGATCCTTTTGTGAACAACGCGACCCCGTGGTGGTTGAGTGTCGATCCTTTCACTGGGGGCGGAAATTGTCAGAATGATCTTGAAGTGGGAGACGTGGTCGAGGCCCTCGCCTCCCTAAACCCGGTCTCTACGATTCCGGGGAAGGGATTAACTTATCACCCGCAAAACATGGCGCTGTTCCCCTGGTTTGCTTTCGAGTCACCCTCACCCGCGAACTTGGGTGCTTATAGCTTCCCGGATGAAACGACGTTGATGTCGCTTTCTCCCGGGCCTCTACTTCCAGGTTGCGTCCCTGCTCCATAAAGACGCAACGGAAGCGGTTCGCAACCAAACTCCTTGCCGCCCGATGTCCGGGCGGCTTTTTTTGTAATATGCGGAGTGGGCGGAACCGTGGAATTCAGCGTTTGTCCGAGCGATGAGCATACTTCGAATTTTGTGCCTCTGCGAAATCCTTCTTCAGGTCATCGGAGTACTGTGATTCCGGTGAGAGTTTCAGATATTCCTGAAGGTGAGAAGCAGCCTCAGCCGAGTTGTTCTTTGCTCGGTAAATCTGAGCCAGCAACAGCTGCAGCAGCGGCTCGTAGTGCTCCCTGTCGATCGCTTCAGCTTTCAAAGCTCTCTGTTCCGCTTCTCTCAACCGGTTGAGGTTGAAATAGGCTATGGCGCTGAAGAAGTATGCATAAGCGTCATTTACGGCATCCAGTTCAAGCGCGCGATTGGTCAGGCTCAAAACCTCATTCCACGCTTGCTCGCGTCCCGCGATCTCGGCCAGGCAAAGATACGCCGGCAAGTAGTTTGGATCAGCGCTTGACGCCCGCGAACAGGCATCCCGGGCTTCTGCTGTTTGCTGCCTGGTTTCGAGAGTCTGACCCAGCATGACCCATCCGGCGACGTATTCCGGGTAGATTTCGGTTGCCTTGCGCAGGTGCTGTTCCGCCTCAGGCAGTTTCTTGTTCTTCAGCGCCGCGCAGGCATGTTCATACTCTTTTTGAGCCTTGGAGGGAATCTGCAAGCTTGTCACACTGGCAGTGCTGGACATTCCTGGAAATGGCTGGATCGAGCATACTTTCTTTTCGCCGGGACGCGGTCGCGGGTCACCTCTATCGACGACAACGCCGTCCGGTGTCGTGGGGAGCCGTAACCCAGCGTTTTCTTGTAAAGGATATTGCAGGCTTTGTGAGAACAACGCGACAGGTAAGCAATCAAGTATCAACGCGCACAGCATCGCTCGTTTCAAGCTCAGCATTGACGCCAGGCGGAACCCGTGCTGATTGCGCTGTGTCATCTCCATCCCCCGTCGGCCGATGGTTTCTGATTCTGCACCTGCCAGGACTTCGGAAACAAGCGAGAAAGACTTGCTGCGCACCAGGTGAACCCTTCCAGTGTGACGTGTGACCTTGCCTTCCACAGTCCCAACGGCCCATCATGGTCGAGAAAGCGCGAGTGAGGCGATCTGGGTGCAGCAATTCCAAGTTGCATGTTCTCAAGATTTTGCCCGCAACCCCTTGATTCCAAGAGATTATTTCCTGTTTTCCCGCTAACATGATGATTCCAATAGACCAGGGGGGAGGGGGATACAAACTCCCGGTTGCGAGAAAGGGAAATATCCCATTCCCCAAAAGGAAACCCGAAACCCGGAAGCCGAAAGCTAGGAGCTAGAAGCCAATCTCATGTCTCGTCCTAAACCTCTCATACTGATCATCCTCGACGGCTGGGGATACCGCGCCGAAACCAAAGCCAACGCCATCGCGCTCGCCCGCAAGCCCGCTTACGATCGCCTTCTGCGCGAATATCCCAACACGCTCATTCACACCAGCGGGCCTTTCGTCGGCTTGCCCGAAGGCCAGATGGGCAACAGCGAAGTCGGTCACCTCAACATCGGTGCCGGGCGCATTGTCCACATGGACATCACCCGCATCGACCTGATGGTCCAGAACGGCGATCTGTTCAAGCATCCCGTTCTGCTCAATGCCATGAAGCACGCGCGCACCGGAGATCGCCGCCTGCATCTGTTCGGGCTTGTCTCCGACGGGGGCGTGCACTCGCAGCAGGCGCATCTTTACGCGCTTTTAAAGATGGCCAAGCAGAATGGCCTCGAGCGCGTCTTCGTCCACGCCTTCATGGACGGCCGCGACACTCTGCCCACCAACGGCGCCGGATACATCGAACAACTGCTGCAGAAGATGCGCGAATACAACTGCGGCACGATCGCCACCGTCAATGGCCGCTACTTTGCCATGGACCGCGATCGCCGCTGGGAGCGCATCGCCAAGGCTTACAACGCGATGGTCTTCGCCGACGCCGAAGGCGGCAAGCAGGCTGATCCTGTGCAAGGCATGAAAGATTCCTACAACAAGGGCGTGACCGACGAATTCGTCGTGCCCTTTGTCTGCACCGACAAGAGCGGACAGCCCCTCGCCACCATCCGCGACGATGATTCCTGTATTTGTTTCAACTTCCGCGCCGACCGCGTACGCCAGATCACCCGGGCGCTAACGCGCAACAGCGGCCTGAACGACAAGGGCGGCGGCGATCTTCCCGGCGCGGCCGATCTCGACGCCACCATCCCGCGCGACCGCGTGCCGAAGAATCTGCACTACGTCTGCATGACGCAGTACGACAAGAATTTCAGTTTGCCTGTCGTGATACCGCCCGAGTCGATGGCGAATATTCTCGCCAACGTAATGGGCAACCAGAAAATGCGAAACCTGCGCGTCGCCGAGACAGAAAAGTACGCGCACGTAACGTACTTCTTTAATGGCGGAGTGGAACAACCGTTCCCGGGCGAAGATCGCGTGCTGGTCCCGTCGCCGAAAGTTGCGACCTACGATCTGAAGCCGGAGATGAGCGCTGCGGGCATTGCCGATGCCGTAGTGAAAGCGACTGAAGAAGGCACGTTCGATGTGATGATCGTCAATTTCGCGAATGCCGACATGGTCGGCCACTCCGGCAAGATCGAACCGACCGTGAAAGCCGTCGAAACCGTGGACTCGTGTCTGGAGCGCATCGAGAAAGCCGTCCGCGCCAAGGGAGGAGCAATCCTGATCACCGCCGATCACGGCAACGCCGAGATGATGATCGACCCCGCGACGGGTGGCCCGCACACCGCGCACACCACCAATCCCGTGCCATTCATTATCGTGTCAGAAAATTCCAAGCAATTCACGCTGAAGCCAAACGGTTCCCTCCGCGATATTTCTCCGACCATTCTCGGAATGCTCGGTGTCGACGAGCCAAAAGAAATGACAGGAACGGATCTGCGCATCCTAGCAAAGCCGAAATAGCCGCTGGTCGAGCCATGAAAGATTGTCGCAGCCGGGTCGAGCGAAAAAGATTTCGTAGAGACGTTGCTCGCAACGTCTCGCTTTCGCCACAAGTGCGTCCGCAGTGGTAAGCGAGGCGTAGCAGAGCTACGTTTCTACGTTGGGTTCTTGGGTTTGCTCTCGAGGATCAGTTCGCCAGCAGCGCCGGCGCAGTCGACAGCAGTCCAGCGGCGAGTTCGAGATCGTGCAGATCTTCGCGGCTGAAATCCTGCGCGAACCGAGGATCAAGTCCCTTGCGGGAAATCTGAATGACGCCCACTACGTTCGAATCCCGGTCCACAATCGGCACCGACATCAGCTTCTGAATGGGCGCGGGCACCGCTTCCTGGACGTCCGTCGCTTCCGGCTTGATGGTCTCAAAGATGCTGGCGTGTTTCACGCGAGCGAAGTTGTTAAAGATTTCCGGCTTCTTGCTCAGCGCCGTATGCGCCGCCACCGCTTTGCTCGAGAGCGGAATCGCACCCGTCGTCCGCAGATGTTCGGGGAAGATGAAGCGCAGCAGTCCGTTTTCCAGCCTCAGGAGAGCGACTTCCGTGTATTGCACGTGGAAAATCTTGGCTAGGACCATGCACAGATCCATGGCCGTCACACCTTGCCCCAACACCGATCCCAGAGGGAGTAGATGCTCGGGGAGTACAACCTCTTCCATCATCCCGTGATCGTTATTCTGGGTCATAAAGTAAGCCCTGCCTCTGCTGGTGCGCAGAGGGAACATAAACTCTATCGCACTTTTCCCACCATTCGATACTTCCCAAAGTAATCAGCCGTCTTCGAGCAAAGTCTTTGTTATCAGCGGAACGTCTTGGCTGAGGACCCTTTTCGCACACAATTTCTGTCCGGTAACCGAGCCGCAAACCATCAATCTCTTGACAGTTTTTGTCATCTGCACCGTGCGTGTAGCATCTGGCAAGGTTGCGCTTCTGACCGCTTTTCATTCCCAACGAGAACTCGTTTACACTTCCAAGCGTATGAGCCATCCAACGCCACCGAATCTGAAGCTGTCAAACGTCGCGGACTATCGTGAGAATTACGCCAACAGCGTGCAGATGCGCGTCAACATCTGGGATTTCTTTCTCGTCTTCGGCACCCTGCAGCAGCAAAGCGAGACGCAGGTAGAAATCCGCAACTTCCAGGGCATCTACCTCAGCCCGCAGCAGGCCAAGGCTCTGCTCGGACTCCTGCAGCAGAATGTGTCCGGATATGAGAGCGCCTTTGGCGAGATCAAACTCGATCCGCGCATGGGACCGCACGGGCCAGTGCACTAGACGCTCGTCGTAAAGACGTAGCTTGCTACGTCTCATTCCCGCGTACGTCTCGAGTGCTGTCGGCGAGAGGCGTTGCCAGCGACGTCTCTACGATAGAATCTTTTCGCCCATGCGATCCTCCAGTCCGCAGCCGGCTCTGGTGTTCGCAATCGTCTTCGTCGCCATTTTCCTGCTGCACGCGCCCCTCTTGCAGCTTCCTTACTTTTGGGACGAAGCGGGATATTACATTCCCGCGGCGCGCGACATCCTGCTCAGCGGAAGTTTGATTCCTCACACGACGGTATCGAATGCGCATCCACCGCTGGTCATGGCGTGGGTCGCACTTTGGTGGAAATTGTTTGGCTACGCGCCGTTGGTGACGCGGTCGGCGATGCTGATGGTCGCGGCGTTCTCGTTGTTGGGATTATTTCGCCTCGCCGAGCGCGCGGCGAATATTGAGGTGGCAATCGCGTCCACAGTCTGTACCGCGGTGTACCCCGTATTCTTCGCGCAAAGCTCGCTGGCGCAGGTTGATCTCGCGGCTGCCGGACTTACTTTCTGGGCTCTGTGCGCATACCTGGAAGAGCGGCCGATCGCGGCGGCAGCCTGGTTTTCGATTGCCGCTTTGGCGAAAGAGACAGCGATCCTCGCCCTTGCTGCACTCTTGGCTTGGGAGCTATTGCGGCGGCTTATGCCGCGCAATCGCCTGTTGACGTTCTTGGAACGAAAAGGGGAAGAATCCCGATCAGGAGGTGCAAAGGTATCCTCCGCCCTTCTCCTATCTTTCTTGGCGCTCGCCCTCTGGTATGGCTACCATTTCCTGCACACCGGATACGTCTTCGGCAATCCTGAGTTTTTCCGCTACAACATCGCGGCGACGCTGAATCCGTTGCGGTTCGTGCTCGCCCTCGTTTTGCGCCTCTGGCAGGCCTTCGGCTATCTGCATCTCTGGCTTCTGACTCTGGGTATGCTGCTGGCGATGCTTTTGCCGCCTGTAAAAGACGATGCGAGGACAGGCGCCCTCGGCTGTCGGGTTGAGCGAAGTTCGACTGACATTGAACGCCAGCGCATCGCGATTCCAGTACAGATGATTTTCTTTGTAATCATTGCGGTGTATGTGATCGCTATGGCCCTGATCGGCGGAGCCGTGCTGGCGCGCTACATGCTTCCCGCCGTGCCTCTGGTCATCATTCTTGCGGTGTCGACGCTGCGCCGGCGCCTGCGCTACTGGCCTGCGGCGATTGCTGCAGTGGCCGTCGCATTTGTAGCCGCATGGTTCTGGAATCCGCCTTACGGATTCGCACCCGAAGACAATCTCGCCTACCGCGATTACATCGTGCTGCACGAGGATGCAGAACGCTTTCTTGAAGCCCGCTATCCCATGGCGCGCGCACTCACAGCCTGGCCCGCGTCAGACGAACTGACGCGTCCCTGGCTGGGTTATGTAACGCGCCCCGTGCAAGTCGTCCGCATCGAGGACTTCTCGCTGGAACAAGTGCTCTCCGCCGCCGAGTTCCGGCAGCATTTCGAAGTCGCTTTGGTTTTTTCTACCAAGTACGAGCCCGCGCACCCGTTGTCAGCTCGGTGGACGACATGGACAAATTGGAAGCGCCGCTTCTTCGGGTACCACCTCGATCTGCCGCCCCAGGCCGCAGCGCAGATTCTCGGCGGGAGGATCGTGTTCTCGGAAGAGCGCAAAGGGCAGTGGGTCGCAGTGATCGAGATGGAGCGAGAAGAGATCTTAAATGCGCAAGGTACGCAGCGGAATGGTTTAAGGGATTCGGATTAGGGTTGTCATCCTGAGCGTTCTTGGCCGCGAAGGATCTGTGTAACTGGGCGTGGACTGCATAGATCCTTCGCTTTGCTCAGGACGACAATCAAGGGATTACGTCGTTCATTCTTCTTCTACCCTTGCATCAAGTGGCACGAATGCGTCTTGATCACCAGCCAAACCTCGTGTCCCGCCTGCAGTTCGAGCGAATCGCGAGCGGCCAAGGTTAAGTGGACTTCCATATCTACCCTGCAGTTGACGTGCGCCGTGACGATGACATCCCGCTGCTCCAGAGATGTGATGCGACCAGGAAGCACATTGCGAGCGCTCAAGCCCACGGGCGGAGACGTGGCCAGCAAAATGTCGCCGGCGCGAATGCCTACGCGCAAGGCCGCACCCACGCCGCCGCGTACCAGAGGCGTTTCGAGGATGACCGGCGCGCTGGCTCCAGGGGCAGCAACCGGGTTCGCCATGATCTTGCAAACCATGGTCCCACGCTCGGGATGCACGGACTCGACCACCGCCTCGAAAATGTTTTCGAAGCCCGCCAACTGTGCGACCGTTTCCTGTAGCGGAGCGCTCATGACGTCATGCGGCGTGCCCTGCGCGACGATGCGTCCTGCGTCGAGGACCACCACGCGCTCACCCAGAGCGAATACTTCTTCGCGGCTGTGGGTGACATAAAGGATAGGAATGCCGTGCGCCCGGTTCCACTCGCGCAGATCGTCGATGATCTTCGCCTTGGTAGGTGCGTCCAGCGCGGCCAGAGGCTCGTCCAGGAGAAGCACGTCGGGATCGGTCACCAGAGTTCGCGCCAGGGCGGTGCGCTGGCTTTCGCCGCCTGAGATGTCGCGGGCCTTGCGCTGCGCCAGATGCGCAATGCGGAATGCCTGGAGGATGGCGGTGGCACGTGCAACGCGTTCCTCGCGCCGCAGGCCAGCCAGGCCGTACGTAACATTTTCTTCAACGCTCAGATGGGGAAACAAAGCCAGGCTCTGAAACACGTATCCGACCCGCCGCTTCGCAATGGGAACATTGACGCGCGGATGGTCAAATAGCAAACGTTCCCCAACGGCAATGCGTCCGGAGTCAGGCGTAACGATTCCCGCGATACAGTCGAGCAGCGTCGTTTTGCCTGCTCCCGAGGCGCCAAACAAAATCGTGAATCCCGGCATAGCCTGGAAATCTACTTCGAGGATGAACGCATGCGCCTGCGACGGGATCCGTTTTCGGAATACAGCCGAGAGGCCCCCAGAAGCAGTCTGAGTCACACGATCAGATGTTGCTGTCGCGGTGCCGGGCTGTTCGAGAATGCGCGTATCGCTCATCGCGGAATCACTTGAGGGGGCTGATTGCCCAAGCTCTTCGATTAAACCCGTACACGATCGCCAGTAGCGCAAAGCACAGTATGAGCAGAAGCAGCGCCGTCTGGTTTGCTCCTGCGTAATCCGAGGCCTGCACCCGATCGTAAATGTCAATGGAAACGGTGCGCGTTACGCCGGGAATATTTCCTCCCACCATGAGGACGACACCGAATTCTCCCATCGTGTGGGCGAAGCTTAAGGCTGCTCCGGTAACCAGTCCGGGCACCGACAACGGCGCAATCACGCGATAAAACGTACGGAACCCGGATGCGCCCAATGTGGACGAAGCCGCGATCAGCTTGCGATCCACGCTCGCAAACGAGGCAGCGAACGGCTGCACCGCAAACGGGAGGCTGTAGAGAATCGATCCGATGACCAGCCCGCTGAATGTGAACGCCAAGGTGTGACCAGTCAGTGAAATCCACCAGCGCCCGATCAGGCTATGCGGTCCGAGAGCCACCAGAACATAAAATCCCAACACCGTCGGCGGGAGAACAATTGGCAGGGCAACTACCGCCTCGATCAGAAACTTCCAGCGCCAACGGGAAAACGCGATCCAATAGGCGACCGGCAAGCCAATGACGAACAACGCGGCTGACACGATCACCGCCAATTCGAGGGTCAGACGGAACGCTTGCCAGTCGATGGACATTTTTCTCTTGAATTTCCCGCGATTGATTCTACTTGGGCGACGAGGAAAACCCATATTTGAGCAGTAACTTGTAAGCCTCAGGAGTCTTGATGTACTCGAGGAAGTCCTCCGCTTCCTTTTTGTGCGGCGAGTGCGACAGCACCACAACCCCTTGCGCCAGCGGCGGATAATAATCCGCCGGCACCTCCCAATACCTTCCCTTGCCTTGCATGCCTGGGGCTAGAGCATGCGCCAGTGCCACGAATCCGGCCTGCGCATTGCCCGATTCCACAAACTGCGCCGCCTGAGAAACGTTTTCTCCAAGCACCAGGCGGCTGGAAACCTGGTCGTACAACCCAGCATGCTTCAACGCCGCGACTGCCGCGCGGCCGTAAGGCGCGTGCTCGGGATTCGCAATGGAAATCTTCTTCACCGAGGGATTTAGCAGTACGTTGAAGCCTTTGTGCTCCACGTCGAGTGTTGAATCCGACGGTACCCACAGCACCAACTTTCCGACGGCATACTGATAAGGGCTGTTGCCATTTGCGTAGCCCCCGGCGATAAGCTGGCGCGGATAATCCATGTCGGCGGAAAAGAACACGTCAAACGGAGCTCCATTCTGAATTTGTTGCGTCAGCGCGCCAGAAGCTCCGAAAGAAAGCTTTACCGGCACTCCGCTTTTTTTTTCGTACTCTGCAGCGACCTCTTTTAACGCCGCACTAAGGTCAGCGGCCGCCGCGACGATCAGTTCGGCGGACCGGGTTGAAGCTTGCCCCGAAGCCTTTGCCGAATTCCACGACAAACAAACTGCCAACAGTGCACAAACCAGATATTCGACTCTGGCTCTGCGCCGCGCCTGTTGCCGGTTGCGGGATGGCGGCAAGGTTGTGACCTGGACCGGCGCTTCGCCGAAAGCGGGCTGCTTTTCCCAAAGTGGTCCGTGTTCCTCGCTAAAATCAGCATTTTGCATTGATTCGCTCGCCTTCCGTTCCCATACTGGCAGGTGCGTGTCTACTCCAAGCCAATTCGTCATTTTCGCAGGTTCCCTCGAATCTTCGCATCGATTCTGTTCCTGCTAGTTTGTGCCTCAATTCTTCCGGCACAAGGCGCCAAGAAAACAGTCCCTGAAAACTCGATCCCGGATGCCGACAGCGATCATGTTCGGCAGAGAAATGAGTGGTTCTTTCGCGGGCGCCTAGTGGTGGGAAAGCCGTCCGCCGACCTGCGCCGCCACGCCTATGAGAGCAAAGTCCGGATGCGGCGGCAGCGCGCCGCGTTGCAGGCCGCCGCCAACTCTTCTTCTTCTGCATCTTCCGGTTCGTGGATGCCTCTTGGGCCCGTGCCGCTGGCGTCCGATGCCACCGGAAATGGCACGCAGGACTATCGCCAGGTCGCAGGGCGCGCCACCGCGGTGGCCATTGATCCTGCGGATCCCAGCGGGAACACGATCTATGTCGGCGGCGCGCAAAGCGGCGTCTGGAAGTCGACCAATGCCGCCAGCACGAATGCCAACAGCGTGACCTGGAGTCCGGTGACCGACGATCAGGCTACGCTGTCAATCGGGGCCATCGCCATCCAACCGGGAAACAGCGATCCGGGCAAGAGCGTGATCCTAGTGGCCACGGGCGAGGCCGACAATTCTGGCGATTCCTATTTCGGACTCGGCATTCTGCGCTCCACGGATGCCGGCAACACCTGGAATCTGATTTCAACCGCTAACGGCGGAACACTTTCCTTCAGCGGGTTGGGCGGGACGCGCATGGCGTTTGCGTCCACCGCCGGGCAGACAAACACGGTTGTGGCCGCGATGGCGACGACATCCGAAGGCGTGGTTTCTGGGGCGGTAACCAGCAATACCACGCGCGGGCTCTACACCTCACTCGACGTGGGGCAGACTTGGTCGTATAACGCACTCATCGACCCCGGTGGCGCGACCGACGCGACATCGGCGACCTCCGTTGTCTACAACGCGCCGGCTGGGAAATTCTTCGCCGTAAGCCGATATCACGGTTTCTACTCATCACCGGACGGCGTGACCTGGACACGGCTGGCCAATCAACCCGGCAATGCCATGCTGAGCACGTCTGCTTGCCCGCCGCAGTCGGTGTCCAACGGTCAGGCGTGTCCTCTCTACCGTGGGGAAATCTCGGTTGTGCCCGGGCGTAACGAAATATATGTCTGGTACATTTCGCTCGACTTTGAGGGCAATCCCGTCGACCGTGGAATTTGGCAGAGCCTGAACGCCGGAGGCTCGTGGACTCAAATCAACGATAGCGGCATCAACAATTGTGGCGATTCCTACGGCTGCGGCGTGCAGCAAGGCTCATACAACCTCGAACTGTTGGCCGTAGCCAACGGCGCAAGTACCGATCTCTACGCGGGAGCGGTCAATCTCTACAAGTGCTCGCTGACGGCGGCGAATCCCGCGTGCACGTCTTCTCCCTTTCTGAATCTGACCCACGTTTACGGATGTAATCCCGTCGGAGCGCCGGCTCACGTTCATCCCGACCAGCACGCACTGGCTTACATGATCCCCACCTCCGGCGGTGACTCCGGCAACATTCTCATGTACTTCGCCAACGATGGTGGCATTTACCGTGCGCTGAATGAGGTCGCGGGCCTCAGCAGCGGCGCGTGTTCCGGAACGAATCAGTTTGACGATCTCAATCAAAACCTGGGATCGATGGCGCAGTTTGTGAGCTTTTCGCAGCACCCGAGCGATGCCAACACGCTTCTGGGAGGCACTCAGGACAACGGCTCTCCTGCGACCAATCAGGCTACAACTTCATCCGCGTGGATCAACGTTCTCGGCGGGGATGGCGGCTACAACGCGACCGACTTGGCCGCCCCTGCGAACTTTTATGCCTCGAACCCTGACATTCCTCCCGAAGGACTGGTTATTCAGCGCTGTACCTCCGGAGTTCAGTGCCTGGACGGCAGCTTCAATCCCGTTGTCACCAGCAACACGGTCGGAGGCGATGACGGCGCGTTCTATTTTCCCTACATGCTCGATCCGCAATCGCCGGGCGCGATGTTGGTCGGGACATGCCGCGTTTGGCGAGGCCCAAAGACAGGCGGAGCATTCACGGCGCTCAGCCCGAATTTCGATACTCTGGGAGCGGGAATCTGCGCGGGAAACGAAGTGAACCAGGCGCGGGCGATCGCTGCCGGAGGCCCGAACGACAGCAATGGCTCAACTGTGATCTATGCGACGACGAGCGGGTACGGGCCTGTGGATGGGCCATTCTATAGTCCGGTTGGTGGCCGTGTCTGGGTCACGACTGACGCGACGGATGGCGTACCCAAATTTACAGATGTCTCTAACAACGGGCCGCAGGGCAGTATCAATCCGAACCAATTTCCAATCTCCAGCGTTGCTATCGATTCATCCGACGCCACAGGCTCAACTGCCTACATAACCATCATGGGCTTCACCGGCGGTTCCGGACACGTCTGGAAGACCACGAACGCGGGTGTCAGCTGGATTGATTTCACGGGCAATCTGCCGGACGCGCCGGTCAACGCGGTCCTCGTCGATGCAGGGGCCGCCAATGTTTATGTCGGAACCGACGTAGGAGTCTTCGTCAGTTCGACCTCCGCCGCCGGGTGGACCGAACTCGGCCCCAATCCTGGGACGGATCAGCCCGGGTTCCTGCCCAACGTCGCGGTGACTGCGCTCGGATTGTTCAATTCCGGCGGACAGAAGCTGTTGCGCGCTTCCACTTACGGACGCGGTATCTGGCAAATCAATCTCGACTTCACGCCTGATTTTCAGCTCGTGGTCTCAAATTCACCTCTGACGCTGTTCGCTGGACAGACTGCGGTTTTCAACGGAACCGCAACCGCGCTGAATGGGTACGCAAATTCCGTAGCTCTGAGTTGCGTCGCCGGCGCCACGTCTCCGCCGAGCACTTGCGCGATCGCTCCCCCCGCGTTGGTTCCGGCGGCCAACACTCGGTTTACCGTTACTGTCGGTGGAACTGTTGGTGATAACAACTTCAACGTGCAGGGCTTCGGTGCAGACTCCAAACACATCACGCATCTGCTTCCAGTAACACTTCATGTCGTGAATTTCGGGATGACTGCGCCAACTCCGTCATCTGTGACTGTACCGCGAGGAACCACGTCATCTCCAGTAAACTTTCAGGTCACGGCCTCAGGATCCTTCAATCAGAGCGTCACTGTGTCCTGCACCCCGAACATCCCTGGCGCAACCTGTACCCTCACTCCCGGAACTAGCGTGAATCCCAGTTCCACCAGCCCAGTTAATATGACAGCCAGGGTGGCGGTGCCCTCGGCTACCGCGCCCAACGCGTACAACGTGACGATCCAGGCGACAACCGCCGGCGCTTCTTCGGCCTCGAGCACTTCGTTCGCGCTGAATGTCACGGCGAATCCGGATTTCGTGATCAGCGAGCCCTCCGCATTCCCGGAGGTGAATGTCGGCAGCAGTGGTGTAAGCGGGCCTATTTCGATCACCTCACAGGATGGCTTCGCTGGCGCCGTTACCCTCAACTGCCCAGCCACGTATGGTGCCGGCAGTTGCGGTATCAGCCCGACCTCGGTCACTTCGTATCCGGCAACGGCTACCCTCACCATCAACGGCGCAAGCTTCACCGCCGGAGGCTATTCAGTTCCGATCAGCGGAAAATCCGGTTCGGTCACACATTCCGTGGCGGTGCCCTTCAATGTTGGCGACTATTTGATCTCGGGAACGCAGACTTTATCGCTGGCTCCCGGCGGCCAGGGAACGGCGAACGTCAGCCTGACTTCATTGAGTTCTTACAGCGGCAAGATCAACGCAACCTGCGATGCGAGTGCTGTGGTGGGAGCTAATTGCACGATCTCTCCTGTGAATCCGATCACCGTCGCAAGCGGCGGAACGGCCAACATCACCGCAACAGTCAACCTGTCTAACGATGCGGCCATCGGCAACTACCACATCAAGATCGATACCCAGGACACGACCGGGGCTCCGAACCACTCCTTCACGGTCTCGCTGAATGTAGGCCAAGATTTTGCCGTTACCGCTTCGACTCCAAGTCAGACGGTGAGCGCCGGACAGACCACCGGCCCCTACAATCTCACGATTCAGCCGCTAGGCTCATCGTTTAACGGCGCGGTGACCCTTGCCTGTTCGTCACTACCGGCGCTGGCGCAGTGTCTGTTCAATCCTTCCGCACCGGTGACGCCAGCCAATTCGCCCGCGACGGTCGTTATGACGGTCACGACGACATCCAAGACGGCTGCTTTGGAATATAGAAACCTGTTTTATGCGGTTTGGCTGTTGCCCGGAATTGCGATTGTCTGGGGAACTGGGTGCAGCACAAAAAACCGCAGAGTCGCGGGCTTGGCTATGTTCAGCCTCTTGGTCGTCTCTTTGCTGATTCTGACCTCTTGCGGAGGCGCCAGCAGCGGCGGCAGCGGAGGCGGTGGTGGTGGCGGTCATCCGGGTACGCCACCCGGGAGCTACAAGATCACTGTAACCGGTAGCTCAGCGGGAACTCCCACCGACGCGGGACAGAGCACACAAGTGACTCTAGTCGTAAACTAGTGCGTTGCTTTGGCAGGTAGCCTCGAACCTTCCGGCTCGTAAAAGTGGCAGCCCGCATCCTCGATGACTGATTCTCGTTTCCACGTAATTATTATCGGCGGCGGTGTGGTGGGGCTGGCGGTTGGACTCGAAATCACCCGCCGTTTTCCGCATCTTCGCCTTCTGGTTCTTGAAAAAGAAGACGGCGTTGCCCGCCATCAAAGCGGACACAACAGCGGCGTCATTCACTCCGGCGTGTACTACAAGCCCGGCTCGTTGAAAGCTCGCCTGTGCGTATCCGGAGCCGCTGCCATGGTCGAGTTCTGCCGCGAACACGGGATTCCTCACCAGGTTTGCGGCAAGGTCATCGTTGCAACCAGCGCCGACGAACTCCCGCGCCTGGAGAGCTTGCGGCAGCGCGGCGAGGCCAATGGTCTGACCGGTCTACATCTGATCGGACGGGAGGAACTCCGAGAAATCGAACCGCACGCCCGCGGCTTGCAGGCCCTCGTTGTGCCTTCGACGGGAATCACCGACTACGCACTCGTCTGCGAGAAGTACGCAGAATTGATCTCCGCCGCCGGCGGCACCGTGCTCACCTCCGCGCGCGCCACGAGCATCCGTCGCCTCGCCGACGAAATCGTCATCGAAACGCCGCGTGGGGCTTTCTCAACGTCAGCGCTCATCAACTGCGCCGGGCTCTACAGCGATCGCATCAGCCGCATGGCCGGAGACGATCCCGGAGTGATGATTGTCCCGTTTCGCGGCGAATACTACGATTTGCGGCCAGAGCGAGCCTTGCTGGTGAAGGCCCTCATCTATCCTGTGCCCGATCCGCGATTTCCCTTTCTGGGCGTGCACTTTACCCGGCGGATCTCAGGCAAGGTGGATGCTGGCCCGAACGCCGTGCTCGCGCTCGCGCGCGAAGGCTATCGCCACACCGACATCAACCTGCGAGACCTCGCTTCTTCGATTGTCTTTCCCGGCTTTTGGCGAATGGCCCGGCAACACTGGCGCAACGGTTTCGACGAATGGCGTCGCTCGCTTTCGAAGCCGGCATTCGTTCGAGCGCTTCAGCGCATGCTTCCCGAGGTCAGCGATAACGACCTTGTGCCCGGCGGTTCGGGCGTGCGTGCTCAGGCTCTCAAGCCTGACGGAGCTCTCGTCGACGACTTCCAGTTTGTGCCCTCCGGGAAAGTGCTGCATGTTCTGAACGTTCCTTCGCCGGCAGCCACCGCCTCGCTGACAATCAGCAAAGCGATCGTCGATATCGCCACCAATAATCTTGGGCTGAATTAGCTGACGCCTCACTAAGTGATCCCAGCCGCAAAGCGGCGGTATTTGAAAGCCCGGCACGGCAGTGCCGGGTGAGGTTAGGAAAGAGCTGCGAGCCCCGTAGGGGCGGCATTCTCGCTTTTATGCGT
>Ga0307474_10001145_pt1 | contig 19299 bp, 18 predicted proteins | sample atmos_gasesECM1C_2_FD_203312 | JGI IMG/M metagenome (GOLD analysis project Ga0307474, IMG submission 203312) | Hardwood forest soil microbial communities from Morgan-Monroe State Forest, Indiana, United States - atmos_gasesECM1C_05 | ecosystem: Environmental > Terrestrial > Soil > Temperate... | reverse complement strand
GGGCACCGGCGGCGGCAAATCGCTGCTCGGCCTGCTTGGTCCGATCGTGCTGGGCGCGCTTGGTCAACATCAGCGCGAGGCGGGTCTAGACGCCAGCAGCCTTGTGTCGCAGCTGCGCTCACAGAAGGACCAGTTCCTCACAGCCATCCCAGCGGGTCTCGCCGACCAACTCGGTGCCGCGGGTCTTATCGACCGGACGGAGGGAGGGCTGCGCAATACGATGGCGACGGCCGCGGCCGGAGCCAGCCGGATTGCAGGCACAGGCTCCGGGGCAGGACAGGCGGCGACCGCGCGGTGGGCCTCTATTCTCGCCGCCATCGTCGTATTGGGTGGTCTTGCCTGGTGGGCAACCAACCGCCGGGGAACCGAGACGATCGCCGAGCTCCCCGCTGCAACGAAGACCGCAACCGGAACCGTCGGCGCCGCGCCCGCGGATTTGACGGTTGACGGGGTGAACCTTGCCAACCAGGTCAGCTCGTCGATCAACACCTTGAAGTCCGCACTACCCGGCATCACCGACGTCGCCACCGCTCAAGCCGCTCTGCCCAAGATCAACGAGGCGGTTGCACAATTGAATGATGTCAGCGCGCGTGCGGGGAAGCTTTCTCCGGAAGGACGAAGCACGCTCGCCAAACTGATTATCGTCGTGAGACCTTCAATCAACCAGATGTGCGACAAGGTTATCGCGACCCCCGGCGTCGGGCCGGTCGCGAAGCCGGCCATTGATGATCTGCAGGCAAAGCTGGAAACGCTGTCGCGAACCTGAACTTTGCGCAGAAAGACTTTTAGGCATGACGCGCGCGAAGCGGCGCGTCATGCTTTGATTCTGTTGTTGAATCCCAAACAGCAGAACGCCATGTCTGGCAAGACAAGTTTTACAAACGGATGAACGCAGCGACCCGCGTTCGATATGACCACACTCGACCTGGATCGGCTTCCATTGCCGCTGCGAACTGCAGAGGATGATTGATGCGAGCGCCAATCTGTGTTCACTCGCCTCGCAATCGGGCTTTCATTCGAAAATATTTCGAGCGGACCGACGAATGAACAAAGGAACGGATCACCGGCATGGCGCGCAATTCAGACTCATCGATCATCCGCAGCAATCCGCCCGAACTCGGCACTCCGCCCGGCTATTCCCAGATCGTCGACGTCACCGCGAGCCGTATCATCTTCATATCCGGCCAGACCGCGCTCGACCGTGACGGAAACCTGATCGGCAAGAACGATTTCGCCGCGCAGGCCACTCAGGTTTTTCACAACCTCGCCTCCGCACTTGCCGCACGCGGATGCAACGCATCGAATTTGGTGAAAATGACGGTGTTTCTCACCGACATGAATAACCTCGCTTCTTATCGCGAAGCGCGAAACCGCTTCTTTGCATCGGTGACACCGCTAGCCGCGCCTGCCGTGACGCTGATCGAGGTATCCAAGCTTTATGGTCCGGATTTCCTGATCGAGGTCGAAGCGATCGCTGCGGTGTGAGCCGTCGATCGGCATCATTGAGGTCGGATGTTATGGGGCGGCAGCTTGCCGATCCACCCAACGATGGCCTCGACGACCGCCGCGGGCTGCTCTGGTAGCAGCGCGTGGCTGGCGTTTTCGATCACGACGATCGTCGCCCGGTCGTCGAACTCTTCAACCAGCTCATCCCTGGCGCTGCGAGGCTTGAAGGGATCAAGCGCTCCCTGGAGATCAAGCAGCGGCACCGTACCGGCCGACCACCATTCCGATTGTCTGGTCGCACGGCCGGCCGCCGACTGTGCTTCGTCCGCTTCGCCATGCCAGCCCTTCAGCCACACGCTGGCGTCGTTGCCGGGCGCAAAGAAAGCGAGTTGCAGATATTTCAGCCGCTCGCTCTCGGGAAGCGAGGGGTCGCCCGACTTCCTCACTGCTTCCGACAGTTCTTTCGCGCCAGAAAACCCGGCCGGATAGGCCTTGGCCGCCGCAGCGACCAGCACCACGCCGCGCACGAGTTCCGGATGATCGACGGCCGCGGCGCGCGCGACCCAACTGCCGAAGGCGTGGCCGACCAGGACAGCGGGACCGCGATTTTCGCGTCGAATGACGGCCGCCGTATCGCGGGCGAAATCGTGAAGCGAGAGCCCCGTCATCGGTCCGCGGCTGCCACCTACACCGCGCGGCTGCGGCCGCAAAACGCGAAAGCCCGCTTTGACCAATCCCGACGCGACCGCATCAAAATCCTCGGCCCCGCGGCCACGCGACGGCAGCATGACGACCAGGGGGCCGCTGCCTTCCGCGATGACTTCGATGCGCCCGTCGTCGTAAGCGACGATTTCCCGGACCGGTTCAGCCCGCGCAGTCGTGCCCAAGGCAATCAATGCCGAAGCGACGACTGCAACGATCTGGCCCAAGATGAACCCGGCTCGCTCAATCGTAGAACTCGGGCGACATTTTCAGGGTATCGCGCTGCGCCTTGTCATGATTGATCCACAGCTGCGCCTTGTCCTTTGTCAGCGTATCCGCGATCCTTTGCATCGAGGCCAACGTCTGTTCCTTGCTGACGTTGTTGGAAGGCACGCCCCGATTTTCCCAATTGCTCTTGAAGTGGACGGCGTCACCCGAAAGCACGACCTCGCCGGTCTTGGGCAGTTTCACCACCAAGGACTGATGACCCGGCGTGTGACCGGGCGTGGAAATAATCACGATGCTGCCGTCGCCGAAAATATCCTTGTCCCCTTCGAGCTTGGTGACGGGATGTTCCGGCTTGAACCGGGGCGCATTGTTGGCGCCGGGCCATTCATATTCGGCTTTCTGGACGTAAAGCATCGTGGCCGGAAACATCTCGACATTGCCGATATGATCGGGATGGGTGTGCGAGACGGCCATCGCCTTGATGTCGGATGGTTTCACCCCAAGCTGCTCGAGCTGAGCGGCCAGGGTTTTGGGGCGGCGCCAGGTCGTAGCTCTCGGGTCTGCCGGCGCAAGGCCATTCGGCATGGCCGCGACCGCATCCGCGATACCGGTGTCCCACAGGAACCAACCCTGCGCATGCTTGATGAGATAGCAGTTGTCGACGAAGTCCATCGACTTGCCTTCATTGACCCCCGGCGACCACCGCGAAATGTCGCCTGCGACGCCCTCGCCGCAGTTGAGAATGTAGAGTTTTTCCACGCCCGGCTTTTCGGATTGCGCGTGAACCATAGTGACCGATAGAGCCATGGACGAAACTGCCGCCACCAGGGCAAGCGCTTTATTCATATTGTTCCTCCGTTACAGCGCGCAAATTTTTTCGGCTTCGATCGGCTATACTGTCTCCCGAGGATGTTCTGAGATCAACTGCGCGTTACTCCCTATGCCGGGTAATTCGAGCAGACGTAGGGTGGGCAAAGCGAGGCGTGCCCACCATCAGCTTTTTACCCCATCATGGTGGGCACGGCGAAGGCGCGCCTTTGCCCACCCTACGTCTCGATTCCTGCCATGAAAGCTCGGCGCCTCATTCGATCACCTCCTCGACGCGGGCAAGAAGTGAAGGCGACACGTTGAGTCCGAGCGCTTTTGCCGTCTTGAGGTTTAGCACGAGCTCGAATTTGGTCGGCTGCATGACGGGCAAATCGCCGGCCTTCTCTCCCTTGAGAATCCGTCCCGTATAGTTTCCGACCTGGCGATATACCTCCGCCAGGCTTGCGCCATAGCTTATCAGGCCGCCGGCAGCCGGAAACTCGCGAATGTGATAGATGGCCGGCACGGCATAGCGCGCCGCGAGCGACGTGATCTCTTCTCGTCTGGAATCGAAGAACGGATCGTTTTCGACGACCAGCGCACCGGTCTGCTCGCGTTTGAGAGTCTCGAAGATCGTCTCGAAATCTGCTTCGGTGCGCGCGTAAAGCACGAGCAGGCGCCGCCCAAGCGTCTGAGCCGCCACTTCCACATCCTGCTTCTGAAGTTCCGCCCCCATGTCCTTTGGGTTCAAAAGTAGCGCAACCGGATTGGCGTCCGGCACCAGCTCGCAAATCAGGCCGAGCCGCTTTCCACCCAATTCGCCGGTGAGAAAGCTGACGCCCGTGAGATTGCCTCCCGGTCGATTGAAGCTGGAGGTCAAGCCCACTTTCACAGGGTCATCACCGATCACAAAAACAACCGGTATGGCTGCCGTGGCATCTTTCGCCGCCCGTGCCGAAAGCTCGCCGCCGCCGGCCAGGATCGCGGCAACGCGAAGGTCGACCAGCTCCTTCGCAAGCGCGGGCAGGCGCTCATAGTGCCCCTCCGCCCAGCGGAACACGATCGAGACGTTCTGCCCCTCTACGAAGCCGACTTCGCTCAAACCGCGGCGGAATGCGGCGGTATGAACCGCGGCTTCATCCGGCGAGCGGCTGCTCAGGAATCCGACAACAGGCGCGCTTCCTTGTTGCGCGCTCGCCATCAATGGCAAAAGGGTTGTGCTTCCCAATAGCCCGACAAATTCGCGCCGCCGCATGACCGTCCTCTGCGCGACCTGCTTGCCGCGAAGCCGGGGCCGACTAAAGGCGCTCGGCGAGGAGTTATGCTAGCACTGGCTGCACCGTCGACAAGTGCCCTATTCGATCGCGAGCCCGAACTTGTTCGACTTCGGCAGGCCATGCGCGAGACGTCCGGCATCGGCGCGGTTGCCGCGCCAATCGGACAATTCCTTGAAACTCATGCTTTGCTCACGTCCCGCCGAATCCTTCCAGCTCAGGCCGCTCTTCGAATCGAAGGTGGCGACATCCGACAGCGCCGCGCTCTTGTATTTCTGCAGGCGCACACCGCGGCCGCGCCCCATTTCCGGCACTTGGTCGATGGGGAAGACCACCATCTTGTGGTTGGTGCCGATCACTGCGACCATGTCGCCGGAGACGGTCGCGATCGCGCGGGCCTCGTTCGGTAGTTCGACGTTGAGGACCTGTTTGCCCTTGCGCGTGTTGCTGACGCAATCGTCCTCGTTGACGATAAAACCCTGACCCTCGTGGCTCGCGACCAGGAATTTGCGTCCACCCTTGTTGACGAACAGCGAAACGATCGCTGCGTCCTGATCCAGATCCACGAACATCCGGATCGGCTCGCCATGGCCGCGCCCGCCCGGCAGCTTTGCCACTTCAAGCGAATAGAATTTGCCGTTGGTGCCGAGCAACAGCAGTTTTGAAGTCGTCTCCGCGAAGAACGCGTGGTCGAGCTTGTCGTCGGTCTTGAAGGCAAGCCCCGAGAGATCGTCAACGTGGCCCTTCAGCGTGCGCACCCAGCCCTTTTCGGAAACCACCACCGTCACCGGCTCGCGTTCGACGAAGGCTTCCTCGATCGCGGCCAGATCGTGCTCGGGCGCGTCGGCAAATTGCGTACGGCGCTTGCCGAGCGGGGTTTTCGGCCCGAACATCTCGCGCACCTTGCGCACTTGCTCGCCGACTTTCGACCATTGCTCGCTTTCCGAGGCAAGCAGGGCCTTGATGCCTTTCAATTCGGCGCGGAGATCCTTGTCCTCGGTGCGGATTTCCATTTCCTCGAGCTTGCGCAAGTTACGCAGACGCATGTTGAGGATCGCATCGGTCTGGATTTCCGTCAGCTTGAACGCTTTCATCAGCGCCGGTTTCGGCTCGTCCTCGGTGCGGATGATTTTGATCACCTTGTCGATGTTGAGGTAGGCGATCAGGTAGCCGCCGAGCACCTCCAGCCGGTTCTCGATCTGCGCCTTGCGGTAGTTGGATCGGCGGATCAAGACATCGCGAAGGTGGTCGAGCCATTCCCTCAGGCACTCGGCCAGACCCACGACCTTCGGGATCCGGCCTTTCACCAGCACGTTGAGATTTAGCGGAATCCGGCTTTCCAGCTCGGTCAGCCGGAACAGGGATTCCATCAGCAATTCGGGATCGACGCTGCGCGATTTCGGCTCGATGACGAGGCGGATGTCCTCGGCGGATTCATCCCTGACGTCACCGACCAGCGGCAGCTTCTTCTCATTGAGCAGTTCGGCAATCTTCTCGACCAGACGCGACTTCTGCACCAGCCAGGGAATTTCGCTGATGACAATGACCCAGGTGCCCCGCGCGCCTTCTTCCTGTCTCCATTTGGCCCGAACACGGAACGAGCCTTTGCCGGTCACATAGGCTTCGGCGATGCTCTCCTTGGAATCGACAATGACACCGCCGGTCGGAAAATCCGGGCCCTTCACCCATTTCAAAAGCGTCTTCGATCTCGCCTCTGGCTTATCGATCAAGTGCAGCGCGGCGTCGCAGAGTTCGGCGGCGTTGTGGGGCGGGATCGAAGTGGCCATGCCGACCGCAATGCCCTGCGCACCGTTGGCGAGCAGGTTCGGGAAGCCACCCGGCAGCACGACCGGCTCTTTCGACTGGCCGTCATAATTGGGCCGGAACTCGACGCCGTCTTCGTCGATGCCGTCGAGAAGAAGCCGCGCGACATCGGTCATGCGCGCTTCGGTGTAGCGGTAGGCGGCTGGATTATCGCCGTCGATATTGCCGAAATTGCCCTGGCCGTCGACCAGCGGATAGCGCGACGAGAAATCCTGCGCCAAACGCACCATGGCATCATAGATCGCCTGGTCGCCGTGGGGATGGAACGAACCCATCACGTCGCCGACAATCTTGGCGGATTTCTTGAATGCTGCGCCTGGATCAAGCCGCAAAAGCCGCATGCCGTAGAGGATGCGCCGATGCACCGGCTTCAAGCCGTCGCGCGCGTCCGGCAGCGCGCGGTGCATGATGGTGGAGAGAGCATAGGCGAGATAGCGCTCTTCGAGCGCGTCACGCAGCATGACCTCGTGGACTTCGGCCGGATCCGGCGGAATCAGTGTTTTGCCCATGGATAGGGGTTATCCGGTGCAGGCGTGTTGGACAAGGCGCGAATCAGACGCTCAAAATCAGGCCGGCCCTTTCACACCGCGGTTTGAGACGCGATTCGGGCCAATATATAGCAGCCGCCGGAGCAATCGTCCCGAGCCTGCCCTTGAGCCGCTCGCCAGAATCACCCACGCGGAGGTGGGCGGCTCGCGCATTTGCAACTTGGTTGATTGGGCCGACTACCGCTGCTCCCACTGGACTCGGTCCGATGCCGAACGTGACAGGACTGCCGATCCCCCGAAGTGGGTTTCAAAGCACGGCCTCCCGCCGCCCCAAAAGACCGGACGGAGCAAGCGCATTGAAAATTGACGGAGCTACATTTGGGAAAAATCGTGCCGAACGGAGAAGTCGTCTACCCCGCTTGGCCCAAGTTTGTTTTTCAGGTCGCTTCCCGTGATCCTGGAAGATTTCATTTTTCGAATGAAAGCCGTTCCAGCTCGCAGTGCAGATGGAAATCAGCGAGCCTTCCCGCTCAATCTCGCGTTCGGTTGCGATCCGATTATCCCTCAGACGCTTGAATCCCTCGCGAGGCCCCACTCGCTTTAATTCCGTCAATTCCAATCGAACGTGTTTCAGTTGCCGTCCACAATTCTCCAAAGCCGGTGACCAGCGTTGCGCATCGATCTTCCGACAGTCGGTCGACGTTGCCAATTGTTGGGGAGGTTTCTTCGAATGGATCCAGTTCATGACTAGAAAAGGCCCGTTCGGACGTGCGTTACTCCGCTGAGAACAGTTATGCGGGAACCACGGCTGCTGCGTCGCTTTACCGTGCTGCTGGAACTTTTCCAATTTGAATTTCGCTGGTGGAAGATCGCCGCCATCATGTCAGAGATCACGTGTTAGCTTTCATAAGTTGGCGACGGAAATCGAATTGCTCACCACTCCAATATAAGGAGGGGTTCAGAGCACCGATTGAAGCGTTTGTTCTCGGGGTGCTGCCATCACAACGACGCTGCTCGTTTATGGCTGCATACCGGTTTTCGCTACGATTCTGATGCTACAGCAACGGCGCGCTGAAGACTGAACGCGCGCCGCAGGGCACATCCCGCTTTAATTTGTCACGCCGGTCCTTGTGCGGTGTCGCATCACCGCGTTGACAAAACCTTCGCGGGCGTCGGAATGGCCCTGCCCGCGCGGCTCCAGCACATGACGCAGAAGAAAAAAGCCCGTGAGCGCAAAGCCATCGCTCAAGTCCTGGTCCGACCAGCCGCTCGCCGCCGCCCCCTCGTCCTGATGCAGGAACGGTGGCAGCCGCAACAGCCGATCGTGAAAGGGCGCGCCGGCCGTGCGCGACACCGCCCCGCCGGATTTCGGCGAGACGTAGATCAGATCGGAGGTCGCCCCGGTCGCAGCGCAGGTCTCCAGATCGAGCCCGAAACCGAGTTCGGCGAGCATCGCAAGCTCGAACTTGATCAGATGCGCAGCCGCGCCCCTCGCATCGTCGAAATCGTCCAGCGTCCGCTCGAGCATCTCGAAAATCTCTTCATGCGGATCGCGCTCTGGCAACAGCCGCGCCAATGCGGCGAGCTGGGTCACGCCATACACCCCGTGCGAGGACGCCAGCAGTGCGGCCGCGCGCAAACACGTGCCCTCGATCAAAAAGGTGCCGAGATGCTCGTCGAGCCGTGCCCGCCACACCGCGCTGACGCCGTTGCCGGGCTGCAAGAGCGGCCGCATCCTCGAACTCGCGCCCCCGCGCACCAACCCAAGGTGGCGGCCATGGTTTCGCGTCAAAAGCTCGACGATGGCGGACGATTCGCCGTGCCGCCGCACGCCCAGCACGATGCCTTCGTCGGTCCATTCCATGGCTTCGAGTTTACAGGATTCCTGTTGATGAGGGCAGCCATCTCGCGGTGTCGTTCCGGGGCGACGCAAAGCATCGAACTACGATGTGCAATCGCACATCGGAGAACCTCGAGATTCCGGGTTCGCGTCTTCGACGGGCCCCCGGAATGACCGGGAGAATTGCTCAGGCGTTGAACCAGCCCCGCGCATCGCCGGTGAAGGAGCAATAAAGCCCGGCCGCCGTGAGCGCGCACGAGACGATTTCGATGGCGCTATCGAGCTGCAAACCGCTTTCATCGACAATTTGGAACAGCGAGATCACCGAAAGCACCAGTGTGGCCAACAGCACCCAGCGGGGCCAGTTTTTCCGCCGCTGGGCGGCAAGCCAGACGAAGTAGAACAGCAGCAGGATCAGGCCGGCCGCGAGCACGGTGGCAACGGCGATCGTCGATTCCGTCATGTCGGCGCTCGGCGTGCGGTCCTGGAAGGCAACCGATATCGCGTCGAGAATCAGCGACGAATACAACAGCAGCTCGAAGCGCAACACGTTTTTGGGAATTTTCATTCGACGCCGGTTATTGCTGGATTTAGGCGATTATTCCTTGGGGAACTCAAGTCCCATTTCGCGGTAGCGGTCGGGATCGTCGCTCCAACCTTCGCGCACCTTCACGAACAAAAACAAGTGCACGGGCTGACCGAGGATTTCCGCAATTTCCTTGCGCGCCTCTGCGCCGATCGACTTGATGGTAGCGCCGCCCTTGCCGAGCACGATCTTGCGTTGGCTTTCACGCTCCACAAAGATCGTCTGTTCGATCCGGATCGACTGGTCCTTCCGCTCGGTCCAACTGTCCGTCTCAACCGTGGACTGGTAGGGCAGTTCCTGGTGCAGTTGCTGGAAGATCTTCTCCCGGGTGATCTCGGCCGCCAGATGCCGCAGCGGTGCGTCCGACATCTGGTCTTCCGGGTAATGAAACGGCCCCTGCGGGACCATCTCGGCGAGCGTGCGGCGCAAATCGTCGACGCCGTCGCCGGACAGCGCCGAAATCATGAAGGTCCTGACAAATTTGAGGCGATCATTGGCAGCTTTCGCGAGCACGAGCAATTTTTCGCGCGCCACCAGATCGACCTTGTTCAGCACCAGTATCTTGTCGTGCTGGACTGTGGCGAGCCTCTGGAGGATGGCGTCGGCCTCCTCGTCGATGCCTTCGCGGGCATCGACGAGCACACAGACGAGATCGGCGTCATGGGCCCCGCTCCATGCAGTCGATACCATGGCACGGTCGAGCCGGCGTCTGGGCGAAAAGATGCCTGGCGTATCGACCAGGATGATCTGCGCGTTGTTCTCCACCACGATGCCGCGGATCAGCGCGCGGGTGGTCTGCACCTTGCGCGAGACGATCGTAACCTTGGAACCTACAAGCGCGTTGACCAGCGTCGACTTGCCGACATTGGGTGCACCGATCAGCGCCACAAAGCCGCAACGGGTCGGGGCATTCGCCTTTGCGGCCGGCGACCCATCAATCATTGCTGGCGCCACCGACGCCTTCGCGCTCGATCATCACGGAGGCTGCGAGCTTTTCAGCGGCGCGCTTGCTGCCGCCGAAGCCCTCTGCAGGTGCCAGGCCCGGCAACTCCACCGCCACCCGAAATTGCGGGTCGTGATGCGGTCCGGTGCGTTCGATCTCTCGATATACCGGTGTCGGCAAGCCTTTGCCTTGCGCCCATTCCTGCAGCACCGTCTTGGGATCGCGCAGTGGACGGCGCGGCTTGTGCATCCGCTCCGTCCAGTTTCGCACGACGAATTGCGACGCCGCCTCGTAGCCGCCGTCGAGGAACACCGCGCCGATCACCGCCTCGCAGATGTCGCCAAGCACGGATTTGCGCAGCCGGGCACCTGCACCGGCACCGACCGCACCGAGCTTGATATCGTCGAGCAATCCGAGCGACTTCGCCACATCAGCGCAGCTTTCCTTGCGCACGAGGTCGGCCAGCCGTTTCGATAACTCGCCTTCATCGGCACTTGGGAACGCGCGATACAGCATGTCGGAGACGATCAAGCCCAGAACGTGGTCGCCGAGGAATTCTAATCGCTGATAGCTCTCGCCCCGCTTGCGCGAGGCTTTCAGGGCGGAAACGTGGGTGAAAGCGGTGGCGAGCAAGGCGGGGTCAGTGAATTTGTGCCCGATACGCGCCTCCAGCGCGGCGGTCGCCGCCTTGGCGCCGGCCTTGGAGCGCTTTTTCCTGCGCGGTGCAGCCTCGCGGGTGGGGTCAGGCTGAAGGCTGGCTTCGCCTGGCGATGAGGAGGTGTGGATGTCAGGTGCGTCTTCGTTCATCGCACAATGGTGAATAGGCGATTCCAGCGAACCGCAACCGGCCAACGCCAGAACATCCAGGCATGCTCGCCCTCGGCGATCGAGAAGAAGATCATCTGAGCACGGCCGATGATGTTCTCGAACGGCACGTAACCCACCGCCGACAACACCCGGCTGTCAGTCGAGTTGTCGCGGTTGTCGCCCATCATGAAAAAATGGCCCGGCGGCACGGTGTAGACGATGGTGTTGTCGTAGAAGCCGTTGTCGACGCAGTCCAGCGTCTCATAACTGACGCCGTTCGGCATCGTCTCCTTCCAGCGCTTGACCCTCGCGGTGGCATCCGACCCACAGGGATCCTCGCCGATGAAATCACTCAGCCGCTCACGCTTGACCGCAACGTCGTTGATGTAGAGGAGCCCCTCCTTGACCTGGATGCGGTCTCCGGGCAGCCCGATCACGCGCTTGATGTAATCGGTGGAGTCATCCTTCGGCAGGCGAAAAACCACGATGTCGCCGCGCGACGGCTCGGAACCGAAGATGCGGCCCGAAAACAGCGGCGGTGACAGCGGCAACGAGTAGTGGCTGTAGCCGTATGAATATTTCGAGACGAAGAGATAATCGCCGACCAGAAGCGTCGCTTTCATCGATCCCGAGGGAATGTTGAAAGGCTGGAAGAGAAAGGTGCGTATCACGAGAGCGATCAGAAGAGCATGGATAACGACGCGGATCGTTTCGCCTAAACCACTTTCAGATTTCGTGCCGGAGGTCACGCTCATTGCTTTCCTACTTCCCCGCCGATCAGTGGACTGCGCGGTGACAGTACATTCTTCTTACGCGAATCGTTATTCGCTTCGCGTCAGGAAAATGGCCTGGTTCTGATGTTGCGGGCGAGTTCCGGCACAAGCCGCCGAATTCGCCCTTTCGCTGCTCCCTGCGGCTTTTAGACGGTTGTGTGCGACCACGCAATCAACGACCGGATCAAAAGTTCACAACTTACTGAAAAGTCACAAACTTTGGTCTGTTGCGCGTTGTTGTGAGCCCGCCTCCGCGAAAAGCTCAGCCCTTGCCGGCCTCGACCGCCGAAATTATGACGAAGGCCTGCGCCAACGGCCAATCGTCGGTGATACTGAGGTCGATCCTCGCCGCAAAGCCGTCGGGCGTTAGCGCTTCCAGCCGCGCAAGCGCCCCGCCCGTCAGTTGCATGGTCGGACGGCCGCCCGGCAGATTGACGACCCCCATATCCCGCCACCAAACCCCGCGCCGGATACCGGTGCCGAGGGCTTTCGAGCAGGCCTCCTTGGCGGCGAAGCGCTTGGCGTAGGTTGCCACCACCATCTTTTCGTTTTTGGCCCGGCGTTCGGCCTTGGCGCGCTCGGCTTCGGTAAAAATCCGATCGATGAAACGATCGCCGTGCCGTTCGATGACCTTGGCGACGCGACGGATGTCGATCAGGTCGGAGCCGATGCCAAGGATCATGCCCTGCTCGCCTGTGTCATGCCCGCGGGGGAGGAACCAGCGCTCTTGCGGCCGCCATCCATGGCCGCCCGCATCGCGCGAACCGTCTCGGCAAGACCCGTAAACAGCGCCTCCCCGATCATGAAGTACCCTATATTGAGCTCGACGATCTCGGAGAGCGAGGCGATCTTTTCCGCTGTCGCATAGTCGAGGCCGTGACCGGCATGCACCTCCAGCCCGATCGACCGTGCAAGCCTTGCGCCCTCCACGATGCGCTGCCATTCGGATTCCGCTTTCGCCGCGTGGCCGTCGACCACCGCGTCACACCACGCGCCGGTGTGAATCTCGATGACAGGGGCGCGCAGTTTCGCCGCCATTTCGATCTGCCGCGGATCGGTGGCGATGAACAGCGACACCCGCACGCCGGCCTCGCCCAGGCTGGCAATGAACGGCGCCAGCGCATCGTGCTGCCCGACCACGTCCAGACCGCCCTCCGTCGTGAGTTCCTCGCGCCGCTCGGGCACGAGGCACACGGCGTGAGGCTTGGTGGCGAGCGCAATGCGCAGCATGTCCGAAGTCGCCGCCATTTCAAAGTTCAGCGGCTTTGAGATTTCGGCCTTCAGCCGCGCCATGTCCTCGTCACGGATATGGCGGCGATCCTCGCGCAAGTGCGCGGTGATGCCGTCGGCGCCGGCCTCGATCGCAAGCAGCGCGGCGCGCACCGGATCGGGCCGCGCGCTTTTGCGCGCATTGCGAAGGGTCGCCACGTGATCGACGTTGACTCCGAGACGGAGCGGAGGAATGGCCATGGAAAAAGCTCGCCGGACGAACAGGGCTTACTAGCCGTTGACACGCTCCACTCGCGCGACCACGGCCTTGGCACGCAACTGCGCGATGATAGCGCTGAGATGCTTCAGGTCATAGACCTCGAGATCGATGGTGAGTTCGGTGAAGTCAGGCGAGCGGCGGAACATGCTGATATTGTCGATATTGCCGTCGTGCTCGGCAATTACGGTGGCGACCTGCGCGAGGCTTCCGGGCTCGTTGACATTGTCGACGAGAATGCGGGCCGGGAAACGCTGCGGCGTTGAGTCGTCGACGTCCCAGCGCACGTCGAGCCACCGCTCCGGCTCCTCCTCGAAATCCTTCAATGCCGGCGATTGAATTGGATAAATCGTAATTCCCTCGCCCGCAGATACGATACCCACAATGCGATCGCCGGGCACGGCGCCGCCATTCGGCGCGAACTTGACCGGCAAATCCGAATTGATGCCGCGGATTGGAATGGCGGAAGGGGCTCGTACCGGTTCGGGCGACGACTTCAGCTTCAGCTTGGCCGCAAGCCCTTTCTTCGCGCCATAGCGGGCGACCCGCTCCTCCTTGTAGTCGGGGTACATGGCTCGGGCGACGTCGGAAGCCTTCATTTCTCCGCGGCCGACCGCCGCCATCACGTCGTCGACCGAGCCCCGCGCCAGCCTCGGCAATGCACCCTTCAATTTGTCGTCGGCATATTCCATCTTGGCACGGGCAAACAGCCGCTCCACGATGCGCCGGCCGAGCCCGGCATATTGATCCCTCACCGCCGTGCGCGTGGCGCGCCGGATCGCGGCACGTGCCTTGCCGGTGACGGCCAGCGACTCCCACGCCGAGGGCGGCGACGATTGGGCTTCCGAAGTTAACACTTCGACCTCGTCGCCATTCTGAAGTTCGGACGACAGTGGTGCGAACTTGCCGTTGATCTTGCACCCGACCGCGCTGTTGCCGACATCGGTGTGCACCGCATAGGCGAAGTCGATCACGTTGGCATGCCGCGGCAGCGCGATCAGCTTGCCCTTGGGCGTGAAGCAGAACACCTGGTCGTGGAACAGTTCGAGCTTCGTATGCTCGAGAAATTCCTCGGGATTGGCGCTGTCGGAGAGGATTGCGATGGTGTGGCGAAGCCACGCAAAGGCATTGGATTCGCGTTTGAGAAGTTCAGTCGGCGAACCCACGCCGTCCTTGTAGAAGGCGTGCGCGGCAATACCGAGCTCAGCGATCTCGTCCATGTCCTCGGTACGGATTTGCAGTTCGACACGTTGCTTGCCGGGACCGATCACGGTCGTGTGGATCGACCGGTAATCATTCTGTTTGGGGGTCGAGATGTAGTCCTTGAACCGGCCGGGCACTACCGGCCAGGTCGTGTGCACGATGCCGAGCGCCCGATAGCAGGATTCGACGCTATTCATCACGACCCGGAACGCGAAAATGTCGGATAGTTGTTCGAAGCCGACCGATTTGCGCTGCATCTTGGTCCAGATCGAAAACGGCTGCTTCCGCCGCCCGTACACACGGGCGGTCATGCCGTTCTTCTGAAGGTTCTTGGAAAGCTGGCTTTCGATTTCGCCAATCAGGTTGCGGTTGCGCTCGGCCAGCGAATCCAACCGTTGGCGCACCACCGAATAGGCGTCCGGATCGAGCGTGCGGAAGGACAGATCTTCGAGCTCTTCGCGCATCTCCTGCATTCCCATGCGGCCGGCAAGCGGTGCGTAGATGTCGAGCGTCTCCTCGGCGATGCGCTGGCGCGTCGCGGGCGATACGAATTCGAGCGTGCGCATGTTGTGCAAGCGATCGGCGAGCTTGATCAGGAGAACGCGAACGTCGTCCGATATCGCCAGCAACAATTTGCGCAGGTTTTCGGCCTGCTTGGCCTCGCGCGACACCAGTTCAAGCCGCTTCAACTTGGTGAGACCTTCGACCAGCGCGCCGATTTCCTTTCCGAACACGAGGTCAATCTCGGCGCGGGTGGCCTCGGTATCCTCGATGGTGTCGTGAAGGAGTGCCGCGACGATGGTCGCATCGTCGAGTTTCAGACCGGTCAGGATGGCGGCGACTTCGAGCGGATGAGAAAAAAACGGGTCACCGGAGGCTCGGGTCTGCGAACCATGCGCCCGCATCGCGTAGACGTAGGCACGGTTGAGCAGGTCCTCGTTGGTATCGGGATTATATGACCTGACGCGTTCGACCAGATCGTACTGGCGCATCATTCGCGGGCGCGGCGACTTGCCCGATCTGGCCTGCGCGGAGACGGCCGATTGCGGCGCCACGGCGACCGAATCAGCCGCGGCTTGCATCTGCTTCGAGTTGCGGCGCCAATACGCCATGAAACGCTACCCTCGCGAGCTGGGGCCCTGCCCGCCTTCTAGCAGGATTTGGATAATCTAGTGTTTTCTCAACCGGAACGTCACCATTCCGGATCGGGAAAACTCGATTTCGGGACCATACCCAGTCTAGCGCGAAAACCGCTGATCCTTTGATCAAATTGGAGCCAGCACGGCAGAATTCGACCCGTGCTCGCCCGGCAACAATGAAGAGGCGGAAAGCAAAAGGCCCGAACCAATGTCCGGGCCCCCTGCTGACTGAAACAGCTTTAACAAAACCAGTGGATGCAAGGCTTGAAGATTACTCGTCTTCTTCCGGTTGCTCCTCGGGTGGAGCGAGGCCCTCGAGGCCCTTGAGGAGCTCTTCTTCGGTCATGCGCTCGACGGCGACCTCGGTGTCGTCGGCGTCCACGCTGGCGCCATCCGATCCGATCAAGGGAACCGTGTCGGGCTCCGGCTCGTCCACTTCCACGAATTTCTGCAACGAATGCACCAGTTCTTCGCGAAGATCCTCCGGAGAAATCGTCGATTCCGCGATTTCGCGCAATGACACGACCGGGTTCTTGTCATTGTCGCGATCTACTGTAAGTTGTGAACCAGAGGAGATCATGCGCGCACGATGTGCCGCCAGCAGGACCAGATCGAACCGATTGTCGACCTTATCTATACAATCTTCTACGGTGACACGCGCCATTAATTGTCGCTCCGCTAAATGGGACGGAATATGTTGATTGTTCGGGGGTAGTTATAGCTATGGGGCTCTTTTCGCAAGACTAAATGTGATTTGGCCTCGATGATTTGCTCTGATAACGCGTTTTAGGGGGCATAGCAGCGGAGCGTTTAAGGCCGTAACAAACGGCTGCGCGGAAACGAAGGACGCTTTGTAGCGTCATCAAAATCCACCTTCGATTGCGTTGACCTTCCTTATTTCTAGCGGCGAGTCCGCCCGATCAACCCGCTGGGCTTCTGGCAGAATTTTTCGGACGCTGCCAAGCCTTAATGAGTCCATCGAGAATAACCACGTGAGAACTCGGAATGTCCACTTCTTCCAATAAGATCGCTCTATTTATCGATGGCGCCAATCTTTATGCAACGGCCAAAACGCTAGGCTTTGACATCGATTACAAGCGCCTCCTCAAGGAATTCCAGAGCCGGGGAACCCTGGTCCGGGCGTTCTATTACACAGCCATCATTGAGGATCAGGAATATTCGTCGATCAGGCCCTTGATCGACTGGCTTGATTACAATGGCTATACCGTCGTTACCAAGGCCACCAAGGAATTCATCGACGCCAGCGGAAGGCGCAAGGTGAAGGGCAACATGGATATTGAGCTGGCGGTGGATGCGATGGAACTCGCCGAGCATGTCGACCAGATGGTCCTGTTCTCCGGCGATGGCGACTTCCGCTCTCTGGTCGAAGCCGTACAGCGGCGGGGGGTGCGGGTGACGGTGGTATCGACCATCTCAAGTCAACCGCCGATGATCGCTGACGAATTACGCCGCCAGGCCGACATCTTTACCGATTTGGTGGAACTGCAATCCAAGCTTGGCCGCGACCCGTCGGAGCGTCCGGCGCCGCGCGAACCTCGGCACCACGCGCCGCAATTCCTGCAGCGCGCGACCACCGTGGCGCCGAGGGGCGGTGACGATTTCGACGATTGAGAACGGGGCGGCTTCCGGCTCGACCAAACCCTCCGCCGCCAGCCTGTGCACCGAACCCGATCGCAATTGTCCGCTCTGCCCGCGGCTTGCGAGCTTTCGAGCGGCTACGCGGGCGCGCGAAGCCAAATGGTTCAATTCACCGGTACCTTCCTTTGGTGACCCCAATGGGCGGCTGCTGATCATCGGGCTTGCGCCGGGATTGCAGGGCGCCAACCGTACAGGACGGCCGTTTACCGGCGACTATGCGGGCGACCTGCTCTACGCCACGCTGATCGAATATGGGTTTGCCAAGGGCGTCTATCAGGCCCGGCCCGACGACGGGCTGACATTGGTCGACTGCCTCATCTGCAACGCGGTGCGTTGTGTGCCGCCGCAGAACAAGCCGCTGCCGGCCGAGATCAACAATTGCCGGCCCTTCCTGTCGGCAACCATCGAAGCGATGCCTGGGCTACGCTCGATTGTGACGCTTGGCCGGGTCGCGCACGAATCGACGGTGAAGGCGCTGGGTCTCCGCGGCTCTACGGCGCCCTTTGCGCATGGGGCGATCCACCAGGCAGGTCGGCTGAAGCTTTACGACAGCTATCACTGCTCCCGATACAACACCAATACGGGTGTGCTGACGGCGAAAATGTTTCGCGAAGTATTCGCAAAAGTGCGTGCCGATCTCGCTTGAGCAAGATCGGTCCGTTCAAACCCGATTTTCCTTCAGCCACGTCAGCACGTCGCCGGCATTCCGGTCGGGCGGAAACACCGGATAAAACACATGCGTGACGCGCCCATCATCGACGATCAGAGCCAGCCGCTTGATCAGGGTCAGGCCAGCCACCTCCATGGTCGGCAGGTTCAACGCCCGCGTGAGCGTCAGTTTCTCATCCGACAGCACCGGAAACGGCAAATGCAGCCGTGAGGCCATCTCGGTCTGGTAGGCGTTGCTCTGGGTCGACAAGCCGAACACGTGAGCGGCGCCGGCGGCCTTCAGTTCCGCGAACAAGTCACGGAAGGAGCAGGTCTGAGGGGTGCAGCCGCGGGCGCCCGGAATCATGTCCCAGTCATCAACCAGCGATATCTTGCCCGGTTCGCCAGTCCGGGGATACGCGAAAACCACGCTGCGCCCGCGCAGCGCCGACAACGTCACCGAAGTATCGTCGGTTGCAACCAGGCTGACCGCAGGGATCTTTAGGCCGACCAGATGCGCGGCCGCACCGTCATCGATCGGCGCGGGAATCCTGCTCCAGTCGACCTCGAAAAGATTTTTTTGGTTCATTGCAGCCCCGCATCGCTCTGTGCTGATTGATGATTTTTAGCGCGATCCGCGTCACTCGAAACCGTCCTATCCCCTGGCCCGCAGCAAGCGGCCCCTCTCCCTGCCCCAGTCGCGCTTCTTCTGGCTCTCGCGCTTGTCGTGCAGCTTCTTGCCCTTGGCCACCGCGAGCAGGAGCTTGGCACGGCCGCGCTCGTTGAAATAGAGCTTGAGCGGAATAAGTGTCATGCCTTCGCGGTCGACCGCGCCCATCAGGCGGTTGATCTGCTTCTTGTGCAACAGCAGCTTGCGAGGCCGCTTCGGCTCGTGGTTGAAGCGGTTGGCCTGCAGATATTCCGGAATGTTGGCATTGAGCAGCCAGATCTCGCCATTTCTGGAATCGGCGTAGGATTCGGCGATCGTGCTCTTGCCGGCGCGCAGCGACTTGACCTCGGTGCCGGTGAGCGCAATCCCCGCTTCGACCGTGTCTTCGACGGCGTAATTGAACCGCGCCTTGCGATTTTCGGCGACGACCTTGATTGCGCGCTCGTTCTTTTCGGCCACTTTATCCCTTCTTCAGGAGGTCGCGAATCTCGGTCAACAGCTCTTCCTCACGGGTAAGCTTCGGCGGCGGTGGCGGGGCTTCATCCCTGCGCTTGAGCTGGTTCATGGCGCGGATGACCAGAAACAGCACGAACGCGATGATGATGAAGTTTACCGTAAGGGTGAGGAAATTGCCCCAGGCAAGCACCGCGCCCTGCTTTTTGGCGTCGGCAAGGTTGCTGGCCGTGACCTCCTTCGACAGACCGATGAAATAGTTGGAAAAGTCGAGGCCGTGGGTGACCGCGCCAACCACTGGCATGACGATGTCAACAACCAGC
>Ga0307474_10001144_pt1 | contig 19308 bp, 17 predicted proteins | sample atmos_gasesECM1C_2_FD_203312 | JGI IMG/M metagenome (GOLD analysis project Ga0307474, IMG submission 203312) | Hardwood forest soil microbial communities from Morgan-Monroe State Forest, Indiana, United States - atmos_gasesECM1C_05 | ecosystem: Environmental > Terrestrial > Soil > Temperate... | reverse complement strand
CACGGTTTTGACGTGGCTGCCGGTGCGATCGAAGAAATAGGCGGTGACCCCGCCCTCGTCCTGGGTGAAGGCGCCAAGCCTGCAACCGGTGTGAATGGCTTCCTTGCCCAGCCGCTCCTCGACCGCACGATGGATCACGCTCTGCAGCCGACCGCGATGGATCGAGAATTGCGGTACGTCGTGGCCGGCGTCGATGCCGCGCGCTTCGCGCCAGACTTCCTGGCCATGACGATTGAGATAATAGAGAACGTCGGTGCGGATCGAGACGTCGTCGAGCTTTTGCAACAAACCGAGGCCGGCAAGCTCCCGAATCGCGTGCGGCAGCGTATTGATGCCGACGCCGAGTTCGCGGATGGTTTCCGACTGCTCGAAGAGTTCGCAACCGATGCCGCGGGAGCGCAGCATCAGCGCCGTGGTCAGGCCGCCAATGCCACCGCCGACGATAATCGCCTTCATCGCTCTACTCCACTCGCTACCAGGCGCCTGGCGAGAGCACCGTCCGATTCAACCTGATCGGCGCATGATCTCAGCCAACAATCGCATGGCGCCTTACTCGGCCGCAAGCGGCTTTGCCCCCTCCGCCTTCAGCTCGGCCCGGGTCTTCGGCTTAGCCTTAATTTTAAGCTCCTCGAAATCCTGCCGGTCGCGGACGCTGTTGCGGAAAATCTGATCCCTGCCGGGCAGATATTGCAGCGGGCAGAACACCCCTTCGGCCCCGTACCAGGCCGCGGCCTTTAACGTGAAACCGGGATCGATCAGGTGCGGACGCCCGAGCGCCACAAGGTCGGCCCGGCCGGCCGCCAGGATCGTGTTGACCTGGTCGGCGGTCGTGATGTTGCCGACGCACATGGTCGCGACACGCGCCTCGTTGCGCACCTGATCGGAGAACGGTGTCTGGAACATGCGGCCGTAGACGGGGCTGGAATCGCGCACGGTCTGCCCGGTCGAGACATCGACGAGATCGACACCGGCTTCCGCAAAGGCCCGCGCGACCGCAACCGCATCGTCGCCGGTGATGCCGCCATCAGCCCAGTCGGTCGCGGAAATGCGCACAGACATCGGTTTGTGCGAAGGCCAGACCGCTCGCAACGCCTCGAAAACTTCCAGAGGATAGCGCAAACGATTGGGCAACGAACCACCATAGGCGTCAGTGCGCTTGTTCGTCAGCGGCGAGATGAAACTCGAGAGCAAATAGCCGTGGGCGCAATGCAACTCCAGCATGTCGAAGCCGCACGCCTGGCCCCGCTCGGCGGCGGCGACGAACTCGGATCGGACGGCATCCATGGCGGCGCGGTCCATCTCGCGCGGCATGCGGCTATCCGGGAAGTAAGGAATGGGCGACGCCGAGATAAGGTCCCATCCGCCTTCTTCCAGCGGCCGGTCCATGGCGTCCCACATCAGTCTGGTGGCGCCCTTGCGGCCGGCGTGTCCGAGCTGGAGGCAGATCTTTGCCGCCGAGTTGGCGTGGACGAAATCGACGATCCGCCGCCACGCGGCTTCCTGTTCATCGTTCCAGAGTCCCGCGCAGCCGGGCGTGATGCGCGCATCGCGGCCCACGCAAACCATCTCGGTAAAGATCAGGCCCGCGCCGCCCAGCGCGCGCGAGCCGTAATGCACGAGATGGAAATCCTGGGGCATGCCATCCTTTGCCGAGTACATGCACATCGGCGACACCACCGCACGGTTGGCCAGCGTCATCTCGCGCAGCCGGAACGGCTGGAACATCGGCGCTAAAGGCCTTTCGACATCGACGTCAAAGCCTCTCGCGCGAACCTGTTTCGCAAAGGCCTTGTCGACCTCGCGCACGAAATCCGGCGCCCGCAGCGTCAGATTGTCATAAGTGATCGCCTTGGCGCGGGTCATGACGCCGAAAGCAAATTGCACGGGATCGAAATCCCAGAACCGGTCGACGTGCTCGAACCAGACCAGCGAGACGTCGGCGGCGTGCTGGGTCTTTTCGACTTCCTCGCGCCGCCCCTGCTCGTAGGCTTGTAAGCCGGCGGCGACCGTAGGCGCGCGATGCATGGCGTCGGCCAGCGCAATCGCGTCTTCCATCGCAAGCTTGGTGCCGGAGCCGATCGAGAAATGCGCGCTCGCCTTGGCGTCGCCGAGCAGGACCATGTTGTCCTTGACCCAGCGCCTGTTGCGGATCATCGGAAAATTTCGCCACATCGAGCGATTGGTCAAAAGCGGATGGCCCTGGAGGAACCAGCCGAAAATCCCGGCCATCCGATTGGCCGACTGCCTCTCGTCCAGGCCCGCAAGGCCTGCGCGTTCAAACGTTTCCGGATCGGTCTCGAAGATCCAGGTCGAGCGCCCGCTCTCATACTGATAGGCGTGCGCGATGAACGGGCCCCACTCGGTCTCCTGAAAGATGAAGGTGAAAGCGTCGAGTGGCCGGGTCGATCCCATCCAGGCGAATATGTTGGAGCGTAGATCCACCTCGGGCTGAAAATGCGCGATATGCTTCTCGCGGAAGCGGCTGTTGATGCCATCGGCTACGACGATCAGGTCGGCATCGGCAAGACGGGTCTCATCGGCAATCTCGGTCTCGAACATCAGGGTAACGCCGAGTTCGCGCGCCCGCTCTTGCAGGATCATCAGGAGCTTGCGGCGCGAGCAGCCGCAAAATCCATTGCCGCCGACACGGTGCACCGTGCCGCGGAAGTGCACGGCGATGTCGTCCCAATAGGCAAATTCTTGCGTGATCCGGCGATAGCTTTCGGGATCGTATTTCTCGAAATTGTCCAGCGTGGCGTCGGAAAACACCACGCCGAAGCCAAAGGTATCGTCGGCGCGATTGCGCTCATACACCGTGATCTCGGCCTCGGCGCGCTGCTTCTTCAAAAGGATCGCCGAATACAGACCGGCCGGTCCACCGCCGATGATCGCGACCTTCATGAAAGCCTCCGGCGCAATGATCGAGATATTTTAAACATAAAATAATTGGACGGCAAGCCGGCCGTTTCTCAATTGCCCTGGAACACCGGCTTTTCCTTTTTGGAAAATGCGTCGAAGGCCCGAGAAAAATCCGCCGTCGTCATGCACAGCGCCTGCGCGACCGCCTCGGCTTCGATTGCCTCTTCGACCGACATCGCCCACTCCATCGCCAGCATCCGCTTGGTCATGGTGTTGGCAAAGGCCGGCCCTTCGGCAATCTGCCGTGCGAGGTCGCGCGCCTGCGGCAGCACTTCGCCCGAAGGCACGATCCGGCTGAAGAAGCCCCAGCGCTCGCCCTCCTCAGCGGTCATGAAGCGGCCGGTATAGAGCAACTCCGAGGCCCGCGATTGGCCAATGATGCGCGGCAGGATCGCGCAGGCACCCATGTCGCACCCGGCAAGTCCTACCTTGTTGAACAAGAACGCGACCTTGGCTCCGCTCGCCGCAAGCCGCATGTCGGATGCCATCGCGATGATCGCACCAGCACCGGCACATACGCCGTCTACCGCCGATATGATCGGCTGCGGACAAGCGCGCATCGCCTTCACGAGATCGCCGGTCATTCGGGTGAAGGCGATCAACCCCTTGGAGTCCGTCTTCACCAGCGGACCGATGATCTCGAACACGTCGCCGCCGGACGAAAAGTTCCCCCCGGCGCCGGTGACCACGACACTCTTCACATGGTCGTCGAACGCACAGGCGCGGAAAAAATCCGTAAGTTCCCGGTAACTCTCGAAGGTCAGCGGATTTTTCCGCTCGGGACGGTTCAGCGTCACAATGGCGACCCCGGCGTCGACCTTGAGCAGGAAATGATTGGGCGAATACTGCGCGAGCGGTAGCGTGACGGGATTGGCCGGTGTGCTCATTTCTAGTCTCCCTGCTATCTTTGCCCAGGCGTCACGCTTCAAATCTCTCCGCCCGCAACTGCGATCGCCTGACCCGTGATCGCACCGGCGCCCTCCCCGCATAGCCACAATACCGCGTCGGCAACTTCCGAAGGACAAATGAGACGGCCCTGCGGATTGTGTTTGGCCAATTCGGCCAACGCCTGCGCGTGGCTGCGGCCGGTTTTTTTCATGATGTTGTCGATGCTTCCAGCAATGAGATCGGTATCCGTGAAACCCGGGCACACGGCATTCACCGTCACGCGTGTCGTGGCTAGCTCGAGCGCGAGCGAGCGCACGAGCCCGATCACCGCATGCTTTGCCGCGGAGTAGGCGCTGACGTAAGCGTATCCCTTGAGGCCAGCGGTCGATGCCACCGCCACGATACGGCCGTAAGGCCGCTGTCGCATCGCTGGCAGAACTGCCTGGACGGTGTGGACCACGCCCATGAAGTTGACGTCGATCATTCGCCTGAACAATGCCGCATCCGACTTGGCGAACGAGGCGGATTCCGCTGCGCCGGCATTGGCGATCAAGATATCGATCGGTCCGCGCGCGAAGGCTTCCGCCATTGCCGCCTCGATTTGGGCCTGTTCGGCGACATCTGCCACCACGGCGAAACGCGCTTCTCCCGCTGCCAGAACGTCATCCAAGGCCGGGCGATGGCGGCCGAGCACGGTAACGACCGCACCCGATCGCGTCAGGGCCGAGGCAATCTCACGGCCGATGCCTCGCCCGCCTCCGGTGACAAGCGCATGCGGGGAATGCGGCAGTCCCGGCATGAGCGGTCTCCTCGAATGAATAGAACGACGCCATCTGCGTATATTTTAGACCTCAAATTTTTGCAACCACGCGCGTCTTGCGCTGGCGCAAGAGTTTGCTTCCGCGACAGGGAACGTCGGCCGTGCTTGACAGTCGAAGCGATGAGGGTAGCGTCGCCTCAAACAAAGGGAGGACGTACATGGCTGCACTTGAAAAGGGGATCACGCGCAACGGGACGGGGTATTCCGGCAAGACCTGGAATATCCTTGGACAGGTCTATTTCCCGAAAGCCGTGACCGACTCCACTTTCGCATTCGAGACCAACAGCGATCCGGGCCAGTTTGTCCCGGTTCATATCCACCCGACCCAGGACGAATTCATCCTGGTCCAGGAGGGCGTGCTCGACCTCAAACTCGACGGCATCTGGGTGCAGGCCATGGCAGGTGATCTGGTGCGCATGCCTCGCGGTATTCCGCACGGCTATTTCAACAAATCGGACAAGCCGGCGCGTGCGCTGTTCTGGGTTTCGCCGGCGCAGAAGCTCGAGGCGCTGTTCGATCGGCTTCACAATCTGTCGGATGTCGCCGAAGTCGTGCGCCTTTCGGCGGAGCACGAGGTGAATTTTCTGCCGCCCGAGGCCAATGACTAGCGCTGTGGCAAAAGAGGCGAGATGGAGAAAACCAGGACTTGCCTCAACTATCGAGGCTTGCCCTGCCCCCGTGCTTCTTCAGATAGATGATCGCCTTCAATGTCAGCTGGTCCTGGTTCCGCTCGCCCTTGGCGACCAGGCGGTGGACGTAGCTTTCAACCGCGAGCCTGGCTGCTTCGCCGGGCTTGTCGTAGATCATCGAGTAGGTGCGGCACGCCGTTTCGATGGCGTCGGACACTCCCACCGGGTTGGTAAAAAATCGCGGCTTCATCGGTTCTCCCGTCTCGGTGACAAAGCATGCGATGCGGATTTGTTCCGGCTCCGGATTTTTGCGCGGAGGAAGTCGACGCTGACGAAAGAAGTCGTGTGAACGAATCACGTTCGCTCATGCGAGCGTCGAAGGCTAGAGCCTTTTCGGTTCTGATTGAATCAGAACCGAGGCTCTAATCTTATGTTTTGACGCGTTTTCTTCACGCGAACCGCGATACACTTCGCTCGAAAACGCTATAGACGAGCCGAGGCGTGGAGTTTCAGCGCGGCGCGCTCTGGGTCACGGCGGCAACGCTGGCGGGCGACCCATGCCATTCGTCGGAGGCGAGCTTGCCTGCGACCAGGATAAGCGTACTCGCCAGCAACAGCCGCAGCGCAGTCTCGTGGACGCGAGAGGCACAATAACTGCCAATGACGATGCCCGGCAGGGAACCGATCAAAAGCACGCCCATCAGTTGCCAGTCGATCGCGCCCATCGCCCAGTGGCCGATCCCTGCAATCAGTGTCAGCGGCACGGCATGCGCGATGTCGGAACCAACGATGCGCGACATCGGCAGGTTGGGATAAAGCAGCAACAGCGCGGTTACGCCGACCGCGCCGGCACCGACGGATGAAATCGAGACCAGGACACCCAATCCTGCGCCTGTCAGGACTGTCGCCCGGGCGATCGTGGACGCGTCGTAACGCTCCATTCGCCAGCGCAGCTTCTCCAGAACAGCCTTGCGGAAGATCAGCGAAAGCGCGGTCAAAAGCAGTGCAAAGCACAATACCGAATTGACCAGGTTGCGCACCGTGGCGGCATCGAGATTGAGCTGCCACAGCACGAGCAGCGTAAGAATACTGGCCGGTATGCTGCCGCAGGCGAGCCGCAAAACGGCCGGCCAATGAATGCTCCCCGCCAGGCCGTGCACGACGCCGCCACCGGCCTTGGTCGCAGATGCGTAGAGCAGATCGGTGCCGACCGCGGTTGCAGGATGCACGCCAAAGAGCAGGATCAGCAACGGCGTCATCAGCGATCCGCCGCCGACGCCGGTCATGCCGACAAGCAAGCCGACGCTGAAGCCCGACGCGACGTATAATGGATCGATCACGGACATTCAGTGGTCTTCAGCATCGCGTCGCAATCAAACAATTGCGACGCAGCGGGCCGGCGGACATTGCAAACTACCCCAATGGAGTCGCGTGGTGGCGACTGACACCAACGCTGACTAGGTAGGATCATATTTCCGTTTGCGGCAATAGCGAGGGCGAAAAAAGAATAAATTATTTCCTTAATTGGGTCTGATAGAGTTTTCTCCCTCTGCTCCCGCATTGCGGGAAAACCGCGCCCTTCTCGGATACCAGTGTGAAAGTTCCTCGAATTAGATTCGCTTCAACGAAGTCAGGATGAGCTGCGGCGTCAGCGGAATTTCGGTGATGACCGTACCGAAGGGTCTGAGCGCGTCGTTGACGGCATTCGCAACCGCTGCAGCCGCTCCGGCGGTGCCGGCCTCGCCTGCGCCCTTGGCGCCAAGTTCGCTCTCCGCCGTCGGCGAGACCACGTGACCAACATCGATATCGGGCATTTCGCCGGACATGGGAACCAGATAGTCGGCCATATTGGCGTTGGTCAGCTGTCCGCGCTCATCGTGGATGCATTTCTCAAACAATGCGGCGCCAAGACCCTGCACGACGCCGCCGCGGATCTGCTCGTCGACCAGCTGCGGATTGATCAGCGTGCCGCAATCTTCCACGACCCAATGCTTGAGCAATTTCACAAAGCCGGTGTCGGTATCGACCTCGAGCCAGCAGGCCTGGACCCCATTGGTAAAGGCAAACGGATATTCCCGCGGCACGAAGTGGCGCGTCGCCATCAACTCCGGCTGGATTCCCGGCGGCAGCGTGTCGGGGCGGAAATAGACGATTCTCGCAAGTTCACGCAGTTCAATACGAGGCGCGCCGCCATCTGCATTCACGACCGCGTTGTCGGCGATATCGAGCTCAGTGGGCGAGGATTGCAGGATCGCAGCCGCGACGTCGAGAATGTTCCTGCGCAAGATTTTCGTCGCCTGAAGTGCGGCTTCGCCGCCAATGCCGGCGCCGCGCGAAGCCCAGGTTCCGCCGCCATACGGCGTCTGGTCGGTGTCGCCTGATATGACGCGCACGCGCGACATCGAGACGCCGAGCACACTGCCCACGATTTGCGCGGTGAGGGATTCCGAGCCCTGCCCCTGCTCGGTGATGCTGGTCTGGCAAACCACCGAGCCCTGCGCGTCAAGCCGCACCGCAACCCCGTCCTGCGATGAAATCTTGGCGCCGCCGACGCCATAGAACGCCGCGCTCGGATTGGTGACCTCGATGAAACTGGCAATCCCGATGCCGCGGTGAATATTCTTCTTGCGAAGGGCGGCCTGTTCGGCGCGAAGCGCGTCATAGTTCATCATCGCCATCAGCTTGTTCAGCGCGGCGTGATGCGACAACAGCTCGAAGCGCAAGCCCGAAGCCGACGCGCATGGGTAGGCGTCATCGGCAATGAGATTGCGGCGGCGGATCTCGACCGGATCCATTCCGATTTTTGAGGCTGCAAGGTCAACCAGACCTTCGGTCACCGAGCAGGCGATGGGATGGCCGACCGCGCGGTACTGGCACATCACGTTCTTGTTCTGGAACACGACGCGGGCGCGGGCGCGGTAATTCTTCGTCCCGTAGGGTCCGCCGACCAGATTGACGACTTGATTGGCTTCGATGGCGCTGGTGCGCGGGTACATCGAATAGGGGCCGATGCCGGTGAGATCGTCGATCTCGAACGCAGTGATCGTGCCGTCGCGCCTGACGCTGATACGTCCCCTGCAGCGATGGTCGCGGGCGTGAATATCGGTGTTGAAACTCTCGATCCTGTCGGCGACGAATTTGATCGGCCGCCGCAGCAATTTCGACAGGGCGTAGGTCGCCATTTCGTCCGCGTAGATGTGGACCTTGATCCCGAAGGAGCCGCCGACATCCTTGCAGACAACGCGAACCTGCGATTCCTCAAGGCCAAGATGAAGGGCCGCGATGTTCTGCACCATATGCGGAGCCTGCGTGCCCTGGTAGATCGTCAGCCGCGCTTCGGCGGCATTCCAGTCCGCCACCACCGCGCGTGGCTCCAGCGTGACCCCGGTGTGCCGGCCGAAGACAAACTCCGCTTCGGCAATTTCGTCCGCATCGGCAAAGGCAGCATCGACCTCGCCCACGTCTAGCGTACGTTCGAAAGCGAGATTGTCACCGAGCGAGGGATGGATGACCGGCGTTCCGAGATCGAGCGCGGTGCGCATATCCGTCACCGCCTCGAGCTCCTCGTATTCAACCGAGACGATGTCGGCAGCGTCTTCCGCAGCCGCGCGGCTCGTCGCCACCACGGCGGCAACAGCCTCGCCCTGCCAGCAGACACGGCCAATCGCGATTGCCCTCTGGGGCGCGGATTTCAGCCCCTTCAGATGCGAAAGCACGCCGACCCACGGGGTGATGACGGACACCAGTTCCTCACCGGTGACGATGGCGATCACGCCTGGCATCTGCTTGGCCGTGCTGGCTTCGATTGCAGCAATATTCGCGCGCGCATGCGGCGAGCGGACAAACACCGCATGCGCCATCCGCGGCAGCTCGAGGTCGCTGACATAGAGGCCACGCCCCTGCATCAGCCGGTCGAGATTTGGCCGTGGCACTACCCTGCCGATGTAGGAATTCGGCCGATGGAGCGCCGAGAGCGGCGCTTGCGTTTTCGGCGATGAAGTCATGACTTGCTCTCCCGACGCACGCGCGCGGTCACCTCCACCGCATCAATGATCGCCTGATACCCCGTGCAGCGGCAGTAATTACCGGAAAGGTGCTCGCGGATGCGTGCGCGGTCCGGTTCCTTCTCGTGTTTCAATAAATCCTGCGCGGCCATCAACATGCCCGGCGTGCAAAAGCCGCATTGCAGCGCGTTGCGTTGGCGAAAGGCGTTCTGCAGATCAGCGATCTCGCCGCTGTCGGAAAGTCCTTCGATCGTCTCGACGCAAGCACCATGCGTCTGCACCGCCAGCGTCAGGCAGGAACGCACGATCTCCCCGTCAACGCGCACCGTGCACGCACCACATACCCCATGCTCGCATCCGACATGCGTGCCAGTGAGCTTCAACTGCTCGCGCAGGAAGTCGGCGAGATTCAAGCGCGGCAAAACCTGTGCCTCGACGCGCTCGCCATTGACACGAAGGAAGATCGGCAGAGGTGCGGTCATGGACATCCTCCGGCGACGCCCAGTTCCGGACGGTCGAGAAGTTTCGTTACGCACCGCGCCAACAAAACCTTTGCCAGATGCCGACGCATCGCGCCATTCGCCTGCTGATCCTCGGGCGGATCGAGCTCTTTACCCAAGGCTTCCAATACTTGCGACAGCGATGCAGGCGTTACCGCTCGCTTGACCAGGTTCGCGGCTGCCTTGGCCGGTTGCGGCCGATCACTGACGCCGAAAAACACCGCCCGAAGATCGTTCAGCCTGTCATTCTCGACGACCGCCTGAGCGGCGAGCCCGACGATCGCGTAATCGCCGTGACGCCGGGCGAATTCGCCGAAAGAATGCGCCGAATTTTTTGCAACCGCCGGCAGTTCGATCGCAACCAGCAGTTCGGCGGCCGACAGCGCCGTCTCGTAGATTCCGCGAAAGAATTCCTTTGCCGGAATCCGTCGCTCGCCCCCAGGTCCGCGGGCGACAATGGTAGCATTCAGCGCCACCATGCAGGCCGGCAATTCGGAAGCGGGATCCGCATGCGCCAGGCTCCCGCCGATCGTGCCGCGGTTGCGGATCGCGGGGCCGTGGCTTCCCTCAACAGCGGCGCGTGCGCGGCGAGATCGGGAGAGTTCAGAACATCGGCGTGGCGCGTCAGCGCGCCAATCGTGACGAGGCCGCCGCTGACAGAAATGCCGCGTAGTTCGCTGAGCTCGCCGATATCGACGATCCATTCGGGAGCGATAAGGCGAAGATTCAAGGCGGGCATCAGGCTCTGGCCGCCCGCCAGCACCTTGGCTCGCTCGCCATGCGCAACGAGCAACTCGATTGCGTTGCTAACGCTGGTTGCACGAGCGTAGCTGAAAGCCGAGGCTTTCATTGATGTGACCTCCCCGGCCCTCTCTGGGATGTTTTCGGCGGATTAGAGGGGGATGTGTGCCAAAGGTCAAGTTTGTTTATCGAGCGATTATTTCTGGTGACTCGATTTTCGGATTGGTCATAATGCGAACAGTTGCGCATCTTTTGGAACACAAGGCTTCAGGGAGGAGCAGGCGATGAAACTGGGCTTTTTCACCATGCCGATTCATCCTCTGGAGAAGGATTGGCGGCTTTCGCTCCAGGAAGATCGCGAAGCTTTTCTTCTCGCCGACGAACTCGGCTTGACCGAAGCCTATGTCGGCGAGCACATCACCGACAGGGCCGAGAACATCACTTCCTGCATCGCTTTCCTGGCCTGGATTGCGGCCGCGACCAAGAAGATCAAGCTCGGTACCGGCACCATCAACATGCCAAACACCCATCCGGCGACGGTGGCGGCCACCGTCGCGATGCTTGATCACATGCTCGACGGCCGCCTGATTTTCGGCATCAGCCCCGGTGGACTTCTGTCTGACGCCGAATTGTTCGGCAATCTCGATGCCAACCGCAACGAGATGTTTCTGGAATCGATCAACCAGGTTCTCGACATCTGGGCGAGCGAGCCGCCCTACAACCTCAAGGGCAAATACTGGAACATCTCGATCGAACGGACGCTGATGGAAGATATCGGGCAAGGATTTATCGCAAAACCCTTGCAGCGTCCGCATCCGCCGATTGTCGTCACGGCAGTCGCGCCGTTCTCGAAGGGCGTCACCGAGGCCGCCGCGCGCGGATGGGAGCCGATTTCGGCAAACTTTTTGATGCCGGCCTGGGTGAAGAGCCACTGGCCAAAATATGTCGAGGGCTGCGAGCGTGGCGGCCGCGCGGCGGATCCCGCGAACTGGCGCGTAGCCAAGAGCGTGTTCGTCGCCACGGACGCCGCAACGGCCAAAGCCTATGCCACCGATCCGAACGGGCCTTACGTTTATTACTATCGTTCGCTGTTCACCAAGCTGAAGAAGAACGGCCGTATCGAACTGTTCAAGACCCGCCGTGACCAGCCCGACGACGAAGTGACGCTGGAAACGATTTGCGACAAGCTGATCATCCATGGAACGCCCGACAGCGTCGCCGACCAGTTGCTCGCCTTTCAGGAGGAAGTCGGAACTTTCGGCACCCTGCTCTATGCCGGCAAGGACTGGAAAGACCGCAAACTTGGCCGGCAGTCCATGATTCTGATGGCCGAAAAGGTCATCCCGTTGGTCAATGCCGGCATCGCAAAGCAGTCCGCCGCCGCCGAATAGATTGTATCCCTACACGACTTCTCTCACCGGCGCGTGGCGGACGCTCACGTGGCCAAATACTCGCGTAAAGCCGGCGAGAAAGGCGTCAACCGCATCGGCGATCATCTGCCCCTTGTCTTCGAGCACGGGGGAATCATAAATGTACTTGCGGACGCCGTAATAGAAAATTCCGCTGTGAAATACCCAAGCCATCTCCAACTCGGCTGAGCTTGGCTTGATTTGCGCAGGTAACCCCGCTTCATGCCGGCATTCCCTGACGATGCGGGAGAGGATCTTGTCTCGCACCACGCCGACATACCAGCGGTTGATGTCGAGCCCCTTCAGGCCAGAATAGAGATAAATGCGCAGCCATTTGCGGGTGAAGATCACCTTGGTGTAGGCGTTGTAGAACTCCTGCAAACGATCGCGGAGCGGTCGCGAGCGATCGGCCAGCAGCTTTTCCCAGCCGGTATCGAGCGGCTCGAGATACACGGTGCGGTAGACTTCCTTGATCAGGTCGTCCTTGCTCGGAAAATAGCGATACAACAGAGGCTGCGTGACGCCGAGCCGTCGCGCCAGCGCCCGTGTTCCGCCGCCAAACCCCTCTTCCGAGAAAAACTCGGTCGCTTTCGCAACGAACTCCTTGCGCCGGTCGTCCGGCGACAACCGCTTCTGCTTGAGGCGAGGACGCCTTACTGAGGCCTTCTTGCTCATGACCCTGGAGCCGCCGGAACATCGTCATCGGCGCCGAGAAATCGCCCATAGCCGCCGCGGGCAAACAGAAGTGGCTCGCTGCCATTATAGGAATAAGCCTCCACAGCGCCCAAAAAGATGATGTGGTCGCCGCCGTAGTAGCGATTGGCGGCGCGGCATTGAAAGCACGCAACGCTGTCGGCGAGCAGCGGCGCGCGGCCGATGCCCGGCGTCCAGGTAACGCCTGCGAATTTATCCGCTGAAGCTTTTGCGAATTGGGCCGCAAGCGCTCGCTGCGACGCGCCAAGCACGTTAACCGCGAAATGGCCGGCATTCTGGAAGATCGGCAACCCTTGCGAATACATCCCCAGGCTCCAGAGCACGAGCGGAGGATTGAGCGACACCGAAGCAAATGAATTGCAGGTCAATCCATAAGGCTTTCCGTCGGGAGCCATGGCCGTGATGATGGTGACGCCGGTGGCGTAGGTGCCGAGCGCAGTGCGAAAATCCTTGGGGTCGATCGCCGAGCTGCCGCTCGCCAGCTCATTGGCGGGATCAGGCTCGGTCGGATGCTTGGGCGCGTCGTTCATCCTCATCGCCTCAAAGCGTCAGGTTTTCGGAAGGCAGACCAAGCGCTACGCGCCCGTAATTGGTGCCTGCTGCATCGAAGTTGAAGACGATGTGCGAATTGATCGCATGCGCATCGCGAAACTGCCTTTGCAAGGCGCCCGACGTGTACAGACCCCGTGCACCGCTCGCGGCAAACAGCAGCGATACGGCCTCGGTGCAGAGATTGACGCAGTAGGCCCCATCGCGCCGCAGTCTGGTTTTCGCTGCGATATCCGGGATGTCGCCGTCCCGTGCATCCGCCATGGCCTGGATACAGGTGGAACGCATGATCAGGCGTGCGGCGTCGATCTTTGATGACGCCTCGGCGATCTTGATCTGCGTGGTCTGGAGGTCCCCGAGTTTGGCGCGGTTGTAGGTCGAAGCGCGATGCCGCGCAAGCTCGACATAGTCGTCGAGACAGGCCTGAGCGTTTCCGAGCGCGACGCCCGACAGCACGTAGGGAAACAACGAGAACACCGGCAGCATGTAAAGTGCATTCGGATTGACTGTGCTGCCCGGTGTAGGACCGCCGGCAAGATCGCTCACCGCAACCGTCATCGACTCGGCAACGAAAGCATCGTTGACCTCGACATCATTCGATCCCGTGCCGCGCAAGCCGGTCGCGTCCCAGGTGTCGTTGATCAGGTAGTCATTCTTGTTGAGCAGGAAAATGCGATACTCGATGCCGTCGGCCTCATCATCAGATGACACCACGCTCGCCAGCATATTCCACTCGCTGGCGTCGACGCCCGACGAAAACGGCCAGCTGCCGCGCAGCAAATATCCGCCATCGACCTTCCGGGCGCGGCCGGCGGGAAATATGAATGAGGACGCGATCAAGACGTCGGGGTCTTTTCCCCAGACGGCATCCTGCGCGCGCTTGTCGAACATCGCCAGCATCCAGTGATGGCTTGCAAGATTGGCGAAGTTCCAAGCCGCGGACGCGTCCGCCCGCCCGATCGCATCGGCGCAATCGATCAGCGCAACGTAGTCGAGTTCGGAGCCGCCGACGCGTTTGGGCTGCACGATCCTGAACAGGCCGGACTCGTGCAATTCGCGTATGGTCTCGGCCGGAAGTCGCCGTAACTCTTCCGTCTTGGCTGCGCGGTCGCGCAAGCGCGGAATCAAGGCTGTGGCGCGAGAAACCATGGTTGCATGGCCGCCATCACCTTCATCCAACCCCGAAAGCGAGGCTGCATTCGACTTCAGACCGATACCTGTCATGTCGCGGTCCTCGCTATTGCGCCGGGTTTGCACCCTTCATATGCGCTGCCAAGACAGTCTGCGCCGAAAGCGTGGCGAAAGCTGCTTGACCGGCCGATGGTTTGAAGGTTGTTTATCGCCCGATTACTAATTAAGGCGCGACCCGCGGGGCCCGTCAATCGAATTCGACAGGAGCAAGACTGGTCGAAAGATCAGATTTCGCTGTACCGTTAACCCCGGATGCACGATCGCCGGCTGGCCGGGCGACCGTTGCGGTTTCGTGATCAGCTCTGTCGGACGGGCCTGCCCAAAATGCCCGTTTCAGCCGCACCTCGCTGTCACGCAAGGTCGCCGTATCGAGTTCGCGCCGATGGAACGCATCGGACGCGCAGGCAAAGGCGCGATAAAACTGCGAACCGTCATAGGCGACAAGCAACAAGTCCGCGCTGGCATTGAGCGCCTCCACGACAGCCGTACAAAGGTGTGTATAGACCGCGCCCATCACCAGGTCGTCGGTGATGACGATGCCCTGGTAGTTCCATCTTCGCCGGATGATTCCATCGATGACGGCTTTGGAATGCGATGCCGGACGGTCCGGATCGACTTCCGTCAGCGTCACATGCGCCACCATGATCGCTGCATTCGATCCCGCCAAGACCTCGCGGAACGGCCGCCAATCCGCTTGTTCGAGCTCCGCGAGCGGAGCATCGAGCTTAGCGGCGAAATGATGGGTGTCGGTCGCCACGCGCCCCAATCCCGGGAAATGCTTCAGCGTTGCCCGGACGCCTGAAGTATTGAGGCCCCGCACGTAGGCGAGTCCCACTTGCGCTACCTTGTCCGGGACATCGGAGATCGCGCGCTTGTCGATCAGCGTGTTGAAGTCGAACTTGTGGTCGCCTTCCAGTCTCAAATCCAGCACCGGCGCGAAATTCAGATTGACGCCCAGCGCCGACAGCTCCTGACCCTGAGCGCGCCCGACATACTCGGCGCTCTGGTTGCGAATATCCGACGGCAAATCGGCAAAGCTCGCCAGCGCCGGAGGTGCCTTCAAGGGTGGTGACAAATGCGAGACAATGCCGCCCTCCTGGTCGGCGGCGACAATCAATGGCGGAAGGCCAGCGGCAGCACGCCTCGCTTGAAGCGCAGATATTTCGGCCTTGACCGTCTCGGCCGTTTGGCCTGCGACATTGTGCCTGGTGATGTAGATGCCTGCGATCAGGCCTTTTTCGGCCAAAGCGGCGACCTCGGCAAACGAGGAATAACCGATGATGAAATGCTGCCCCAGGAGACGGGCTTCGTTGGCCTCGATCGTTCGAACACGGTGCCTCGTGAGCTGAAACGCAGCTTGCGTGTACAGCGTCGACAGAACCGGCAAACACCACAGCAGGATCATGAGTTTCCCGCTTGTCCCGCGCCAAGCTCCCTGCCAAAGCAATAGCGCAATCACCAGCAGGCTTGCCGCGGGAACGATCAGTCCGCCATAGCCTTGGAGGGATAACTCGTACGGTGCGTCAACGTTAAGACCTGCGAATACAAATGCCGCTCCGGCGACGAAGAGCACGATGACGATAAATTTTTTCATGAGCGAGCGATCAAAGTGGTGCCTGCGGCACTCCCGCGGCAAGCGCCCTCGCCTATCGAGCCGAATTGTGTCGAATTCAAGCGCGTAAGGTCATCTGCACAATATCTGCATGGGAATCCTGATTTTCTTGAAAGTCATCGCGCGCCGGGCGGCATGGCGATTGTTTGCGGCGTGGCGATTGTTTATAGCGTGATCAATCGCTATTCGGGATATGCGTGCTCTCTGTTGCGCTCTCCACTGCTGGATCGTGATCATGGACAAAACGGTTGGAATCGTAGGCCTTGGCATCATGGGCGGCGCGATTGCCCGCAACCTGGTCGAGCGCGGCTGGCACGTGCTCGGCTTCGATACTGACGCCGGCAAAAGGGCCGAACTGGCGGCAGCCGGGGTCGTGATCGTGGACAGCGTGGAACATCTCACCCGCGACGCTCCCGTCATCATGACGAGCCTGCCCACACCTGCCGCGGTCGAGAGCGTCGCCAAAGCGATCGCCGGCAGCGGCGCGAAGCCTCGCATCGTGATCGAACTCTCCACGCTTACCCTTGCCGACAAGCTCCGATTCGAGGCGATTTTGAAGGCGGCCGGTCACATTCCGCTCGACTGTCCCTTGAGCGGCACCGGCGCGCAAGCCAGGATGCGCGATCTCATCGTCTATGCGAGCGGCGACAGCGGCGCGATTGCGCGCTCGATGCCGCTGTTTGCCGACTTTGCCAGGCAAAGTGCCGATCTCGGCGTGTTCGGCAATGGCAGCCGGATGAAATTCGTGGCCAACCATCTGGTTGCGATCCACAACGTCGCTACCGCAGAAGCGATGATTTTGGCCGAACGCGCTGGCCTTGATCCGAAGCTCGTCGTCGAGATGGTGGGCCCGGGCGCCGGCGGCTCGCGCATGTTCCAGATGCGCGCGCCGATGATGGTCGAAGGCAAGTATGAGCCCGCGACCATGAAGGTTTCGACCTGGAAGAAGGACATGGCGATCATCGCCGAGTTCGCCGAAGACGTCGGCTGCGAAACGCCTCTGTTCACGCTGACGCAGCCCGTCTACACCGAGGCGATGGCCATGGGACTCGGCGATCAGGACACCGCAGCCGTCTTCGAAGTGTTGAAGAAAACGATCATTGGAACTCCCAAGGAAGGCAGGTCGAAACCAAACCACTAGCGCGGTCGCGATGCCGCACCGCATCAAAACCTTGTCCGAGGCGTCGTATCCTGCCTTTACCCAGACCTTGCCTCATGCGCCTCGCGGCATGGTTATCACTTGATCATTTATGACATCCGTCCGATAAACCATTCAATCAATCAAAAGAACGAACAATTGATTTTCAGCCGAAATGTGCCCGGGAGGCTCCATGACGATATCGCGACGACAATTTGTATCGGGGGTTGTCGGCGCAGGTATCGCCAGCATGCCGGCGCCAAATCTTTGCTTTGCTCAGACCGGTGGACCGGTCCGCATCGGCCTTTTGGCCGCCAAGACCGGACCGCTCGCCTCCGGTGGCATCGACATGGAACTGGCGCTGACGATGTTTCTGAAGGAGCGCGACAACACGCTCGCAGGGCGCAAAATCGAGCTGATAGTCGCCGACACTGCCGGCGTTCCCGCCACCGCACGCACCAAGGCGCAGGAATTGATTGAGAAGAACGACGTCCATTGCATCATCGGCCCGCTCGCGGCCTTCGAGGCGCTGGCGATTGTCGATTACATCACCGAAAAACAGCTTCCCACGATCGGCGTTGCTGCGGCGGAAGACATGACCCAGCGGCATCCGAGTCCGTGGTCTATCCGCCTGACCTCGACCTCGGCGCAATGCGCCTATCCTCTCGCCGAATACTCGGCCAGGGAACTCAAATACAAGAAGATCGTCACCATCGCCGACGACTTCGCCTACGGACATGAGATGTGCGCCGGCTTCCAACGCGCCTTTGAGGACAATGGCGGCAAGATCATCCAGAAGATCTTCACGCCACTCGCCACCCCGGACTACGGCAGCTATGTCGCGCAGGTGAAGGGCGCCGATGCGATCTTCCTCGGCACCGCCGGTTCGAACGGCTTCCGCTTCCTGCGCCAGTTTATCGAATATGGGTTGAAGGACAGGATGGCGGTGATCGGCGGCATGACCGCGCTCGACGAATCCGTGCTTCGCAACATGGGCGACGAGGCGCTGGGGATCCTGACCACGAGCTGGTATTCGGCCGAGCTCGACAATCCCCTCAACAAAGCCTTCGCGCCGGCATTCCGCAAGCAGTTCAAATACGACCCCGGTTACTATGCCGCCTCAACTTACGTCTCGGGCGAGGTTCTGGAAGCCGCGCTCAAGACCGTCAAGGCCAATGCGGAAGACAGGAAGGCACTGATGGCGGCGATCCGCGGCAACAACCTGCAGACCGTGCGCGGTCTCGTCAAATTCGACGAATTCGGCAACGTGATCGGGGACGTCTACATCCGCAAGGTCACGCGAAGCGACGGACGCCTGGTCAATTCCGTGGTCAAGTCCTATCCGGATGTCAGCCAGTTCTGGATTTATGAAAAGGCGGCGTTCCTGAAAAACCCGGTTTATTCGCGAGATTACCCGCCCGCCAAAAATCTGGAGCTGTAGGCGTTCGCAGGTTGGCGGCGGTTGCGGCCAAAGAGAACGCAACGCCTGGCGCGAGATCGGCAGATGCAATTTTGGATCATCCAGGGTCTTAACAGCCTGTCGCTTGGTGGCCTGTTGTTTCTGCTCTCGTCGGGCTTCTCGCTGATCTTCGGCCTCATGCGGCTGGCCAATCTGACGCATGGCGCATTCTTCATGCTGGGCACCTATTTTGCCGCGATAGCCATGCGCACTTATACCGGCCTGAACATCTGGGTCACTGCGCTCGGCGCCGGACTTGTGGTAGCCGCGATCGGCGGGCTGTTCGAACGCCTGGTGCTGACGCGGTTGAAAGCCAATCCGCTCGGGCAGGTGCTTGTGACGCTCGGCATGTCCTTCATTATTTCCGACGCATGCCTCGTCCTGTGGGGCGGCGATTCCATTCCTGTGCCGACGCCGCACAATCTGCAGGCGCCGACGCGCTTGCTCGGATTCGTGTTTCCGACCTATCGGCTGGTGCTGGTGGGATGCGCGGTCGCCACTGCAATTGCGCTTTATCTCCTGATGGAACGCACAAGGCTGGGCGCGATGATCCGCGCCGGCGTCGACGACCGACAGATGGCGCGCGCGGTGGGCATCCCCGTCTCGAACCTGTTCACGATCGTGTTTTGCCTCGGCGCCGGCATCGCCGGTGCGGGCGGCGTGCTCGGCGGACCGATCCTCTCCGCGTATCCCGGGCTTGATGCCGACATGCTGCCCTTAGCGCTGATCGTCGTT
>Ga0307474_10001143_pt1 | contig 19310 bp, 20 predicted proteins | sample atmos_gasesECM1C_2_FD_203312 | JGI IMG/M metagenome (GOLD analysis project Ga0307474, IMG submission 203312) | Hardwood forest soil microbial communities from Morgan-Monroe State Forest, Indiana, United States - atmos_gasesECM1C_05 | ecosystem: Environmental > Terrestrial > Soil > Temperate... | reverse complement strand
GAGACCACTGGCAGGTTCATCGCCGTTACACGGGCACTCCGTCTACGTGGTGGATGACGAGGAAAGTATTCGCGAGATCGTGCAGGAAGGCCTGGGAGCGCGGGGCATGACGGTCGAGGGAGCGTCCAGTTCCGAGGAAGCATTGGCGCATCTGGCCCATCGCAACTACGACTTCATCATTTGCGATTTTAATCTTCCAGGCCTGAATGGCGGCCAATTCTTCGAACGCGCTCGCTCCCAGAAGGGAAACGCGCACACGAAATTTATATTTATGACCGGAGCCTTACTGGACACCGATACGGCCGCGAAGTTCACGCAGAGCGGCGCTGCGCTGTTGCAGAAGCCATTTCACATTGCTTCGCTGGCGACGCTGTTAGTGGAACTGGTTGCCCAATCCGAAGCGCAAGCGAAATAATCAATTCGCCCGGCCGCGAATCAACTCTTCATTTTGCTTCCGGTTTTGGGGCTTCCGCGCCCGAATCCACGCCGAAATCCCAGAGATAAACATTCGTTCCTCCGGACTCGACGGCCTCGGCGACCGCGTATTCGCCCGGGTCGAGTGAGTGGTAGACCGTGAAACGGTAGACGCCCTTGGCGATTTCCCACCGAAGCATGGGCAGGATGATCCGGCCGGTTGCCTGCTTTTGACCGAAGAGCTGGTCGAGATTTTCGAGCGAACGCTTGCCGCCATGAATCTTGGCGCGAATCAGTTCCAGGTTCGGCTCATGCCCGTCGGCGGTGCGCATATAAAACTCGACGGAAGTGCTCTGCATGCGAAATTTGGCGTGCTCCCCGTCGAGCGCGACGGTGTGACGGGTCGGAACAATGGGGATCGGTACCAAGACCTGCTTCACTCTTTGGGTCATGCTGTATTTAATGTCGGGATCGGCCGGAGCGAGAGGGTGGATCGCTTTGCCGTCGAATTCGAAAAGGCCTACGCCCGCCGGCAAGAAAACTTTCGGTGCAATCTCGATACTCGCGTCTACATCGATCAATTCGGCATTGCGAGCACTTTCCGTTTTCCGAGCTGTTGCGATTAAATCCAAGTTTTTCTTGGCTTCGCCTATCTCCATCTTGCGGGTGGCGTCCCAATCGACCAGAGACTCCGGTATTTCGTCCCAGTCTCGCTGGTCTATGCTGTAGTAGCGAACGCGATCGCCCTCGACGTGATACTCGCGTACAAGCTGGAACGTCCCGTCCTTTAGCATCAGCTTTTTTCCCCGCGGGATCGAGGGGGCGGGAGTTTGGGGGGCTGCAGTCGGTGCATTGGACGACACCTGCGGCGCAGTAGGCGAATTCGAAGAGGCTTGCTGCATGGCGGAAGCCGATTCGAAGGCCCAAATCACCGGGACCGCCAGCAAAAGCGCCATTAGCGCGTGCTTCGACTGACCAGTCTTCGGGAGAATGGGATCCATCGGTTCTTTAGGGCTCGTCGGCAACAGGTCCACCGTTAGCCGGTGTTGGCAGCTTGCCGATTCATCTGCTCGGCTTACCCTAGGATGCCACAAATCGGTTTTGAGTTTGGTGGAAGGAATAATGACAGGAACGAGAGGTCTTTAAGCACTGACCAAGTGACGGCGTGGGTGTGCCGGACGACGCGGGAGTATGAACAAGAGTTACCGCGAAGACTTAATGGTCGCAGCGAGACTGTAGAACGGTGACGATCATTAAGTCCGCGTTGGAGAATAGCCATTTTTCAGCCTCGACTCCAGCTGCCTCGGCGGCGCGGGCGATGGATCCGAGGTGTTTGTTGCGGGCCAGGCCGCGCAAATGATCCGCGCAGATCCCGGTCAACCTGACGACTTCGTCTTCGGTGAATACTTTTTGGCTGGATTTAATGCGCACCATGTTTTGGCTCCGATACTTCCGTGCTCCGTATCAAATTAAATGCTAGCTACGTGCCAAGCAATAGTCCTTCCGTTTGGATCAACCTGGAGCGCAGAGGAGGCGAAACGTCCGAACCTGCTTCGCTTCAATCACTTGATAGCGGTACGGGCGAAATTGCTCCGAAAGACCGTCCTTGGTGTTTCGGCCTAAAACAGGAAAATGTAGTCTATCGATGGAATATTTCTACAAGTTCACGGAGTTGTTTCCGGTGGCGCAATTCGTGGTAACCAATGAAGCGGTACCATTCGTAGAGGTTCAGGCTGCCGAAGATCGGATGCGCGAAGTGATGAGCGGTGAGATCTCGATCGCGCAGGGAGTCAAAGAATTCGATCGAATGCTGGCGGACTTCCTCCAGCAGAGCATACGCCTGTTCGCGATTAGCAATGCGTTCAGACTTCAACGGGACGGGACTGCGCACCTTTTTCCCCCGCCAAGTCGCTAATACCAACGGCAGATGTATCCTCTTTAGCGCTGGCAAGGGGAGTTGGTCAGCGACCGAAGCTTTCTGGCACCGCGCAATAATCGATTCTTCGACGATTCCCACATGGGCCAAGATTTCAGCAGCGGACCACACATCTTGCGCCGGAGACTTGAACCAAAACTCATCCGGAATGCGGTTCGCCACCGCGAGGAAACGAACTCGGGACGCACGAAGGAACTTTGTGGCCTGGGCGACATTCTTCATGATGCAATCAGCCGCTTATGCTAGATATTAAAGCCGCCCGCTGCCTCAAAAGCCTGCGCGATTTGCAAAACGCGAGCTTCTCCAAAATGGGGGCCGAAGATTTGCATTCCCACCGGCAAGCCAGCCTGGGTGTCCCCACAGGGTACAGAGATGCCCGGTATCCCGGCGAGAGAGCCGGTAACTGTATAGATATCAGCTAGATACATTTGCAGGGGATCAGCTGTTTTCTCTCCAAGCCTGAATGCAGGCGTGGGAGTGGTGGGCGTTACAATCGCATCGACTTGCTCAAAAGCTTGGCTGAAATCGCGGGCGATGAGCGCTCTAACCTTCTGAGCCCGAAGATAATAGGCGTCGTAGTAGCCGGCAGATAGGGCGTACGTGCCCAGCATAATGCGGCGTTTGACCTCAGGCCCAAAGCCCCGCTCGCGAGTCTTGCGGTACATATCCATGAGCGTGCCGCCGGAAACACGCAATCCGTACCTGACGCCATCGTATCGGGCCAGGTTCGAACTCGCCTCGGCGGTGGCGACAATATAATAGGTAGCTATGGCGTATTCCGTATGGGCCATCCGAATGTGTACGGGTCGGCAGCCGAGCTTTTCAAGTAAACCAATCCCTGATTCGACCTTGGCCTTAACTTCGGAATCGAGGCCCTTGCCGAAATACTCGGCAGGAATGCCGATTCGAAGACCTGACAGAGGCTTCGAGAGGCCCACACCGTAGTCTGGGACCGCTGCTGGCGCAGAGGTGGAGTCAGCTGGATCGTGTCCGGCAATTACTGCGAGAACAGCCGCAGCATCCGCTATGTTTGTAGTAAATGGACCGATTCGGTCCAAGGAGGACGCGAACGCAATTAGACCGTATCTAGATACGCGTCCGTATGTTGGCATTAGCGCCGGTATGCCGCAAAAGGCACCCGGTTGTCGGATGGAGCCTCCGGTATCGGTTCCCAAGCTCGCTACGGCCAATCCGGCGGCCACTGCTGCGGCGGAACCGCCACTCGAGCCCCCGGGTACACGCTCAAGGTCAACAGGGTTCCGTACTGGACCGTACGCAGAGTTTTCATTTGAACTGCCCATGGCAAATTCGTCGCAATTCGTTTTGCCTAGCAAGATTGCACCGGCGGCGTCAAGGCGAGAAACGGCAGTTGCGTCATACGGCGGCGTATAGTTCTCGAGGATTTTCGATCCACAAGTGGTTCGGATTCCAGTGGTGCTGAGAACATCCTTCAGTGCGACGGGGACGCCAGCTAAAGGCGGCAGCGGGCCGCCCTTGGAAATTGCTGCGTCGATACGATCGGCCTGAGCGTAGGCGCGTTCCGGTGATAGAGCCAGGTAAGCGTTCAGTTTTGGATTATCGATGCCGATGCGCTCGTAGAAATCCTCGGTCAACTCGCGGGCGGAAATCCGCTTGGTTGTTAGACCCTCGCGGATCGTCGAAGTCGTCCATTTCGGGGCGGCGGTCACCGGTCAATTACCTTAGGGACCCGAAAGAACGGCTTTGCGGCGTCAGGGGCCTGGGCCAGGACAGCGTCGGCTATCAGGCAGGGGCCAACTACATCATCGCGCAGAGTTCCGTCCATCTGCGTGTTCACAGACGACGGGCCGGCAGTTGTGCGCGGAAGAACCTGGGTCATCGGCTCGACTTTCGACACATCCAGTTGTTCTAGCTTTCCGATGTAGGCCAGTATTTCGTCAAGCTGGCCCCGATACATCTCAACTTCTTCGGCAGAAAGTTCCAGATGGGCCAGCTGAGCGACGCGCAAAACCTCTTCGCGGGTAATCTTCATATCCGGTCGAATCCTTGGTCGTGTGCGACTTGAGAATCTGCACACCCATCTTAGTACATCAAGCAAAGGGCGCAAGAGCGGCGGATGGGAATGAAAATCACGTCAGGCGTGCCAGGCAGTTTGCAATGGCTTTCAGGGTTCGCGACGGCGAACAAACGGCGTGTGGTCGTTGTCGAATTCATGTGAGATGCGGCGTAGCATCTGATCATCGACGAATTTTATTTCGCGCACCAGGTTGCCGCCCCAGTTGCGGTTGACCTGGGCACAGAATTCAGTACGCATGGTTTCGAGCTGAATTCGCCAGGGCTTACCGTCAGCGGCGATCTCCAAGCAGCCGGCGGCGCATCGCACCGGGCGGGTATGAGCCGCGATGGTGCGGCCTACAACCTGAGGCCACACTCCCGAGAGCCAAGCGACCGCCGCTTCAGGACGTTTCAATTGGCGGAACATGCCGCCCAAAAAATTTCCGGCTTTCTCCATGAGGACGCGAAGTCTAACACCAGTGCGAAAATGTGTTTCGGCCTGAGGAAATTTATGCACAGCTCGCTGAGGATAAGTCAGACCGGGCGCGCCAAGAATTTGAACGCGAGAAGCGGATAGCCGCATGATGCGGACTTTTGGCAAACTCATTTCGCGCTGGATTCAGGCGTCAATTGCATTCGAAGAGGGGAAATAGAATGAACTCGATACGCACCGTGGCGATCTCGACGAAGCTCGCCGACACCATTCGAAAAAATTCAACCGATCCACAGTTTGATTTTCCGGTGCATGTTGCGCCGGCCGGCGAAGGATTGCCCTGCCGGCACTGTCTCGACTGGATCGTCGAGGGAAGTGAACAGGCCGCACTCTTTACCCTCGACCCGTTTGCGGGCATTGAAAAGTTGCCATTGCCGGGGCCGGTTTATATTCACGCGAATGGGTGCGAAAGGTATCCGGAAACAGCGGGAATCCCGATGAAGCTGATGAGCAGCCCGCGCACCTTGAATGCCTACGCTCACGGACGGCGACTGGTGGCCCAAGAGTACGTCGAGTCCCACAACGCAGAAGCGGCGATCAAGGCGTTGTTTCAATGTTCCGAGGTGGATTACATTCACGTCCGGAGCACCACGGCGGGGTGCTACACCTTCCGGCTGGAAAGGCGCGCGGGTTCGGAACGGTAGGGAAGCTGCGGTTTAAGCTCCGGTCGAAGCTCCGGGTTGGGCGACGCCATTCAGGCCTAACTCTGGTGCAATTCCGCGAAGGGCGGCGATGCAAAACGTAATGTGTTCGTCGAGGTGAACGCCCAGTTCTTCGGCGCCCTTATACACGTCATCTCGATTCACGCCGCGAGCGAATGCTTTGTCTTTTAATTTTTTCTTAACCGACGCCGCTTCGACTTCGTGGATGCTCTTGCTGGGCTTGATCAACGCGCAAGCGGTCAAGAAGCCGGCCAGTTCATCGCAGGCGAACAATGTTTTGTCGAGAGGCGAGGTCCGCGGCACGTTGCAGTAATCGGCATGTCCCAGGATGGCGTGGATGGTTTCTTCGCGGTAGCCGCGCTCGCGCAGAATTTTCGAACCTTCGAATGGGTGTTCTTCCGTCGGGTGATGTGCGGCGTTGGACCAGCGCTCGTAGTCAAAATCGTGCAGTAGAGCGGTAATTCCCCACAAGTTTTCATCGGCGCCGGACTTCTGGGCGTAAGCGCGCACGCACGCTTCTACTGCAAGCGCATGTTTGCGCAGGCTCTCGCCCTGAGTGTATTCGCACAGTAGGTTCCAGGCATCGTCACGATTCAGCATGAAAAGGTCTCCGTCTCCGTTCTTACTCAGCGTGGAGAAAAGATAGCACGAACCGCGACCACCGCTAGAATCACGAACAATTGGTGATTCTCGTGCATGGCATTCAGCGAAGACAAAAAACGGCCGATAGAAAATTTAGCGCAGGCTAATGCGAACGAGGCAGAACGGCGCTGCAAAGGAAAGCGCAGTGTTCCGATTTGAGACGCGCTTCGATCCGCCGGTGTGGCAAGTTCGAGTGAGGTCGAGTGTCGTTTCCGGGCGTTCAATGAAGGTGAATTCGTCGAGTCTTCGCGTCATTGATTGAACACAATTCGGGATCAGGCGGCAAATTCGCAGGAACGACGCAAAAATGAAGTAGAACGACGCGAAACTCGCCGCAAATCGTTTGCAAGATTTTCGGTGAGATTCTTGCAGTCAAAATTCGGCGAAGATGACGTTGCGCGGCGTTGTGTTCATGTCGTTAGCGGCCATGAAACGTCTGGGCGAACAAAAGTCGTACCACGTTGGGGAGCGTTCCAGGATGACAACTACTGTGGTTTGTTGCGGGCCCTGGGTCCGCGATAAAATAATTTCCGATCGGCGAGAAAAAAGGGCTTGACAAGAAATGGCACCGCGTGGAGAATCACCCCGCGCCGTTTCTGCCTTCCCCCTGTTGCGAACTGTACCTCCCCCTTCTCATCGCCGGAATAGTGTGCGAGGAGAGCCTGTGGCCGAAAAAGCCATGGAAGTAAGAATGGAAATGGAACGTGAAGTACTCCGTTGCCAGGTTTGCGGATTAGTCCAATACCGCACTCGCACGGATAATTGCCGCAGATGTCTGCGTTTGCTGCCCCCGAAGGTGTCGTTCGTCATTCCGTCGCCGACGCCGACCGATCTTCCGGGGGACGACCGCCAATTGTTTGAGAACTGGCCCAATCGAGAAACTGTCGAGAACATAGGCCAGCGCATCAGGCAATTGCGGGAGTCGCGCGGCATGACCCAGAGCCAACTGCAGGCACGTTCGCGCGTCTCACGGTCCTATTTGTCCCGGATTGAGAGCGGACAGATGACGCCAAGCCTCGGCACGCTGGAAAAGATTGCCGAAGCGCTGGGCGTAGGTCTGAACCGTTTCTTCGTGCCGGAAACCAATGGCGAAACGGTGCTCGAAGATCCGTTCATCCAAGGTCTTCGTCCTTACCTCCGACAACTCGATTGGACGCAGTGGCAGGGCATCCTGAAGCGTTTGCAGGCAATCAGCGAACACGTAAGCACGAATCACAGCATACGTCCGCTGCCGCCGCAGACTTCCGACCGGATGGCGAGCGCCATGCCGCGCCGGCAGCAGCAAGCTGGCCATACCGGAACAGCGCTGCATCGCTAGCGGATACGACTGGTAGGCGGGCCCTCACGCCGAACCGTCTAAGTCTTGAAAAGTTCTGGGTAGAGTCTGGCGGGCCAAGTTACGGTTGGCCGCCAGGCTCGAACCCGTACGAGGGGTAAGAGTTCGTCCGTGGTGGTTCAGAATCCTCTACAACGAATGCCGTTCGGCGTTTCATTCAAGAAAACGACGACAACGAATTGATTGGGGTTAAATCCGCAGCCTGTCCGTGGTTTACTGCGCTTCGCGTTTGCCGGTTCGAACCAAGGTGATCTCCACGCCGTCGTCCTTCTTCTGCGTCAGGGATACGGTCCGCGTACTCTCGCCGTGGTTATCGTTGAAAGTCACGTCCGAGTCGGTGGTAATGACCATGCCCTGAACCTTGACCTCCCCACCTTTCTTTTCCCGAGTGAAGGTTGATCCCAGATGCTGCGAATACCAGGCGGCAACTTTATCCAGCGGGTCGTTAGTGGCGTAATTTTCGACGACTACGCCCAGGCCTGCGTCGCCGGAAGAGAGCTCCACGTTGGCATGACTGTCCTTGTCTGATGCAGTCGCGCCGGGATAAACCGGCAAGCCGGAGGCCCGGTTGGGATTCTGGTTCACCTTGAGCTCGCCGACGGGTGTTTGAATATCGACATTCTTACCTTCACTGTCGATGTGGGAATGGCTAGCCACATAGCCCGCGACGATCAAGGCCAAGAAAACCATCACGACGATTCCGCCCCCGACGATGCCGAGAATCCACCAGACGGCCGTGGTGCTGTCCCGTCGTGCGGGAGGAGGGACGACCGGAGGCCTTCCAGATGCGCTGGACATAGTTTTCCCCTTCGAACGGTTGCAAGCTATAGATACGCTAAACCGTCACGAAATGTTTCGTGCGCGCCAACTCCGTATCAGTTGAAGCGCACTTCCACACCGGGATGCCGGTCTAGATGGACGGAGTCGATGAACCGAACTTCCGCTTCCGCGAGAGTCATGATCAACGAATGCGTGCGGGTTCCGTCGCGGAAGAACGAAACGCCGTCGAGTAGGCCGCCGCCGGTGACTCCGGTGCAGGCGAAGATGATTTTTTTGCCTGGAGCCAAGTCTGCAGTCTCGTAGATTCGTTTCGGATCCTTGATGCCCATCTGCGCGATGCGATCATGGTGTTCCGGCTTATTGACGACAAGGCGCGCGAGAATTTCGCCATTCAAGCAGCGCAAAGCCGCTGCGGTGAGAACCCCCTCCGGAGCGCCGCCCGTGCCCATCACGGCGTGTACCGCGGTGCCGCGTACCGCTGCGGCGATGCCTGCCGAAAGGTCCCCATCGGAAATAAGGCGTATGCGCGCGCCGGCGGCGCGAATGTCGCTGATCAATTGCTCATGGCGGGGGCGGTCGAGGACGACGATGACCAGATCTTCGACGTCGCGGTCATAGCGACGGGCAATCGCGCGCAGGTTATCTTTGGCCGGGGCGTCGAGATCGATGGCTCCCTTTGCGGGCGGCCCGACGATGATTTTTTCCATGTACAGATCCGGAGCATGAAGTAAGCCGCCATGTTCACTGGCAGCAAGCACCACAACTGCGCCGGGTTCGCCGGTGGCGCACAAGTTGGTGCCTTCGAGGGGATCGACAGCTATGTCGACTTGCGGGTAGGTGCGGGATTTGTCGCGAACGGCCGCGCCGACTTTCTCGCCGATGAACAGCATCGGGGCTTCGTCACGCTCGCCTTCGCCGATTACGATGGTGCCGTCCATGCCGACGCGATCCATTTCCTTGCGCATGGCTTCCACCGCGGCATGATCGGAACCGGAGCGGTCACCCTGGCCCATGGTGCGCGCCGATTCGATGGCTGCGGTTTCAACCACGCGAAGAAATTCGAGACTAAGTTCTTTTTCCATGATGACTCCCGTGCGGCTCGCGTTATTGGCAAGAATCCGGCAGGTCGAGACTTCCACCCGTTGAACCAATCATAATCCAATCTGGCGCGAAGCAATCAAGACGTTATTTAGGGAAGTGGCTGGATCGTTGCGTTGGTAAGGAAGGGGTTGTCGAACTGCGTTGTCTCGCCAGGTTTTTTTCCGGTGACCGGCTGCAGGCGGGCGGAGAGCGGCTTGTGCCACTTCACGGAGAGCGTGGCGACGTCGCCGAGAATGCGTTCGAGCTGTTCCGGCGTAACGTCGCCGGGAAGCGGGATGGTGTCGAGGCCTGTACCACAAACCGCGGAGTAGGAAAGCAGGGCGTCGATGGAGAGACGGCCTTCGTTCCAGCGGTGCGCGATGACCTCGTCTTCCAGAACCGGGAGCATCAATCCCGAATAACCAGCTTGTTTGACGGGAATTGATTTCAACGCCCGGGTGATTAGCCCAGCCGTACTGAGGGTGCCGCTGGAGCCCAGCGGCGCGCCGGTGAAATTTTCGATGGCCCGGCCGATCGAAACTTCCTTCAGCGGAGCCGGTGAAAGGTCAACGCCGCCGTAGGTCCAGCCACTTGCCGCACCGATTCCTACGGCCGTTTTTTCGATGTCGGCGGCATACATGCCCAGAGCGGAATTCAGGCGCGCTTCGGCCTCAGCGGGAGACTTGGTAGATGCCAACACTTCCGCTACGACGTTCGCGGACTCCAAGCCGATAGCAAATTGTTTGCCCGGACCGTTAAAATACGACGCGGGGAAAAAAGGAGTGCCCGATGGGATGAAAGCGGAAGCAGCAAAGCTGAAGTTGCCCTGGCTATGCGGCGTATTCGATTCCAGATATTTTATGATGCCGGCTGCGGCTTGGATTGACTTCCAGTGAATTCCATCTTCGGCCGCGATGAAAACTGAACCGTCGATGGCTTTCGAGTTGGCAATAATTTTACCGAGCAGTTCCGCTTCGTGGGGGTCGTCGGTATCGCTCATCATGGCCGGGCCGATTGAGGCGATGAAGCCCTCTTTTACAGCGAGAGCATCGTAGTCGCGGAAGAAGGCCAGAACCTGATCGTCTGGCAAGCCGTGCGTGTATTCAGGGAAAGGTTGGGTGGTGATGCGAATGGTGGTGACTTCGAAGCCTGCTTTTTCGTACGCAGCCTTGGCCTGACGCAGAAAGTTCAATGCGTCCTGAATTTGATCTTGGTAGTGAGCTCGGTCGAGCCGCACGAAAGCAGTAATCGTGCGTACTTTTGGCTTTGGCCCCACGTCGAACGCATTCGCCGTAGGGATACTAGCGAAAATCACCGACAGCGCGCACAGCGCCGTGGCAATGGCCACGACGCGGAGGTGAAGCCCGCGTCGATGCTTCACGAGAACGCCGCAATTCCGGTAATGCGTTCACCGATGATCAGTTTGTGGATGTCGTGAGTGCCTTCGTAGGTGAAAACGGATTCGAGATTGGCCATGTGGCGCATCACGCAGTAATCGTCGACGATCCCGTTGGCGCCCAAAATTTCACGGGCCCGGCTGGCGGTTTCCCGCGCCATCCACACATTATTCATTTTCAACATCGAAATGTGTGACGGATGCACGCGGCCCGCGTCTTTCAGGCGGCCGACCTGCAGCGCGAGAAACTGGGCTTTGGTGATCTCGGTGATCATCCAAACCAGCTTTTCCTGGACCAACTGGTGCGATGCGATCGGCTTGTTGTCGAACTGCTTGCGTTCCTTGGCGTAGCGCAACGCGGTGTCGTAGCAAGCCATGGCCGCGCCGATGCCGCCCCAACCGATACCGTAGCGAGCCTGATTTAGACAGGACAGGGGTCCGCGCAGGCCTTCGACGCCAGGAAGAAGATTTTCAGCGGGAATTTCGCAGTCGGTCATCGAAAGGCCGGAGGTGACCGAGGCGCGCAGCGAATATTTTCCGTGCACGTCCCACGCTTTGAAGCCCGGCGTTCCTTTTTCCACCAGAAAACCACGAATCTTTGCATCTTCGCATTTTGCCCAAATCAACGCTACGGCCGCGAGCGAGCCGCTGGTGATCCACATTTTCTCGCCATTCAAAACGTACTTATCGCCTTTTTTCACTGCGCGGGTCAGCATGCCGCCGGGGTTGGAGCCGAACTGCGGTTCGGTGAGCCCGAAACAGCCAATCGCTTTGCCTTGTTGCAATAAGGGCAGCCACTTATCTTTTTGCGCATCGGAACCAAACGTATAAATCGGGTACATCACCAGCGCCGATTGCACAGAGACGAAGCTACGCAGGCCGGAGTCGCCGCGCTCCAGTTCCTGAGTCACCAGGCCGTATTCGACGTTGGACATGCTTGCGCAGCCGTAACCTTTGAGGCTCGCGCCAAACAAGCCGAGTTCCGCCATCTGCGGGACCAGCTGCATCGGAAATTTACCTTCGCGGTTGTATTCCTCGATGATCGGCATGATTTGGTCGTCAACGAATTGCCGGGTGGTGTTGCGCGCCAGTTTTTCTTCGTCGCTGAGAACCGAATCGAAGTCGAGGTAGTCGACCCCGGAAAATGAGGGCATTCAAGATCTCCTTAGAGAGTTCACTTTCGCGCTAGCTTCGGGCCCGAGCGGCCGAAGATCGTTGCCAACAGAACGAAGCGCAGTTTCGTTCCGAAACCTCGATTGTAGCGAATGTGCGAGGTCTTGCGCCACCAGCCCGATTGGCTCGCAGGAGTTTTTCGTGACAAGTCCTGCGCGAAGCAATGTTTCGTCTGGAGAAAAGCTGGCCCGTGCCAAAAAACGGCAATGAACGGGTTAGTGATATAACCAGAGATGGGCAGGCCGGAGGCCGCGTGAAGCGCTCGGCGGGAATTACCATAACCGCGGTTTTGGCGTTTATTGGCAGCGCCATAGCGCTGTTTGCTGCGGCGTTGATGGCTCTCACCTTCACTATCGCGATTCCCAACGGAAAACTGCCTCATGGATTCGGATATATCGCCATCTTTTCGGTTTTGGTCATGGTATTGACGGCCGTATGGGGCATCGCGTCGGGCGTCGGCTTACTCAAACTGCGTGAATGGTCGCGGATTTCAGTGCTGGTGTTTTCAGTGCTGTTGCTGATGGCTGCCTTTCCGGGATGCTTGATATTTCTTTTCGCAAAACTTCCGGTGCCGGCCAATTCTCCGGACGTGGAACTAGCCCAGCGCACCATGTGGATCACGCGGATGTTCGGCGCTGCCCTGTATGCATTTTTAACCGCCCTGGCTGTTGGATGGCTGTATCACTTCAATCTTCGAAGCGTGAAGGCGGAATTCGCCGCGCGCCACGTTACTGATTCGGGATTGGATTTGGAATCCGCGACCCGTATCGGGCCGTATTCTGGCGGACGGCCCCTCAGTATCACGATCATCGCGGGGTTCTTGATGTTCGGCGCTCTCAGTCTTCCGCTATTCTTAGTTTTTCATTTTCCCATGATGTTCCTGGGGTTCTTCTTCACCGGTCCGGCGGCGGCGCTCATAATCTTGACTTACGCTGTGGTTCAAGCGGCGTTGGCGTACGGGTTGTGGGAGTTGAAACCCTGGGGGCGCAGCCTATCGATCTACTATTTTAACTTCGCGATTTTTAACGCCGTTATCTCGGTAATCCTCCCTGGCGCGGAGGCGCGTTACGAACAAATGATGGCGGCGATTCAGTCCACGATGAATCTTCCAGTTGCGCCCGCGCAGCCGCATTTTCCGCTCTGGATTGCGCTGTTTTTCTCGCTGCCTTTCATCGGGATTCAATTGTGGTTTCTGATTGCCAGCAAACCGGCCTTCGAAGCAAAGAATTCCTCCATGGCTCGGTAGAGAGCAAGCATCCGTTTTGAACCACCCAGTGTCACGGTCGTGCCGCCCGCGCAGAATTGATGATTTGTGATCGTTCGCGGGCCGTTGACGGCGGGAACTCTCGATGCGATAATCTTCTGCACTTATCGAGTTAAGACGTGTGTGCTCCGGCGCGTACCGTGAAGCCTGGGCGTGAGCGGAATTCAAGGAACGGGGCGGACACAGCCGTATTCTCTCCTGAAAATGGAAATCCTTCACCAACTCGGCAACTTGTTTCTTCAAGCTGTGCCTACAGTCATCATTGTTTTCTTGTTTTACCTGTTCATGCGCTGGGCGTTCTTCACTCCGATTCAGAAGGCGATGGCCGAGCGCGAATCGAAAATCGAAGGCGCGCGCAAAGACGCCGCCGCGGTACAAGCGGCCGCGAATCAGGATTTGCAGGATTACAACGAAGCTTTGAAAAAAGCGCGCGCTGAAATCTATGCGGAGCAGGAACTGGCGCGGCAGGCGATTCTCCAGGAACGCAGCAAGAATCTGAAAGCGATGCGCACGCTGGCGCAGAAAGAGGTCGCCGAGGGCAAAAAGAAGATCGAAGCCGAACTGGTGATCGCCCGCAAAGAAATCGAGGCCAGTGCCCCGGTGATGGCCGGTGAAATCACGCGGAGCATCCTGGAAAAACCGCTTTCACTGCAGGGGGAAACACGACGCTCATGAAACAAGCGCCGCGAGAAACCCGGAATGTTTCGACTTTTTTCGCGCCTCTGCGCTCGCTGCCGAGTGTCGCCGCTGTATTCGGAGTGATGCTCTTGTTGACTGCCGCTCCGGCGTTCGCGCAAGAAGCTGCTACGGAATCTCCGGTGGGCCGAACCTTTCGGTGGCTGAATTTTGCCATCGTGTTCGCGCTTTTGGCTTACGTGATCGTGAAGTACGGAGCTCCTAGTTTCCGAAACCGCGCTTCGCAAATCTCCGAAAAAATTGCCGAAGGTGCGCGGGCTCGCGAAGCGGCCGAGGCCCAGCGCCGCGAGATTCAGGCCAAAGTGGCGAATCTACAGACTGAAATTGAACAACTGCGGCAGCAAGGCCGGCGCGATGCGGCGGATGAAGCCCAGCGACTGCGCGATACGGTCCGCAGCGAAAGCGAGAAGATCGAACAGGCTGCGCGTACTGAAATCGAAGCGGCGGCGCGCGCCGGACGCCTGGAACTGAAAGCGCTGGGCGCTCGCCTTTCCGTGCAATTGGCGGAGGCCATGTTGAGGCAAGAACTGACTCCGCAAGCGGAAGCGAAACTTTTCCGGTCGTTTGTCGGTGAGTTGGGAAGGAACGTGAATTGAGCGCCGTCGCGGAACGATACGCAGCCGCGCTCGCGGACGTGGCCATCGCCCACAAATCGGGCGAAGCAGTTCGTAAAGATCTCGCGTCGTTTATTGCGGCGTATTCGGAATCGGCCGATCTGCGCAACGCGCTGGAAACGCCGTCGATCGAACAAGATCTCAAGATTAAAATCGTGCAATCGGTTGCGGCAAAGATGGGGCTGAACGAGGCCGTGCGCAATTTTGTGATTTTGATTGTGAGTCACCAGCGCACGCACCTATTTCGCGAAATCAATGAGGCGTTCGGCACTGAATTAAACCGCCGTTTGGGAATTGAGGAAGCCGAAGTGACCACGGCGCGGGAACTGAGCGACGCGGAAAAAAAAGAACTGCTGGGCGTGATCGAGCGCCGCACCGGCAAGAAAATCGAGGCGAAATTTGTAGCGGACCAGTCGGTGCTGGGCGGCGCGGTCGTGCGGGTGGGTTCCACGGTTTATGACGGATCGGTGCGCGAACAACTGAATCGAATGCGCGAGCGCCTGGAAGCGGAATAGCGGAATCGAAACGAGGAGCAGGAATGGCGAATATTAAAGCGGACGAAATCTCGAAAATTCTGCGCGAGCAGATCGAGAACTACCAACAGACCATGGCGGTGGAGGAGGTCGGCACCGTAATTTCCGTCGGCGATGGCATCGCGCGTATTCACGGCTTGGACAAATGTATGGCCGGCGAGATGATCGCGTTTCCGCACGACGTGTTCGGCATCGCATTGAACCTCGAAGAAGATCAAGTTGGCGCCGTGTTGCTGGGCGACTACGCCGAGATCCGCGAAGGCGATACGGTCAAGCGCACCAACAAGATTATGTCGGTTCCGGTTGGCGATGGAATGATTGGCCGGGTGGTCGATGCCCTGGGAAACCCGATCGACGACAAAGGGCCGATTGCCTCCACGCAACGCAATCCTCTGGAAAGGTTGGCGCCGGGCGTCATCGATCGTCAGCCGGTGCGCGAACCGATTCAAACGGGTATTAAATCCATCGACGCGATGATTCCCATCGGCCGCGGCCAGCGCGAATTGATTATCGGGGACCGCCAGCTGGGCAAGACCGCGATCATCCTGGACACTATTTTGAACCAGCGGGGCGGAGACCTGATCTGCATCTACTGCGCGATCGGACAGAAGCGTTCAACGGTCGCCCAGGTGATCAAGACTTTGACCGATTTTGGCGCGATGGAGCACACCATTGTGGTGGCCGCCACCGCTTCGGAATCCGCTTCGATGCAATACATCGCGCCGTTTACCGCCTGCGCTATCGGCGAATATTTTCGCGATACCAAGCGTCACGCGATTTGCTTTTACGATGATCTTTCCAAGCACGCGCAATCCTACCGCGAAATCTCGCTCTTGCTGCGACGCCCGCCGGGCCGGGAAGCGTTTCCGGGCGACGTGTTCTTCTTGCATTCGCGCTTGCTGGAACGCGCAGCGAAATTGAACGATGAGCTCGGTGCCGGTTCGCTTACCGCACTGCCGGTCATCGAAACGCAGGCGGGCGATATTTCCGCGTACATCCCCACGAACGTAATCTCGATCACGGACGGCCAGATATTCCTCGAGGCGGACCTGTTCAACGCCGGTATTCGCCCGGCGGTGAACGCAGGTATTTCAGTCAGTCGCGTAGGCGGCAACGCGCAGATCAAAGCCATGCGCCAGGTTTCCGGAACGCTGCGTTTGGATTTGGCTCAGTACCGCGACCTGGCGGCCTTCGCGCAGTTCGGCACCGAGCAGCTGGACAAGGCCACCCAGGCGCAATTGGCTCGCGGCCAACGCCTGATGGAAATTCTGAAACAGGATCAATATCAGCCGCTGCCGGTTGAAAAGCAGGTTCTGATCATTTTTGCGGCATCGAATAAGTTCCTCGACGATATCGAACCATCGGAATGCCGCCGATTCGAAACGGAGCTGTATCCCTTCATCGAGACCAACTACAGCGGCTTGCTGAAATCGCTGCGTGAGAAGAAAGCGTTCGACGACGCGATTAAGGCTGAAGCGATGAAAGCGCTGGGCGATTTCAAGGAGCGGTTCAAGGCTTCGCAACAAACTGCTGCCGCGGCGGAAGCGAGTGCTGCCGAGAAGGCCAAGTCCGCCGAAAAGGCCGGAGCCGCCGCGTAGTTTTCTGATCGATGCCCACACTCCTCGATTACCGGCGACGCATTCGCTCCGTGAAGAGCACCAAGCAGATCACCCGCGCCATGAAATTCGTGGCGGCGGCAAAACTGCGGCGTGCCCAGGAAGGCGTGTATGCGGCGCGCCCTTATGCTAAAGAAATTCTGCGGGTGCTGCGTTCCGCGGCGGCGCGCATGGAGTCGCCGGCACATGATTTGCTGAAACGCCGGCCAGAAGAAAAGATTTTAGTGATGGTCCTGACCGGCGACCGCAGCCTCGCGGGGGCCTTCAATTCCAACGTGCTGCGCCATACCTCGACATTTATTCGCGAGCACAAAGACAGGAAGCTGGAATTCCTGGTGGTCGGCAAGAAAGGCCGCGAAAACCTGAAGAAGCGCGGCTACAAATTTGTTGGTGAATATCTGGACGTTTCAGCTCACGTGGAATTCTCCAAAGCCAGGGAAATTGCTCAGCGCGTCGCGGAGCTGTATATCAAGGAAGAAGTTGACGCGGTCTATATCATCTACAACGAATTCAAAAACGTGATGGTCCAGAACCTGCGGGCCGAAAAGCTGCTCCCCATCGATCCCGAGGTGCTGAAGGACGCCAAAGACGCTGAGAAGAAGTTCGCTGCGGAGCACGCTGGCGCGGCGGGTTCACTGCCGACTGAACCCGGACCAAAGGGTGAAGGCCTGGTGGTTGATTACATCTACGAGCAGCCGGTGGAGGAGATCTTCGCCGGGCTGGTCCCGAAATATTTGCAGTCTGAAATTTACCGCATCCTGTTGGAATCCGCCGCAGCCGAGCACGCCGCGCGCATGACCGCAATGGATTCTGCAACACGAAACGCTTCGGAGCTGATCGACAAATTGACGCTGAAGATGAACAACATTCGCCAGGCGGCCATCACGAAAGAGCTGATCGAAATCGTGAGCGGCGCCTCGTCGGCAAATTCGTAAGGGCATCGGCCTGTCGGTATTAGGAATTACGAAAATTCAGGAGCAATCATGGCAACGAGCGATTTGAAAACCGGACGGGTGATCGAAGTTATCGGGCCGGTCGTAGACGTCCAATTTGAAGAAGGGCACCTGCCGCTGATTCACAACGCGGTGCGGATCACCAGCGAAGGCTTCAATAATCCAGAGCCGCTGGACATCGTCGCGGAAGTAGCGAGTCACCTGGGTGAAGGCCGGGTGCGTTGCGTCGCGATGAAGCCTACCGAGGGTCTGGTCCGCGGAATGAAAGCGGTTGACCTCGGCGAAGCAATCACCGTTCCGGTTGGCCGCGGCGTGTTGGGTCGCGTGATGAACGTGCTCGGCGAGCCGGTCGACAAGCTCGGTCCAATCAAGACTGACAAACACTATCCCATTCATCGCCCCGCCCCAAAGCTTGAAGATCAGTCCACCAACCTGGAGATGTTCGAGACCGGTATCAAGGTCGTGGACCTCACCGAGCCGTATTTGAAGGGCGGCAAAATCGGATTGTTCGGCGGCGCCGGCGTGGGCAAGACCGTGCTGATTCAAGAATTGATTCACAACGTCGCGATGCAGCATGGCGGCGTTTCGGTTTTCGCGGGCGTCGGTGAACGTACCCGCGAAGGAAACGACCTTTGGCTGGAAATGCAGGAATCAGGCGTGGTCGTCGCCGGTAACCCTGACAAATCGCGTTGCGCCTTGATTTACGGGCAGATGACTGAGCCGCCCGGCGCGCGTCTTCGCGTTGGTCTGACGGGTGTCACTGTGGCGGAATATTTCCGCGACGAAGAAAAGCTGGACGTGCTGCTCTTCATCGACAATATTTTCCGTTTCGTACAGGCTGGGTCGGAAGTGTCGGCCTTGCTTGGCCGCATGCCTTCGGCCGTGGGTTACCAACCCAACCTGAACACGGAAATCGGCGAACTGCAGGAACGCATTACTTCGACCAAGAATGGATCGATTACTTCGGTGCAAGCCATCTATGTGCCGGCCGACGACTACACCGACCCGGCGCCGGCGGCGACTTTCGCGCACTTGGACGCCACCACCAACTTGAGCCGCCAAATCGTCGAACGTGGAATTTATCCCGCGGTCGATCCCCTGGCCAGCTTCTCGCGCATTTTGGATCCGCGCATCGTCGGCCAGGAACATTACAACGTAGCGCGTTCGGTGAAGGGCGTGCTGCAACGCTACAAGGAATTGCAGGACATCATCGCGATTCTCGGTATCGAAGAACTTTCCGACGACGACAAGCTGACGGTGGCTCGTGCGCGCAAAATCGAAAAGTTCCTTTCGCAGCCGATGTTCGTCGCGGAGCAATTCACCGGCCTGGCGGGAAAATACGTGAAGATCGAAGACACGGTTCGTGGATTCAAGGAAATCGTCGAAGGCAAGCACGACGATCTGCCCGAGCAAGCTTTCTACATGGTCGGACCAATCGAAGAGGCCCGCGAGAAGGCCGAAAAGATGGCGGCGACCGCCTAGTCTTCAGCGGCGCACACTGAGCTACGACCGAAATGGCTGACGAAAAAAACACGATCGAACTGCAGGTGGTCACCCCGGAGCACCACGTCTTGAGCGAAGACGTCGACTCGGTTGAGATGCCGGGCAAAGACGGCTACCTGGGAATTTTGCCGGGTCACGCTCCACTCCTTACCGAAATGGGCATCGGCATTTTGACCTATCGAAAG
>Ga0307474_10001142_pt1 | contig 19312 bp, 19 predicted proteins | sample atmos_gasesECM1C_2_FD_203312 | JGI IMG/M metagenome (GOLD analysis project Ga0307474, IMG submission 203312) | Hardwood forest soil microbial communities from Morgan-Monroe State Forest, Indiana, United States - atmos_gasesECM1C_05 | ecosystem: Environmental > Terrestrial > Soil > Temperate... | reverse complement strand
AGCGTCGGCCAGACCGCCAGGCGAAATTCGCTCGCTCGCTGGATCAGCAGATAGATCGAGTAATCGACGGCTTCGCCGATCAACGTGACACCGAAGCCGAGCGTGATGCCGTGCACCGCCCCAAACCCCAGCGCGACCGCGGCGACGCCGGCGAGCGCCCCGCACGCCACCGGCAGGAAAGTCAGTGCGAGCGCGGCCGCTGAGCGGTAGACGGTGAGGAGCAGTGCTGCAATCAGCCCGGCGCTGACGGCGGAGAGTCTCAGCACCTGGCCCTTGATCATGGCGCGCGAGTCGACCGCGAATACGGGCGGGCCGCTCATCGCGAGGGTGAGCCTGGCGCCCTCGCCAGGCGGAAGCCTTGATCGCGCGAGGAGGAAATCGCGCCGCAGTGCCTCGCAAGCCGCCTGCTGACCGTCGGTGTCGGACCCCGAGGCGCGCGTCTGGGCCACGAGCAGCGCGCGCTCGCCGTCAGGTGAGGCCCACACCCCGAACGTGCTGTGGGGCGCCGCGTGGTCTGCGCCGAGGGACTCGAGGATCGCCAGCATCTCGCCCGTCGGGTCATGCGTGAAAAAAGACTTCACGAAGGTGCCTTCGGGCGAGGCGAGCGCATCGAGCGAATCGCTGATCGCCTCGTGCAGGCCCGCGGCCGTGAAGCGCTGGGGGCTGACCTCGTGACTCAGGAGGTAGCGATGATCGAAGAGGAATCGCTGGTCGCGCTCGAGCTGCGCCGCATCGCCGTTGCTGACCGCGGTGAAAGCAGGTTCTGCGCGCACCAGCCGCGCCAACTGCGTCGACAGTTGCGCACGGACGCGCGCATCGCCCCCGGAAATCTCCGCGATGATGAGATGGGTCGCAGGACCCGCGCGCAGCTGCTCGATCAGCAGCTGCTGAGTCGCACTCGCGCGGCGCGGCAGGAACGCGGAGAGATCGGCCGTGTACCTAGAGCGAACGGCGATGACCGTTGCCAGCACCGCGAGCAGGCCGCAGATCAGTCTTGCGCCGAGCGCTCGCCGGCTCACGACCTCGCACGCCTCACGGGCCGATCTCCCGACCGATGGTCATCACCGAACCATCTCCGTCGGTCCGCGTGATCCGCACCGTGTGGACTGCGTCGCGCTCTCCCTCGATGCGGATCTCTTTCACGGCGTGGGCAACGGTGGCATCTTTCGGGACGAGCACGAGACTCCAATGCTCGACGCTGCCGTTGAAGCTGAGCGTGAAGTACTGCTCCAGCGCGTGGGCGTCGCCTGCGAGCGTGGCGCGGACGCTCTCGACGAACGGTACGACCTGCGGGAAGTCGCGCAGCGACATTACCCAGGTGCGATGCCCGCGCCGTGCGGTGAGCACGCCATGCTCGAGCAGCAGCGTCTCTGGTTTCGGCTGCAACGTGCGCTTCTCGAGATGGTCGGGGGCCTCGTAGAGCAGCTCGCCCGAGGATTCGAGCGGTCGATCCAGCATCGCCAACGTCTGCACCTCGGTGAAGGTGACATGGCCGTGGCGGCGGGCGGCGAGAAGCCGGAAAACCTCATCGCGCGCGGCCGAACCGGCCTCGCCGGAAGGCTCGGCGGCGGTCGTGGCGGCGGTCGTGGCGATGGCTGCGAGCCCCATGGCCAGCACGCAGGCGAGAGTCGCGCCAAACGCCGCACGCAGCATCATGCGGCCGCACCACGCGCTTCGCCGGGCGAGCCGCTCGTCGGGGACCCGGGCCCGGATGCGGCTGGGGCGCCGTGCCAGAAATTGTAGAAGTTGAACCAGTTCCACGGGTCACTCCGGCAATATTCCTCGAGCAGCGACACGTACCGCTCGATGGCCGCTCGAACCGCGGCCTCTCGGCCGCCGCCAGCGGGTCGGGAGAAATCCGCGAGCGGTCGGCAGACCACGTGGTAGCGGTTGCCTCCGCGGTACAGGCACGTGATGAACACGACTTCGCATCGCATCGCGGCGGCGGCGCGCATGGGCCCCGAGGGGAAGAGCGCGGGCGCACCCAGGAAACTCACGACCTGCGCGGGAGCGTCCCCGAGACTTCGGTCGGCCAGCATTCCAACGAAGGCGCCCTCGCTCAGGCAGTCGCGGATGCGCAGCATGGCCTCGAGGTGCCCGAGCGGGATGATCTCGGGAGCGCTCGCCAGGTCACCGCTGCCGAAAAGCGCGCGCACCCGATTGGCGTTGTCATCGTACATCGCCACCGCCACACGCACGCCGGGCTGGCGGCGGCCGAGCGCGCTCATCATCTCGAAGCTTCCGAGGTGTGCCCCGAGCAACAGCGCCCCGCGCCCGCGTGCGACGGCGGCGTGCAGGCATTCCTCGCCCTCCGCCGTGACCTCCAGCAGATCGAAGCGCTCTCGAACCAGATACAGCCGGTCGAGAATCGTGGAGGCGAAGGCAAACACCTGACGGAAGCGGTCACGGGCTGTTGGTTCGCGGCCGAGCGCGCGCCGCAGGTAGTCCCGGGCATTGCGACGGGGGCCGGGAGCAAACGCGAAGAAATATGCGGCGATGACGTACAGGATCGCGCGCGCCGGCGGTCGCCCGAGCTTGAGTGCCACCCAGATCATCATGCGCAGCAGCGTCGCGCTGCCGCGCTCACGCTCGGCGGCCCATTGGGCGCCGCCTGCGCGCGTCGCGGCGGGCTCAGCCGGTTTTCCGGTCATCGGTCGACTTGGCCCGGCGAAGGGGTGGGAATCAACAAGCCCTGCGCGACCGGCTCGCCTCCGCGCGCAACTGAGAATCGCAGTGAGCCGTTGGGGAGCGCCTCATGCGCGAGCGTCAGGAGCTCGCCCGGACGCACCGGCTTCAGAAACTTCGCCCTGCCGATGCACCAACGTCCCGGCGCCGGACCGGGCCGCGTCTGCGCGGCGCGCACCATCTCATCGAGCAGCAGCACGCCCGGCACGATCGGCGCGCCCGGAAAGTGTCCGGGAAGAGCCGGGTGCTCCGCTCCAATCGTGAGTGTGACCGCGGCCATGGATCACTGCGCCGTCACGAGCGAGCGCAGCGCGTGCTGTGGCAGCTTGCCGGTGCTGTTGCGGGGCAGGCGGGCAACGAGTAAGAGCGGGCGTGGAAGGAAGACCGGGTCGATCCGCTGGCGCAGCGCCTCGAGGATCCGCTTCGCATCGAGGCCGGGGGCAACGACGCAGGCGCCGACGCGCTCGACGCCGGTATGGGACGCCGGGGCGTCCTCGAGGTGGAAGAAAGCGCCATCGAGGACCCCGGGGATCGAATTGAGGTGGTGGTTCAGGTAAGCCAGTGAGCTGCGCTTGCCGGCGATGTTGACGAGATCGGCAACCCGTCCGTGCAGCAGGAAGCGATCGGGTCCTGTGAGCTCGAGCAGGTCGTAGAGCCGGGTGCGCTCGGCGATATGGCCACCTTCAGCCCAGCTCTCTTCGCCATCGACTGAAAGTCGTACCTGCGGCCACAGCAGCCATTCGGCGCTCCGGGTCGGGTGGCGCGCCGCAATCTGGCCCGTCTCGGTCGAGCCATAAATCTCGAGCAACCGGGTGCCGAAACGCTCCTCGGCCTGGTGAGCGAGCTGCCGGGGAAGGGGAGCGGTGGCCGAGAGGAGCAGATCCGCCGCGGGCAGCGTAACTCCCGATGCGAGAAGCGCGCGCAGATGTACCGGAGTCGACACGAGGAGCCGCGGCCTCGGCACGCCCTCGAGGACCGCGACGATGTCGGCCGGGTAGAACGGTCGTTCCGCGCAGAGCGCAAAGCCGTTGGCCATTGCGAGCAGCACACTCGACTCGAAGCCGTACATGTGTTGCGGGGGTACCGTGGCGACGATCGTCCACGGTCGATCTCTCGCAAGTCCGAGCCGCTCGGCCTCAACGCGCACGCACTGAACGAGAGAGCCGAAGGTCTTGTGATAGGGAAGAGGGACGCCGGTTGAGCCCGACGTGAAGACGCAGGCGGTCGGCTGAGCGGCATCGATCGTCGGGACCGAGACCTCTGCGGCATCGTCGTTGCCGGGCGCCGCCCGGTACCGCAGCTGCGGCACCTCGATGCTGCAATCGTCCTCGTCAGTGAGACAGATCAGCCCGGGCGCGAAGCGCCGCAGCTGAGCGATCACCTCGGTTGTGGTCGTCGGCGGCAGGAGGCTGACGCGTTGCGATACCAGGCTCGCCGCGAGACCGACGCTGAAATGATAGCGGTCGCTGCACGCATTCAGCACATGGGATGCTCGTCCCAGCAGGCCGGCGAGGCGCCGCACATCGGCGAGAAACCGTCGGGCGCGGAGCGGCTGACCCGCGCGGTAGGCAACCACCGCGTCCTCCGAGTCGTGCGCGATCAGCGGCAGCCTGACCAGATGACTACTTCGTCCTGTGTGCGCGGATGTACTCGACCAGCTGGCGCAGCGATCCGAAGATGCGCTCGTTTTCGGCACTGTCCGCACGCAGCTGCACCCCGTAATGCTTGGAGACTACGAGCGCGATCTCGAGAATATCGATCGAGTCGAGTCCGAGACCCGAACCATAAAGAGGCGCGGCCGGATCGATGTCGGCGGGCGCGATGTCCAGGTTCAGAGCCTCGACGATGAGCCCCGCGACCTCCTCTGTGAGCGCGCCGGCGTCCGCCGGCGATGATTGCCGCAGGGGCAGGACTTTCTCGGACATTGTGTTTTAGACGATCCCTCTCAGATCACGCGGCCGCATTATACAAGTCAACGCCTGTCTTATCAGGGCCTTGGCGAGCGCGGGTCACGGCTGCACCAACCTGAGCCATGGCGTCAGGGGCCGTGCGCCAGTTCGCCGCTCCCGCGCCAGGGGCTCGGATAATATAGGCGGCCGGGATGGCTACGGAGCCCCGCAAGATGTCGGTGAGAGCGACGATTGCGTCACAGTTCGAGCGGGTCGCCCGCGAGCAGCAGCGTACCCTGTCCCCGCTCTCGGACGACATGCGACTGGTCCATTCGGGCCTCGATTCGCTCAGCTTTGCGATCATCGTGGCGCGACTCGAAGACTCGCTCGGGGTCGATCCGTTCAACGCCGCGGAGGCGGTGGAGTTCCCCGTCACCTTCGGCGATTTCGTCAGCCTGTACGAACACTTTGCCAAGTGACCGGCGCTCGCTGTGGGAGGCGATCACGGCATTCGCGCCGCCCGGGGGCCGGCTGCACGGCGCGCGCGGCCTAGTTGCCCTCGCTGACCTGGCGCAAGGCTCGAGCCTCAGCGGAAGACTCGAGGAGCTCCGCGGCCGCAGCGTGCTTCTGCTCGTGAAGGATCAGCTCGCGGCCGCGCTGGCGATGCTCGAGCTCGACGGTGTCGCTCGCCGGTTGGTGCTCTGTCCGCCGGACATTGCGCCGCAGCACCTGCCCCTGGTCAATGAGCGGGCCGATATCGAGGCCATCGTCCTCGAGACCGGCGAGCCTTTGCCGGTCGATTCGGCCGCGGGGGGCGCGGGCCGCCTCTGCCTCATGTTGGGGCGTACGCTCACCCCGCTCGATCGCCCCCGGCGCTCAACGTGCGCCACCGAATGGATACTCCTCACTTCGGGAACGGCCGGCAGCCCGAAGCTCGTCCTGCACACCCTCGCCAGCCTGACCAGCGCGCTCGCGATCTCCGCGCAGCAGACCGAGTCCGTCGCCTGGAGCACGTTCTACGACATCCGACGCTATGGTGGCCTGCAGATCTTCCTGCGTGCGGTACATGCAGGCTCGCTCGTGCTGTCGGAGGAGTCCGAGGGCGTCACCGACTTCCTCGCGCGCGTGGCGGCTCTCCATGTCACCCATATCTCCGGTACTCCCTCGCACTGGCGCCGGGCGCTGATGAGTGGCGCAGCCGGGAGCATCGCGCCACGCTACGTTCGGCTGTCCGGGGAGATCGCCGATCAGGCCGTGCTGGATGCGCTGCGCGCGAGGTACCCGGAGGCGATCGTGGCGCATGCCTTCGCCTCTACCGAGGGTGGCGTCGCCTTCGAGGTGCGTGACGGACATTCCGGGTTCCCCGTCGCACTCCTGGGAGGCGGCGGGCCGGTCGAGCTTCGCATCGCGGACGAGACACTGCGCATCCGATCCGCCGGCACCGCACGGTGTTATCTCGGCGCGGACGCCGAGCCGCTTCGCGACCAGGATGGCTTCGTCGATACCGGCGATCGGGTAGAAGAGCGAGCCGGGCGCTGCTACTTCATGGGCCGCCGTGGTGGAGTGATCAATGTAGGCGGGTTGAAAGTCCATCCCGAGGAGGTCGAGGCGGTGCTCAACGCTCATCCCTCCGTGCGCATGTCGCTGGTACGCGCGCGCAGCAGCCCGATCACCGGGGCGATCGTGGCTGCGGACGTCGTACTCGCGGAGCACGCGGCCGGCGACGCCGGGCATTCGCTTCCCGGCGACCTCACGCGCGAGCTCACCGAGTGCTGCCGTCGCCGGCTCGCTGCGCACAAGGTTCCCGCTGTGATCCGCTTCGTGCCATCGCTCGAGCTGTCGGCGTCGGGAAAACTGGTGCGTCCCATTGCGTAACGTCATCGTTACCGGAGCGAGCCGCGGGCTTGGGCTCGCCATCGTCACGGCGTTGGCGGCGGCGGGCTTTCGCGTGCTCGCTGTCGCGCGCTCCGAGAGCGAGGACCTGCGCGTACTCACCGCCGCGGCGGTGAAGCCGGGGCACGGCGAAGTGCGCTTCCATCCCTTCGACCTTCTCGAGACACACAAGATCGCCGATCTGGTCGCCCGATTGCGCACGGAGGCAGGGCCGCTCTACGGCCTGGTCAACAACGCCGGCGTCGGTACTGCCGGGGTGCTCGCGATGATGCGCGACGATCAGCTCGAGACGCTCATCCGCCTCAATACGCTCTCGCCCATCGTGCTGACGAAGCACGTGGTGCGCGCGATGATGAGCGAGCGCGCCGGTCGCATCGTGAACGTCGCCTCGATCGTCGCGGCGACGGGCTTCCAGGGACTCTCGGCGTACGGGGCGACCAAAGCCTCGCTCGTCGGGTTCACGCGCTCGCTCGCCCGCGAGCTTGGACCACTGGGTATCACGGTGAACGCAGTGGCGCCGGGATTCATTGCGACCGACATGACGGGCCGCATGGCACCCGAGCAGCTCGAGAAGATCGTCCGGCGCAGCGCGCTGCGCCGCCTGGCCGAGCCCGCAGATGTCGCATCTGCCGTGGAGTTTCTTCTGAGTGACAAGGCGAGCAACATCACCGGCACCACGTTGACCGTCGACGCGGGCAGCACCGCCTGACTCGTTTCTCCCGCGCCCGCAGGCATCGCAATAGGCTTCCCTTGGCAGACAGAGTGGTTCAGGGCTGGCGTTTGTTCTGGGCGCTGGCCTTCATCGTCAGTGCCGCGATCCTCGCAGCCGTGCCCGGCACGGACTTCGGTTCCGCCCATGGGATGGAACACATCATCCTGCACTCGGTGCACTGCGCGCTGCCGTTCTTCGTCCTGGCATTCGTGGCCTCGTCGCTGGCCACATTGTTCCCGGGGCGGCTCAGCCGCTGGCTGCTGGCGAACCGCCGGTATCTGGGTCTCACCTTCGCAGTCGGCATGGGGTGGCACATCGGCTTCGTCGCTTATTCTTTCGGTGCCTTCGGCCGACAGCTGAACTTCACGGCCATCGCATTGGACGCGACCGCGCTTGCCTTCCTCATCGCGATGACCCTGACGTCCTTCAGGGTCTTCGGCCGTTACCTGAGTGCCACGGCCTGGCGGCGCCTGCACAAGTGCGGCGCCTACGTCATTTGGCTGGTCGCGACCGAGATCTTCTTCGACGACGTCCGCACCGGCGGCGATCGCTTCCATATCGCCGGACTGTGCGTATTGCTGGCCGCCTGGGCGCTGCGCGTCATCGCCTGGCTGCGAAGGAAAACGATACGATCCGCCGGTTCGCGACTCACGATCCAGGCTCGACGATCGAGCCTCTGAGACGGAGCAGTGCCGATGCGGGTTGTCCTGATCATCCCGACGTTCAACGAGTGCGAGAACATCGCCCGGCTCATCGGTGAGCTGCAGGGGATCTTCCGCTCACTGCCTCACGAGATGCAGATACTGGTGGTGGATGACAGCTCGCCGGACGGTACCGCGAGCGTCGTGCGCGCGCAGCAGCGCCAATTGCCCAATGTTCATCTCCTCGAAGGCAAGAAGCAGGGGCTCGGCGCCGCCTACATCAGGGGCATGCATCACGCGCTCGATGTCCTGCACGCGGATGCGGTCTTCGAGATGGATGCGGATTTCTCCCACCGCCCCGCAGATGTGCCGCGTCTGCTGGCCGCGCTCGAGGCGGGCGCCGACTTCGTGATTGGCAGCCGTTACGTTCACGGCGGCACGATCCCGAAAGAATGGGCACTGCATCGGCGTCTCAACTCGCGCTTCGGCAACCTGGTTGCGCGCTACCTCGCCGGTATCTACCGGGTGCACGACTGCACGGCGGGCTTTCGCGCCATCCGCAGCACCGTGCTGCGCGGCATAGACCTCCAGGGATTTCGAGTCCAGGGCTACGCTTTCCAGATCGCGCTGCTGCACGCCGCCGCGGCCGAAGGTGCGAAAGTGGTCGAGCTGCCGGTCGACTTCGTCGACCGTACCGCGGGGGAATCGAAGCTCGGCCTGCGGGACATCCTCGAGTTCCTGCAAAGCGCAGCCTGGATCCGCTTCCAAAGCTCCAGGGTATTTATCGACTTCTGTCTCGTGGGCGCCTCGGGGGTGGTGGTCAATCTCGGGCTCTTCACCGTGCTGCTTGCTCTCGGAGTCAACAAGTTCGTGGCTTCGCCGATTGCCATCCAGTGCTCGATCGTCACGAACTTCCTCGTCAACAATTACTGGACCTTCCGGCGCAGGAGGCTCGTCGGCCCGCTGCACGCGCGTGGCCTGCGCTTCAACGTGGTGGCGATCCTCTCACTCGCGATCAGCACGCTCACCTTTGTCATTCTCTCGCGCGTCCTGCCGCGCGTCGCACCGCAGGTGCACCAGCTCCTCGGTGTCATCCCGGCGACCCTGATCAACTACTTCCTGAATTCCTACTGGACGTTCCGCGATGCGCGCTCGTCAGCTCTGCGCTGTGCTGAAACAGCGGGTCAGAGTCGCCATTCGGCTGCCTGAAGCTGCCGGTATATCGGCGCATCGAGCGGCACATAGGCGTTCGCCGTCGGATCGAGCACGTAGAGCGCATCGCTCACATGAGCGGGGTCGTAACCCTCGCGCGCCAGCTCCTGCTTGCGCAGCCTGAACGTGCCGGTGCGCTCGATGGCGGGGACGATGCGCACGAATCCCGGGCGAGCGTAGGAAGGGAGTGCTTGCACCATGGTGCGGCACAGATCGCTCAGCGAGAAAGCCGCATCGATCACCAGCGCCGCCATGCCAACACGCCCCTCCGTAGCCGGCACTGAGACACCGTAGACCGCGGCATCGCTCACACCCGGGCAGCGCGCGAGGATATCCTCGACCTCCACGGTGGAGACGTTCTCGCCCTTCCATCGGAAGGTGTCTCCCAGCCGATCGACGAAGTAGAAAAATCCCTGCGGGTCCTGTCGCATGAGATCGCCGCTGCGGTACCAGGCATCTGCGGGCGCAAAGACGTCGTGCAGCACCTTGCGCCGCGAGCCCTCGCCATCGGTGTAACCCTCGAAGCGACTCGCCTCGCTCGAGGGGCGGATCTCACCGAGCGCTTCTCCCGACTCGCCGGGCACGCAGCGGATACAGCGCCCCGACGCATCGCGTGATGGCTCTGCGGTGGTCGGATCGAGACGCACCAGCGCCACCTGCGTGCGCTGCGGCAGGAAGGGCGGTATCCGCCCGATCGCACCGGGCTGTCCCTCGCAGTTGTACAGCGAGAAGTTGCCTTCTGTCGCGGCGTAGTACTCGAGGATCTGCGGAATGCGGAAGCGCCGCTGGAACTCGAGCCACACCTCGCGGCGCAGGCCGTTGCCGCAGGCGAGACGCAAACGATGCCTCGACTCCTCGGCCTGCGCCGCGTCATTCACCAGGTAGCGGCACAGCTCGCCGATGTACTGGAAGAGCGTGCAGCGCTCGGCCACGATGTCCTGCCAGAAGTGTCGTGCGGAGAATCGCTCGCGCAGAACTACGGCGCCGCCGCCGACCAGCGTCGCTCCGGTAGCGACCACGCCGCCCACGCTGTGATAGAGCGGCAGGCAGTCGTACATCCGGTCCTCCGGCTGCACGTCCATGAGGCCGGCGAACCAGTGACTCCATTGCATGATGCGGTAGTGGCTGACATTGGCGGCCTTGGGTCGCCCGCTGGTGCCGGAGGTGTAGATGCAGAGCGCCCGGTCAGCGAGCGTCGGAGCGCGGAACTGCGCTGCCGCGGGCGGCGTTTCGGCAAATGAGGCGGCAGCGAGATCGAGCCGCGGCAGCCCGATAAGGTCGGGAGGGTCTTGGCCGCTTGCGCGTGCAGGCCTGCTTACCCAGCACTCGAGATCGCGTGGCAGTGCTGTCCGCACCGCGAGTACCGCGCTCGCCAGAGTCGCATCCGCGATGACACAGCGCGGCGCCACCACGTTGATCGAGTGAGCAAGCAAATCGCCCCGCAGGTGTGTGTTGATCAGGCCCACCGTGACGCCAAGACCCGAGAGGCCGAGCCAGATCGCGAGATACTCCGGGCAGTTGCTCATCGCGAGGCAGACGCTGTCATCGCTGGTGAGGCCGCGCGCGAGCCCCCAGTGGGCGTAGCGGTTCATGGCTGCTGCAAGCCCGCGATAGGAGAGGGTCGCTCCGGGCGAGACGAGCGCAGGAGCATCGCCGCAGCGCTCAGCGAGGCGCCCGATCAGGACGGGCAGCGTGAGTGTCGGCTCGCGCCCGATCGGCGCGGTGCGCTCCAGCGCACGCACCCATGCCCTGAGAGGCGATCGCTTGTTTTCGTCGCTGGGCGCTGCCATCGTGCGACAACCGAGGCCGCTCGTCTTGAGCTCCTGCAATTCTATGCTACACGTTACAGTGACCATCCTGGCCGGCAGCCGTGCTGCCGCTGGGCGCGGTGGACGCCGATGAGACCGGAGACTATCGCGCTGCACTCGGGCTACACCGAGGATCCCACCACCAGATCTGTCGCGGTACCCATCTACCAGACGGTCGCGTACGCCTTCGACAACGCCGCACACGGGGCGGCACTCTTCGACCTCGACATCGAGGGATTTCGCTACACGCGTATCAACAATCCGACCAACGCTGTGCTCGAGCAGCGCGTGGCCGCTCTCGAGGGCGGTGTCGAGGCTCTGGTCACGAGCTCCGGGCAGGCGGCCATGTACTACACCGCGCTCAACGTGATCGAGCCCGGCCGCAACATGGTGTCCATACCGCAGCTCTACGGCACGACTCACACACTGTTTGCTCACATCCTGCCGCGTCTCGGCGTCTCGGTGCGGTTCGGCAAGTCCGACCAGCCGCAGGAGCTCGAGTCTCTGATCGACGGCGATACGCGCGCGATCTTCTGTGAGACGGTGGGCAATCCCGCCGGCAACATCTGCGACCTCGAGGCCCTCGCGACCATTGCGCAACGTGCGCGCATACCGCTGATCGTCGACAACACCGTCGCGACGCCGATCCTCCTGCGCCCGATCGACTACGGCGCCGACATCGTCGTGCACTCTCTGACCAAGTTCCTCGGCGGCCACGGCACGACCCTCGGCGGGGCGGTCGTCGACAGTGGCCGCTTTCCCTGGGCTCGGCATGCGGCACGCTTTCCGATGTTCACGCAGCCGGATCCGTCGTATCACGGCCTCATCTACACGCAGCATTTCGGCGAGCGTGCGTTCCTCGGCCGAATGCGCAGTGTGTTTCAGCGCACCATGGGCGCGGTGCTCGCGCCTTTCAACGCCTTCCTGCTGCTGCAGGGCATAGAAACCGTGGCGCTACGGGTCGAGCGGCACGTCGCGAACTGCCGGCGGGTCGCCGAGTTTCTGCGCGCGGATCCGCGTGTTGAATCGGTGAGCTACGTGGGATTTCCCGACAATCCCTACCACGGGCTCTGCCAGAAGTACCTCGGCGGCCGTGCCTGCTCGCTCCTCACGTTCGCGATCCGCGGCGGCTTCGATGCCGGTACACGCTTCTACGATGCGCTGCGGCTCTTCAAGCGACTCGTGAACCTCGGGGATGCGAAATCGCTCGCCTGCCACCCGGCCTCGACGACGCATCGGCAGATGTCGCTGCAAGAGCAGCGTGCCGCCGGCATCGGACCCGAGACGATCCGGCTCAGCGTCGGCATCGAGCACATCGACGACATCGTCGCCGACCTCGACCAGGCGCTCGCGGCGGCGGTCGAGGCGCGCTGAACGCGGCTTCTCAGGGGAACACAGCCCCATCTTTGGTGTGCCCCGGCGTCAGCCGTCCGGAGCCTCGAGAAGTCGGGCGAGCATCGCTTCGACCGAGCTCACGGAGCGCAGATTCTCCGGAGTGATCTCGTCCTGCGGTATGGCAAGGTCGAACTCACGCTCCAGCGCGAGCATCAGTACGACCATCTTGATCGAGCTCATGCCGAGCTCGCTCAATCGGACCTCGACCGGCAGAGCCGCGTCCACCTCCGGGCGGCCGAGCGCCTCGGCCACCAGTTGCAGCAGACGCTCATGAATGTCGCCCGCGGCACGGCGACCCGAGGTCGGCGCGCTCATTGCCTCGGGACGGCGATAGCCGATGCCGGATGGGTCGCGTGGCGTGCGGCCGCGACCACCGACAACCAGTTGCGATAGATCGAGACTGCCGCAGCTCGCCACGGTTCCTGAAGTCCGGTGGCGAGGGCCGCGAAGGGGAAGCGGTCGAGCAGCGCAACATCGCGTTGCGTCATTGCCTGCGCATGGAACGCCTCGAGCGCCGCACGCTGTCCGGCCGTGAAGTAACCCACTGGTTCCGGCGGATATCGGTCGCGCTGGCCGCCGAGGAAGCGACCGATGTCGCGGCGGTATTCCCGTAGCAAGGTCGTCGCCTGATATTCGGGGTGTCCCTGGAAGAAAAGCAGCAAGCTGTCGCGCTGGCGCACGAAGGCATCCACGCCCGTCTCAACCGACCAGCTGAGCACCGTGTAGCCGGTCTCGTGCAGCGCGGCAGCCGGCAGCTCATTCCAACGGGAGTGCGGCATGTACAGCGGCGCTTCGACACCGGCAAGCAACGGATGTCCTGTAAGGAGGGCGTGTGCATAGACGCCGCTGCACTTCTCCGGCAGACGCCGCCGCTCGACCCCATCGAGCTCGAGCACGGCGGCATGCGCGGCGAGACAGGACCAGATGCTGCCGGCGGTGTGCTGCTGCGCCCACGCGAGCAGGCCGACGAGACGCGGCCAGTAAGGCTCTTCCCGCAGCCTCGGCTCGCGCGGCTCGGTTCCCGTGACGATGAGCGCATCGACACGCTGATCGAGGAGGTCCTCGAGTGGCCAGTAGTCCCGGCTGATGCGCGCCAACGCCTCAGTTCCGCGCGCCAGCTCGGGCAGTGAGGTCAGGCGGACTCTTAGCGGTTGCTCGCCCGCAGCCGCCTGCAGGAGACCGAGAAACTGCGCTTCGGTCGCCTCGAGTGCCGGGTCCGGCATGTTGTTCACGAGCCCGATCACCAGCGCATCGCGCCCTGCCGACGGCACGGCGGAGCTCACAGGCAACCGCCCCCGGGGTGGCTCTACTGCAACCGGCGTCGGCATTTCACTTAATGGCGCAACCCGTCAGGGTCAGCCGGCGGATCCAACCGCCTGATGTATCATGAATTCTCACGCGGCGAGATTACCGTCCGTGGGTCGGGAACACTAATCCAGATCCTTGCAATGGAAGCAGAGCCGATCGCGGAGACCCCTGCCAGCCAGGCCAGCCAGGCGCCTACCGATGTGCAGGGGCGGGTCGAGGCGGTGGCGAGCGTTGCCGCCCGCCACGCGCTTGCCGTCGATAACGGGGCGCGTTTCCCCTCTGAAGCGCTGAAGGCTCTCAAGGTTCAGCGGCTCCTCTCAATCCAGGTGCCGGTGGCTCTCGGCGGAGAGAGCCTCGGCCTCGGCGACCTTTCGGACGTTTGCTACCGGCTGGGCCAGGCGTGCGCGTCGACCGCCATGGTCTTCGCCATGCACCAGATCAAGGTTGCTTGCCTGGTGCGGCACATGGGAGACAACGCGACGCTCCAGTCGATGCTGCGTCGGCTGGGTGCAGACCAGTTGCTGCTCGCGTCCTCGACGACCGAGGGGCAGGGTGGCGGCAACATCCGCTCGAGCGAGGCGCCGATCGTGTATGGCGCGGATGGGGCGATCAGCCTCGAGCGTCGCGCCAGTGTCATCTCCTATGGTGCCTACGCCGACGGCATCGTCACCACCGCGCGTCGCGCCGCGGATGCAGCGGCGTCGGACCAGGTGCTGGTCGCCTTCCTCAAGGAGGACTACACGCTCGCGCGGATCCAGACCTGGGATGCCTTGGGGATGCGCGGCACGTGCAGCGAGGGCTACACGCTCAAGGCGAGCGGCCGCGCCGGGCAGATCATTCCCGAGCCGTACGAGGACATTCACGCACGCACCATGGTGCCGTTCGCTCATCTCCTATGGGGCTCGGTGTGGGCGGGAGTCGCGGCGAGCGCGGTCGCACGTGCCCAGGCGTTCATCCGCAACGTGCTGCGGTTGAGCGGACAGCTGCCCCCGGGAGCACCGCAGTGCACGCGGGCGCTGGCCACCCTGCGCACGCTGCGCGGTACGCTGAGCACGGCGCTGCGTCGCTACGAGCAGTGCATGAACGACCCACAAACTCTGGCAACGCTCGACTTCCAGACGATGATCAACCTCACCAAGGTCGAAGCTTCCGAGCTCGCGGTCGGCGCGGTCACGAATGCGATGCGTGCGTGCGGCCTCGCCGGATACCGCAACGATAGCGAGTTCAGCATCGGACGCCACCTGCGCGATGTGCTGTCCGCGCCCATCATGATCAACAATGACCGCATCCTCGCCAACCTCACGCCGTCGGTTCTGCTCAGCCCGATTGCGAGCTCGCTGCGCGATTGAGGTCCGTCCACATGAAGCCACTCGCCGCTCTGGAGACGGCGTTGTTTCGGCCGATCGGTGCCGCGGGCGTCTGGGCCCGCACGGCCCTCTTCGAGGATATCGTCGAACACCTCGCTGCGCTCATTTCGCGCCAGCGAGATGAATGCGCGGAGGTGCTGCGTTTCCCCCCGGTGATGAGCCGGGCGCAGCTCGAGCGCTCCGGTTACCTGCGCAGCTTCCCGAATCTTCTCGGGTGTGTGTGCGTACTCGAAGGAGGCGACGCGGCCATCCGCGCCGCGGCCGAGCGCCACGGGGCGGGCGGGGACTGGACGAGCTCACTCGGCGCCTCGGAGCTGGTGCTTTCTCCGGCGGCCTGTTACCCGCTGTACCCCCTGGCGGCCGAACGCGGTCCCGTACCGGACGATGGGTGGGTCTTCGACGTCGCGGCGGATTGTTTTCGCCGCGAGACCTCGCGCTCGATCGATCGGCTGCAATCGTTCCGGATGCGGGAGTTCGTGCGCATCGGCGCTTGTGCGGACGTCGTCGCGTTTCGTGATGCCTGGATGGCTCGCGCCGTCGAGCTCGCGGGCGAGCTTGCGTTGCCCTGTGCAGTCGAAGCGGCGAACGACCCGTTCTTCGGCGTGGTTGGCCAGATCATGGCCGTGAGCCAGCTGCAGCAGTCGCTCAAATTCGAGCTGCGAATCCCGTTCGGGGCGGGCGCGGCGCCGACGGCATGCATGAGCTTCAACTATCACCGCGACTACTTCGCTGAGGTCTGGGGCCTGCGCGATGCTCGGGACGGAGTTGCCCATACGGCCTGCGTCGCCTTCGGCATGGATCGCCTGGCGGTGGCGTTGTTCGCGACCCATGGGCTCGATGTGGCACGGTGGCCGCACGCGACCCGCCGGTTGCTCGAGCTGTGATCCGTGATGCTTGCCGCCGGCCCCGGTATGATTCGCGGCGATGACTGATCGCCTGCAGATCGAGCAGCTGGTCCACGAGCTGCACATGGCGCGCCTCGAGAACGACCTGGAGCGCCTGTGCCGGCTCTATTCACCGGAGGCGAGGCTGCGGATCGCGGGCTCGACCGACGGCAAGCCGATTGCAATCGCCGCCATCGGCCTGGCAGAGATCCGGCCGTGGCTCTCGATCCTGGTGAAAACCTTCCGCCTGACTCATTACACGCTGCTTGCGCTCAGCATCGACGTGCCACGCGCCGCGGCGCACTGGCGCGTCGACATTCACTCCAAGATCACCGGTGCCGAAGTATCGACGGAACTCGTCGACCTGCTGGACGTACGCGCGGGCCGTATCGCATCCCACACAGAGCTGTTCGTCTCCGGTTGACCTCGGGACGTCCGGAGCAGCCTCTGCCCCGCGGCGAAGGCGGCCGCCCTTTCAGGAAAATGGATGTCGCACGAGGTCGATCAGCAGCTTCTCGGTCTCGACCACCTCGGTGCGGACACCGTTGTGGCTGCGCCACCAGTTGTTCGGATCGAACTCCGAATAGCGCGAGTAGTGCACGATCACCTGCGTGCCTGACCCGTGCAGGTACCGATCCAACATACGGCGCGAGCGGCGCGAATGGTCCGTAGTGCTGATGAAGAGCACCGACCGCAGAGCTGATGCGGCGCACCAGCGCTTGAGGACCGCGCCTTCTTCGGTGGTGCCGGTAACCGGCCAGGGAATGACCTCCACGGACGGGACGCCCATTGCATGCAGCTCGCGAGTATGGGCTGCGGCCTCATCGTGGTAGGGAATTCCGCGCCGCACGTACTCCAGGTCGATGGCGTCGGGTGGATCCGGAAAGACTGCGACGCGGCTCGCGACGCCGGCACGCACGAGGTCCGCGGCCTCGAGCACGCCCGCGCCGTCGGCATCGACCGCGATTACGATTACATCGGCGTGATTGGCCGGATCATCCGCCACCAGCCAATGACCGGCGGATCGCAGCAGCGCGCCGCGGGATGTCGGCACGATGAGTGCAGCTGCGCAGATGAGTGCCAGCCCGACGAGGCCATAGAGAAGCCAGTGGCGGATTCGTAGCGGGCGCTTCAATTCGCGCTTCGGGAGTTGCAACACTGATGAGAGGGAATGCTGCATTCTACAATAACCATCACAGTCTCGAAGGGCGTGAATCCTATGGGCCAGATGAAAAAGACCATTAAGTCCGCGTGCAAACGCGCCTTGGCGCTCGTTGGCATCGAGGTGCGCCGCGCGCGCGCCCACGATTGGACCGACGTCGCGAGCTTCATTCCCTTCGAGCCGACTCTGAAGGCTGCCGCCGCCGCAGGTGTCTCAGTGGGCGACTATATCGATGGCGTCATGAACAAGATCCCCGGCGCTACCCAGGCGACCGTCGACGGCATGAAGGCGCTCGGAGTCTTTGCCGCGCCGGTCGAAACGGTGCTCGAGATCGGTCCGGGCTCCGGTCGCTACCTCGAGAAGACACTCGCTGCCTGCTCGCCGAAACGCTATGAGTTCTACGAGACGGCGAACAAGTGGGCCGGCTACGTCGAGCAGAAGTACGGGGCCGTCCGCCAGCCTACCTCCGGCTCGAGTCTCGCGCCGACCCCGACCGCTTCCGTCGATCTCGTTCAGGCGCACAAGGTGTTCAGCGGTCTCGATCTCCTGATCACCCTGCGTTACTGGGCGGAGATGGCACGGGTGGTGCGTCCGGGCGGCGCGGTTGTGTTCGATGTGGTCACCGAACGTTGCCTGGACCCCGAGACCATCACGCGTTGGATCGACAGCGGCTTGCACACGGGCTCCTACCCCTCGGCGGTACCCCGCGAGAGCGCGCTCGGTTATTTCGCCGGCCGCGGCCTGGGGTTGGTGGGGTCGTTCCTGGTGCCGATGGGTCCGGGGACGACGGAGGTGCTGGTGTTCCGCAAGCGCTGAACGGCGTCTTCGTGCGCCATCTCTGCCGCGTCGGGAAGCGCGAACGTCAGGAGGATGCTGCCCGCGACGACTGCGACCACCTGGCGGTCGCCGTCACGGTAAGTAATCGGCGGCGCGGCGATCTGCGCGCCCGTGTTGAAGGACCAGAGCAGCGCTCCCGTGCCGGCATCCAGTGCAAACAGCACGGAGGCATCCGAGCCGAATAACAGTCCCCCGGCGGTGGCTAGCAGGCCGCCGCGCGGCGCGCCCGTCGGAGTGACATTTTTATGCTCCCAGCGCACCGTTGCCGTCACGGGATCGATCGCCCGCACGTAGTCCTTGAACTGTTCGTCCTCGGCGAAGCTCCACGCGCCGGCGAGGTACTGCTGGCCGATCTCGCGCTTCGGCGCCGGGTCGGTCTTGAAGAACAGTCCGCCGCGCTCCCTCGCGTTCGTGTAGTAGAGCTGAGTATCCGGGCTATACGCGGCCGGCCACCAGGTCGTTCCCCCGTTGGCGCTGGGATAAACCAGATTGCCTGTCCGCGTGGGGCCCGAGTTCTCGGCGCGAATAGGGCGCCCTGTCGGCGTAAGGCCGCTTGCCCAGGTCTGCTTGACGAACGCTACGGCGCGCAGGAAGTGGCCGTTCTGGCGGTCCAGCACGTAGAAGAATCCGTTGCGGTTGGCGACGGCGAGCAACTTCTGCGTGGTATTGCCGTCGCGGAGATCGATCAAAGCCGGCGTTTGCGTCGCATCCCAGTCATGGTCATCGCCGGGTGTGAACTGAAAATACCAGACGAGTTTCCCGGTCTTGGCATCGAGCGCGAGCTCGCAGTTCGAGTACAGGTTGTCGCCGGCGCGGAGCGAGGCGTTGAGGTCGGGATTCGGGTTGCCGGTGCCCCAATAAATCAGTCCCAGATCGGGATCGTAGGCTCCGACTCCCCAGGCATCGGCACCGCCCAGCTTCCAGGAATCTCCGGCCCAGGTCTCGTTACCAGGCTCCCCGGGTCCTGCAGTCGTGTTGAACCGCCAACGAACTTCGCCGGTGGCAGCGTCGTAGGCACTGATGAAGCCGCGAGTTGGGTAATCGGCGCCGGCTACGCCGGCGATGACCATGTCGCCCACCGGAAGCACGGGCGAGGTCATGCTGTAGCCGTCTGCGTAGTTGGCCATCGCCTTGTCCCAGATGACCTTCCCCGACGCTGCATCCAGGGCGAGCACATGCGCGTCCGGCGTGGTGGCATACACGTAGTGTCCGACAACCGAAACGCCACGCGTGGTCGTCAGCCAGATCATCCTCAGGCGCTTCGGCAGAGGATAGGTGTACTGCCACAGCTCGTTGCCGGTTTGCACGTCGATCGCAACGAAAGTGCTGGGGGGTACGCCGATGAACATCGAGTTTCCGACCACGAGGGGCGTCGATTCGTTGGGGATGTCGACCGGGCCCAGCTGATGAATCCACTGGACCTTGAGCCGGGAGACATTCTTGCCGTCGATCTGCGTGTCGCGTGAGAAGCGAAGCGCTTTATACGAGCCGGAATACGTCAGCCATTTGCCCAGTGCGG
>Ga0307474_10001141_pt1 | contig 19317 bp, 15 predicted proteins | sample atmos_gasesECM1C_2_FD_203312 | JGI IMG/M metagenome (GOLD analysis project Ga0307474, IMG submission 203312) | Hardwood forest soil microbial communities from Morgan-Monroe State Forest, Indiana, United States - atmos_gasesECM1C_05 | ecosystem: Environmental > Terrestrial > Soil > Temperate... | reverse complement strand
CGAAGTGATCCACGAGCCGACGGGACGGAATCTGAAATATGCTGAGCTTGCCGCCGATGCCGCCAAAGTGCCTATGCCCGGAAATGTCGCTCTGAAATCGCCGGCCGAGTTCAAGCTGATCGGTACCCCTGCCAAGCGGCTCGACGTGGCGGGCAAGGTCAACGGCACCGCGGTATATGGCATCGACGCTCGCCCGCCCGGTGTAAAGATCGCAACCTTGGCGCAGTCTCCGGTGGCTGGCGGACGCGTGAAGAGCCTCGATGAGGCGGCGGCGAAGGCTGTCAAGGGCGTGCGCCAGATCGTGCGGCTCGACGACGCTGTCGCGGTCGTAGCCGACCACATGGGCGCCGCGAAGAAGGGTCTGGAGGCGCTGAAGGTCGAATGGGACGATGGTCAAATCGCCACAGTTACGACGGCATACATCGCGAAAGAACTCGAGCAGGCAACACTTGGCTCTGGTGCAGTGGCGCAGAACATCGGTGACGTCGACAAGGCAATGGCGACCGCTGCCAAAAAGCTCGAGGCGATCTATCAGGTTCCGTTCCTGGCCCATGCCACCATGGAGCCGATGAATTGCACGGTGCATGTCCGCAAGGATGAATGCGAAATCTGGCTTGGCACCCAGGCGATCGCGCGCGTTCAGTCGATGGCCGCGAAGGCCGCTGGCCTGCCGGTGGAGAAGGTCATCGTCCATAATTATTTGATCGGCGGCGGTTTTGGCCGGCGGCTGGAAGCTGACGGCGCCGTCCGCGCCGTCGAAATCGCCAAACAGGTCGATGGCCCCGTGAAGGTCGTGTGGACGCGTGAGGAAGACATCCAGCACGATGCATACCGGCCTTACTGGTTCGACCGCGTTTCCGCCGGACTCGACGAGCAGGGCAAGCCGGTCGCCTGGAAAAACCACTATGCCGGCTCTTCAGTGATTTCGCGTTGGCTGCCGCCGGGCTTCAAGGACGGCCTTGATCCGGACTCGACGGAAGGCGCGATCGACCTGGTCTACGACTTCCCGAACTTCCACGTCGAATATTCGCGCTTGGAGCCCAAGGGCGTCACGACCGGGTTCTGGCGCAGCGTCGGTCCCTCGCACAACGTTTTCGTGACCGAAAGCTTTGTCGACGAAATGGCGGCGGCGGCAAAGCAGGATCCAGTTGCGTTCCGGCGCTCCCTGCTTGACAGGAATCCGCGCACGAAGGCTGTGCTCGATCTTGCTGCGCAAAAGGCCGGCTGGGGCGAGGCTTTGCCCCAGCGCCGCGGCCGCGGCGTTTCCGTGCAGTTCGTGTTCGGCAGTTATCAGGCGCACGTGGCCGAGGTGGAGGTCGCGAAGGACGGCAGCGTCCGCGTCCACCGCGTGGTCTGCGCGGTCGATTGCGGTACCGTTGTCAATCCCGACACGGTGCAGGCACAGATCCAGAGCGGGGTAATCTTCGGCGCGACGGCTGCGCTCTATGGCGAGATCACGCTGAAGGGCGGGCGTGTCGAGCAATCGAACTTCGACAGGTATCAGATGATTCGCATCAACGAGGCGCCGGCGATCGAGGTCCACATCGTCAAAAGCTCGGAGCCGCCGGGCGGCATGGGTGAAACCGGAACTTCGGCGATCGTGCCAGCCATCGCCAACGCGGTCTATGCAGCAACTGGAAAGCGCTTGCGAAAGCTGCCAATCGATCCCAGCCAGCTGAAGTCGACCTGAGTAGGGTGGGCCTGGCACCGCGCAATTGATCGGCTTGGCGGCAAGTCGCGCCGTGCGCCGAGGCAGGCAAGAGGAGCCGCAATCACTGGCTCCGGATTTCGCTCGGCGCCTTGTTCGTCCAACGATAGAAGGCGCGCCTGAAGTTTGCGGCGTCGCTGAAGCCGAGCGCCAATGCGATATCCTCATTGGCCAGACTAGTGCTGCGGAGATACTTTAACGCGATCTGGGTTCGCAGTTCGTCCCGCAAGCCGCGAAACGAAAAACCTTGCTGCGCAAGCTGTCGTCGCAGCGAGCGGTCGCTTACGCCGAGGAGCCTCGCTGCGGCCTCAAAAGTTGGAGGGTTTGCAATATCGCGGAGCAGGATCGCGCGAATCTTCCCGGCAATCCCGATCCGTAGCTTCAAATCTTCAAGCAAGTCGTCGCATAGCGCGACGATGGTCGGATAAGTCGTCTTGTTGCCGAGACCGGCAACCTGATCCAGCCATCTCGACTGAAAAACAATCTGATTGACCGGCCGATCAAAATGTATTGGGCAGCCGACGTGATCCAGGGGAAGATCGAAATCCACGCCATGCGGATATTTCAGTTCGATTTCGAAGGGCGCAAAAGTCGGGCCCATGATGTCGCGCATGAGCGAAATATGGATGCCGATCTGCATCTCGGTGACGAACCGATAAAGTGCGCTATCGCCCATCGCGTGCAGATTTGGTTCGATGAGCCATCTCGCGTACTCCCTGTCTTCGCTGAAGTCGATTGAGGCCAGGGGCGTGGCGAGCGTGTGATATCGCGTTGCGAAATCCATCGCCTTGCGAAAGTCCGGACAGCAAAGGATCGCATATCCGTACATCCCATAGGTCGAGATGTGAATTGAAGCGCCGATACGATACGGCAAGTGTCGATCGGCCGACAGACGGATTGCGTTCTGACAGACGGTCATCAACTGCAGCAATGAAATCCGCGCCCGCGGCGAGTGGACGTCTTGCAGCGCGATGTTCGCATCGCGCAGCACAGCGTCGGCAGGGCAACCCTGGCTTGCCAGCATGTCGAAGACCGCAGCCAGCTTGGTGGACTCATAGACTCGGTCTGCAATGCCGACGGGCGGCATGTCCGGCACGCTTCGCCGGGCCGCAGGCTTCTTGAGTCGCGCGGATTGCAATTGAATCGGCCTTTCTCTTGGCAGTGAAAGGGGCACCGTACCAACATACCCCGTTCCCAGGACAACCCAAGGCGGATCGACTCGGATGACTGTGATGCGGCGCAGCAATCGTGCGTAAGAGAGGGAGTGGCCCAGGCTTGAACAGCAATTTCGGTAAGGACCGATGCCGTATAGACCGATGCATCTTGTCCGGTTCAGACCCGGCCGATGGCCGTTTCGGACCTTCACAAACCACAAGCATCAAGCGACGCTTCGGATTATTGTCGCGCGGCGCGCTGTCTTGAGACGCGACGGCAGATCAGGCGATCCGCTCGCTCAGAATTGCGGATGCCGTAGCTGGAGGGAGTTTTAAGTCGAGGGAGGCCGCCATGGTAGGAAGGCTGATTCAGACCGCCGAATCCGCATATCAATACCCGCTGATCTTCAAGCAATTGTGGCACACACCGTACGTGCAGGCGCCGGATCAGGTGGTCGTTTACCGCGACCTGAGGCGCTTCACCTATCGCCAGATCAGAGAGCGGATCGGCCGCCTCGCTTCGGCACTGAGCAAAGCAGGCGTCGTCCCCGGCGACACTGTCGGCGTCCTCGACTGGGACAGCCATCGCTTTCTCGAAGCGTTCTTCGCGATCCCGATGATGGGCGCCGTGTTGCAGACGGTAAATGTCCGTCTGTCACCCGAGCAGATAGCCTACACGATCGACCACGCTGGCGCCTCGACGCTTCTTGTCAACGATGAGTTCGTAGGCCTGCTGGAGGGGCTGAAGGCGCAGTTGCCAAAGGTCAAGCGGCTGATCGTGATGTCGGATCGGCCCACGCCGCAGACCGGCGGTCTGTCCTTCCTCGGCGAGTACGAGAACCTGCTTGCCGCGGCTTCACCCGACTACGACTTTCCGGACTTCGACGAGAATACCCAGGCCACCACTTTCTATACGACCGGCACGACCGGACTGCCGAAGGGGGTCTATTACAGTCACCGGCAACTCGTGCTGCACTCGATCTGTGGTTTGGCGCTGTTCGGCATGGCGGGAATGCAGGGACGCTTTTCGCGTGACGACGTCTACATGCCGATCACGCCGATGTTTCACGTCCACGCCTGGGGTTTTCCGTGGTCGGCGACACTTGCCGGCGTCAAGCAGGTCTATCCGGGACGCTACGAGCCGGCAATGCTGGTCAAGCTGATCAAAAGCGAGGGCGTCACCTTCACCCACGGCGTTCCGACCATCCTGCAGATGCTGCTCAATGCTGCCGCTGCCGCAAATGTCGATCTGAGCGGTCTCAAGATGGTGATTGGTGGTTCGGCCTTGCCGAAGGCGCTGGCCAGGCAGGCGCTCGCCGCGGGCATCGACATTTTCGCGGGCTACGGCATGTCGGAGACTGGCCCGCTTGCGGCAGTTTCCCACGTTCGATCAAAGGATCTTACCGGCGATCCCGACGGAGAGGTCGAGATGCGCACCAAGGCTGGCATGGCTGGGCCGCTGGTGGATCTGCGCATCGTCGATCCCGACATGAAGGACGTGCCGCATGATGGCGGGTCCCCCGGCGAGATCGTGCTGCGTGCGCCTTGGCTCACACAGGGCTACTTCAACAATCCAGAAACCTCGGAGCAACTCTGGGCCGGGGGCTACTTGCACACCAGCGATATCGCCGTGGTCAGCCCCGACGGCTACGTCCACATCACCGACCGCATCAAAGACGTGATCAAGACCGGCGGAGAGTGGGTCTCGTCATTGCAGATCGAGGACCTGATCTCGCAATGCGCGGGCGTCGCTGAGGCCGCCGTGATCGGCGTGAAGGACGAAAAATGGGGCGAGCGGCCGCTGGCGCTGGTGGTCAAGAAGGCGTCCGGCGCGGAGAGCCTCAGCGATGCCGTCATCAAGGATCACCTCAAGGTGTTTGCCGACAAGGGCATCATCTCGAAATACGGAATTCCGGGCCAGATCCTCTTCATCGAAAGCATTCCGAAGACGAGCGTCGGTAAGATGAACAAGAAGGAGCTGCGCGAGCGGTACGGCGACATGTAATTTGTTCGAACGCAACCCGAAAGGATCGAGGAGGAAACATGAGCGAGCTCACCCTTGCCGGTCTGGGCGAACGAGTTGGCCAGGAACTCGGACTTTCCGATTGGGTTGCGATAGATCAGCAAACCATCGACGCGTTTGCGGCCTGCACCGGCGACAAGCAATGGATTCATGTCGATGTTGAAAGGGCGAAGCGGGAAAGTCCTTTCCGCGGCCCGATCGCGCACGGCTATCTGACGCTGGCGATGGTGGCGCCGCTGGCGATGCGGATCGGCGTCATTCCGACTGACGCCGCCGCCGGGCTGAACTACGGGATCGACAGGGTCCGCTTTCTGGCACCGGTGCCGGCTGGTGCGCGCGTAAGGCTGCGCGTGGTGCTTGCCGGGATCGAGCCGAGGGAAGGCGGCCAGGTGATCATGAAGACCCAGAACACCATGGAAGTGGAGGGATCAGAGAAGCCTGCCCTGGTCGCCGAAACACTGGCGCTTCTGATTCCCGCCAAGGGAGCATGAATGCAATGAGCATCCAAGATCGTGGTCCGGCATCCTCGCCCACGGAAATGTCCGAGGAGGCATCGCGAAACACTCTGGCGCTCAATCCGCTTGTCGGCATCCAGGGCAAGGATCTGGTCGACAGCGCCGGCATCCTGTTCAACGCGGTGATGCATGAACCGAAGGTCGCAACCGAGCAGTGGCTCTCCTTCGTCAGCGAACTTGGCTCCATCATGGCCGGCAAATCCGAACGCGCCCCGAAGGCCGGCGACAGGCGATTTTCCGACCCGACATGGAAGGAGAGCTCGTTTCACAGCGGCTTGCTCAAGGCCTATCTCGCGTGGGGCGAGGCGGTCAATGACTTGGTCGACAAAACCAGTCTCAGCGATATCGACAAGGCGCGCGCCCACCTGGTCACGGAAATTCTGATCGACGCCGTCGCGCCGACCAATTCGATGCTCACCAACCCGGCTGCGGTCCGCAAGTTCGTCGATACCGGTGGGCGAAGCCTGTGGCAGGGATTGAAGAACTACGTCGACGATCTGGCGCGCAATCGCGGCATGCCGTCGATGGTGGACATGAGTGCTTTCAAGGTCGGAGAAAATCTCGCGGTCACTCCGGGTGCGGTCGTGTTGCGCAACGAATTGCTCGAGTTGATCCAGTACACGCCGATGACAGCGACCGTCCGGAAGCGGCCGTTGCTGGTGACGCCGCCGCAAATCAACAAGTACTACGCGCTCGATCTATCTCCGGACAAGAGTATGGTCCGCTTTCTGCTCCAAAGCGGGATCCAGACTTTTGCAGTCAGCTGGCGCAACCCGACCGCGGCCCATCGCGACTGGGGATTGGATACCTACGTCGCTGCGCTCGACGAGGCCGTCGACGCGGCACGGGAAATCACCGCCTGCGAGGACATCTCCATGATGGGGTCGTGCTCCGGCGGCATTACGTCAACGGCCTACTTCGCGACACTTGGTAGTGCGGCGGAGAAAAAAATCAGAAACCTGGTGCTGGCGGTCTGCCTGCTCGATCCGAATTCGGCCGAAGAGAGTGCGTTCGGCTGCCTGATGACGCCTGAAACCATGCGCGCGGCCAAGGAAGTCTCGCGGCTGCGCGGCATCGTCGACGGCCATGATCTGGCGCGAATGTTCGCCTGGATGCGGCCCAACGATCTGATCTGGAATTACTGGGTGAACAACTATCTGCTCGGCAACCAGCCGCCGGCCTTCGACATCCTTTACTGGAACGCCGATACAACCCGCCTTCCGGCGGCGCTGCACGGCGACTATCTCGACCTGTATTTCAGCAACCCGTTTGTGAACTCCGGCAAGCTCACGCTGAACAACAAGACCGTCGACATGACCAAGGTCAAAGCCGACAGTTACGTCATCGGCGGCGTCACCGACCACATCACGCCATGGAAGGGCGTCTACAAGACGGCGAAGATCATGGGCGAGGGCACTACTTTCGTGCTTTCGAACAGCGGACATCTGCAAAGCCTTCTCAATCCGCCATCTAATCCAAAGGCGTCCTTCATGATCGGGCCGGTTTACGCGGAAACACCGGACGCATTTTTGGCCTCGGCCGAGAAGCGGAAGGGAAGCTGGTGGCTCGATTGGCGCGACTGGCTGCATGCGCGCTCGGGTGACGAGGTGGCGGCGCCCGCTTCGCTCGGCAGTGCGCGCCACCCGACCCTTGGTGCTGCTCCGGGGACCTACGTCTTTGAGTGACAAGCTCGCAAGCCAGAGCAAGGCCGAACCGGTTGTGATCGCGAAACCGGGGGCGATCGAGAACCGGCAAGTCACGATCGACGGTCAGCTGCTTCAGGTCGCGGTCAGGCATGGCGACGGGAGCGGGCTGCCGCTGTTGCTGTTCAACGGGATCGGCGCCAACTGGGAGTTGGCAAAGCCGTTCCTTGAAGCGCTCACGAGAACGACTGCGATTGTCTTCGATGTGCCTGGCGTCGGCGGTTCGCCAAGGCCGCTTCTGCCATATCGCCCGTCGAAGCTGGCGCGACTTGCTGCCGGTCTCGTCGGGGCGCTCGGTTACGCGGAGGTCGACGCCGCCGGCGTGTCGTGGGGTGGCGGAATCGCGCAGCAATTCGCGCATCAGTATCCAAAACTTTGCCGGCGGCTGGTGCTTGCTGCGACGGCGCCCGGTGTCACCATGGTGCCGGCAAGCCCGTCGGTATTGTGGAAGATGGCAACGCCGCGTCGTTACACCGATAAGGATTACATGAACAGGATTGCGGCTGACATCTATGGCGGTGCGTTTCGGTATGATCCCTCATTGATCGGCCGGCACGCGGACGCGATGCAGGGCGCACACAACCTGGGTTACCTCTATCAGCTCCTTGCGGTGGCAGGCTGGACCAGCCTGCCATGGTTATGGTCATTGCCCCAGCCGACGCTCGTCCTGATGGGCAGCGACGATCCGCTGGTCCCCCCGATCAATGGTCACATCCTGGCGGGCTTGATCCCGAACGCCGAGCTTCGCATGATCGATGACGGACACCTGTTCATGGTGACGCGACCGGCGGAAACGGCGGCCATCATCGAGGCGTTTCTGACCGATGAGAACCGGCGGGTTAGGCCATCGTCCCTGCTTTCGCGAGCGACGGATCACCTCAGAAATTTCATTCCGACGTCCGGAGGACGCCACAAGCCCTAGCCACAGCAACAAGGGAGCCAAGCATGAGGGAGGAACCCATGGCGAACCCGCAGTCAGCTCGAGCTGGAAAGCCGGATTACGAGCCGCCGCCGATTGACGGCGACTTCTACAGGATTGCGAGTGTCCTGAACGACAAGGATCGCGCGCTGCTGCGGCGCGTTCGCGAATTCACGGAAGGTGTAGTTGCCCCCGTGATCGAGGAGTATTGGGGACGTGACGAATTCCCGTTCGCCATTATCCCGAAGATGGCTGCAATCGGCATCGGCGGCGTCGGCTACCAGGGCTATGGCGCGGCGGGCGGTAGCTGGCTCCTCAACGGCTTCGTGGCGATGGAGCTGGCCCGTGTCGATGCATCGGTCGCAACCTTCTGGGGCGTGCATACCGGGCTGTCGGCGGGCTCCATCTATCTCTGCGGCGACGAGGCGCAGAAGCAGCGTTGGCTGCCGGCGATGATGCGTTTCGAGAAGATCGGCTCGTTCGGCCTGACGGAGCCGCTGGTGGGATCGGCGACCTCTGGCGGGATGCTGACGACCTGCCGGCGAGAGGGGGATAGCTGGATCCTCAACGGCCAGAAGAAATGGATCGGTAATGCGACGTTTGCCGACATCAACGTGATCTGGGCGCGGGAAGAGGGGACGAACCAGGTCAAGGGTTTTGTGATCGGAAAGGACAATCCAGGTTTTTCGGTTGAGAAGATCAGAACGAAGATGGCGTTACGCGTCGTGCAGAACGGGCTAATCACCTTGAAGGATTGCCGCGTGCCCGAAACGGATCGATTGCAGAACGCGAAGACGTTCAAGGACACCGCGAAAGTACTCAGGATGACCCGCACCGGAGTGGCTTGGTTTGCCGTTGGCTGCCAGATGGGCGCCTACGAGCATGCCTTGCGTTATGCTACCGAGCGCAAACAGTTCGGCAAGCCCATTGGCGGATTCCAGCTTGTCCAGGATTTGCTGGTGCGTATGCTTGGCAACGTCACGGCGACACAAGCGATGATGCTGCGTCTCGCCCAACTACAGGACGAAGGCGTGATGGGCGACGAGCATGCGTCGCTTGCGAAAGCGTTCTGCACGGTCAAGTGTCGCGAGACCGTGGGCTACGCGCGCGAGCTGCTGGGCGGTAACGGCATCCTGCTCGAAAACCACATCGGACGTTTCGTGGCCGACGCGGAAGCGATCTACTCCTACGAGGGCACCAGGGAGATGAACACCTTGATCGTCGGCAAGTCCATCACCGGATTGAGCGCTTTCGTCTGACGAAAAATCAGGCAGGAAAATTGGGATTTTGATCTGTGGGGCGGAAGGCCCCGCAAAGTGTACGCCGCTACCGGCAAACTGCTGCAAGCCTTTTCGCGCATACTTCTTTTAGCCAGACAGAAATACCGGCCAGCATCATCAAAGGAAACTCGGCATCTGGTTACCTCACGCTGGCCGGCCAACGCAAGGTTCACGATTCGAAATCGAGAGCGCGCTTTGCATGACGATCAACATTCCGCAATGTTGGTTTTGATATCCAAACTTTGGTGTCTTACACGGTGTCGCTATTTTCCAGATGGGCGCCGTGACGAGCCAAATCGACGTTGAACTACTGGCGAAGGCGGCTGCCCGTTTGGAAGAGGCTGTGATTGATCCTGCAGCCTGGATCCGCGTGATGGATGACCTTTGCGCGGCAACCGGCTCCACCGGCGCAGTACTGCTTCAAGGCGATGTTCGGACGCCTGATGTGCCTTCCACCGCATCGATGAAGGAATCGCTCCGCGTCTATTTCGGCAACAATTGGCAGGCAAAAGATCTGCGCGCTCTAAGAGGAGTGCCGCGACATCTCGCAGGCGATGTGGTCGTCATCAACCAGGACTTGCTGACGCCGGAAGAGATGTTGCGCGATCCCATGCATAATGAAACGCTGTTTCCGTTCGACTTCCACTGGTACGCCGGAATTGGCTTTTGGGCCGAGAAGGCGCTGTGGGCCCTCGTACTTCAGCGGACAAAGCGGGAAGGTTCGTTCGAACGCCAGGACAAGGCATCGCTTGCGACATTGTCGGCGCGAATGAGCGAAGTGGCGACACTTTCTGCGGCCGTGGGCCGGGTCGCGTTGTCAGGGATCACGGATGCTCTCGACCTCGTGCGGCGGCCCGTGCTGGTGCTCGACCGGCTGGGCCACGTGTTGCACGCGAATGCGCAGGCGCAAGCCGGATTTGATGATGATCTCTGGATTCGCGACCGCCGACTGCTAGTTCGGGACGGCCGAGCCGCGGCGCAAATCGATCGCCTTGTCCAACTCATACGTTCCCTGTCCGACACGGAGCCGTTGCCGCTGGAATCTATCGTCATCAGACGCATGTACATGCGTTCAGTTATTTTGCGTGTGCTGCCCGTGCCGGGCGCAGCGCGCAATGTTTTCCTCGGAGCCCGCGCGCTTCTCGTTCTGGACAATCTGTTGCCGCGGATCGAGCCGGATCAGGACGTTCTTGCGCAAGCGCTTGACTTGACGCCGTCTGAGACGCGGCTCGCCGCACTCCTTGCGCGCGGTCTTTCGATCGAAACCGCAGCTATGGAGTTGCGCATTGCCCGGCAGACGGCCCGCAATCAGCTCAAATCGGTCTTTGCCAAGACCGGAGTTCACCGGCAATCGGAGCTGGTCAGCCTGATTGCTCAGCTCATGTGAGACACTTCCGACATATTGTTTGAAGCGTCGCATAGCCCATATGGACCATGACATGAAGGATTTCATTCCTTAAATTCGTGCGGCTAAGGCCTCCGCGTCGATGGTGATAAGTCCATGTAAATCTTTCTCAGCTGCGACAGGCATGCCCCATCAATATTCGATTTTCGAAACCACTCTGAAAAAGCGCGGCCGCAGGTGGCGGTGGCGCGTGTGCACCGTTCGAGGTGAGGTGGTGATGCAGGGCTCAGAGAACAGCCGGGCAGCAGCTAGATACAAATCTGATCAGGCACTCTTCCTGCTCCTTCTTTCCGCGCCGTATTCTTCGGCCGGGAAATTCAGAATGCACTCGCTCGACCTCGACAAGGCTTAGGCGTGGCAGTTGAGCTCCCGGACTGCGCTGGGTTCGAACCGTCGATAGGCAGAGGTATCGGAAGTCTTCTTCCGAGATATGCTGTCTCACACGCCCTCAGCATCGATCACAGTATGTTGGCAAGTTTCAATCTGCGCTTCAATTGAGCTGATGAACGTCATTGTATACAACAACACCCGTTGTGGGGCTTCAAAGTCTAAAAGCTGCTTGCTGCGCGCTATTGGCTTCTGGGCGAAGAGCCAGCAATTTAGCGTGCGTCGCAATCAAACCTGAAAAGCGACTCGCGGAACGAAATCGTCTTCACAACATCGTCTTCACGACCAACCAATCTCGAACAGCGCGCGCGAATTTGGGTAGATGCCAACTGCGTACCGCCCACTGGCGGCGGGTTTGTCCGACTGCTTGGGGACGGTAAGCATGAGCACCTGCTTGTGTGTCGGTGGAAGACAGAACTGATTGTCAGAGGAGCAATGTGGCCCGTTTCCTGGTTTTCTCTTGATACCACCAATGAATGCACCCCGCGTGGGAACGCCGAGTTCGCTTGCCAAGACGCAAGAGCGCCCAGCCAGGATGAAGCGCAGGTTTTCAGCCGTAGTGGCTGCAGACGTGGCGGGCTATTCGCGGCTTATGCATGATGACGAAGAGGCAACCCACGTACGTCTGACCGCACTTTTGGCAGCCGCTATCTATCCATCGATCGAGGAGCACGGCGGACGTGTAGTGAAATATACCGGGGACGGGTTTTTGGCGGAATTTCCGGGTGCCGTCGAAGCGATGCGGGCTGCGCTGCAGTTTCAGAAGCGCGTCGACGAACTGACAACCGGTGATGCTGAGGACAGGCGCATCCGTTTCCGAGTGGGCATCAATATTGGCGAGGTGATTGTTGAACCGCACGATGTCTTTGGGGACGTGGTGAATATAGCAGCCCGGCTGGAGAGCATTGCGGAACCAAGCGGCATCTGCATCACGTCTTCAACGTATGATCAGGTCAGGGGGAAGTTCGCAGTCGAGTTCGAAGATCTCGGAGAACAGAGCTTTCAGAATATCGCGCGCCCGATACGGGCCTACGCCCTGGTCCGAGAAGCCTCCGGCACGAGGAGATTGACGATATGCGGCCGAACAAGTGCGCCGCATCTATCGATACTGGTGCTGCCGTTCGAGAATTTCGGTAACGACCGCGAACAAGACCACTTCGTCGATGGAGTGACGGAGAGCCTAACCACAGACTTGTCGCGCATCAGCGGCTCGTTCGTGATCGCGCGCAATACCGCCTTCACGTTCAAGGGCAAAGCCGTCAATGTGAGGGAGGTCGGGTACGAGTTGAACGTCCGCTACGTGCTTGAGGGTTCGGTGCAGCGGGGTGGCAAGCGGCTTCGCGTGAACGTGCAGCTGATCGATGCGGAAAGCGGCAAACATATTTGGGCCGAGCGTTTCGAAAAGCCGGTCGTCGATCTTTTCGATATGCAGGACGAAATCGTATCGCGGCTCGCCCAGGCATTGGATGCCCAACTCGTGCTGGCTGAGGCGCGCCGGGCGGAACGCTTGCGCAATCCCGATGTACTGGATCTCGTCTTTCAAGGTTTTGCCGCCGTCTATCAGGGACCGACTCCCGAACACTTGGGCCGGGCCCGCGGATTTTTCGAGCGTGCCTTGGAAATCGATTCGCAGAGTGTCGGGGCGCTGGTCGGGATCGCGAGCGTCGATGCGACAATCGGGGCCTATGTCTTGACTGACGACAGGTCCACGCACCTTTCGGCAGCCGAAACAAATGCAATCAGAGCGCTTTCATTGGACCCGCACCGGGCGATGACCCACAGGGTCCTGGGAACCGTCTACAATATGACCAATCGCCCCACCCATGGGATTACAGCATGCGAGCAGGCATTGGCGCTTGACCGAAATTTAGCCGACGCGCATGCCGTTATCGGGATGGCCAAATATTATCTGGGCCGCGCTGCCGAGACTGAGGGCCATATAGTTGAGGCGTTCCGTCTCTCTCCCCGCGATATCTTCGCCCACCGCTGGATGCACTTTATTGGAGCGGCCAAGATGCAGCTCGGCGAGTATGCGGATGCTGCCTTTTGGCTTCGACGAAGCGTTGAAGAAAATCGCAACTCTCCTTTGTCGCATTTTTTGCTTAGCGCTGCGCTGAGCCGCCTGGGCTTGGTGGATGAAGCACGAGCGGCGGCCGCCGCGGGACTTGCGTTCAATCCGGGCTTCACGATCCGCCGCTTGCAGGCTTCGCAACCCAGCGACAACCCGACGTTCCTGGCTGGGCGCGAACGGCTCTATGCGGGCATGCGCGTGGCCGGTGTCCCCGACGGCTGATGTCTCAAGTGTGGACAACTTTCCCGTCTCTCACAAACTCGTCTGCTCTCAATGGCAATCGAATCTTTTGGCCGCCCGAGTCTTCGCTCTGCAGTCAACCGCGGTAGCTAAAACAGGAATATTCGAAGGCCAGAGGAATTTGGTTTGTTCCGAAGGGTTTTCTTTTCCTGCCAGCTACAGCTTCTGCTCCTAAGCGCAGGGCAATTTCAAGTAATTGGCAGGGCCGCCAAGCTTTGCTCCCCCATTGGCGGCCCACTTGAGCATGAATTCGCATGCTCGCGTAGAATGCCGGCAGGTCGATGGCTTGGAGCTCTATTCTGGCTTTTCGGACTCGTCGGCCGGAGGTGGTAGTGTGAGGAGCACTTGCTTCAATGCCTGAGCGCAATCGGTTGTCGTTTGCGCAAGCTCCGCCGCACCGTCAAACAATGCGGATATGATGGCTTCGCAGTCGCGGTCGGACGGCGGAGCGATGCCCCGCGTATGGAGCTCGCGACTTAGGATCTGGGCCAATATGGTCTGAATGCTCATTCGTAATGATCCTTGGTTGGTCTCAGCGCTACGCCGGACTTTCGGTCCAGGTAAAATCGTAAGAGAAGTCCAGCCTTTGCGTTGCTAAATACCGCTCGCCCGCTGCTTCAATCAGGCAGGAAAAAATCATTTCATTGCTTTCGTCTTCGGAGACATCGGTCTTGCTCATCACTCATTGCGGCGCGCTTGACGGTGCGAGCCAACGCTATTCCCACACTGAACGTCAAAACTCGGTGAACAACTTCCGCGCGCTTTTTAAGTAAGTGTGTTTTGCTCAGTCAACGCAACCTCAGTATGTAGCTTTGGCGTAGATGTGATTTCAATTCAGCATATCTGGGGAAATTCCAATGAGAGCTACTCTGGCCGCTGCGGCGGCTCTATTCATATCGACCACGGCCACCAGCATGGCGGCTGACCTCGCTGCGGCCTATACAAAAGCTCCACAGGCCGCGGTCTATAGCTGGACGGGCTTCTACATCGGCGGCAACCTCGGCGGAGGCGTTGCTTCGTCTCACTTCGACGATCCCGGCTTCTTTGGCTCCTCCGCCTCGGCGACGGACGGCTTCTTCACTGGCGGCGCGCAAATCGGCTACAATTATCAATTCGGCGCCGGCTTGATCGGCATTGAAGCGGACGTGAACGGAAACAGCACGTTCAAGGGCTCGGTGATTGGCGCGGCTGATACGGTCTCTCTCGCGGTCGGCGACAGGGCGGATGTCAGTGGAACGATCCGGGCTCGTGCTGGGCTGGTCATGAGCAACGCGTTGATCTACGTGACCGGCGGTGCCGCGTGGGCGGACCTCAAGCAGACCGGCGTCGCGTTCAACAACTTTGGCGTTCCCGGCGGACCGAGTGCTAACAGCAGCGGGACCAGTTGGGGAGGCGTTATCGGTGCTGGCGTTGAGTTCGCGATGAGCCCCAATTGGACGGTTGGCGCGGAATTTCTTCATACTGTGTATGAAGATCGCGACGCTGCTCTCGTAAACCTTAACGGAACAAGCGCTTGCGGAATTACAGCCGGTTGCGCCATCCGTAACCAGCTGACAACCGATGTCGCGCGCGTAAGGTTCAACTACAAGCTTGCGCAATAAGGCTTGGGGAGCTGCGGCGATGAGAGGGCTGTTCTTGGACAGCCTTCTTCGTTTCGCTTCAGTGAGTGTGCATGCCCCGCCGTACGGCACCATCATGCCCGGCGTTGATTTTGCTGCTCGGTGCAATCGCACGCGGAGAAAAAATGAAGAAGTTTGTTGTTGCGGCAGCCTTGTGGATGTGGGGATCGATGGCGGCGTCGGCAGCGGAGTTGGCGCTCAAACATACTGAACCTTCGCTCGTCGCGAGGCCTGCAGGCGATATTGCCGCCGCTCGACAACGGGGTCGTGTTGAATCGGTCACCCGGCCAAACCAGGAGCTCATTGACAAGGTGGCCTTACTGGGCGGCCTTTTCTTTGTGACGATCACAACCATACTTCTTGCATCACCGCTCGGAGTGGGCAACGACGCAATGACACGCACAAACGGTGTGCGAACGACAAGCGCCCGTCATGGCAAGAGAACCGGTCGCGCGGGTTTCGGGAACCCTCCGGTGTGATGGACGTTTGCTCTCACACTCGTTGCTTGATTGTGAGAAACCCCTTCTACATTTGCTTGGACGCCTGACAAAGTAACGCTAAGCGTTGCGCTCGTCGCTATTGCGATGGTTGTTTCGGACGGCGATTTTGAGTAAGGCCGAGGTTTATCGGAACAACTGACGCACTGGGTGCGCTTGAAGCGCCGGCATACGCTTTCATCCAGTAATGTGAATTCCAAGAGCCAACAGCAAAAGCGCCACAAGCCCGATGGCCGGCGCTGCAAGCACATATTATTTACGGCCGCGCCGGCCCGACGCCAGATGCTATTGAACTCAGCAGAATCTAACCGGGACGTTGGAATATTCCTGGCAGGTGCCCAATGTCCCGGGATTTGGTTCAGCTGCTGGCGGGGCGGAACTCCGCGTCCTCGCTACCTACTCTTGACGGGTCCCTCTGGCTCCAGACGGCATCGTCAATCCTCGACGAGGGTCGGATTCGGGCGTTGGCGTGGAATGGCGCACTCAGTTCATTGTGCGCCCGGCGCAGATGCGTCGAGTTCGTTTCTTGAGCGAGCGCCGGCATGGCAACGGCGACAGAAAGAATGATCGTAGTGCCCAGCATTTTTATCTTGGTCATTTTTTTCTCCGGTTTGACTCGTGAGCGCCGAGGCGCACGAACCCGAGGCGAGCTCGCGTTGATCAGACTCGATAAGGCCCCATCAAAATTCCCGCTAACGCGTTCGCCTCTGGTAACGCTCGATGAATGTCCCTTGACATGACGGAGGCGAATGCAATCCGGACTAACCGTCGACGGTGTGCATTGAAGGCTGAAGGTAATTGAATAGGATTCACCCGACAGATTCAGGCAAACGCGACAGAGGTATCAGGTGGAGATCGAATCGCGGTAATTCCGTTAACTCCGCAAATAGGGCGCGCAGGATCTGAAATGGCGACACGGAGTCGAACATGAATCCTTGCGGAGTGGTTGCGAGTGTAAATTCTCATGCGTCTCCGGCGAACACCTCTGGAGGAGATCGAGCGTGGTTAGCCCTTATTATTCCACGTCGCTGATGGCGAGCTGTGCTTTGGCCTTGGGCACCCGGGTTGGCGACGTGCTTGGCAACATCCGTTGCAGCACATCGTCACGCAACACGAACTGGTGAATGAGCGCTGCGGCTGCGTGCAGCCCGATGAGAGCAATCAGCGCTTTGGCCCCAAATTCGTGAGCCTCGACGAACATGGCACGGACTTCCGGGTTCGGGGCGAATAATGCCGGCACATTCCAGATGAAAAGCTCGAACGGCTGACCGTGAAACAGCGTTCCGCCCAGACCGGTAATGGGCTGCAGGAAAAGCAGAACATAAAGACCATATTCGTTCGCTTTCGCTATCGTTTGTTGCAGTTTCGGCATGCTTTCCGGAAACGGTGGCAAGTAAGCGAAACGATGCCTCCAGACGAGGCGTATCAGACCGATGAACCATGTCAGCATGCCCGCCGTTCGGTGGATCGTTAAAATAGCGGCAGCAAGACCAATTTCATGATGAACCGCTCCGCGCAGCCATGCACTCATGAACTGAATAGCGATGAGAAGCACGGTAAGCCAGTGCAGCAGGATGGTTGTTTGATCGAAGCGTCTCGCTTCGCCCTTGGGCGCTTTAATCAGTTTCCCTGAGACTTCCAAACCGTTTCTCATCTCGATCTGCTCCTGCAGACAATTTGTGTCCATAGCTCAAAGCACCCTTACCAAGTGTGTGAATGGACAGACCGGATCTTGAATCTCGAAATTCCCCTGCACACCGAACATCGCGAATTGTTCAGCAAGGCCTCCCGCGCGATCACTTGAGCGTGTGTTTGCGATTGGAAAAGAGAAGAACCGGTACGGTCGCAGATATTGGATCAAACCATCCGGGCGCCATTTGAAGGTATCGCGTGGTGCTGTTTCATTGCAAAAATACGCGACGGGAATAAATGAAATAGCCGACGGAATAATTGCAGATCGACATGGTCTTTTGCTTGGGAGCGGGATCTTGCAAGAGTGTCGGAGTATTCAGCCGTGGTCTCGCCCCAATTGTGTTTCGTCAAATGGCGGCGCGTAAATTGTTGTGCTCTTCTGCTGGCCGCGATGATCGTGCTCACCATCGCCAAGGCGCGCGCAGAGGAAGAAAAATGTCCGCAGCCTGAGGATGAGATCGCAACCGACCGGCCGGACGTCACGAACTCGAGCGTGGTTGTGCCCTTCGGGAGTTTTCAGAGCGAAAACGGAATCAATTTGGACGCGCACGACAGTGGCCGGAAGATCGACGGCACAAACACCCGATGGCGGCTGGGGATTGCTCCGTGCCTGGAAGTTCTGGTCGATGTCCCCGCTTATGTAGCAAACCTCAGGGCTTCCGGAAATTCTGGCTGGACGGATGTCGCTCCCGCCGTGAAGTGGCAAATCAGTCCGCTGCCCGGAAAGGTCGATCTGTCCGTAACAGCGGGGATCTTCCTGCCAACCGGCACTGCCGAAATAGCTGGCCGCGGAGCTCAACCCTATCTGCAATTTCCGTGGTCATGGGAATTGCATGACGGGTGGAGTGTGAGTGGAATGTTCACCGAATTCTTCCGGCCTGCCGAATTGACATGGACGCGGATCACGGAAACGACCTTTGTGATTGAAAAAAAGCTTTCGGAGCGGATGAGCTTGTTTACGGAATATGTCGGCGATTACCCTCTGGGAGCTGGCCCTTCGCTGCAACTCAATTCAGGAGGCTTGTACCATCTGACCGCCAATCAACAGGTGGATTTCCACTTCGCCGTTGGACTGAACCACAATGCGCCAAGCTTCGTTCTCGGTGTGGGTTACTCGTTTCGAATCGACGGATTGTTTCCGCGCTGAGAACTCAGGCGCCCGCGTCACCGTTCCGAGAAAGGCCAATCGCTTGAATGTCGCGATTCTCGAAAACCACCGCCCGGGGCTCCCCTTTTTCCTGCAGGGCAACATCCACCATGGCTCTGGCCAGGTCGTCAGCCCGAATCACCTGGTTGGGGAATAGCACCCGAAACGCAGGGTAGATCGCGCGCAACAGGCGATAGCCGAAATTGGGCTCCCTCCGCGGCGTCACCGGGTAGATGTAAGCGGGGCGGAAGATGTAGACGTGAGGGAAACCCGCCGCGAGCAGTGCGTTCTCGGCCTCTCCCTTGTAGCGCGCGAAGGACATCCGGCTTCGTCCCGTCGGGTCTGCGCCGCTCCCGCTCAAGAATGCGAACGCCGCGTCGGGGCTGCTCGAGCGGAGAACTCGCGCGAACTCGGTCGTGTAGTCCACGGTCACCGTGCGAAGTTCCTCGTCCGGTACGGCCCCGGTGTACGTACCCAGGCAAAAAATCGCTGCATGTTGATCCAAGAGCGCCTGCGCGAGTGCCGAGCAGCTCGCAAAGTCTTGATGGTAGACCTCTTTCAACTTGGGATGCGAGATGCCGATCTTTCTGCGCCCGATTGCCGTCGCAGTTCCAACGGCAGGGTGCTCAAGCGCATAGCGAAGCGCATATCCACCGACCATTCCCGTCGCGCCTACGATCACGAGATTCTTGTGGTAGATCGACTGCATATTTGCTTGTTGATTCCGTAGAAAGTCCGGCCCTGGATCCCAGACTTGCAAGTTTGGCTGCCGACGGCGTTTCCCCTCTAAAACCAGGCGAGGGCGGCAAGGTCTGTATTGGAAGTAAAATCCCTCATCCTTCGCAAGACCAATGTGGGCTAATAGTCGTTTGGTCTGGAGGCTCAGCTTTGCTGCGGGCAGGCAATTCACCGGAGAATGCGGCAATCATCGGAATTTGACCTTTTTTCCGCTAGCGA
>Ga0307474_10001140_pt1 | contig 19320 bp, 20 predicted proteins | sample atmos_gasesECM1C_2_FD_203312 | JGI IMG/M metagenome (GOLD analysis project Ga0307474, IMG submission 203312) | Hardwood forest soil microbial communities from Morgan-Monroe State Forest, Indiana, United States - atmos_gasesECM1C_05 | ecosystem: Environmental > Terrestrial > Soil > Temperate... | reverse complement strand
GTCCGATAATCCCTGCGCCCAGCGCGCGCGCATCGTGGCGCGACTGAATTCGTAGTCCTTCGAGTACCCCTGGGTATCGGCTGGCCTATAAATCAGCTGTACGATATCCATCGTGGTTACGCATCCGAAATTATACAGAAACTTCGCTTCGGGCGTGGCCCGAAGGTTCTCAGGTAGCTGATCCCACAGATTGTTGATGTTGTGGCGGACGTCATGCATCGTGCGAAGCGTGTCGGTAGCAGCACGGGTTCTGCTGGAATAGCGGATGTCTTTTTCGCGCTCGTTGACTTCCTCAAGATTGGTCGGCCGTTGCCCGCTGGCGTGAAACAGGTCGACCTGGAACGTCAGCCGGCTGCGACGCGGGATGTACTCGATCACGTATTGCAACGGGGTGTTGGAGACGAGCCCGCCATCCCAGTAGAACTCGCCGTCGATTTCCACTGCGGGGAAGCCGGGCGGCAAGGCACCGCTGGCCATGACATGTTCTGGCCGAATGGCGATATGGGCGTTGTCGAAGTAGGCGAAATTGCCGGTTCGCACATTCACGGCGCCGACGCTGAAGCGGATTTCGCCTGAGTTGATGCGGTCGAAATCAACCAGCCGTTCCAGCGTTTCTTTCAGCGCGGCCGTATCGTAGTAGCTGGTCGATGCCGCGCCGAGCATCCAGTGCAGCGGTGGATGCGGCGAAAAGAATCCGGGCTGCCCGAACATCAGCGCGTTGAGCGAACTGGCGCGGCGATGATCGCCTATGGCGCCGGAGAGAATCGGCCATAACGAGGATGGCGCGGTGATCCCCTCCCAAAAAGCCTTCAAACGCTCAACGCGATTTTCCGGTGCGTTGCCGGCGATGATCGCGGCGTTGATCGCGCCGATCGAAATCCCCGCCACCCAGTCAGGCAGATATTCGGACGTCGAGAGTGCCTCGTAGACGCCGGCCTGGTAACTGCCCAGCGCGCCGCCGCCTTGCAGCACGAGCGCAACCTTTTTGTCGTAGGATGCCGGTCGCGCGGGCACCTGCTGTTCAGCCATGTTCTTTTCCCCCGATCTAGTTTTTTGGAGTTTACAGCCTTGCATGTCCCGTGTGCGCGATAAATCGCAGGGATCGCCGAGCCGGCCGTCACGTTCGTCACTCGCATTTTTGCGACACCAAGGCCTCCCCGGCGTGACTGGTACGAAGCTATGCCGCCTGCACCCACTTCGAGGAGATCGATCAAACCGTCGGTTTATTCCGCGAGAGAGGAAATTTTTGCGCCGGGCCGAGGCCCGGCTTGTGTGCGCGAGCGTTTAGTAACGCTTCTTTTGCCTTGGCTGCTCGGGCGATCTCGTCAGCCATGGCCGCCGCCTTCGTCAGGCACCATCGACGATGATGACGTCGGTATTAGCGCTTTTGCGCTTGCTTCTTGCGGCTTTTGATCCGGTCGAGATTGTTCTTTCGCTCGGACTCAGGCTTGGTGATTTCGACGGTTTTCCCCGATTGGTTGCCCGGGTTGAAGTGGTACTTGCCAGGCGGTTTTTCGCCCGGCTGCTTCTCCTTGGGATTCTTGTTGTTACCCATCGCAACGCTCCCTTGAATCTCGGAACAATAACGGTGTCGCAGGGGGGGCGGTTCCGCTCTCGCTTTCCTGAAGCTTCAAGACGCGCGGCGCTGGCGCAGGAAATGCCGGAACAGCCGGCGTTTGCCCTTGCGCGGAATAAGCTCGACGTCGCGCACGAGCGTCGCGCCGCCCTTGCGCCGCTCCAGCACGATCTTGCGGCTGTGAAATGCTTCCAGCTCCGCGCGATGTGCGACGCTGACGATGGTCGCATTCGGCAGTTCGCGCGTGACCATCTCCATCATCTTGTCCTGGCTCTTGTCATCGAGCGCCGATGTGGCTTCATCGAGCACGACGATGTCGGGGTTGTGCAAGAGCAGCCGCGCGAAGGCCAAACGCTGCTTTTCGCCGCCGGAGAGTGTCTGGTCCCACGGGCCTTCCTCTTCGATCTTTTCCTTCAGATGATTAAGGCCGACCTTTTCCAGGGCGCAACCTATCTCTTCGACCGTCCAGCTGTCGGCCGAACCGGGGTAGGCGACGGCGCGGCGCAAGCTGCCCGAAGGCACGTACGGAGTTTGTGGCAACATGAACAGACGTCGATCCGTATGCAATGTCACGCTGCCGCCGCCCCATGGCCACAGGCCAGCGATGGCGCGCACCAGGGTGCTTTTGCCGGTGCCCGATTCGCCTGCGACCAGAAGCCGCTCGCCCGGCTCGATCATGACTTCGGTTTCTGACAGCACCGCCGTTCCGTCGTCGAGCGTGACCGACAGATCGTCAAGCTCGAGCATGGCATCGCCGCTGCTTTCGCCGCGCTTGATCCGACCGACGCCGTCGCCCTGCTCGGCGCGCTCCAGGCTGTCCAGCGACATCATGAGCGAAGCGATGCGCCGGGCACAGGCGTTCCAATCCGCCAGACTTGGATAATGGTCGACCAGCCAGCCGAAGGCGCCTTGCACGATCGTAAACGCGGATGCTGCCTGCATCACTTCGCCGAGCGTCATGTGGCCTTCGAGGAATTTCGGCGCGCAGAGCAGGATCGGTACGACGGGGGCGACCAGGCTCGAGCCCTGCGACACCAATGTCGTGCGCATATGTTGGCCCGCGAGGCGTGCCCACTGCCGCAGCACCCCTGCAAGCACCTTGTCGATGCCGTCGCGCTCCTCGCCTTCTCCTCCAAGCAGCGCAATGCTTTCACCGTTTTCACGCACGCGGGTCAGTGTGTAGCGAAACTCGGCCTCGGCCTGGTTCTTGTCCTCGGATATCTGCACGAAGCGTCGCCCGATCGCCGTGATCGAACCGGATGCGATCGCAGCGTAGAGAACGGCCGCGATCACGAGAAAACCCGGTATCGTGATCGAACTGCCGGCGAAGGCGAGCGTGAGCGCGCCGCCGATGGTCCAGAGCACGACAATGAACGTCGCAGCCGACAGCAATGCAGATGTCACGCCGGCGAGGAAGTCGACGGGCGAATCGGTCGCGATCCGCAAATCCTCCGCAATGCGATATTCCGGGTTCTTGTGATCCCCGCCGACGAGATTGAGCTGATAGTACCTGCCATTGGCGAGCCAGCGCGTCAGCACCGCATGGGTGAGCCAGGCGCGCCAGCGGCGCTGGATCGCCATCCGCACGAACACCTGCGCCACCCCAAGGGCAACGCTGCCGATCGCAAGCGGGAAAAAGATTCCCGAGAGATGGAAGACGGCTCTCGCATCGTGCTTTTCGATGGCATCGAAGATCGCGCGGTTCCAGACATTGATCCCGTACTGGAAGCCGACGGTCGCGACGATCAGCACCACGAGGCCGACCGAGAGCGGCCATGCCAGGTGGTAGCCGTTCTTGCCCCAAAATCCTCTCGCGCTCAGCCAAAAACGCGTCAGCAGATATTCCCTGCGTGCCGCCTCGGCTTCCTCCGGCGAAAGACCAGGCTCCGGCTCGAGCACCTCCGGCGGCGGCTGCGCCTCGTCACCGGCCTCGCTTGCGACTTTGCCGACGGCAGATTTGTCCCCGCGCGGTTTGCGCTTTGCGACCGGCTCATTCATCGGTCAGTAACGTAGCTTAGTTCCATTTGGTTCCGCGGGCGGCATGTGAATGAAGCCGCAGGCAGCCTGTCTCGTCAGGCGCTATCCCTGCATCCGCAGGATCTGATCCATCGGCGCCATGTTCTGGTTCAGGTGACTCATGATCCAGAGTGAACCGCCGATGATCAGGAACACAATCAATAGCCCGAAGGCGAGAGCCATCACGTTGTTGGTGTTGTCGGGTCCGGTGGTGATGTGGAGGAAGAACACCAGATGCACGCCCATTTGCGCGATCGCGAGCACGCAGAGCGCAACGGGAATGCTGGGCTGCCAGACCAGATCGGTGCCGGCGACGAAGAACGAGGTGGCCGTGAGCAGGACCGACAGGCCAAGACCCGTGACGTAGCCGAGTAGCCGCGGACCGACGTGGACTTCCTCCTCCTCGCCAGGTGCCAGATCGTGCCGGTCGCGGAAATTCTCAACCTGTTCGCTCATGTACCGCTTCCCACCAGATAGACCACGGAAAAGATGGCGACCCAGATGATGTCGAGCGCGTGCCAGAACAGCGCAAAGCAGAGCTGGCGGCGCAGGATGTCGGCGCGAAATCCCTTGGCAAAGACCTGAGCCATCATGGTCAGAAGCCAGAGGATGCCGGCCGAGACGTGGAGGCCATGACACCCAACCAAGGTGAAGAAAGCCGATAGAAAGGCGCTGCGTGTTGGTCCCGCGCCGCGCGCGACCAGGTCGGAAAATTCCCTTGCCTCAAGCGCGAGAAAGCAAAGTCCGAGCAGTGCCGTCGCTGCCATTCCCGCCTGATACCATCTTCCATTGCGCGTGTCGGCCGCGATGCTGGCCAGACCGCAGGTGAAGCTCGACAACAGAAGAAAGGCGGTCTCGGCCGCGACATTCCCGAGATTGAAGAGTTGCGACCCGCTCGGCCCACCCGCAGTCTGTCCGAGCAGCACCGCGTAGGCTGCAAAAAAGCACGAGAACATCACGATGTCGCTGAGCAGGAAAATCCAGAAGCCGTAAGCGGTGACGATGCGCTTCGGCGCCGGCCCCTGTGCGCTCGCAGCGGATACCAGGCCGCCGAGGTGGTGAGGATCGCCATATTCGTACGACAAGGTCGCGTCCGTCATGCTGGGCTTCCCGCGAGGTTGATCGCCGCGCCGCGTTCGGCGAGATGGATGTGGTCGATGCGGGCGACCTCCTGCGCCGGAATGACGTATTCGTCATGGTCGCGCCACGCGAATATGACGAAGGTCGCGAAAGCGCCGATGAAGCCTGCGATCACCATCCACCAGATGTGCCAGATCAGGGCAAATCCCATCACCGTGGCGAAGAAGGCACAGACGAATCCGGTCGGCGAATTGCGGGGCATTTCGATGTCGCGGTAGTCTGTCTCGCGAGTTTTCAGGGTCTGCTGCTTGGCAACGGCCTTCATCATCCAATAGGCCTCGTTTCCGGCCACGTTCGGCATGATTGCAAAATTGAAAACCGGCGGTGGCGACGAAGTGGCCCATTCCAGCGAGCGGCCGTCCCAGGGATCGCCGGTTGCGTCGCGCAGCGCGTCACGGCGGCGAATGCTGACCGCGAGCTGCAGAATCTGGACGATGATCCCGGCCGACATGATAACAGTGCCGATTCCGGCGGCGATCATCCACGGTCGCCATGCCGCGACGTCATAATGCTGCATGCGTCGCGTCATGCCCAGCATTCCCGCCGCGTAGAGCGGGATGAATGTGACGTAGAAGCCGATGAAGGAGAGCCAGAACGCGGCCTTTCCAAGCCCTTCGTGCAGGCGGAAGCCGAACGCCTTCGGAAACCAATAGGTGTAGCCGGCGAAGGCGCCGAACAATACGCCGCCGATGATGACGTTGTGGAAATGCGCCACCAGGAACAGGCTGTTGTGCAGCAGGAAATCGGCCGGCGGCACCGCGAGCAGCACGCCGGTCAAACCGCCGATAATGAACGTCACCATGAAGCCGATCGACCACATCATCGGCGTCGCGAAGCGAATGCGCCCGCCGAACATCGTGAACAGCCAGTTGTAGATTTTGACGCCGGTCGGCACCGCGATGATCATGCTGGCGATACCAAAGATGGCATTGACATCCGGCCCGGCGCCCATGGTGAAGAAGTGGTGCAGCCAGACCATGAAGGAGATGATGCAGATTGCCATGGTTGCGAGCACCATGGACCGGTAACCGAACAGCGGCTTGCCCGAGAAGGTGGAAACAACTTCGGAGAAGATGCCGAACGCCGGCAGAACCAGGATGTAGACTTCGGGATGTCCCCAGGCCCAGATCAGGTTCATGAACATCATGACATTGCCGCCGGCCTCGTTGGTGAAGAAGTGGAAGCCGAGATAGCGGTCGAGGACCAGCATCACCAGCGTCGCGGTGAGGATCGGGAAGGCGGCGATGATCAGGAGATTTGACGCGAGCGTTGTCCAGCAGAACATCGGCATGCGCAGATAGCTCATGCCCTTGGTGCGCAGCTTGAGCACGGTGGTGACCAGATTGATGCCGGCAATCAGCGTCCCGACGCCGGAGATGATCAGCGACCATGCATAATAATCGACGCCGACGCTAGGTGAGTAGGCAAGTTCCGAGAGCGGGGGGAAGGCGAGCCAGCCGGTGCGCGCGAATTCACCGATCACCAGTGAAATATTGACGAGCAATGCGCCGGTCGAGGTCAGCCAGAATCCGACGGAATTGAGCGTCGGAAACGCCACGTCACGCACGCCGAGTTGCAGCGGCACGATCAGGTTCATCAGCCCGATCACGAACGGCATGCCTACGAAAAAGATCATGATGGTGCCGTGAGCGGAGAAGATCTGGTTGAAATGTTCCGGCGGCAGGTAGCCTTGCGAATGAAAGGCGATCGCCTGCTGCGCCCGCATCATGATGGCATCGGTGCCGCCGCGCAGCAGCATCACCATGGCAAGCAGGACGTACATCACGCCGATCCGCTTATGGTCGACGCTGGTGATCCATTCATGCCACAGATAGGGATAATGGCCCCTTAGGCCCGCCCAGATCAGCACTGCGAGAATCGCCACCAGCACCACGGCTGCCGCAAATAGCGGAATCGGCTCGTCGATGGGGATCGCCGACCAGTCGAGCTTACCGAACATCGGGCGCCTCGATATAGGATTGGGCAGCGTTGGATGTCGGCTTCGGACCTGCTTGCGGCGGAATGTGCTGCGTCGAAATTCTCTCGAACAGCCTGGGATCGTCGAGCCGATAGCCTGGCGTGCCGGTTTCGACCGTCTGCCGCAGCAGGTTCTTGTAGCTGTCCGCGTTCAGAGCGCGATCGCTCCGAGCCGTCTTTTCAACCCAAATGGGGAAGTCGAGCGGCGAGATCACGTGCACGTCGAACATCATGTCGGGAAAGCCGTCACCGGAGAAGTGCGCCGACAGTCCCTGGTACGTGCCTTCATTGTCGGCGCGCAGGTTGAGCCGCGTGACCATTCCGCTCATGGTGTAGATCATGCTGCCGAGCTGCGGGACGAAGAAGACGTTCATCACGCTGGCCGATGTCAGTTCGAATTGCAGCGGTGCGCCGACCGGCACGGTCAAACTGTTGACGGTGGCGATCCGCTGGTCCGGATAGATGAAGAGCCATTTCCAGTCGAGCGATACCGCCTGGATTCGCACCGGGCTTCCCGTCCCGTCGAGCTTTGCCGCCGGATCGAGTTGATGCGAGCCGATCCAGGCAACGCCTCCAAGCAGGATGATCGTCAATACCGGTATGGACCAGACCACCATCTCGACGCGTCCCGAATAGACGAAATCTGGGCGATACTGCGCGCGATCGTTCGATTCCCGAAACCAGTATGCGAAAGCCAGAATCGCTGCGATGGTCGGCAATACGATGGCGAGCATGATTGCCACCGAGTCGATCAGGATCGTCTTCTCGGCGGCCGCGATCGGGCCTATCGGATTGAAGATATTCATGGCACCAAGCCGGTTTGGTCAGGCAGGTTGCGGCGAACCAAAAACGTCGGGGAACCGCAGCGGTTCCTAAGCGGTTCCTCGCCGGAACTCCCTTAGGGACCGCGAGACCGGAAAACTTGAAGACACCGGGATCGCGTCTTGACGCGAATTGGGAGATTGCCGGTGCCAAATTCGGCAGGGCAGACAGAAATACGGCCAACAAGGCCTTGACGGCCATCGTCACGCGAATGCAGAAGGAATTCCGTGTTACCGAAGGTTGAACGCAATCGATGCCCGATCGATGGTCCGGCATCAACGACGCGTAGGCTTGAGCTCACTATTCAAAAAATTCAGCCTGCTCGCGGGAATGGTCCGCGCGGCAGTGAGCCTGGTTTTTCGGTTCTGCCGGGGCGCCGGGTGATGCGGAAGTGTCGCCAGACCCGCCATGCGCCAATCGATACCATGCACCACGCTGCCAGCGCCGTGACGAAAGCCGTGAGCGCGTTTCGCTCCGTAAGCAATGAAAAGGCGATCGCGAAGGCGAGCAGACCAATGCCTCCCAGCGCTGCGCCTGCCGCATCGAGTGCTGCGGCCTGCCGGCCCCGTTTCTGCCCGTGAAGGCCGGCGCGATGCTCTCGCCGCGCTTCGTGCGTCTCGATCAAGGTTGCGCTTGCACAAAAAATGGCAGGCAGCGCCAGAAAAAGCCCGCCGATGAAGGGACCAAACCGGTTGCTGATGATTCCGGTAAGGACGGTCGCAGCGCCACCCAGCACAAAGCGGACGAGATATTCGTAAGCGCTCCCGCCTCTGAGCGAGGAGGTCGAGAGTTTTACAATCACGCGCCGCCTCCCGCTAGAAAACATAAACCGAGCGCGGTCGCCAGCCACACCGCGGTCGCAACGAAGGAGGCGCGAAGCGCGCTCCAGTGAAGGCGCATCAGGAGTTGGCGAACCACGATGCTGTAGACGACAAAGGCGACTGCGCCCAAAACCATCGCCTCGGTTTGTATGACGGCGTAGCTTGCCCCATGCTTGAAAATCGCGATCGCGAGCGTTGCGAGCGCGATCGAAGGTGCGGCGCTGAAAAGGCCCGCGAAGCTCTTGGGCCGCAGCATATCGCCGATGATGGCGAATGCCGAAACCGCAAGTCCGCCGATGAGGAAGCGAGCAACATATTCCATTAAAGGCCTCGGACGCCGATGCCTGTCTTACTTCCTGTGTCATCAATCCGGCATCTTACGACCGGTTCCCTCCTGCGACGCGGGACTTGAGTTCCTATCGGGCAGCCACCGCTATTGAGGCCGCCCGACGGCAGCCTGGCCACAGGCAATGCTGACGCTTCGGCGACGGTCGCGTTCTACTGCGGCCTGTTCTATGTGCCGCGCCGAGGAGCCGAACTCTCCCAACAAAGATTGAGCTGCAACAAAATGGGAGCGGCTGATTGTCTCAGCCGCTCCCATTGACCGATCTCTCGCCGGAATGGGCGGACTAGGCGGCCCGCCGATCCGTGTTCTGAGCCATGGTCCTTGCGGTGTCGTTGGTCACCTTGAGCGACATGTCGGCGATTCGCTGGCTGCTCTCCATCGCGCTTTCGACCGATGCGCGCATGAAATCGCTCTGCACAGCCGCAACATCCTGCGGCGTCCGGCATCGCCACAGCTCGTTCATGCGTTCCATGCTGTTCTCGATCTGATGCCGAAGGAAGGAAAAATATTCCTGGGACATTCCTTGCATCCCTTTGGCCATGGCGGTCGAGGAATGGAGAATGGTTGCAGCATTGCGTGCAGCTCGTTCGGTTGATTGCTGCACTTCATTTCCCGAAAGGCCGAGCGCGCGGCTGACGTGATCCGTGGAGCGGCCCATCACCGCTGTCGCCATGTCCAGACCGAAGCGCATGGTGGATTGCAAAGTCTCGGCATTCTGCTGAAGCAGATCGGCGCCGGCCCGCGCCACCTCCTGACCGGCCTCAACCGCTGTTTCCCCGATGCGCCTGGTCTGATCGGCTGTCTTTTCGCTCACTTGCCGAACTGCGTCTGGGGCGGCTTGATTGGACTTATCTTCGTGGCGTGAGTTTGCCATTTTGTTGCCTCCGCTTGTTACCGGTTGTGATGATGAAAGTTCGGAGTTTGGATTCCAGTGCGAACCAGCTAGCTGAGCGCAGGTGCAATCCCTCACGTCAAACGCGCCTCCCTCAAAACCGTTCCGCCATTTAACTGGTCAGGTTTGTTGTCACAGGAACCATGTTTCGACGCTCGGCTTGTCCGCAAGGTTGCATGCTGAAACAACGGCTTTCAGGTCTGTTCGAGCGTATGATTTTGAACCTATGGCGAAGAGGTCACCAAATGGCGACGATGGAAACCGTGTTCGCGATCATCGTCATAATTCTGATTGTTTTGTCTGCCGCCAATCTTGGACTGGCGCGGCTTTCGGAGATGAGGAACCCGCCGATCGGAAAGTTCACCGAATGCGACGGTGTCCGACTCCATTACATCGATTATGGCGATCCCGGCGCACCATGCGTGGTGCTGTTCCATGGCAATGGCGGGATGATCCAGGATTTCACGATCAGCGGGCTGGTTGAGGTTCTCGCAAGCCGCAATCGCGTCCTGTGCTTCGACCGGCCGGGTTTCGGCTAGAGCGAGCGGCCGCGTTTACGAATCTGGACGGCAACGGCGCAAGCCCGGCTGTTTGCCAAGGCGCTCGATCAACTCGGGGTGCGCAATCCCGTGCTGCTGGGCCATTCATGGGGCACGCTTGTCGCGATCGCGCTCGCCATACGCAACGATCGCAGCGTTGCCGGTCTTGTGCTTGTGTCCGGTTACTACTTTCCGACCCTGCGATGGGACGTCTGGATCACGTCGGGCCCGGCGATCCCGATTCTGGGCGATGTTTTTCGTTACACGATCGCGCCGATCATATCGTGGCCGATCATTCCCGGCATGCTCCGCAAGCTTTTCGCGCCTCGAGCGGTGCCCGAAGAATTTACGAAGAATTTTCCAGTTTCGCTGGCGGTTCGGCCCAAACAATTACGCGCAACGGCGGAGGAAAGCGCCTTCCTTATTCCGGCAGCCGCCGGGTTCCAAAGCCACTATTCGAACCTCCGCTGTCCGGTCCGCATCTTCCATGGAACGCAGGACCAGGTGATCGAGGCGGAACAGGCGCGGCGTCTGCAAAGGGCGCTGCCTCATTCTCTCCTGCATCTAGTGGACGATGCCGGCCACATGGTGACTTATGCCGATACCGAGGCCATTGCGCAGGCCGTTGCCAACCTGAACGGCGCCGCTATGCTGTGAAGGATGCAGGGTTTATCGCCCGCCCCTTGAAATGGAAATCCGGTTGGGATTGAGGGCGCAAAGGGGTGATCTTGCGAGTTATGTCGGGATGAAAACAGGATCCTGGATCATCATCGGCGTGTTGCTGGCGCTCCTCGCCGCGGCGATTTGGTTCGGCTATGAGGGATTGGTAATCAGTCCTGACGTTCAGGTGTCCGAGCAAGGCTACATCGCCATGGCGCTCGGCATCTTTTTCTCGCTCATCGTAGGTGTTGGATTAATGACGCTCGTCTTTTACTCAAGTCGCGCGGGCTATGACGAGCGTGCCCACCGGTTCGACGAGCGCGACGGTTCCTCGGGCCCGCCCGAACAGCAATGACGCGCGGCCGACCCTAGCGGATCTGCGTCCGGGGGGCGTTTGCAGCGAGGCCCTCCAGGAAGTCGGAATTTTCAGGATTTTCGGCGTGTGATATTCTCGCCTTTTCAGGGGGTACCCGTCGGTGGACAAAGACATCCTGCATGAACTGGAGAAACGTCTCGGACCACTTCATGCCAGGCAACGGTTGGGGATCGAACGGGACCACGAAGCGCAGGTTTTTGGCCAGGGACTGGTCTTCTTCAATCTCGAAAACGCTTCGCTAGCGCCCTCGATCATCGAAGGCGTGCTCAAACTGTCCGGACTTTATTGGCGCGCGCGCCGCAATACCGGGCGCGTCACGGTCAGGCAACAGGAACTGGAATTTTCTGCGCTGCCAAAATCGTTCGACGGCTACACCATCCTCCACATCAGCGACATGCATGTCGAGATGAGCGAAGCCGCGATGGCGCACCTGATCAAGATCGTCCATGGCATGAGTTACGACCTCTGCGTGCTGACCGGCGACTATCGGGCCAAGACCTTTGGACCGTTCGATGCGGCGTTGCGCGGTGTGGAAAAGGTGAGGGCCTATCTGAGGCCGCCGATCTTCGGGGTGCTCGGCAACCACGACACGATCCAGATGGTGCCGGCGCTGGAGGCCATGGGCATACGTATGCTGCTCAACGAATGCGAAGTGCTCGCGCGCGGCAGCGAGCACATCTATCTCGCCGGAATTGACGACGCGCATTTCTACAGGGTCGACAACATCGAGAAGGCCGCTTCGCAAATTCCGTCAGACGAGTTCTCGATCCTGTTGTCGCATACGCCGGAAATCTATCGCCAGGCCGCGCACGCCAATTTCAATCTGATGCTGTGCGGCCATACGCATGGTGGTCAGCTCTGTCTGCCCGGCTCGATCCCGATCAAGCTGGAGGCCGTCCTGCCGCGACGTATGGGCGCGGGCGCCTGGGAGTATTGCGACATGATCGGCTACACCTCGCGCGGCGCGGGGTCGAGCGTCGTTCCCGTGCGTCTGAACTGTCCGCCGGAGGTCACGTTGCATCGCCTTCGCTGCGGCTGAGCAACGCCAGACGCGTTTGCGTGGAGATCATGCGATGTCTCAACCTCATGGGGTCCGAGATGTGGTTTATGCATCAGGAAAGGGCGTGTTGACGCATTGACGTCCCGCCACAGCCTTGCGCAATGTGGCCACGATGGGCGAGAATGAGACCCTATTTGCGAGTGCCGGCCAATGGTCCCTACGACTCGCTACGCCAAAAGCGGTGACGTTCACATCGCCTACCAGGTCGTTGGTGAAGGGCCCGTTGACCTGGTGCTTATTCATGGCTGGATCTCTCATCTCGAGTATCAGTGGGAAAATCCCGCTCTCGCCCGGTTTCTCGACCGTCTTGCCTCTTTCAGCCGCCTGATCGTCTTCGACAAGCGCGGTACCGGGCTGTCGGACCGCGTTGCAGAGAGCGCGTTGCCCACTCTCGAACAGCGGATGGACGATATCCGTGCGGTCATGGACGCGGTGGGTTCAAATCGCGCAGCCATGTTCGGCCTTTCTGAAGGTGGGCCTCTTTCCACGTTATTTGCAGCCACCTATCCCGCTCGAACCGCCGCGCTGGTCATGTACGGGGGATTCGCCAAGTGGATTCGTGCCGACGATTATCCGTGGGCTCCCACACGGGAGGAGCACGAAGCGGCGTTCAAGGCCTTCGAAAAGCATTGGGGAACGCCAATTGGCCTCAGCACGCTGGCGCCGAGTCTCGCTAACGACGAGCGGGCGCGTCAATGGTTTGCGCATTCGCTTCGCGTGTCGGCGAGCCCGGCCGCTGGCGTGATGCTTTACCGCATGAATGTCGAGGTCGACACCCGCGCCATCCTGCCGACGATCAGGGTGCCCACTTTGGTTCTGCACCGGATGGGCGACCGACTGATACCCTGCCAGGCCGGTCGCTACATGGCCGAGCAGATCCCGACCGCAAAGTTCGTTGAGCTTCCTGGCGATGACCATCTTGCCTGGATCGGCAACACCGATGCGCTGCTGGCGGAGGTCCAGGAATTCGTGACGGGGGAACGTCCCATCATCGAGGCAGACCGTGTTCTCGCAACCGTCTTGTTCGTCGACATCGTTCAATCGACCCAGCGCGCAACGGCAATCGGAGACTCGCGCTGGCGCGACCTGGTCGATGATTATCAGCGGCAGGTCGGCAAGGAAGTCGCGCGACTCGGCGGCCGGGTAGTGAACACCGCGGGCGACGGAGTTTTTGCCATCTTTGAGGGCCCGGCACGCGCGATCAAGTGTGCCTGCGCGGTCAGGGACGTGGTTGGGACGCTGGGATTGGTGATCCGCTGCGGTATCCACACGGGCGAATGCGTAGTCGAAGGCAACGACGTGGCCGGAATCGCTGTTCACATTGGTGCCCGCGTGGCGGCGCGGGCCAATCCGGGGGAGATTCTTCTTTCCAGCACCGTCAAGGATCTGATCGCCGGCTCGAAAGTCGAATACTCGGATCGAGGCTCTCATGTCCTCAAGGGCGTTTCGGGCCGGTGGCGGCTTTTCGCCGTCAAATCATGAGCGCCGCCAGTCTCGCGAGTTAATACGGTCGGTCGCGCAGGCGCAGCCAATAGAGAAAGCGGGACAGGATCAACTCGCCGATAAAGAATATCGCGACCCCAAGCACGATATCGGTGGCCGTCAACGAAAGCGCGCTGCGGCAGGCGAGCATCGGAAGCAGCGATTCGGGAATCTGGTCGAGACCGAGCGCCTGGCTGCTCGAAGGAAAATTCAGCCGGCGTTTTACGAAACTGGAAATCAAGTCGCCCGCCATCGCCGCCACGGCTACCGTCGCGCCGACGCCAAAGTCAAGACCCAAAAGCGGCGCCGCAGCCGTCGTCACGAGAATCGAAACCACAATGCCGCGAATGGTCTTCGACGGGCCGAACAATGGCCGCCGGTCCCGGAAATTGATGCCGGCATCCACGGGAAACGAAAAGCGGGGCCCAAGTATTTTCTTCGCGACGATCGGCGTGCCATTGGCGAGCGTCAACAGCACCAGAAGCTTCAGGACCGGCAGGAAATGCATGACCGGAAGCCTATCTCACTTTGCCATCGCTGTAATATGCTTCGTCGGTCCATTCACACCTGTTCGAAACAACGCCGCAAGCCACAGAGAGGAAAGTCATGTCCGCAGAAATCAACATTTACAATCCGGAGGCACTCGGCGCGCCGATGGGGCAGTACACCCATGTCACGCGTGTGAAGGCGAACGAATTCCTTTTCATCGCCGGCATGCTGTCGGGCGATGCCAAGGGCAATATCATCGGCGAGGGCGATTTCGACGCCCAGACCGCGCAAGTATTTCGCAACATCGAGGCGGCGCTGAAATCGGCGGGCGCCTCCTTCGCGAACGTCGTTCAGTTCACGACCTATCTCGTCCACTCTCAGGACATTGCGAAATTCATGGCATTTCGCCTGCGCGAATTTCCAAAGATGTTCCCGAATGGCAAGTACCCGCCGAACACGCTGCTGATGGTCGACCGCCTGGTGAAGGAATCTTTTCTGGTCGAGGTGCAGACGATCGCGGCAATCTAACGTCGTCCGAACCGATCGAAGAAATTGCGGCGCAAGGGAGCCCACAACAGCTCGGTTTGTCCGTTACCTAGCGGGCCAAGCTTCCCTGAGTTCACCGAATCCGGCGTCTCCGTGACAAAAAGACCGCGCGCCTTCATCGCGATCCAAACCAGTCGGTTCCACTCGTAGAGGGCACGTTCCGCCTCGTCCGCCATGAACCCCGCAACCACGGTTGGCGGCGGCGCAAAAACTTCCGGCATCGTCCGCGAGATGCTGTCGTACTTCAGGACGTTCCACTTCGACAGGCCGCCCATATGTGGAGAGTGTAAGGCATAGACGACGCGGCCGATGCGGCTCTCGCGGATCGCGTAGCTGCAAAGAACGCAAGGCTCGGCGCTGCCGTAGATAACGCAGTCCTGGAGACTGGTGCGGCCCAGCGTCCTCTGGGCAGCCGAAATCGCCACAACTTCAGCATGCCGCGTTACGTCGCAATCATGTTTGACGCGGTTGATTGCCTCGGCGACGATTTCCCCGCCACGACAGATCAATACACCGTAGGGATATTCACCTGCCGCCCCCGACTTCTTCGACAGCGCGATCGCACGCGTCATCATCGCAACGTCATGCTGGTCGAACGAAGCCTTGTCCATGTATGCCGCCGGGTCATATCAAAGGCTTTCAAGAGTATTGGTCCCGCCTGTCGCGAAGATTGATGAAGATCAATGACATGTCTCAGGAGGCGTCCGCGACGTAGCCGAGATCGCAGTATTTCTCCGGATCATTCAAGGCTCTCGCTGGAAGACCATATCGGCTGCGCAATTCGAGGACGCAGGCAAGCCCTGCGCGGTCAATGTCGCAATGGCGGAAAAAGCCTCTGGCCGGATCAAGCAGCTCCGCGTAGCTTGCTTGCGCGATTTCGCCTGTCATCTGCGGAAGATTCCGGCGCAGGATTTCGATCGCCTCCGCCCGGTTCGCAGGCCCGTACAGCCAGGCGATCGAACGGCGGTAGCCCTTTATGAAGCCGAGAACTTTCGAACGGCTTTGCCGCGCCCAACTGCGGCGCACCGCTGCGACATTGCCCTGATAGGGTCCGATCACGTCGGTGGCTTTCGCCAATTCGGTGAAGCCGGCATTTTTCGCGATGATGTTATAAGGGGCGGATAACAGGGTGGCCGCGTGCTGGCCCTCGCGAAGAGCGTTCCAGCGCTGGACCATACCGCCTGCGCGGACGATGGCGTAGTCGCCTTTCGCCTTGTCAAGTCCGTTCCGGCGCATGATCTCGTAAAGCACAAAGGCATAGCCGGTGGTCATCGCGTCGACCGAGAGAGTTTTGCCGGCAAGTCCTTCGATGCCTGTGATCGAAGGCGAGGCGACAAGGCTGAGAAAACCGCTGTCGCTTCCCATCACCGCCATGAAATCCGGCTGCGGCCCGATCGCCGCCTCGCCCTGTCCCTCGACATAGGCGACGATATTGTCGACGGCGGTCACCGCGATATCGAACTTGCCTTGCGAAAAATCCGTCATCTGGGTGACGGAATTGGGCGTGCCCTGCATCTCGATGGCGATGCCGTGCTCGGCGAAGAAGCCCTTGTCCTGGCCGACGTAGATCCCCCAGTTGAAGCCCCCGGGGAAGACGTTGACGGTGACGACAGGCAAATCTTGATGCGGCATCGCTTGCTTGCTTCTGTTGAGGTGACATGGCTGTTAAGCGGAGCGATTTTGGCCAAAACGCTTCCGCGCCCAGCGCGGCCAGCGTCGGCGGCCCAAAATCAATTCGCCGGCAGGGCTCCCAGCTTGAAGCGAACTATGATCGCATCTGAGCCGCTCCGCGCTTAACTCCCCGCCCCATGCGGCAGCACCCTCAAAGATCGACCCACACTGCTGGAGGCAATATTCCTTCATCCGTGACAACATACGCAATCATGCCGTTCGCGACGGATCGCGCTTCGATTACGTAAAACGTCTTTCTAGTGAGTGCTCCATCCTCGCCTGGAATTTCCAGGTCGGGATAGAACGCGACTTCAGTTACCAGCTCCGCGATGAATTGCCGGTTCGAGAAGGCGCATACTGGCTCCCCAACGCCGTTAAATGTCGCTCGTAATTTCTTGTACTGCACAATCGCGGCTTCGTACCCACCCTCTTTGTGAGCCTTTGGAAGCGATTCCGCTTGCTCCCTTGTGTCACACACATATCCGAACACAGCGACTTTCTGATGTGGGTGATATGCTGATGCGGAAGTAGAGAGTAAACAACAAATGAAAATGCTTAATATCAAACCGTTGATCAAATCTCGCATGTAAATCCTTTCTGAGTTGCAAGGGGGACATTGGACAAATGTTGAATGAAATCGGTAGACTATTGAAATGAGGACAATCAGAATTCTTGCAGGTTATCTGTATGACTGCAACGATAGCGCCTATCGTTACAGAGACGCAAGGCCAGTGACTAATTCGCCGCATCCCCCTTGCGCTTCGCAATCGCTGTATCGCAAGCGGTTATCGCCTTGTGGGTGAATTTAGAATCGACACAGCAGTGCGACCAGTATCATCGCAAAGGCATAGGCATCGTGTTGAAGGTTTCGTCTCGATAGACAGCGTCAAACAACGGCATCACGAGCAACGCGCCGTCCGCGCCGAGCCTGTGCATCGCATTGGTGAGATCATCGAGTGTTGTCTGCGGGATCGTCGCCGCCGACCTTGGCTTAATCGGACCGTTTGGCCATCCGCTCCGGCTTCAGCAGCGGCGAAATCGCGGCTCCGATGAGGCAAAGCAGAACGAGCTGAATATTGCCTGCCACCGTCCAGTCCGAAACCCCGACAATCCAGCCGATCAGATAGCCCGCGATCGTCGCCGAGCCATAAACGCTCGTGACGAACAGTCCGGAGGCACGGCCCGAGAGGTCGGCGGAAACCGATTTCACGTGACAGGCGGCGAGATTGACGAAGATGGTGCCGCTGAAGACGGCGCCAAGCGCGAGAGAAAAGCCGGCCTGGGTCGCAAAGCCAGCCGGACCATTGAACAGCACCGCCGCGATCACGCTTGCGAGCAGGAAACTCGCACCCAGAACGAGGCGCGGCGAGAAGCGGTCGCCCAGCCATCCCGAAATGGCCGACACCAGGACGCCGAGCCCGTAGACGCTCATCACGCGCCCCGCATCGGCCGGCGCGTAATGAAGCTGCTCGCGCAGGAAGGTCGGATACATGCCGAGATAGCCGTAGAGTGCGAGCCCGAAGATGATGCTCAGTGTAACCAGCACGATGGTGTTGGGATTTTTCAGCGTCGCGGCGCCGCCAGCGGAAATGCGCCCGTCCGGCTGCCTGACGGTGCTGGTCTCGCTCAGGCCTGGACGCACCACAGCCGCGATCAGCGCCATCATGAGAAGCCCGAGGAGGCCATAGATGATCATCGGCGCGCGCCAGGTGCCATAGTCGACCAGGAGCCTGGCTCCGAGCCAGGGTCCGATGAAGGCGCCTCCGGCGTAGGCGTAATTGAGGATGCCGACGCCTGCGGCGCGGTAGCGCGAGAAGTAGCTGGAGAACACCGCAAGCAGCGCGGTGAGCTGCATCGCCTCGCCGACGCCCGTGATCGCGCGATAGAACAGCATGTCGGTGAAGCCGGTTGCGACCACGGTGATGATCGTCATCGCCGAATAGATCAGGATGCCGACCTGGATCACCGTCTTGCGGGTATATCTCGACAACAGATAGCCGGTCGGGATTCCGGCCAGCGTCATCCCGATGGTGAAAAAGGTCGACATCAGCCCGGCCTGCGGCAGCGTGAAGCCGAATTCCTTCCGCACATCCGCAAGAATCAGCGGGAACAGGGTGCGGTCCATCGCATTCACGCAATAGGAGAGGATCAGGATGACGATGGCGGCAACAGCGATCGCGTTGTCGGTGATGCGCGAGGTGTCTTCGACGCTCGACCGCGCTGAAGTTTTTTCCATGGTCTTAACCTCCGTATCCCACCCGACAGAGTCCGTCAGGGCTCTCGCTGCAGTGCAGATCGGGTGTTTCCACCTACGCGATCGGCAAGTTGGCTGTCAAATTGCTGCGGTGCGCGAGACACAGCCTTGAGAGCAGGGACGTTGCGGATCGCCCCTGAGATGATAGGCTTGCTTGCGATAAAAAGCGGTGACCCAAGAGGCACGACGACACTCGCCGCAAGGCGAGGGAGCAACGCGAGGGAGAAACGCACGCATGATTTCGGAAAAGGATGCGGAGGCCTACAGGCGCGACGGCTTTATCGTCGTACCTGACGTCCTGGGCGCGGATACGCTTGCCGAAGTGCGCCAGGTGATCGCGGAACTCGTCGCCGGGTCGGTCAACACGCTGGAACATACCGACGTCTATGATCTCGAACCCGGTCACACCGCCGAAAACCCCAGGGTCCGCCGAATCAAGGCCCCACACAAGGTGCACCCGATCTTCGACGAGATCGTGCGCCGCGCCGTCGTGCTTGACATTTTGAAGATGCTGATCGGTCCCGGCTTAAGACTGCATGGTTCCAAGCTGAACATGAAATCCGCCCGCTACGGGTCTGCCGTGGAATGGCACCAGGATTGGGCTTTCTATCCGCACACCAACGACGACATTCTCGCGATCGGCGTGCTGCTGG
>Ga0307474_10001139_pt1 | contig 19330 bp, 13 predicted proteins | sample atmos_gasesECM1C_2_FD_203312 | JGI IMG/M metagenome (GOLD analysis project Ga0307474, IMG submission 203312) | Hardwood forest soil microbial communities from Morgan-Monroe State Forest, Indiana, United States - atmos_gasesECM1C_05 | ecosystem: Environmental > Terrestrial > Soil > Temperate... | reverse complement strand
ACTCGGAAATACTCCCATTTCCCCTTGCGCCCCAAATGAACCCTCCCCAAATCTTCTTTGTCTCGGGTTACATCTTAAATGGCGCGACGTTGTCCCCTCTGGTTACATTTTAGATGGCGCGATACGTTGGATTGACAATCGGGATAGGCGAGAGGAGAATCCCGGCGCGTGGTGAGTGGACCGAAGTCCGGTCGTATGCGTGCCTGCGGCTTGAGACCTTTGGGGAAAGGGCGTGTTTCACATGATCTCCCGTCGCTCTGCGCTGTCTTGGCTGGGGGTATCCGCTGCCGGAGTCGGCGCCGTCAATGCATTTCCTGCATTTGGAAAAACGCGACCCGCAGATGGGACGCGCGTGATCGCATTCGAAAGGTTTTGCGTCACCGATGTCGGCCAGGTGCTGCATCTTCGTTCTTATATTGCTGGCGCGTTGCTCCCCTGCATGGACCAGTTGCGCAACATTCCCAGAATGTATCTAGAGGCTATCGTCGCGCCTCATACTCCGGAAACGCTGGTGCTCACCGTGTACTCCAGCTTCAACGAAATGCTCGAGGTGCGGAACCGCACCTCGTCCGATCCGCGCGTGCGCCGCGCTTGGTCAAGAATCGAGTCGGCCCAAGTACTCGATGATGTTCGATCTCACGTGCTGATCGTCAGCGAGGAGTCGGTGCGATTCCCGGCGGAGTCGGCGATTGTCAAGTCTGGCTTATTCGAAGTCCGAACTTGGTATGCCCCAGCCTGGCGCGAGGGTCCGCCCCCGGAAGTTAGTTCCGTCCTGAGCCGGATTGGCGTTCGTCCGATTGTGGGGGGAGCTACGGCTGCCGGTGAGCATCTGCCGCGGTTTACTTACGTGGTCCCGTTTGACAGCCTCGCTGCCCGCCAGCAGGCGTGGGCCAGGCTGGATGAGGACGCACAATGGAGGGAGATGCAGCGCGAGTCCATGAGCACGTACGGATCCGGCGTAAGGACGACCGCAAAGGCGATTTATAAACTCGCTCCGTATTCGCCGTTGGCTTAGGCGGAGGAACTAAGACATGAGCTGGGTTTTCAAGATTTTTCCCTCGATTGGCGTCGCCAGGATCGGCAACTGCCCCGATGATTCCGCGTCGGGCTTCTACGTGGGACCTGAGATTCCGGGGTCTGTAATTGTTCCCCCTAATGGCTACAAGGACGGGCAGGGTCGTGTGCGCCGGCAGGCTGCGCGGTTCCGCGTCTATGGCTGGGAAAACGGCGTGTTCATGGGCGAGATCACTTCAGCAGTCGCCAACATCACTTGGACAGTCGAACTTGCGAACACCAAGGCAGCGTTTAACGCGTTCGGCGGCATCGGCCATACGCGCCCACTGCGAAACGCATCGGTTACCGATCGCAGCGCTCTCACGATTACGCCCGGTCCTCGCACCATCACCGGTGCCAACGGAGCCGCCTTCTTCGACACCGGTCTTTTCATGGGAATCCCAGTGCCGCTCGGAGAAATTCAAACAGACGGGAGCAGCCGTCTTCTCGTGCTCGGCGGATTCGGTGCTTCCAGCTCGCCGACCAACGCGCCACTCACGACGTTTGCCAACAACGACGGCTGGCACGATGACGTTTCCGACGGTCCGGTGACCGCAGAGGTGACACTGAACGGCACCAAAACGCCGGTTCAGGCCAGCGGCGCATGGGTGATCTGTCCTCCGCCGCGTTTCGCACCGCCCATCTTCCACATCATTAGCCTGTATGACGCGCTGTTGCAGACCGCGGTCGACCACCTGGGTTACAAAGTGCCGGCGACCCCGTCGTTCACAAACGACGTGTATCCTATCCTCAAGCGCGCCATGGACTATCAGTGGGTCACTACCAAAATCGGCAACAAACATTCGCCACTGCTAGATGTCATTCCGCCGCCCGCCACTGCAGACCAGCGAAACTTCGTCTTTCAGGCCCTGCGCGACCCGGCCATTACGCCCACGGTAGATACTCCGCATCTCATGCCGGCCATCTGGACGGACTTTTTCGCCGACGTCTTCGGGATCAGAGGTCACGGATCCCCTGCTACCGGTCATTGGGCGAACCATGCGCTGACCCCAACGCAGTACAGCGTGATGAAAAACTGGGCGACCGGAAATTTCATCAACGACTGGATTGGACCTCCTTCGCCCGATACAAATATCACTCCTGACGGCCTTACTCGCGCGGCCCTGGAGAACTGCAGCGGCGGTCCATTTTTCCCTGGAATCGAGACCAGCTTTTTCACTCGCGATGTGTACTCGTATGTCGAGCCCTTCCGGCTCGATGGGGCTCAACTGAATGCCGGTGATCTCAGCAAGCAACAGGCCGTACCCTGGCAGACAGACTTCTTCGACTGCGTCTTCCAGTCTCCTTTATCCTGGTGGCCGGCCGCACACCCTGACAATGTCTTCACCGCAGGCTCCAACAATTACGTGACGTGGGACCGAGGTTTCAACAGTTTCTCGGACATGGTGAATTTCTGGAGCGGTTTGGGGTTCCTGGTGCAGAGTGGCGATGTAGTCGTCGAAACGGAGCGAACGATATAGTCCCCTCCCATAATCCGGCCCTTACGCTATGGATCGAAAACCGCGCGCGAACCAGAATCGGCGTTACCGCACCGCGACCGTAAGGGAGCAGCTTCACCCGACTCGCTCATGACGCAGTCATTCGATGTTGTGGTGGCCGGCGGAGGGCCCGCTGGTTCCGCCACAGCACTCAATCTCAGTCGCCGTGGGTTCTCCGTTGCGTTGATCGAGCAGGCTACGTACGAAGCTCCTCGCGTTGGAGAGACCCTGCCACCCCTCACTCGCCAGCGGTTAGCGGAATTGGGTGTGTGGGAACGCTTCCTGGCGTGCGGTCCGTTGCAGTCCTACGGAATCCGAACAGCTTGGGAATCGTCGTTCCCACGGCACCAGGATTTTATTCACCATCCGTACGGCTGCGGCTGGCACGTCGATCGCGCCCGCTTTGATGCCATGTTGGCAGGGGCTGCTGCTGACGCTGGAGTTACGCTCCTCCTGTCCGCCCATGTGAAATCCTGCACGATGACGGGAGGTCAGTGCCAGCTCGAGGTTGTTCACGACAGAAAAAGTATCACCTTCGCTGGCCGCGTGCTGGTAGACGCCACGGGACGCAAGGCTTTGCTCGCCAGCCGGCTGGGATCGCAGGCCGATGTGGCGGACAGACTGATTGCGGCAGTTACCTTTTGTAAGCCGTCCGAACCAGGGCAGTGGGCTTTGATCGAAGCCGTCGAAGAAGGGTGGTGGTACTCCGCCCCGCTGCCTGATGCCCGCATGGTCTTCGCCTACATGACCGATTCCGACTTATGGAACCTCGACATCTGGCATGAGCTGATGGAACCGGCGCCGTTGACCTTCGAGCGCGCCGGGTGCAGGCAAATTCCGCCGCCATCCATGGTTGTCTCGGCCGGCTCCTTGATGCGCCGTCCCGTTGTCGGCGCGAATTGGATCGCTACGGGCGACGCGGCACTGGCGTTCGATCCGCTCTCCGGACAAGGCGTGCTCAAATCCATTGAGGCCGGGATTCGATGTGCTGCGGCAATTGCCCGGTATTTTGCAGGCGACCCCAGCGCTCTTAAGGCATACGATAGCTGGGTGCAGGAAACCTACCACGCTTACCTGTCCGAGCGGCGCCAGTTTTACGGCGGCGTACTGCGCTGGCCCAGTTCGCAATTCTGGAAGCGGCGACAATCATCTGAAGAGCGCTTGCCCTGACGGCACACTCCAGCGCGGATCGGCGCGATCAATTCGACTTGTCACCAAAGGTGTCAAATCTGACGCTTTGCGGTGCCAACTCAGCGACCTTGAGATAGGCGGACGAGTGCGGCTTCGTTTTCCTGGCTGACATCGGAAATGTTAGCGAGCACAGCACTGGCGATGTGCATCCGGTAATAGACGTAGACGAAATACATCGCCGGCACAATCAGCAAAGCTACGCTTAGATTGGCACCGTGGCTCGCGGCGTTGGCCAGACCGGCAACTGCCGCGCCGACCAGGAAGTACGGAAACGTCCATTCGTAGCAAGAGGACCAAAGCTCTCGCAGGGGGCGCCGTTCCGCCAAAGAAATAACCAGCGATACCAGTCCAGTGTTTAGCACCACGTACACGCAGACTCCCAGCACCATCATCGCGGTCATTGAATTCAAACCCAGCATTGCGAGGGCGCCGTGCGAGGCCCAAAATGCCGCCGCGGTACAAACCGTCAGGCAGGCCGCATTGAAGAGCACCTGCACGGCCCTCGGCCGCGTCTGCGTCTTCCAAAGCGACTGGACGAGCGCGCCTCCCAAGCCGATTAGAACGGTTTCGCCAAAACTAAACTGGGCGATGCCGGTCAGAATGAAAACAAAGTTTATCGAAATCGTAGTCTTAAAGTTCGGCAAGCGAATCTTCATCGCGGAGGCCACCATCGCCAGCGCAAAGAACAGGAAGAAGCGGCCAAAGTTTTCAGGAGTCCATCGAGAGGCAACCATAGTTAACACCGCCATGGCAACAGCGGCAAGCATTGCGATGTAGGCTTTGGCTAGGCTTGGGGTCTTCTTTTCCGTTTTTCCTCTCATCAGTTGCTCTCCGGTGACTTGCGAATGAGTTCGTTCACCAGACACACTAGTTGCCCCAAATCACGGAGTTACCCCAGACTACGGAGTTTCCCCAAACCACGGAGTTGCCCCAGACTACGGAGTTACCCCAAACCACGGAGTTACCCCAAACTACGGAGTTACCCCAAACTACGGAGTTACCCCAGATCACCGAGTTGCCCCAGACAATCGGGTCGGCCCAGACTGTGCCAGGAGCCCCGCTGATGGATACTGAGTTGGTGGCCGGATCAAACACGGCCGTGGGTGACATTGCAGACCCCACCGTTGGGGGAGCAAGGTACGCGCTGGAGAGAGCGGCAGCAGCGTCAACGGAGCCGGTGCCCACCGCAAACATGTCCTGTACGATCGTAAAGGTTACGCCGGTACCTAGGTTCGTTGCGGAGGTGTATTGTCCGAAGCCCTGCCACGCCGTCGTCATTAGGCGGGCTTTCACCTGGTCTGGAGTGAGGGATGGATTTTGTTGCAGAAGCAGGGCCGTGACGCCGCTAACCACTGGCGCGGCCATACTCGTGCCGCTCATTCGCATGTAATTCGCTGGGCCGACCTGGGAACCGCAATTGATCCCCGACGCATCGCAAGGGAAAATCGCAAGTGCCGGATACTCGGTGATCAGCGTGGTATTCGGAGAGGCCAGGAGAGATACAACGGCGTTACCCGGGGCGACGAGATCAGGCTTCACAATGTGATCGAACGTCGTGGGCCCTTTCGAGCTGTAGCTCGTGACGGTCTGGGCGGATTGCAAACCCGTACCGTGTGTGTTGGTTGCCCCGACGGTAATCACGTAGGGGTCGTTGCCGGGTGCGCCGATGGTGGCGTATCCATTCGTGCCGGCCCCATCGTACTCACCCATGTTGCCTGCCGCGGCCACCACCACGATGCCTGCCTGCCACGCGGACTCCACGGCTTGGCAGAGCGGGTCGACCGTGTAACTTTCATAGACGCCGCGAGATAGCGACAGGTTGATTACGCGAATGTTGTACGTGCTCTGGAGACTGATGGCTTGCTGAATCGCAGCAATCACCGCACTGTCGACGCTGGCGCCAGCGCCGTCCAGTACGCGCAAGCTGATGATGTTGGCTCTCGGCGCGATGCCGCGATAGACGAACGGGTAGTTCTGCAGGCTGGTGGAATCGTAAGCATCTCCGGCCACGATACCGGCCACATGCGTCCCGTGACCGTAAGCATCAGTCGTGGAAGCATCGCCCGGTACAAAGCTTTGGCTGTAAACGACACGGGATGGGTTTGCATTTCCATCGGAATTCAGGTCATCCACAGTGCCAACGCCGCTATCGAGGATCGCAACACCAATGCCTGTGCCATCCCAGCCCTGGGAGGAGGCGATATCCGCGTTGACGGCGGTGACGACAGGGGCCATCGCAGCCGTGCCGCGTACCTTGCGGTCCGGCGAAATGTAAGCCACATCAGGGTCGTTCGCAAGGGCATCCAGCGCCTCAACCGGAACGGAATAGTGGGCAGCCTTGATGAAGTCGAGTTTTGTCTTCAGCGCCCCGCCCTTATTCCGTACCTTCTCATGATGGGCATTAGTCGGCGTTTGATTGAATTGGATAATGACGTCTACCGTGGCGGCGTTATGGGCGCCTTTGAGAGCGTCAAGGTCTTTCGACAGCTTGTTCTTCTTGCCGTCGGCAAAGGACAAACCGGCTGCCAGCAGCGTGATGAAGCTCACTAGGGCGAGCCGCCTGCCCCAAGTCGTCGTCTTTAGGATGCCAATCCCTTGAGTCATGTCAGTGGTGTGAGTATTAAGTCCGGCTACGAGGGGGTCGATAGTACAGATAGGGCCCAGATATAGTACCGGCGGACAGCTGGTCTCGGGCCCCACTACAGTGAACTTGGGGACGTCATTTCTTCCGACGGTCCGTCATACTCCCACCGGTTGGGCCCGACGCCTATACGTTCGGAAGTAGCCAAAGTGGCAACCGTAGACGTCACCTTGCCTCTCTCCTTGACGAATGTGTCTGAATTACGGGCTAACAAGAGGTTATTCCGAGTCATAAGTCCCGTTGGAGTGAATGCGGTTCCTACCATGGACTGCTCGCACTCCGGTCTCCTCGAACCCGTTTCTGGATAGTTTCCGGATTGCCGACGGTAGGCTCAGAACATCCTTCCGCTTCACACAATTACGTCTCTAGTGAGGATGGATCGCCATCCTTCCTGTTGGAAACCAAAATGGCGGTGCATCGTTAATACTTATGAAGCAAAAAACGGACGTTCTCCAGGGCACGCTGGCGTTGATGGTCCTCAAGACTCTCGATGTCCTGGGACCGCCGCACGGCTGCCTCCACCATCAGGAGCCTAGCGAAATGATCCTCTTTCTGCTGCTCCAACGCCGCGTCCTCATCGACGCTTGGTTTCACTGCGGGTTTAGGCCTTGGCTTGCGAAGATCTTTTTCGAAGCGTGCCGCGACATCAGATTTTAGCTCTTCAAGATAGCCCGATTTCATGGTCTCCCACTAAAGTAAAATCGGGGCCTTAATCTTTGCATATAGACTTTTGCAACATCGATTTCCCAAACGGACGGATGTGCCCGATCCGTTACCGGACTTTAGTCCAGCTCTTCGGCGTATCTTCATTGTGGCGTGCGCGACGCCAAGCGCAGCCCATCGCGCATTGTGCTCTCGCTCAACGCAAGACTGTGTCTGCAGGGTGCCGCAGCGAATTCTCCGCGGCATTCCATGGAGGCCAAACGAACGGGTGGTAGTCCAGTACCATCACGCCTGTTCTAGTTCCGCTCCTAAGAACAGTTTACGGCGTCGTGCTATTCCGCAATCCTTGGACCAATGCTTGGGGGACATTTACGCGCATCCGGCTCCGTGTGAATGCTCCATTGCACAAGGGGTGAATCAGATGCGTGTCCATTCACTTCGCACTGTGGTGTCGTTCGGTTTGGTTGCGCTGGCGCTGTTGGCCAACGGGAAAAAGCCTGTTGCCGCTGCGCAACTAGCGTCGCCAGCCTCCCCGAGCGTCGCTCTGAGCGCGTCGCCGACTTCCGCCCAAGCAGGCCAACCAGTCACGCTCACCTGGTCGTCGACGAACGCCACATCCATCACATTGAAGCCCTCGATGGGCCTAGTCGCCGCGCAGGGTTCTACGACTGTAAGGCCTTCCCAATCCACGACTTATACTGTCACAGCCACAGGTCCGGGCGGCTCGGTCCATGCCAGCGCCCAAGTCACTATCACATCCGCACCCCCTCAGGCTGCGGTCCAGAAGCCTTCCCAGGAAGACATCTCGTCCGACCAACAGCAAATGAGGGGCCTCGACGAACAGATCCAGGAGATCAAGTCAGACTCCCTCCGCATGTCGGCAGAGCTGAGCCAGCTAGAGGAGAAACTGCTGTACCCGTCAGGAACACAGGTCGCGATCTTCGTCGAGATCGCCAAGGGCGACATGATGCGCCTCGATGCCGTGCGGCTTCAGATCGACGGCCAACTCGTGGCGCACTACATCTACAGCGCCAAAGAGCTCCAGGCCTTGCGCAAGGGCGGCGTGCAACGAATCTACGTCGGCAACGTGGCCACCGGGGATCACAAGCTGGCCGTGCTTGTCGACGGCAAGCTTGAGGGCGGCGCGGACTTCAGTCGCACGGGAGAGTTTACTTTCCGCAAGGAAGTGAAGCCCAAGCTGGTCGGTCTGACTCTGGCCGGACCGCGTTCCGGCAACACTCCGATCACGCTTGGGGATTGGTAAGCGATGCGAGCGACTCGCCAACTCATCGGACTCGCCCTGGCCTTGGGACTTGCCGTCCCTCCGGCCACGGGCGGCGACTTGAAGGACCTCTATTTTGGCGAGGCGCTCTATCACGCTTACCAAGGACAGTATTTCGATGCACTCCAGCGGCTCGACACCGAACTCGCCCAATACCATGTTCTGGACGAACCCAAACTCGATACGCTTCACTATCACATCAACGACGCCGAATTCTCGGTCGGCGACTTTGAGCTCGACTATCGCATGCACCAGCGCGCGGGCCGCGCCATAAAGGCGGTGCTCGAAGGTGCTGTCGATGAGGCGGTACGAAACGAGGCCGCCTTCAGGCTCGCCCGCATCCACTTCCAGAAGGGCCAGCTCGATGATGCGTTGCAGGCGCTAGCACGGATCAAAGGCACGGTGCCTGAGGAGATCAAGGGTGATCTCGAGTTCCTGCGGGCGAACGTCGATATGGCGACAGGCCAGCCGGGCGAGGCTGTTAAGGTGCTCTCGCAGCTAAGGAGCAATGAGCGCCTGGCCGGGTTTGTTGCCTACAACCTTAGCATCGCGCTGTTGCAGGACGGTCGAACTCAGGAAGCGATCGAGCAACTGAACAAGGCCGGGCAGCTTCCGGCCGATGATCCAGCCGCTCTCGCGATCCGCGACAAATCGAACCTGGTGCTGGGCACCATGTTGTTCGAATCTGGCAATTTTGAGCGGGCCAAGCAGGCATTGGACCGCGTCCATCTCAAGGGACCGTTCTCGAACCAGGCTCTGCTGCGGGCGGGCTGGGCCCAGGCCTCTGCCAAGCAGTATGACCGCGCGCTCGTGCCGTGGAACATCCTGGTGGATCGTGAGCCGACCGACGCCGCGGTTCAGGAAGCCATTCTTGCCGTACCGCATGCGTACGCCAGCTTGAACCTACACGGTCGCGCCGCGATTGGCTACGGGCGCGCGCTCGAGCTTTTCAGCAACCAGGTCGACAGAGTCGACGCATCGATCCGCAGCATCAGGGAGGGGCAATTTCTCAATGCGCTGATCCGCGAGGAGAGCCGGGAGGACGAAACCTGGGTCATCCGCCTGCGCAACCTGCCCGATGCGCCGGAAACTTACTACCTAATGGAGTTGATGGCATCTCACGACTTCCAAACCGCATTGCACAACTACCTCGACCTTGAGGACCTGCGGTCGAGACTCAATACCTGGAAGACCAGCCTTGATGCTTTCGACGATATCATCCGTCTGCGCGAACAGAACTACGAGCCGCTGCTGCCGGAGGTTGACGCACAATTCCGGGCACTGGATTCGCGGATCCGCCTGCGTCTCGAGCAGCGCAAACACCTCGCCGAACGTCTACAGGCCATGCTGACCGCGCCGCGGCCGGATTATCTGGCGACTGCGGAGGAGCAGATCGCCGGCGAACGTATCGCCCTCGTCGAGAAGCGGCTCGGCAACTCTAACGACCCCGAATCGCTCGCGCTTCGACAACGCGCGACTCGCCTGCGCGGCGCACTCACATGGCGGTTGGAAACCGAGTACAACGACCGCCTGACCGCGGCATATGTACACCTCGACGAACTGAAAGCGCCTCTCGACGCTCTCGACCGGCGGAATGACGCCTTCGTTAGGACGAGGCAGGCGGCGACTCACAGTTACGTCGGATACGACGTCCAGATCGCACGACTCCGCGAGCGCGTCGGCGACGGATTGCAGCGTGTCGACATGTTGATAGCGCGGCAGGGACACATGATTGAGACCGTCGCCATCAACCAGCTCGAGGCCCGCCGGGAGCGCCTGATCGCCCAGCAGACCGAGGCGCGCTTTGGCGTCGCCGATAGCTACGATCGAGCCGCGCGCGCCCAGTCCGACGCTGGTGGACGGTGATGCCTCGCCTCGCCATTCTGATCCTGATCGCGCCGGTTTTCATGGTCGGCTGCGCCGCGCGTCCCATGAAGGCAGTGGGGACGGACGGCACGCTAGCAACGCTGCGGAACGTGCGTCCGGACGTGCAGGACGTGAAGGTCGAACAGGGCCTCGATCAGGCCATGCAGCACTATCGGCGCTTCCTCGAGGAGGCACCGGAGACCGCGATGACTCCGGAGGCGATGCGGCGTCTTGCGGACCTGCAACTCGAAAAGCAATTCGGGATACGCGCGGGTAGTGGCAAGCCCCGCGAAATGGCCGCTCCGAAGCCCGCCCAGGTACTCGCGGCCTCGCGGGCCGGAATTTCCAATCCGGCCGCGGCGGCTGTGGGCGCGCGTTTACAAGAATCCGATCAGGATTTCGAGCGGCGCACCACCGCGGAGGCCGGAATTCTGGCGGGTAGTAGCGCCGACGCCTCGCCAACGGACGCCGTGCGCGCCGGCCCAGATGCCGAAGGTCCACTCGAGGCGATCGCTCTCTACAATCGACTGCTCACCGAGTACCCCAATTACAAGAACAGCGACCAGGTTCTCTATCAGATGTCGCGGGCGTACGACGAGCTCGGCCGCACCGACGAGGCCATCGAGACAATGGAGCGCCTAATCCACACGAATCCGCACTCCTCGCACCTCGACGAAGTGCAGTTCAGGCGGGGCGAGTACTTCTTCACGCGCAGACGCTTCCGCGATGCCGAGAGCGCCTATTCGGGCATCGTCAGCCTGGGTCCCTCCTCCGAGTACCATGAGCTCGCTCTTTATAAGCTCGGATGGACGCTCTACAAGCAGGAATTCTACGAAGAGGCTCTGCGAAAATATATTGCCCTGCTCGACTACAAAGTAACGATCGGCTACGACTTCGATCAGAAGCATGATGAGGACGACGATCGCCGTGTCGCGGATACGTTCCGAGTGATCAGCCTGAGCTTCAGCAACCTCGGCGGGCCGGAGACTGTGCCGGAATACTTCTCCAAGTTCGGGAATCGCTCCTATGAGGACCGCATTTACTCCAGTCTTGGCGAGCACTATCTCGGCAAGCTCCGTTACGACGATGCTGCGAAGACGTACAAAGGTTTCGTAGCGCTTTATCCGTTCCACCGGGCCGCGCCACGATTCAGCATGCGAGTCGTGGATACTTTCACCCAGGGCGGGTTCCCCAAGCTGGTACTGGAGTCGAAGCGTGAGTTCGCCTCCAAGTACAGTCTGAAAGCCGAATACTGGCGACATTTCAAGCCGGAAGAGTCGCCGGAAGTACTGGCCTACTTGAAGACGAACCTGAAAGACCTCGCGACGCATTATCACGCCCAGTATCAGAACGCAAACGGCGCAGAAGAGAAGCTCACGAATTATCGCGAGGCGAGCCAATGGTACGGCGCCTACCTCGAGTCCTTCCCGAAGGAGGCTGATTCGGCATCCGTCAACTATCAGCTTGCGGACCTGCTTTTGGAGAACAAGGATTTCGGTGAGGCCGCCAAACAGTATGAGCGCACGGCTTACGGATACTCGTCGCATCCGCAGTCGGCAGCTGCAGGATACGCCGCGATCTATGCATACCGCGAGCAGCTGAAGGTTGCCGACAAGAAGCAGCAAGACGACGTCAAGCGCGATACCGTCGCAAGCTCGCTCAAATTTGCCGACGCATTCCCGCAGGACGAACACGCCGCGCCGGTCCTTGGGGCGGCCGCCGATGACATGTATGAGATGAAGGACTACAAGGCTGCCATCGAGGCCGACCAGCGCGTCATCGATAAGTATCCGGGCGCAGCGGCTTCGATCCGGCGTTCCGCGTGGATTGTGGTTGCGCATGGCTCGTTCGAGCTCGCCGAGTACCCGCGCGCAGAGCTTGCCTACACCCAGGTGCTGGCGGTCACGCCGGAAGGCGACCAGGCGCGCGCCGCGCTCGTCGACAACCTTGCTGCCTCGATTTACAAACAGGGTGAGCTCGCAAACGAGGCGAAGGACTATCGCGCGGCCGCCGACCACTTCCTTAGGATTCGCACCGCCGCGCCTACCTCATCTATCCGTGAGACCGCTGAGTACGACGCAGGCGCCGCGCTAATTCGAATGCAGGACTGGAAGGCCGCTGTGGATGTGCTTGAAGCGTTTCGCACCACCTTCCCGAAGAACAAACTGCAGCTCGAGGCCACCAAGCAGATCGCCTACGCCTACCGGCAGAGCGGCCAGTTGTCGCACGCCGCCGGTGAATACGAGCGCATCGCATCCCAGTCCGACGATCCGGCGTTACGCAGCGAGGCCCTGCTCGATGCGGGAGACCTCTACGCGCAATCCAATTCCCAAGATCGCGCCCTGGATGCATACAACCGGTACGTTAAAGAGTTTCCCAAGCCGGTAGAGACGGCCATCGAAACGCGGTTCAAGATCGCCGAGATGTACAAGGCAGCGCACGACGAGACGCTCTATCACAAGCAGTTGGAAGAAATCGTAAGCGTCGAGGCGGGCGCCGGATCGGAAAGGACCGGCCGGACCCGGACGCTTGCAGCGCGTTCGGCGCTCGTCCTCGCAGAGCAGCTCTACGCGGATTTCGTCGTCGTGAAGCTGCGGCAACCCTTCGAAACCAGCCTGCAGGATAAAAAGCAGCGCATGGATGCCACGATTGCGGCCCTGAGCCGGCTGGTGGATTACGGAATCGACGAAGTGACGGCGGCGGCGACGTTTTACATGGCCGAGACTTACTCCAATTTCAGCCGCTCACTGCTCGAGTCGGAGCGGCCGGACGACTTGAAAGCGGAGGATCTGGAGGAGTTCAAGAACAAGCTCGATGAGGCAGCGTTTCCATTTGAAGAAAAAACCATCAAGGTGCACGAGAAGAACATGGAGTTATTGCACGCCGGCGTCTTCAACTCGTGGACCGAGAAGAGTCTCACCAGGCTCGCCGAGCTGATGCCAGGCCGCTACGCGAAACACGAAACGAGCAGCGGCTACCTCGGCGCGATCGACAGTCATGTGGCGGGATCGCCGGCGTCGCAGGTCTCCAACAACTCGACATCGGGCAACGCGACTACGGCCGTCACGATGGCAGTGCCCGCCGACTACGCATCGGCAGTGGGCATGCTGAAGGAGGAGCGCTACGAACCGGGCATTGCCTTGCTGCTCAAAACGACCGAGAAGACGCCTGCATTGACGGCGGCGCGCATCGATCTCGGCATGGCATATGCGCGCACCGGCGACCTGGACCGCGCCGAGGCCAGTTTGAACAAGGCGCTGCAATCGGATCCAAAACAGCCTGTCGCCCATAACGAACTCGGTATGGTGCAGCGGCGCAAAGGACAGTTTGCGAAGGCGCGCACGAGTTATGAGGCGGCCCTGGCACAGTCCGCCGACTTCCCACATGCACACAGGAACCTTGCGATTCTGTGCGACTTGTATCTCGGAGATTACCAATGCGCGTTGGAGCATTACGAAGCGTACAGCCGGATCGTTCCGGATGACGCCGAAGTCGTCAAATGGATTGCCGACCTTCGCAATCGCGCAAAAAAACAGGAGGGGCGATGAGGAAGACTAGCATTCACTGGGTTTTGCTTGGGGTCCTTGCCTTGATGCCCTCGGCTGTACTCGCGCAGCAAGAAGCGCAGCCAAAGACAAAAGCAGCACAGGGACGGACCGAAAAGCCGCAGCCAAAGAGAGAAGAGGCAAAGAAAGAGGAGGCAAAAAAGGAGGAGGCAAGGAATGACGAGGCAATGAAACTGACTGAGGAGCCGCGGCCAAAGGCGGAAGAAGACGGGAAGTTGACGTCCGTCCCCGGAAGTAAGGCGCTCGGCATGTCCATTTTGGGCAATCAGGAAGCGCCTAAAGCACTGGTCATCGTTCCCTGGAAGAGTTCGGAACTCGGAAATGGCCCCGGCGTCTCGACGTTGCTTGATGACTCGAGGCGACCCGTGGACAAAGAGGTGTTCATGCGAATGCTCAGTTACTACGAAATTCGGTCGGAAACAGCGCGCCCCAGCGGTGCAACGACGGATGGGAATACGGCAGCGCCCGCCCATGTGGCGCAAGGGAGAAAGCCATGAATTTCACTGAACTGTTAGGACACGTCGGTATATTCGGAGGCGCGGTGATCGTTTCGCTCGCCCTGCTTTCCGTTTTTTCGGTGGCGATGATCATAGACAAACACCGCCGATTCTCTTCAGCCTCGCGTGAGTCGGAAAAGTTCAAGACCGAGTTCAAGAAGTTTCTTCACGGAGGAGATGTCCAGAATCTGGTCGAAGCCGCGCGACAGCACCCGAATTCCTACGTGACGCAAGTGGTCTCGGCCGGCATCGCCGAGTACGACGGCGTGGCCCAGAGCGGAGGCGATCCGACGGCATCGCTCGAGCTCGTCACGAGCGCACTCCGGGACTCCATCTCCGAAACGCTGATTCAGCTGAAGCGCGGTCTCGGGTTCCTTGCCACAATCGGCTCCACTGCCCCGTTCGTTGGTCTTTTCGGCACCGTGGTCGGAATCATTAACGCTTTCCGGAGCATCGCGGCCACGGGATCCGGCGGAATGTCTGTGGTTTCGGGCGGCATCGCGGAGGCCCTGGTCTCTACGGCCCTGGGTATCTTCGTCGCCATTCCGGCCGTCGTGGCCTTTAACCACTTCACGGGCAAGCTTGAGACTTTCCATGTCGAAATGAATCGGGCTTCGTCCCAACTCGTGAACCGCTTGTTCAAAATACCAGAGCTCAAGGGGCTTGACCTCGAAGAAGCTGAAGTCAAGGCGTCAAAGGTCAAAAAGGAAGGCCCGGCCTATGCGACTCGGTGAGCCGGCCCGAATGCAAGCGGCCATCAACATCACGCCGCTCGTCGACGTGGTGCTGGTGCTGCTGATCATCTTCATGGTGATGGCGCCGCAGATGCGGAAGGGGCCGGACGTCAACCTGCCGAACACGACGAAACCGAACTCGCAGGGCGACGAGAGAGGCCGCATCCTGGTCTCCATAGACGAGGCTGGGGGACTGTGGATCAACGACCAGCCTGTCGCAGCCGAGCATTTCGACGAAACTCTCCGCGCTGCGGTGGGCGCCGAGACGAACCCCAAGATCGTGATCCGGGGCGATGCAAAGCTCAATTTCCGCGAGGTCCGGGAGGTCATGGTCGCGATCGAGCAGGAAGGCTTCCGCGGGGTGGGACTGATCGCGAAGCGCGCGGGCGCAGAAGGAAAGTGACATCATGCAGTTCGACAACAACGATTCCGGTTCCAGTCTGCAGTCTGAAATCAATATCACGCCGCTCGTCGACGTGGTGCTCGTACTGCTGATCATATTTATGGTCGTCGTGCCACTCCTGATAGAGGGCTACGACGTGGATATCCCTCGAGCCTCCGCCGATACGTCGGCCCCGGTTGCCGAATCCCAGTTGATCCTGAGCATCGGTTCCGCGGCGTGCCCTATCCTCACGCCGCCGGCAGGGGAGGGGATCCCGAAGAACTGTGAAGTGACGCTGGCGGATCAAAAGATCCCTGTAGCCGAATTGCCGGCGCGCGTTGCGGCGATTCTGGGCGGCCGGCCTGCGGAACAGCGCGCTCTGTTCCTGGCTGTCGACGATCGCCTGAACTACGAGGCGGTTCTACGCATCATTGATCTGGCGAAATCGCGCGTTGAGGATTTGAAGATCGAATTTGTCGCGGCCAATTGAGGTGGTTGCTTGGTGACAACCATGGAAGCAAAGAGCATTCTCAAAAAATCCGGGGCTCCCACGGTCGGCAGCATGGCGAAAAGCCTGGTGATCCATGTCCTTGTGCTGGCCGCGCTGATGGTCATACCGGCGCAAGCGCTGTTTCGCAGCGAGCAACCCAACAAGGAACTCGACATCGTCTTCTATCGTCCACCGGAAATCCCGGTCGACGCGCGAACCGTTTCGCGGTCGATACCGCGAGGGGCGAGTGAGGCTGGGTCGCCACCGGGGGCGCCTGCGCCCGCGCTGAAACCAAAACCGAACGCCCCGGTAGGTCCAGATATGGTTGGCAAAGCGGAACTCCCACCAGGTCCGGAGGTGGGCCTACCAGTCGAGGCAAAGCAGAAGGTGGGAAACCTCGGCATCCTGGCACTCAAGGACAAGTTCGCGAGCTTGGCACAGGACACCGTCGTGGCGCCTCTCGGAGCCGATGCGCGTCACGTTGCCGCCGATGAGGTGGGCCGGCCCTCGGCACGCTCGTTGTTGACGAGCAATACGCCGGGATCGAGCGGTGGCATCAACGTCGCCTCCCTGAGCCGCAGTGTGGGAGGCGGTGGCGGAGGAGCAGGAGGGGGAGGCAACGGGGGTGGGGGTGTGAGTGGCCGGGGCACTGGCGCTGGCGGTAGCGGAGGAGGCGGGATTGCTGGTGGGACAGGCCGCGTAGTCAGCCCCATCGCTCCGATCACCGGCGCCGACCGACCGAAAGCACGCGGCGGGCCGGGTCCTGCCCGCACCGACGAAGAAATACAGATCGTGTTCGATCGCTACAAGGCATCGTTCTACCGGTTGTACAACCGGGAGCTGCGCAATAACCCAGCCCTGAAAGGCCAGATGGTTCTGCGGCTGACGATCGAGCCGGACGGCAGCGTTTCGATGTGCGTGCTGCAGTCGACTGACATGGATGCGCCGGATCTCGCCACGCAGGTGGTTGGCCGCGTCAAGACGATCAATTTCGGCGCGAAGGATGTACCTGCCGTGACGATCGTGTACCCGATCGACTTCCTTCCGGCGGCGTGAAGCCGACGGCCGAATCGAAATGGCACGGAAGCCAGGAGGTTTGGAGAAGCTGCGAATCTGATCAGTTGAATTCGACGCGATTTTGACAAAGGCAAAGCCACTGAAAGGTGGCGGCGCAAAGTCACCGGTCTAACGGGCCCGGGGGGGCTCTACGACGGCGGGACCGCCTGAATCCAGTCCAGGCGCGGACTGCCTCGTGGGACGAGGGCGGAGATGACTTCTAGCACGACGAACAATGCGAGGCCGCGTGGCAGCTGGATCGGAATCCTGCTCGATAAGCTGCGCCTCAGTCTCCGCTACCGCCTACGACTTCCCGAGATCAATGATGTGCGGAACCCCTTCATAGCTCATGTGGCTATTGGCAGCCCAGGAAGAGCACGGCTGTTCAAAAGAGCACGCGCTACGAAGAGGATTCTACTTGCTTTCGGCATCGTCGTCGTTCTGATGATGGGAGCGAACTCTGCGTTTGCCCAGACGCAGACGTGCGAAATTCTCACCGGCGGCACTGCCGGTCAAGGAAGGGGTGTTAGTCCCACCTATCTCGCTAATCAAGACGGACGCGCCAATGAGGGTTGTACCATCTTGATCACGCTCAACGCTGACGGGTCTATCACAACAACTTTTCCCAATCCTTCGCCCTCTTACGATAACGGCCTTGACGACAACCTGATTGGTGTCGTGAACAACACCAGTAAAACCATCACCGCGTTGCAGCTCACCAGCGCAACAGTCCCCATTTTTGGCCTCGAGGACGATGGAATTTGTGCCGGCCCCCCGGGATGGACTTTTAGCCCTCTTGGGGCGAACCCCAATTGCGCAATCGCAACGGACCCGCACAAATATGGTCCCGCGGGAATTAACTACACAATATTTAACGCGAACAGTGGGATCGTCAATTTCGGCAACGGTGGCATTCCACCAAATGGTAACGCGTTTTTCAGCCTTGAGGGGGGGAGCCTCACTAAGATCGTCGCGGTAGTTGTTCCTGGGCTGGTAATTACCAAGCAAGTGAGCGTGGTGGGTGGCGGCGCTGCGCTGCCGGGCGTGCAGCTCGACTACCTGGTGCACGTGACCAATCCCTCGACCAACCCCCCGAACTTCCAGGCCACCTCGGTCGTAATCACGGACGACCTCAACAGCGCGGGTGCAGGTCGCCTTACGTTCGTCAATCCACCAGCACCAACGATGAACGGCTCCGCGGCCGGTGTTACGGTCGCGGGTTCCGTACTAACCGCGAACTACTCTTCTGTGTACGGACCGCTGCAGCCCGGACAATCCATCGACGTGCGCTTCCGGGCGCAGATTGCAGCGGGAATTCCCGCCGGCACGATTCTCACGAACACGGCGCTCGTTACGTGGAACAACCCTCAACAGACGTCGAGCGCGAGCGTCTCGATTGCTATTGGAGAAACCTCCACACCCAACCTTACACTGACAAAAACGGGACCGGCGACGATGAGCGTCGGGCAGTTAGGGCAGTTTGGTCTTAACGTCCAGAATACCGGTGTGAGCGACGCTTGGAACGCCACGATCCTGGATCGGCTCCCCAAAGCCAGCCCCACCGGCGGCATGTGTTCCTTTACACCCCAGATACTCAACGCGCAGGTTTTCCAGGCGAACGGCGTAACGCCGGTTCCGGGCAAGGGGCCTCTCGTTCCGGGCACCGATTTTTCCATCAACTATAACGGCGCGCCCACCTGCGAGCTTACGCTGACCATGCTCACCGCGGCCGCCACGATCAGCCAGAGCCAGCGTTTGATCATCAATTACCAAACCCAGCTCGACGCGAACAGTCAAAATGGCGCTACGCTCACCAACGTTGCTGGCGCAGTCCAGTGGTTCGACGGCGACAGCACCAATCCCAACCGCAAGACCTTCACCGGTCCTTTGACTAACGGCACACCCGGCGTCCTGGACAATCAGGATGCCCACACGGTCACGGTGGTGATGAGCCAGCTCACCATCACGAAGCAAGTGAGCGTGGTAGGCGGCGGTGCCGCGCTGCCCGGCGGGCAGCTTGACTACCTGGTGCATGTGACCAATGCCTCGACGAGCCCGGCCGCCCCAGTCGTAATCACCGACGATCTCAGCGGCGCCGGTGCGGGTCGCCTCACGTTCGTGAACCCGGCGGCAACGATGAACGGCTCCACGGCCGGTGTCACGGTCGTGGGTTCCCTACTAACCGCGAACTACTCTGCTGTGAACGGGCCGCTGCAGCCCGGACAATCCATCGACGTGCGATTCCGGGTGCAGATTGCTTCGGGACTTCCCGCTGGCACGAGACTCACGAACACCGCGGTCGTAACGTGGAACAATCCTCCGCAAACGGCGAGCGCCAGCGTCTCGATCGATATCGGAGGAGTCCCCGGTTCCGGCAGTTTGAACGGCACGGCGTGGCTCGACGCAAACT
>Ga0307474_10001138_pt1 | contig 19333 bp, 12 predicted proteins | sample atmos_gasesECM1C_2_FD_203312 | JGI IMG/M metagenome (GOLD analysis project Ga0307474, IMG submission 203312) | Hardwood forest soil microbial communities from Morgan-Monroe State Forest, Indiana, United States - atmos_gasesECM1C_05 | ecosystem: Environmental > Terrestrial > Soil > Temperate... | reverse complement strand
AGTTCGGTGATGTCCACGTCGCCGGCCACGCTGATCAACATGTAGGCATCTTCGCGGCTCATCTTCTTCTCCGTGGCCAGGAAATCGATCATCTCCCGCACCGCGATGCGGGTCGCTTCGTATAGTTCCTGATGAAAACCCATGCTGATGTAGTGAGTGGGAGTTTCGGCCCGCGGATATTTCTGCTGCGTCCCTTTATGTACGAGAAATTGCACCGTGCCGGTTAAGGAGGTCTCGAGCGCCGTGATGTCTACCTCTCCATTGCCCTGCCCGGCATGGCCGTCGCCGATCTCAAACAGCGCACCCCGGGCATGCACCGGCAAGTACAGCGTAGTTCCCGCGACCAGTTCCTTGTTGTCCATGTTGCCGGCGTGGATGCCCGGCGGGGCGCTGTCAATGCGGCCGTATGCCTCCGGAGGCGCTACTCCCATGCTCCCGAAAAACGGATGCAGCGGAATCTCGATTCCGGGAGCGAACTTCGCCATCATCCGATCCCGGTCCAGTGGAATGATCCTCATTTTGCGATAAGGGAAATCCTCCGGCAGAAAACCGCGATTGATTCCGAAGGCGTTATAGGCATACGGAATCGCCAGATCGATTTTCTGGATGCGAACCTCCAGCGTATCGCCGGGCTCAGCCTCTTCGATGTAGACTGGCCCGTTCAGAATGTGGCCGCCGGGGCCCTTGTCTGTGACTTCCTTATAAATGTCGCGCAGATTTTGCTGCACCTGCTCGGGCGGGAGCCCCGCTTTTTCCAGTCCGGTGGGACTGTTGGTGAGCAAGGTTTCAAATTCAACGCTATCGCCCGAGTGGATGCGCAGCACCGGCGCGGCCGACGCATCATAGTATCCCCAGGCCACGGTCTTGGGTGTCGCCTTCAACGTGTACTTCTGAGGGCTGGCAGCAGGCGGTGCCGCCGGTGAAGGCATCTGAGCAAACGCCGTGGGATACAGTAGTGCCAGAAAATACAAAACGAATCTACGCATGATCTCTCCTTGCCACTGAGCCGTTAATTGAACTCTTACTTCTTAGCTGGTGTTTCGTAACAGTCTGTTACGGGCGCCGTTCGATCGCCTGCGGACCTATCGCAAAATTCTCCTGGCTGGTAAATTATGGGTCGTGTGCCCATTGCGCTGGCGATTCCAATGGCACGCGACAGTTTACATGCGAGGTTCGGCCATGTCCCAGTCTCTAAACACATCCGAGCCGCAGCAGGTGGCGCCTCTGCTTGAGTTGGCCATTAAGTCACTCAGGGCCGGGCGACCAGCCGATGCGATCGCGCCGTTGCGCGATGCAGCGCTGCTGCAGCCCTCCAATCCCATCATCCAGCACGATCTCGGCCTCGCCTGCCTTGAGGTCGGCCACGTACCGGATGCCATCGCGGCCTTGCAGCGGGCCGTCGCCAGCGACCCGCGCTATGCCGATGCATATTTTCGCCTGGGAATCGCCTTGGAAAAGCTGGGCAACATCGGCGGGGCAATCGTTGCATATGACCGCGCCACTAAGCTGCTCCCATCCCTGACCGAGGGGTGGTTCCGCGCCGGCGCCCTGGTCTATACCCTGGGACGTCGCGACGAGGCGATCGGCTGTTTCCGCCGCGCGGCGACGAGCGGAGGTAGGACCGGATTCGGCCGCCTTGGCAAGGCGCGGGCGCTGCTGATCGAAGATCGCAATCAGGAAGCCGAACAGGTATTGCGAGAGACGCTGGTGGCCGATCCGAGGAACGCCTTGGCATATGAACTGCTGGGCAATCTGCTCTCTGAGTTCGGCCGTTTCGACGAAGCCCGCGCATGCTTCGAGCGCGCGATCGCGATCGCACCGCTGCTGGCGGGAAGCTACTACGATCTGGTCCGGTGTCGCCCCGTCACGAGCGATGACGACGGTCTAGTGCAACGCATGGAGGCCGCCCTGGCCACGCCGGGGCTGGAAGCGGCGCAACGCCTGCGGCTTCACCTCGCGATCGGCAAGGCGGCGGAGGATCTTGGCGACTACGCCTTGGCCATGCAGCATTTCGACGCCGCAGATGCCGTGCGCCGGGGATGCGGGTCGTTCGACTCGGCCGCCTTCTCCAACGAGATCGACTGCCTGATTGCCCGCTGCACACCCGAATTAATCGCGCGGGCGCCCGAACTCGGCAGCTGCGATGCGACGCCGGTGCTGATCATCGGCATGCCGCGGTCCGGCACAACTCTCGTCGAGCAGATCGTCTCCATGCATCCCGAGGTCGGGGCCGGCGGCGAGTTGCAATTCTGGAACCAGCGCGGGGCGGCGTGGCCCCGCTCCGGCGCGGCCGAGAGCGAGAGGCCGTTCTTCGCCAAGGCGGCGGCAGACTATCTCGGGCTGCTGCGCTTAATCGCGCCGGCGGCGGCGCGAGTGACCGACAAGATGCCTTTCAACTTTCTCTGGGCCGGGCTGATCTACGTGGCATTCCCGCGCGCAACCATCATCCATTGCCGCCGAGCTGCAGTCGACACAGCACTGTCGATCCATCAAACCCATTTCCATCCGAGCCTGGCGTTTCCGACCGGAGATGCCGAACTGGTCGCGTATTTCCGCAGCTACCAGCGGCTCACCGACCATTGGCGGAGCGTGCTGCCGGCGGATCGCTTCATCGAGGTCGATTACGAGGACCTGACCCGCGCGCCCGAACCAGTCATCCGGTCGATCATCGCGTCCTGTGGGCTGGCGTGGCACGACGCGTGCCTTCGCCCCGAATCCAATCCGCGGGCTGTGAAGACCCCCAGCAAGTGGCAGACCCGGCAGCCGATCTATCGCACCTCCGTGGCGCGCTGGCAACGCTACGAACCCTGGCTGGGTCCCTTGCGCGCGCTCATCGACGACGGATCGGAACGTGACGCGCGCATCGCCCGATCGTGATTGGGCTGCAGACCACTTCGCCGGAAATTCCGACAATTCAGACGATCAATTCTTGGCTGGAGTCATCCTGAGCGCAGCCGTTTTCCAGGCGGAGCGAAGGATCTCCGCGTCAGTGACTTGCGCTCGTGCGAGATCCATCGGCCCGCGGGAGAAAACGCGGGCCTTCGGATGACACCATCATTCGGGAAGCAACGGATTCAAATTGAACTACTATCTCGAGCCGCGCGCGCCACAATCCTCAAGCAAAGGTTCAACCCTTGTAACGAAGATTTCACCCGATCGTAATAAAGCTGTCACATTTCTTCTGTTAAGGTTAGCGAACTTTCTCCTCTACATTCTGAGTTGATCACCGCGGTCGCTAACCGAGCATATGAGAATTCTGGTCATCGAAGACGAAATCAAGACCGCCAAGTTCCTTCAGAAAGGACTTGGGGAAGCTGGCTTCGTTGTCGACCTGGCAGGTGACGGGTTGGACGGGCTCTACATGGCGCAAGGGGGGGAGTTCGATCTCGTCGTCCTGGACGTCATGATTCCCAACCTGGATGGCTGGCAGGTTCTCACCCAATTGCGCAAGTCTGGCCGTCAGATGCCGGTGCTTTTTCTGACCGCCCGCGACGCGGTTCACGAGCGGGTTCGTGGATTCGAGCTGGGCGCTGACGATTACCTGGTGAAACCATTCGCCTTTTCCGAACTGCTGGCGCGCGTACGTTCCCTGCTGCGCCGTGGCCCGCCTCGCGTGGAGGAGGCCATCCGCCTGGCTGACCTGGAGATCGATCTGCTGCGTCAACGTGCCACGCGAGCCGGCCAACGACTGGAGTTGACGGCCAAAGAATTCCTGCTTCTCTCGGTGCTGGCGCGCCGTGCAGGCGAAGTTGTGTCGCGCACTTTGATCGCCGAGTCTGTCTGGGACATGAATTTTGACAGCGATACCAACGTTGTTGACGTCAGCGTCCGAAGGCTGCGCAGCAAGGTGGACGATCCCTTTCCTGTCAAACTAATCCATACGGTTCGGGGCGCTGGTTATGTCCTGGAATCTGAGGCATAGATTCGCGCAAGCGTCGCGTTTCTGGGGTACTCTCGCCTTCCGCCTGACCGCTTGGTATGTGCTCGCCGGCTTGGCTTTGGTCGTCTTCACCTCTGCCAGTCTTTATTTCGTGCTGGTCACGGAACTGAAAAAAAGCACGGACTTGTTTCTGGCCGACAAAATCCATGTGCTGCGCACGATGCTGCGGGAGCGTCCGGACGACTGGGACGGGCTGCGCGAGGAGATTGAACTGGAGTCGGCCGCGAGGAGATACCAGCAGTTCTATATCCGTCTTCTGGACGAACGAAACGTTCCTCTTTTGACAACTCCGGGAATGGCGGAGCAATTGGATCTATCGCAACTGACCGCTCAAACCCAAAGCCGCTCGGAGCGCACTGAGAGCATGAAGGGAAGGAACGGCCGGCTGTTTTTTGTGATGAGCGCCGCGGCAAGCATCGGCAGTTCCGCTCAAACTAACACCGTGCAGATCGCGATCGATATTTCGCAGCAGGAATTATTGCTGGCGCGGTATCGGTACCGGTTCTGGCTCGTCCTACTGGGCACGCTGGCAATCTTTCCCCTGGTCGGATATCAGATCGCACGCCGCGGCATTCGCCCGGTGAGAGAAATGGCGAGGACAACCCGCCACATCAGTTCAACGAACCTGCACGAACGAATTCAACCCGAAGGATATCCTTCCGAGCTTGCGTCTCTCGCCGCCACTTTCAACAAAATGCTGGATGGCCTGGAAGAGTCTTTCGAGCGGATCTCCAGATTCTCCGCCGACATTGCGCACGACCTGCGAACTCCCGTGAACAACATCCGCGGCGAGGCGGAAGTAGCCCTGGCTCGCGCGCGAACGGTCGACGAATACCGTGAAGTTTTGGGCTCGTGCCTGGAAGAAGCCGTTCGGTTGTCAGACCTCATTGGCGATCTCCTGTTCCTCGCCCGCGCAGAAAGTCCGCTTGCCCACCTGCACCGCGAGAGCGTCAATGTCGGCGAATTGCTTTCGGGTATTCGCGAATACTACGAAGCTCCAGCAGCCGACCGGGGTGTCTCTCTTTCCGCAGTGGTGCGTAATGAACCGGTGATTGCGCAACTGGACCGCACTCTTCTGCAAAGGGCTGTGGGCAACCTCGTTTCGAATGCGTTAGCGCACACGCCTCCGGGAAAATCCATCGTGCTCGGCGCCTCCGTCGAAGCCGCGGCCGTCCGCATTGACGTTTCCGACGCCGGGGCAGGGATTCCTCCGGGGGCGTTGCCGCGGGTGTTCGATCGCTTTTTCCGAGTGGATGAGTCGCGCTCTCAGGCTTCGGGGGGAACTGGGCTGGGATTAGCCATCGTTCAAAGCATCATGCTGTTGCACGGCGGGAATGTGGAAATCGCGAGCAAGGTTGGACAAGGGACGCAGGTAACTCTCCGCCTACCTGTGTCCCCCGCTGCATGACGGGGATCCAACATGACAAAAATGTAATCTCCGCGTCATGGTGCCGTTATAGGCCGCCTGCTAGGTTTCCGACTGCGGGCGCTGGTCGGATTTCCACCCCGACGTCGCGTGGCCGATTCTGGTTGCGGGACGAAAAAAAATCCAAGGAGGAGTACGGTACATGTCCCGAATAAAGTCGCGAAATAAATCTCGAAATAGATCTCGAAATAAGCGTCGTATTAACCGCCTGCGCCCGTTCGCCGGCGTGCTGGCGGCGGGGCTGAGCTTTCCGGCGTTGGCCGCTGCTCAGTCCGCGCCGTACCCGACCTACCTCACTGGCCCGCAGCCGAACGGTTCGTGGGTCGTCAGCAGTGGCCAGGTCATCAACCCAGCCGGCATCCAAGTCGACCTCGGCATCCGGGTCCGCGCAAAGGCCATTGCGCTGAATCCCAATCTCAAAAGTCACACCGCCGCCGTCCTCACCATGGGCGCGACGCAGGCGGTCGAGGTGTTCGACACCAACACCGGCGTTGTCCTGCAGGACTACCTCACGCTCGGAGAGGATTCGAGCGGCAGCTATAGCGGCATAGCCTATTCGGCGAACGGCCAGTACCTGGTGTTCAGCCAGGACAGCAGTCATGTCACGATCGCCAAGGTCACTTCAGAGGGCTTGCTGGAGGACGACGCCCAGGTCAGCGTGCCGCCGAACAATTCCTTCATCACCTGCTTCCCGAACAGCCCCCCGGCAGCTTATGCCAACTCCTGCGGCAGTTTCTACAGTTCGTCCACTTCTTATCCAGGCGGCGTCGCGCTCTCCCAAGATGGCAAGAGCGCCTACGCCCTGCTGAACCAGAACGATACGCTCACCAAAATCGACCTGACCGCGAAGCCGCCGAAACAGGGTGCACAGATCCGCGTCGGCAACGCGCCGCACAGCATCGTGATCAACAGCACCGGCACGACCGCCTACGTCAGCAATGAGGGAGGCCGGGCCGCTACGGGGTCGGACTTCCAGATCAACTCCGCCGGCACTGAAATCGTCGCCGACCCGGTGGTTGGCGCCGCGATTACGGGTACTGTTTCTGTGGTTGATCTGGCTTCGATGAAAGTCACCGCTAACATCTCGACTGGTCTGCACCCGACCGGGATGGCGTTCTACGAAGGGTCCCTGTTGGTCGCCAATACCTACAGCGACACCATCTCGGTTATCAACACGGCCACCAACAAGGTGGCGCGGACGATCAGCCTTGGGCTGCCGATCGGAGTGCCCGGCGCAGGCCAACCGGCCTATGGCGCAGCGCCGAATTCGATCGCCGTCGATGGCAAGACTGGCGTTGCCTACGTCGCGCTTTACAATGCCAATGCGATCGGGGTGGTGAACCTCAGCAACGGTGCGAGCAATCCAGTCATGGGCATGATCCCGGTTGCCTACGCGCCGGCCTCAGTCGTGCTGGACCATGCCAGTAACGTGCTCATCGTTGCCAACGACAAGGGCATCGGCACCCGTTATTCGTTCGAGACCGATCACGGCGTCACCGGCTACAACACCCACCAGGACAATGGCACCGTCAGCATCGTCCCTGTACCGAATAGCGCGACCTTGGCGACCATGACGGAGCAGGTTTTCGTGAACAACCACTGGGATCTGACGCAAAATATCAAGTCTGCCTCCGGTGGTTCCCCGAATGCCAAGCCGGTCGCAATCCCGAATAAGATCGGCGACCCGTCGCTGATCAAGCACGTATTCCTGATCGTCCGTGAAAACCGCACCTATGATCAGATCCTGGGCGACGTGCCCGCCGGCAATGGCGACCCTTCGTTGGCGGTGTTCGGCGGCAAGGACACGCCGAACGTGCACGCGCTAGTGAAGCGCTTCCCTCTCTTCGACAATTTCTACGACCCAAGCCGCCAGTCGGCTGACGGTCACCAGTGGATCACCGAGGGCATGGCGCCCTACGCCGACGACATCCAGTCGCCTGACTGGCTGCGCAGCTATCCAGGCGGAAACGCCGGCGACGCACTCGCCTATCAGAACAAGGGCTTCCTGTTCTCGGAAGCGGCGGCCGCCGGGCTGCCAGTGAAGATCTACGGCGAATACGTCGAGAACGATACGTTCCTCCAGCCGAATGGGACGACCAGCGAACCGAGCTGGAGCGAGTTTTACGCCGACGCGCAGAACTTCGAGGCGGGAAAAGAAAAGACGCTGCATTATCAGAACACGGTCCAGGCACAGTCCTCTCTCCCGGCCGTGTCTAACCACCTCATCAAGAACTTCCCGCAGTTCGATCTGGGTATTCCCGACCAGTTCCGCGTCGATCTGTGGGTTCAGGACTTCAACAATGACGTCAAGGCCGGCACGGTGCCCGCGTTGAGCATCCTGTGGGTAATGTGCGACCACACCGGCGGCCCGCCGACACCGGACGCCGAACAGGCTGATAACGACTTGGCCATTGGGCGCATTATCGACTACATCAGCCACAGCAAAGTGTGGTCCACGTCGGCGATCTTCATTGAGGAAGACGACGCGCAGAACGGCGTCGACCACGTCGACGGCCATCGCAGCCCCGGCTATATCATCAGCCCATACACCGTGCAGAAAGGACCCACCGACCAGACTTACTACACGCAGGTCAACATGACTCGGACAATGGAACAAATCCTCGGTCTGCCGCCCATGAACCAGTTCGACCTCGTGGCGTCGCCGATGAGGACGGCTTTTGTCAAGGGCACGCCGCCCGCGGAAAACTTCACGCCGTGGACGCATGTGCCGAACCAGGTCCCGCTGGACGAGGGCGTTACAGCGAGCTCAGCCCACACAACGAGCAGCCCAAAGGTCAACGCCATGAGGGCGGCTTGGCTTCAGAAGAAGAAGCAGATCTTCGCCGGCAAACTGACCAAGCCCGACTCTGAAGACCCGGACACCGTCAACCATCTGAACTGGTACATGTCCACCGGGTTCACGCGGCCCTATCCCGGCGAGAGCAAGGTTCGTCCCCCCAGTGAATTCAAGAAAGCGGCACCCACCACCGCCGACTTGGACGACTAAAACACGTCCGACTCAACGAACCCTCTCCCCGATCACCGGGGGAGAGGGTTTTTTTGTTTACGCTTCGAGCCGCCGTCCTCACCGACCTCAACCCGCCCCACCACCGGCGTGAATGGTACTGCGCCTGGTTCGTCCCGGGCCAATGCAAAGCACACGCCGCCCGTCGATTTTCTGATTCCAGAGCTTGAGCTCCGGCGTTTCCAAGCGCCGTCGAAATCGTTTGGGGACAGCATTTTAGGCTATGGTGATCCGGAAATTGGTTGCTTTCGTGCTGCAGCAAATTCACTTAATTTTCATATACCTATCACAACGATGTAACACTCCGTGCCTACCCTTATCAGCTCATAATTGCGGGAACCGATGTCAACATGGGGGTGCGCATGCGGTACGGTCGAAACGCGAGCTTTGAAATCGTCGGTTGGAGCATCAGGTGCGCTAACCGTTCAATTTTTTTTTGGTTAGCAATTCTTCTGAGCTTGACGCCATTTTCGCGAGCACAAATCGATCGAGCAGCCTTGAGTGGTACCGTAACTGACCCCTCGGGCCGCGTTTTGCCCCAGACTCGGGTCACCGCCGTGCAGGCTGCCATCGGACTAGAACGCACGGCCACTTCATCTCCTGCAGGAACCTATGACATCCCCGAATTGCCGGTCGGTAATTACACGATCACGTTTGAACATGAAGGGTTCAGCACCCTCAACGTCGTAGACGTCGAGGAAGTTCTCGGTCGTACTCGAACTCTCAACGCGAGCCTTCAGGTTTCAGGTGGCAATGAACGAGTGGAAGTTACTTCCGGTTCTGAGCAGATGGATAAAACGTCAGACGCTTTAGGTGACCGCATCGAGCCGGAGCAGGTAAAGGAGTTGCCGCTCAACGGCCGCAATTGGGCAACCCTCACTGCGCTCGTGCCGGGTGCTGTCGATACCGGAGGAAGTAACCAGCGTTCGGTTCGATTTGCCGGTCGCGGACGCGACGACGACAACTTTACTTACGACGGCATCGACGCAACCAACATTATAAATCAGCCACAGCAACCTTACGTTCGTCTGGCTGTTCCTCTCGACACCATCCAGGAATTCCGCGTCGATTCGATGCTTGCAACCGCGGAAGCGGGGGGAACCGGTGGCCCGCAACTGGCCGTCACTTCCCCTTCAGGAACAAATCAGTGGCATGGGGACGCGTTCGAGTTTTTCCGCAATAACGCATTCGATGCCGTGCAGCCGGTCCCCATCGTGACCACCCCACAGCCACCGTTTCATCTCAATCAGTTTGGGGGCTCAGTCGGAGGTCCTATCGTTCGCGACAAGACCTTCGTCTTTCTAGCCTACGAAGGCTATCGGCAACACTGGGGATTCCCTCTGCTCGGGTACGTGCCCAGCGACGCCTTCCGCGCGCAGGTCGCAACCGATTCTCCGGCGCTCATTCCCATTCTTGATGCGTACCCGAAGAGCGAGATTCCCACCAGCAATCTTGACATCAATCAATTCACCAGCGAAGGATTGCAGGTGGTGACCGAGAATTCCGCCATGATTCGGCTCGACCAGCGCTTCACGGAGAAGACCACCGCGTTCGTCCGTTTTAACATTGATCGCGCAATCAATACACAGCCTTTAGCCAGTTCGGGCAACAATCTCCTGGATCGCCAACAGCTCACTTCCGCTCCGGTGAACGGCGGCATCGAACTGCTGCACATTTTTTCTCCGACGCTGGTGAATGAATTCAAATTTGGCTTTAATCGCGGCACTGCCAACATGACCGACATCAACACCACCGGCATTCCTTACGCTGTCTCAGTCTCCGGATTCACCACCCTCAACAACAACCGGGTTAGCACCGGCGTGGGCAACTCATTCTCCGAGATCGACAACCTGACGTGGGTGAAAGGACGCCACGCCGTGAAGGCCGGCGTCGAAATCCGGCGCATTCAGCTCAACCAGGGGAACACGGAAGCTGGCACGGTTGTGTTCGCCTCCACCGGCGCCTTCGACGCCAATCAAGTCAGCACCGCCAGCCTCAACGGGGCACTCCCCATCAACGGCCTGCGCAAGACGCAGTTTTACAGCTACGTGCAGGACGAATTCAAAGTGACATCAAACCTGACCCTCAACCTGGGCGCTCGCTACAGCTTCTTCAACATTTTTCATGAGGTCCAAGGCCGGGCCAATCCCTTCGATTTCGCGACCTGTGGACCGCAAGGCTTTTGTGGAGTGGGAGCGAGTTTCGGTCAGCGCAATTACGGCGACATCGATCCACGCCTTGCGTTTGCCTGGTCCCCGGGCAAGAGCGGCCGTTCGGTGATCCGCGGCGGATACGGCATCTATCACGAGGATGGTCAACTCGACGATCAGAACCTGCCCATCAGCAACGAAGTGTTCGCCTATTCGCTGTCCAACAAAACCATCCCCACCCTGAGTTATCCAATTACTCCCTTTCTCGCGGACACGACCGGAATCATCTCACCGCGCGACGATGACCGCCACCGCAAAGATACCTACGTAGAACAGTTCGGCCTGTCAGTTCAGCAGCAACTGCCGGCCAACTTCGTCGGAACAGCCTCGTATGTAGGCAGCAAGGGGGTTCATCTGCTCACGCTCTCTGAAGTGAACATTGTCAGTCCTGCGACTGGAACTCGTCCCTACCCGAACTTTGGTGAGGTGAGTTGGCGCGGCAACAAAGACAACAGCAACTACAACGCCCTGTCGCTTGGCGTGAAGCGTTCCTTCTCCCGCGGTTTCCTGCTCGCGGCCAATTACATGTGGTCGCACGAGATTGATGACGGCTCCGATGGCAGCGGCGACGGCGATTCGCTGGTCCCGGAGAACGTCGCCTGCCAGCCCTGCGAGCGCGCTTCCGGCATCTGGGACGCGCGTCACGTTTTCAACGCCAACGCCATTTACGAACTTCCCTTTGGGCGGGGAAAGCAATTCCTTAGCGAACCAGGCTTCTGGCGCTCCCTTGCCGGCGGATGGGAAATCACTTCGGCCTTCATGGCTCGCACCGGCTTCCCGGTCAATGTTCTGATCGATCGTTCGTCGTCCTCGGTTCCCGACGGCAACGCCACCGATCAGCGCCCTGACATCGTGCCGGGCGTTCCGCTCACGCCGCCTGGAGGCGCGACCGTCGGCCAGTGGATCAACCCGGCGGCCTTCACTGTTCCTGCCAGCGGCACATTCGGAGATGCACCCCGCGATGTCGCTCGCGGACCGGGCGCTTGGCAAATGGATTTCGGCGTCGGCAAGAGCATCTCGCTAACGGAACGCGCGAGCCTCCAGTTTCGCTCCGAGTTCTTCAACATCTTTAACCATCCCCAATATGGTTTGCCGCAGGTCACATTCGGCGTTCCCGGTTTTGGCAGCATCATTCAAACCGTCAACACAACGACGCCGGTCAGCCCGGTCGGCTCCGGAACTCCGCGCGAGATACAGTTCTCGGTGAGAGCGCGTTTCTAAGGACGTGGCCGGCAGCGATTGCTATTCGCGCGCGCTATCAGAGGGACACTGCTTCGAGGGAGTTCCCCCATATACTCTTGGATCGCTGATTGCGTGGGTTGATTCGACGGGAACCACGCACCGATTCCGAGTCAACCATCAAAGTCACGTGGTTGGCGTACGGCACGGCCACTCAGTTCACGCAAAACCTGCGTGGCCTCAGAGATCACTCAGCTAGGGAACATTCACGACAATCACAATGACGCGGCTCAGCCATGCCGTCCTGGGTGATAACTCGTCCGGGAAACCAATCGGAACCGAAGATCGCTGCGGAGTTGCCCAGCCCGTGGCGCATTTTGCAAGTACATTGGCGCGATTTGCTAGTGAATCAAGGAGCGAATGGGGCTAAATTCAGTTCCTAAAGGAACAAAAGCAAGGAAGGAGAATCTCAGCCATGGGCGCAACGACTTCAACCATCGCAAGCCAGCACGAAAGTCAATCAGCCACCGGAAAAACATTCCCCGTCAAAGCCTACGCGGCGCAAAGCGCGACTTCAGGTCTTGGTTTGGCCTCGATTCGTCGTCGCGCCCCGCAGCCGCAGGACGTGCAGATCGAAATTTTGTATTGCGGAGTTTGCCACTCCGATTTGCATCAGGTCCGGAATGAGTGGCACGCCTTCATGCCAACCGTTTATCCCTCCGTGCCGGGACATGAGATGGTTGGCCGCGTCACAGCCGTCGGTAGTCAGGTGAGGAAATTCAAGGAAGGCGACTTGGCTGCTGTCGGCTGCATGGTCGACTCGTGCCGCGTTTGCCCGAATTGTCGCGAAGGGCTCGAGCAGTATTGCGACAACATGTTCACGCTGACTTATAACGGAGAAGACAAAATCCTTGGCGGTGTGACCTACGGCGGCTACTCCGACAGCATCGTCGTCGACCAGGCGTTCGTCCTGAAGGTATCCGATAAAATCGACCTTGCCGGTACTGCGCCCTTGCTTTGCGCAGGTATCACGACGTATTCGCCATTGCGTCACTGGAATGTCCGAAAAGGGCAGAAGGTTGGGGTGGTCGGGTTAGGCGGACTTGGTCACATGGGAGTGAAGTTCGCTCACGCCTTCGGTGCACGCGTGGTGCTCTTTACCACCTCGCCCAATAAAACTGCCGACGCCTTGCGACTGGGCGCCGACGAAGTAGTAGTGTCGAAAAACGAAGCGGAGATGCTGAAGCAGGCCAACAGCTTCGACTTCATCCTCGACACGGTCTCTGCCGGGCACGATTTGAATGCTTATCTCAATCTACTCAAGCGAGACGGGACGATGACTCTAGTGGGCGCTCCACCGACGCCACCGACGATCCAGGTATTCGGTTTGCTGATGAAGCGGCGTCAGTTGGCGGGTTCAGGAATCGGTGGCATCCGCGAAACCCAGGAGATGCTGGATTTCTGCGCCGACCACGGTATCACCGCTGACATTGAGCTAATCCCGATTCAGCAGATCAACGAGGCTTACAAGCGTCTCTCGAAAAGCGACGTGAAGTATCGTTTCGTCATCGATATGGCATCGCTGAAATAGAACTACACAGAGTCGTTAACGAGAGACTTGCGGAGGGCTGGGATTACCCAGCCCTCCGTAGCCCTCGTCTATCCTGAGAAGCAGCATGATAAGCCGATTCAGATTTTCAAGTACCCTCACTCGCAGGCTCGAAGATGTGGGACTCTCCCCTGTGTCGGTCTTGCGCCAGGCAGGCCTCCCCGTCGGTATGTTTAACCAGGAAAAGATCCTACTCACCACCAAAGAGTTCTTCGCTTTCTACCGTGGCATCGCCCAGGTCAGCGGCGACCCGTCACTTGGGCTTAAGCTCGGAAGCGAAGATCGAATGGAGCGTTATGATCCGATCGGAATCGCAGCTGTTTGTACCCGCTCTTTGCGCGACTCCGTCGAGCGGATTGGTCGCTACAAACAGCTTACCTGCCCCGAGAAAGTTGGTTTGGTCGAGCGCGGGAATGAGTGCGAGGTGCATTTCACTTGGTTATTAGCCCAAGAGGAAGAGCCCGCCCTGCTGGTCGACGTTTGTTTCGCCTGGATCCTGGCGATTGCCCGACGCGGTACGGGCCGGTCGATTCATCCGATGCGCGTCGAATTCCAGAGAGGGGAAGCCCATCGCGCAGTATACGAAAAACATTTTCAGTGCCCGATCAAGTTCAAAGCCGCGAAAAATGTCCTTGTGTTCAATAAATCCGACATGGACGTCACCTTCCTGACCTATAACGCCGATCTCCTGGCCGCGATTGCACCCCAGCTTGAGGCCGAACTGAAAAAGCAACTCACGGAAAAGAATCTTCGCGAGCAGGTAAAGGGCACTTTGAAACGTCTGCTCGCCGGGCAACGGCCCGCCATAGAACATGTCGCACGGGAGCTTCGGCTGAGCACTCGCACGTTGCAACGTCGCCTTACTGAGGATGGAGCGACCTTCCAGCATTTACTGGAAGAGGCCCGCCGGGAACTGGCGCAACACTACCTCCTGCATTCGTCACTCGAATTGAATGAAACCGCCTATCTCTTGGGCTACGAGGACGCCAATTCTTTCTTCCGAGCCTTCCATGACTGGGAGGGCATTTCGCCCGGACACTGGCGCACCCTGCACACGATTTCCGCATAACTCTGGCCGAGCGGCTGCCCGTGCGTCCAAAGCTAGTAGTGCATGGCCGTTCTAGGGATCGCCTATACTGGAACCCTGCCTACGGGTATTGCTCCCGCGGCCAAGGAGCTGAGCGTTGACGCAATCATCGATACAACTCGGACCCGTTGGAATCTGGACGTCACAGTTCGAGAGCTTTCCTGCTACCCAAATGCAAGAAGCGACTGCGGAATTGGAAGAGCTTGGCTTCGGGGCCATCTGGTTTGGTGAGGCCGTAGGACGTGAAGCGCTCACCCAAGCCGGCTTGCTTTTGGCGGCAACCAAAAAAATCGTAGTCGCCACGGGAATTGCGAACATCTACGCGCGTGATCCATTCGCAATGGCGGCCGGACAGAAAACCCTCGCCGAGGCCTATGCTGGTCGATTCGTCCTCGGGCTTGGCGTCAGCCATGTCCCGTTGGTCGAGAAGCTGAGAGGACACCGTTATGAAAAGCCCCTTTCGACGATGCGAGCCTATCTGGATGCAATGGATCAAGCTCCTTACCAAGCGCTTCCTCCGTCCACAAAGCCGATCCGGGTTCTGGCGGCGCTGGGGCCAAAGATGCTCGAACTTGCCGCGGAACGAGCTGACGGCGCGCATCCTTATAATGTGAACCCGGAGCACACCGCCGAAGCTCGCAGGATACTTGGCCCGGACCCCTACTTGTGCCCGGAGCAGGCGGTGGTGCTGGAGACTGACCCGACGAAGGCCCGGAAAATCGGCAGGGATTTCCTCGCGGTTTATCTCGGCCTGCCTAATTACACCAATAACTTCCTGCGGCTAGGCTTCGACGAATCGGATTTCAAGAACGGCGGCAGTGATCGCCTGATCGATGACATCATCGCCTGGGGCGATCTAAACACAGTCCGGAACCGCATTCGTGCCCATCAAACCGCCGGCGCGGACCACATTTGCATCCAGGTACTCACTGCGAAGCCGAAGCTGCTTCCACTAGCAGAATGGCGCGAGCTCGCACCGGCTCTCCTGCGCGCTTAGCCGGCTTTCATGATAAGGAAACCTTCGCCGGATGCGAGCAAAAGCAAGTGTCCGGCTATTTTTCTTCGCATTATCGTTTCCTTACCATTAATCTGAATCATCTCTCCGCTTCCCGCCCGACCCGCAGCGAACTCATCCAATCGGGCGGTGCGGCAGCTTTTCACTGAATGCGCACCTTGCCTCCGTGCAACGACTCGAACTTGATCAAACACTCTCGCAGCACTGCTGAAGGTGGCGCGATCAGTTCGACGATGCCGGCTTGCGTGCTTTTCGTCGGCGATGGGAAACTCCCCCGAGCCGTTTCTTCAGCCCCGTACAGTCCAGCAATAACGGGTGTGCGACGGAATACACAGCGTATTCCCGGGCCAGTTCGACGGCGGCTTGCCACATCGAGTCTGGTAGCCTCCTTCCCCGCGGTTGGGTGCTAGGAAACTGATCCGGTTGGGGTTGCAACTGCTCGATAGGCTCAAGAATGAACTGTTGTGCTCATGCGGCTCACCCTGGACCGCTCGTCCGCGGCTCAACAAACGTAACAGGGCGAGTTAGCGGTCGTCACGCACGCTTGCGAAAACTCACTGGAGGTCTCGCAAATCTCGCAGTCGGTAAATCCGATTCTGTAGCACTCCCGTCGTGCTTCGTCGTAGATACGTGGTTTGATCCGGACAGGGACTAACTACGGGTCGAGTTGTTCCCTATGCGCCTTTCTCTCAAAGTAGAAGACTACGCCAAGCGCCGAAATGATAGCCGCCATACCAAACAGTGTCAGGGCAGTAACGCTGTTGGGCTCCAGGATGATGACTTTTCTCGCCATGGCAATCAGAGCCACTTCGAGGACTAGCCGAACAGGAATGACATCCTTCTTGACATATGCCTTCAGGGTCTCCAGTAACTCGACGCCGATAAGGATTGCCAAAAAAAACGAGAAGATCTCAAGGAGACCCTGCACTGGGATGAGAAACCTCGGAGGCTTAAAGATGTCCTGTGCGATCAGGAAACCTAGATCTACGGTGGACAGCGCTACAACGACGATCAGCAAAACCCCCAGCGCGATCGCAATAAGCTTTTGAGTCTTGGTCAAAAAGGTTTCCATGTCGTTTCAATCCAATGAGGCGGGGCCGCGGCGACGATGATGTTTACATGGCTTGCAGAAAACTTCAACTCGGAGGTCGAACTCCCGAACTCCTAGACTGAGATGGTTCTTCCTTAACAGCAATATCTCACCGCCGGCTGCGCAACCAACAACCGATCATCCGTGCTTCGGGATTCCTCGCGCTGAGAGCGTGGGCTCACCGACGAGAGAAGGTCGGGCACCTTCTTATTCGGTTTTTGTAAATGTGCATACTGGAAACGTGAGATCCATGCAACAGCCCGTAGCATGAAATCCGGAGGGCGGAACGCGTTGAGTCCAAACCATGACACTACACCGGAGAGGCGCAAGAACGATGTTAGGCGTAGCACACGCCTGTCACGGCAGATTCCGATTGTGATCACCAGTCTTGATCCTGCGCACAGCTTTTCAGGGCAATACGCGACCACTGTCGTCAATGCACATGGCTGTGGCGTTATCCTTCCCGAACGGCTAGAGAAGGAAACGCCGGTTGTGGTGGAGGTGATCTCCAATGGTCAGAATAGGCAGGCGAAAGTTGTGCTCGCGATCGCGGTGGTTGAGGGCGTCTCCTGGTTGCTGGGCATTGAGTTCGACAGTCCTTCAGGCGCCTTCTGGAAGATTGAAAATCCGCCGGCGGACTGGTGGATCTAAAGGAGGCGGGAACTTTCAATGCACATAATTGCGCCGCGTGTTCCAGATTCGTCACAACCACGTTCTGCCCTGGTCTGGGTTCTGGCGCCTCGCCACTATTGTTGTTAGTGCGGGGCGCTCGAACCACCTCATCTCCGTCACGAGTTCCGTTCGGATTTCGTAATAAGAACAACTCGGCTGGCGAAATGCGGAGTTTTCGGTGTATGTTTCAGTGCAATCCGTCCAGAGGCCCCCCGAGGCACACTTCGAAATTCTCTCGAAGGCTCTAAGTTCAGCGCGGGTTGGGGGCAAAATAGCAGGCGCATTCTAGTGTGTTCCCATGCTTCACAGCGACATTGTTCCCGAGCATGATTGCAACGGAGAACTGATCGAGGTGAACCAGAGTGCAAGGCGCATTCGCTGCCTCTGGTGTTCTTCCTGTGGAACCGAGTTCACGTTTGAGCCAGGGTCCGATTGGGTGACTTTTGTGACGCCGGGCATGAGAGGCGTGATCAAATAGAAAGCCCTTTTCACGTAGATAGAAGATTCATAAGCGCGTTCAACAATTCCGCGATTGAATTTAGGGGGAGAACGCCCGCCCATTCGGGAAATTTCCCGTCGCGCGGGCCGGTTCCCCTGCAGCCTCTTCTCGCAATTCATGCCCATCAAGCTTACTGAGCAGATATTCCTTCGCTCCGACTTTCATTCGACAAATATGCGTTACTTTCGTTACGTCCTCACGACAGATTGAAATCGATTTCTAACTCGTTGCGTTTTACGCTAATCGGGTACGGGAGATTTTCACCAAGACAAGGCCCAGGGGGCGGTACAGTAAGTATGAGGAACTGGGGAGCAGCGGGTGTAGTCATTTTTGTCATGATCGCGAGCTTGGCGCAAGATCAGCATAGCGTTCGAATGAATGGAAGTGATTTGTCGGCGAATTGCGAGCATTTCAAGAACTGTGAACACCACGCCAGCTGCGGAAGAGAAGACTTAACCGGTTCAGGAGTCTGCTCAGGATACATATCCGGAGTCGCAGATGCCGCGATCAGTTCCGTATGCGTACCTCCCAATGCAAAAAACGAAGACATCGTGAAAGCCACTATCGACTGGATGGATGTAAACCCCAGTCTTTTGAATCGCAGCGCCGATATTATCGTTCTGTCAGCCCTGAGAACTCATTTTCCTTGCTCGGCTCCGAAACAATAACTAAGTTCTTAGGGCGCTCCTTCCAACAGGAGGCTCCGGCCGGCGTAGAATCTCGTTCTTGCGAGCGACGGCCCGGGGAGCGATGGACACTATTGTGACCCATGATGTGTGGATCCGTGCTTTGCACAATGACCGCGCTGAGCTCATTGAGCTGCGCCGCATCCGTAAGAATCTGAAAATCCAAGCGGAGAAAAAATCGGCAGCCCATGAATGATCCAGTCTTCGATTGAGCACGGAGGAGCATTCACTGACAGAGTCAAAGCTGGAATTGAACAGCATCAAACGAGGGCGTCAAAATTCTTGTCGCTTGGTGCCAAAGATCAGCTACCACCTAAGAAGTAGTGAGAGATTGTTTTGCGACGATGTATTCGTCAGATGCGCTTTCTAAGGGCCCCTCGGAATTTATCCAACGGCCCTGCAAGGCGACAAAAATGGGGGAGATCGCGTCTTGCAGAGCCGGAGTCGTAAGGGCGCGCTCTTCCACCATACAACGAACCTCCGCCGATGGAGTTGGTGAGTTTTCCCTGTTCGCATTTCGTAACAAAGGAAGAGAAGAGTTGAGGGAACAAACGCTCAACTCAGAGTTGAGGCTTGAAGCGCCTGTTTGGCCGCCCTCCCCTGGTCCAGTTGACGGGCATTCACGAGCGATGTCGTAATGGTGCGTGAAAAAAAGTAAAAAGTAAAAGGTCCCGACCCTCTCTCCCCCAAGAGAGCATCGGGACCGAGCCTTACTTGCGTCCGAAAGTATAGCCCTGCACCGCTGTCTGTGCAAAGAGAAAGAACTGAAGTGTCAAGACTGATTAGAAATGTCCCCATCGTTAACTAATTAGAAATGTCCCCTTTTTGTGGTTGATGTTGTCGTTGGGATGCGCACTGAAGCGAAGCCCTGTAGTTTAGGGCGAAGCGTAAGTGC
>Ga0307474_10001137_pt1 | contig 19348 bp, 15 predicted proteins | sample atmos_gasesECM1C_2_FD_203312 | JGI IMG/M metagenome (GOLD analysis project Ga0307474, IMG submission 203312) | Hardwood forest soil microbial communities from Morgan-Monroe State Forest, Indiana, United States - atmos_gasesECM1C_05 | ecosystem: Environmental > Terrestrial > Soil > Temperate... | reverse complement strand
GAGCGGGTGCCACCGTGCTTGGACATAGACACCTGCGGGGCTTGAAGCTTCCAAGGGCAGGGCCCATATCCTAAACGACGAGAAGAAACAGCAATATTAGCTCTGGGACGACTCTGGGACGACTGGGATGGCCGCTGCGAGGCCACCCACGTCCGCTGTAAAACGGCTAGCCAGCATCTGAAAACGGCCGGGATTGCAATGTCTCATTTCGAAGATCTGACCCTAACTCGCCGGTACTACACCTGCCCTGTTTTGCGAGGTCATATCCAGCGCCATCGCAAGTTCACGCACTCGCTGGTCGAGGGTGGTTGGCGTGATTCGGTCGATGAAACCCTTGCCGACATTAATCGTCATCTTGTCTTTGACCTTCCTGTCCTCGATGACCCGCAGCCCGGATAGTTCGGCGGCGTACCCCATGCCCGCAACCTGACCTCTGAATGGGTAGAACTCATTTTGCATGCGGAAACCGACTTCCGCAGCGGAGATTACGTCGGGGCTGGTCTTGCACCGCCGGACCACATCGAAGATGTCGCCTGCCTTGGACTTTGCGTCGGGCTGCAACTCCCACGCATTTGTTCTAAGCGCGCCGGTTCCAAGCATGTCGGCGCCGAGGATATCCTCAATCCTGTTGGCCGCTGTGCTATACATAACTTTGCCGCGGAGGACGATCCGGGCGTCGTCATCGATCCGCCGTCCGATCACTTTCCCGGTTCGATCCTTCACGACAGGTCCTCTGGTCGTCCCGTCAATGGCATAAAGAATGGGCTGCGTAAACCCGGCAACAGTACGCAACACCGTGTGGCTGACCAATTCAAGCAGATTCGACCCGATTCCGCCCGAGCCGCAGCCGGCCAACACCACGCGGCCGTCCGCCCGAAAACGGTCCTGGGCACTGCGAAACGCAGATCTAGCGGTGTTGAAGGTCGCGGAGTCTCCGATCATAGCGTTCTCCGCAAAGATCACCTTGTCCGGCAGAGTGGTTCCGGCGACGGCCAGGAAATTCCCATTGGAGTGGCCGATGATCCGCAGTTCCTCAATGGAATCGGGCGGCTGCGCGCGGATGACCGCCAATAAGTCGGCTATTGTCCCGACCGGAGAGCTGCCGCCTGACGATCGGCCGAGCCATTCCCAATCGAGCGAGGACGGAAACCAAGTGCAGTCCGGGTTGCCGCGGACCTCTCTGGGCTTGCCGCACCGGAGCTCTTCAGGGTCGGTCCGGTATGGTCTACGAAAACCGCTGCCATGGACTAAGAGCTTCATCGTCTTCTCCTATCAAACGACCTGTATCAGTGAAGTAGCAATGTTGGCGGTGAGGAACCAGTATTTCGATTTTCGAGTTCCCGAGCGCTCCGCATTCTACACCGAAAATGCCTCGACCAAGCTTCATGGACCAGAAAATCTCGGCCCGTTGGAAGCAGCACCAAACTAAATTCACATTATGCCGGAGTCCATCAGGACCATCATGACAAACGGCCAGATTAAGACCTCAACTATACCGAGTACGACAACGCCGAGGTGGGACAGGGCCACCCTGAACCAGTAACTCTGGTGCCAAGGTCGGTGACCTTCCTCCTGACGCTTGGCAGGCAATAGCGGCGCGACAATCCACGGAAGGCTCAGACCGACAGCAATGCGGAGAATGCGACCGAACCAGCATTCGTGTTCCTACATCAATGTGAGGCATCCCGCGGACACTAAGTTAGCAACGTCGCGCTGGCATACCTCGGCAATCGTAACGACACTGTGGGTCGGGCTAGCGTTTTACGTATCGGATGATCTCAGCCAGGACACGACCGAGCCCTTCGCCGATGGGGATGACGCGAGGGCGATCGAACTTCGACGGTTTGATGTGCAGGAGCTAATAGATGCGGCCGGGCACCCGCCAACGAAAAACAGCAGGCGCACAACTCCTCGATCAGCTCGATGCTGGCCAGCTCGCCGCCGTTGGGTCCACATGCTTCCGGTGATGACCAGCCCGCTGTCGCATTCGCTGGCTTCTGCGCCGCGGAAGAAGAAGAGATCACGCCTGAAACAGCGGTCGCACTCGACCGTGCCCGCGCTTCGCTGGCTCGCGGAGAAGGCATTCCTCACGACGATATCCTGCGCGAGTTCGGCCTGAGTAAATAACAGAACCGGCCAGCCCCCGAACGGATCTCAATGATCTGGTCGCCAGAGGGTCGCGTCGACGCTCCGCGCCATCGACCGCGAAACAGCGATGCAGATTCTCCACTGCCTCGACCGCTATCTCGCCAGCTGCTCGGGCGACGCAAAAACTCAAACCGCCACGCACCGGCTTTCTGTCTTCGCTGTGGCGACTAACGCCTGTTCTTCGATCTCAAAGATGAGAACACCATCATGATCACCCCGTCCGTCACCGCCGCGAAGCCTACCGCTGAACGCCTTCAGCAATACCTGATGTGCGCCGGACAGAACACCGGACAAAGGCTGGGATCTAATCAGCTGACTTAGCGGTCAGCCAAAAATATTCTGGTTCAAGAACTGATTTCGGAACTTGCCTTTGGGATCAAACCGTTTGCAGAGTTCGACGAATTCCGGCATTTTCTTGTGTACCCGCTTGAGTTCGTCGGGCGAGGTTGTAAACAGCTTCCCCCAGTGCGGACAGGCGTCGAATGGGGCCAATTCTCTTTCGACTATCGGCAACAGCTTGCTGACCGCCGGCCAGTCAGGTTTCCAGGTGAAGTGAATGGTCACACAATCCCTTTCGTAACATGGACTCATCCAGAGCTTGTCGGCCGCGATGGTTCGAATTTCGGTGATGAACAATGCCGGGCCGACCTGGTCGTGCAGCCGTTCGACAGCCAGGATTGCCTCGACCGCGTGCTTTCTCGGAACGAAATATTCTGCCTGCAGTTCCTTGCCTGCGCTCGGCGTGAAACCCATGCGGAAGTGCGGCAGGCGCTCGTACCACGGTCCCGCAACGCCCATCTGTTCGGTGCAATTCTCAGCCGACAACTCTTTGATCGGATGGAGATTGCGCGTGGCCAGCTTGGCTCCGAACAATTCCGCAGCGGCGTGAAACTGTTGCCCTGGCTCGACGCGGCTCTTGATCCAAACCTCGTTGACCCGCTGTTTTTGCCAGTCCGTAAACAGGCTCACGCTGTATCCACTCGATTCGATCGCATCAAAGTGATCTCTTAATTCGGCAAACGGCAGGTCTTCATAAACATATTGGCGCATCTGGAAGGCAGGCTGGACGTCGAGAGTGATTTTCGTGATCACCCCAATCGCTCCCAGCCCCACCACAGCCCCGTAGAAAGAATCGCCATCGCGTTCTCGCGACAGAGCGACCGCGCTGCCATCCGCCGTAACCATCTCCAGCGCGGACACAGCGGTCGAAAGATTTCCATTCTTCTCGCCCGATCCATGGGTTGCGGTACTGCAGGCGCCAACCACGGAAATGTGGGGAAGCGATGCCAAGTTGTGCAGTGCGAAACCCTTTCCATCAAGATATGGGCACAATTGTCCGTAGGTTATGCCCGCGCCAACGGTGACGGTACGCTTGAGTGGATCAAGCGCGATCACCCCGTCCATGGGCTTCAGGGAAATGAACGCATCTTTGCTGTCGGCAAGGTTGTTGAAGCAGTGGCGGCTGCCGAGCGCCTTGAGCTTGTTGTTCTTCTTGACGGACTCTAGCACCTGCTCGACAGAAGTGGCGGTAAAAACCCTGTCGGTGCTGTATTCGAGATTGCCCGCCCAGTTATGCATCTTTTCCGCTGCAGCCCAGGCAAGAGCGCGCCCGAGGTAAGGAAAAGCCATGGCAGCGCCGGACAGCTTCATGAAAGTTCGTTTGTTCATAAGTTCGAGGCACCTGCAACCTTGTCCTGCTCCTAACCCGCGGACATATCCACGATCTTGCCGGGATTCATACGATTGTCCGGATCCAGGGCTTTCTTGATCGCGCGCATGACCTCAAGAGCATCGCCATGCTCCTCGCGCATAAATTTCATTTTACCGACGCCGATCCCATGTTCGCCGGTGCATGTGCCACCCATCCCGAGTGCGCGTTGAACGGTGCGCTCCGAGAATCGCGCTCCTTCGTCCATTTGCGGCGGATCGCTGGGATCGAGCACACACAATACATGGAAATTGCCGTCTCCGACGTGACCTACGATCGTGGCCTGAAAAGAAGCCTTCGCCAAGTCGCTTTTTGTTTGGGTAATACATTCGGCCAGACGTGAGAGAGGCACGCAGACGTCTGTAACCAGCACTTTTGCGCCGGGAACCAGAGCATGAGTCGCGAAATACGCATTATGCCGCGCGCCCCAGAGTTCCTCCATATCCTCCAGATTGGTTTTCCATTTGAATCCTTGGCCGCGATGCTCGGCGGCCAGAGACTGAAGCATTTCTGTTCGATCGCCTAAATCGCGGTCGTTCATGCCATGGAACTCAAAAAACAGAGTTGGCATGACCGGCAAATTGATCTTCGAAAAGCGATTGATGGCTTCGACCTGTTTGTCGTCGAGAAACTCGATTCGCGCTAAGCCGATTGCAAATTGAATCGCTTGGATAACAGTCTCGACGGCGCCCTCCACGGTCTCAAACGAACAAACCGCGACGGCTACTCTCTCGGGCAAAGGATGGAGGCGCAGCGTCACCTCGGTGATCACAGCGAGAGTTCCCTCGGAACCCACAAACAAATGAGTCAGGTCGTATCCGGCAGCCGACTTGCGCGCCCGGCTGCCGGTTTTGATCACGCCACCGTCGGCTAGCACGACCGTCATGCCAAGGACGTTTTCGCGCATCGTGCCGTAGCGCACAGCGGTGGTTCCTGAGGCTCGAGTGCTGGCCATCCCGCCGATCGTGGCATCTGCACCGGGATCGATGAAGAAGGTCAGCCCAGTGTTAATCAACGCCTTCATCAGCTGCATCCGGGTCACGCCCGCTTCCACGGTTGCGTCACAATCTTCTACGCTCACGCGGATGATTTTATTCATCTCGCGCAAGTCAAGGGTGATGCCGCCCCAAATCGCGTGCACCTGCCCTTCGACAGAAGTTCCGGCTCCAAAGGGAATGACAGGTATGCCGTGACGGGCGCTTATCCTCATAATTTCGCTGACCTCCTCCGTGGTACGGGGAAAGCACACGATGTCGGGAAGCGCGGGTGCGTGATACGACTCACCGTGACTGTGATGCTCGCGCTGCGCGGATGCGGTGGTGGCCCGCGAGCCCAGGAGGGATTGAAGCTGCGCTGCCGCGGCTTCGAGGCCCGCCGTATTCGGTACTGTTGGGTTCGAGGACATAATCGATCGCGGAAGTAAGGCACCGCGGGCGTTTCCGGTCGTTGCACCTGCTCAGACGATGTAGCGAGCTTCCGAGGTTTTCACTAGACTCAAACTTGTACCAGCAAGCAATCTCAGAAAATAAATTTGGCGCTGAGCTGTATCTGCCGCGAGGTGGTCGCGGTGCTTGTAATCTGCCCAGCTGCACCATTTGGCGTAACATTCCCAGACCCGTCTTGTCCTATATACAACGCCGCATTCGGAAATCCGAAGTTCGTGTGATTGGCCAGATTGAAAATGTCCAGCCGCAATTGGAAGCTGGTTCGCTCGGTAATCCTGGTTGCCTTCGCGATCGAGAAATCGAGGTCTCTGATGCCCGACGCCACCAGCGTATTCCTGCCCAAATCACCGAAGATGCCAATCGCCTGAGGCTGGAAGGCAGATGGATCGAAACCAAAGACACCGCGGGAGGTTTTGTGAACGCCGGTCGGATTGCTGCTCCGCCCCGGAACCAGATCTGGACGTTCGGCATTAGCAGCCGCGCTGCCCGCACCCACGTCGGCGCGATCGAAAGCGTCGTAGACGCTGTATGGCGTGCCGGAATGAACACTGGTAATGAAGCTCAACTGCCAACCTTCTTTGAACCGGTTGCCACGGAATGGAAGTTGCGCGATCAAATTGCTAGTCCAATTGTGACGTAAATCGAAATCACAGGGACCGTAGTCCACGTTGTGTTTGGCGTTCGCCAAGTTCCCCGCCTGCAACCCAGCCGTTTGTCCATTCGGTCCGATGGAATCGTTGCCGGTGTAGTAGGAACCATAGTCCAGGCATTTGGAGTAAGTGTAGGCAGTCCGGAACTGAATGTTCTTGCCGAAGCCCCGTTCCAGTGCCAACTGCATCGAGTTGTAGTTCGACGTGCCCACGGCAAAGCGGTCCACGATGTTGCTTAGGTCCGGATTGACCGGCGGGCAAGCGGCCGGATTGGTGCCGTAGGCGCGAACGATCGTGCCATCAGCGAGCACGTTGGTTGGTAGGCAGGGATTCGTTTCCTGACCGATAAATAGATGGTTGGCTCTCGATCCGATATAGCCAGCCGTCAATACCGTGTGCGCGAAAACCTCCTGCTGAACGTTCAGGTTGTATTGCATGATGTAATCGTTCATCTTGGGGCTGTAGTCAGTCTGCTGGCCGCCGCCAGGAAGCCCTGTCACGATACCGCTTCCGAAGGGATTCGGAATGGTGGGGAACAAAATCTCAGTGACGTTATAGATCGGCGGGTTGAACAGATATCCAATGATGACTTGCATTTCGAGCGGTAGGTCTGCGAAAGCGCCAAAGCCGCCGCGAACCGCGGTTTTCCCGTTGCCAAAAATGTCCCATGCAAATCCTACCCGCGGCTCGAAGTTCCATTTCGTCACGTTGTGCGCGAAGGCATGCGGTACATGGGTGAAACCGGCGTCGGTCGCAGGATGGATAAGGTTGTAAAGTTTGCCATCCCTCTCGACCGGATTGGTTTCAAAGTCATAACGGAGGCCGAGATTCAGAACAAAGTTGCGGCTCACCTGAAATTTGTCCTGGATGTAAGGCGACAAATTCGTATGACGCATGTTGCGTGTCGAGTCGTTGGCATCGGTTGGAACGCCCACGAATGCCAGCGGTTGGTTCTGCAGAAACGACTGAAAAGCTGGCTCGACGTTGACCCCGGTCGCAGGATCGAAGTACTCGCCGTTGTAAACAACGTTCCCTCCGTTGACGATGGGAATGTCGGCATGAATATAGTGCCGCACGACTTCCAGTCCTGCCTGCAGCGAATGCCGGCCTTTGGTCCACGAGATCTGATCGCGAAACGTGAAGCGATTTACGATTTCGTTGGCGGAATCGTTTCCGCCGATTGAGTTTAACCCGGCGACGCCGATCGTTCCCTGGATGCCCGCTCCCGGGACAACTAGGAGATTCGGGTTGTGTCGGGTTTGAACGTCAATATTTGATCGCACGTAGGCAAAATGCGCGACGTTAAGGACGGTCGGGGAAATGACCTTTCGCTCTTCGACCGTCAGATACTGGTTGCGTTGGGTATCGTCGTCAGTGGTGACGGGGTTGGGCAACGCGGTTAGTTTTGCAGCGTCGATCTCGTAGCTTCCGAATAGCGAATCTGACGTGGAAAGATTGTGATCGATTCGCACGATTCCGTAGTTCTCGTGGAGGGGCTGCGAGAGCGCAGATATGTTGTCCGCTGTGCCGGGGGTAGCTACCGGACCGTTCGGAATCGGATAGGCATTGAGATAACTTGCAATACCGGGATTGATACCGACATCTGCGAGACCGGTGGTCGGATCGCAAGTTACCCCGAGGGTTTGGGAGCAGGACAGAAACCCATTCCTGAAATTCTGGTCGGGTACGATCGTGGTCACCGGCACGGTGAGATCTTGTTTGAGGCCCTCATAGTTGCCAAAGAAGAAGGTTTTATTTTTCCTGATCGGCCCTCCAAAGGTACCGCCGAACTGATTGCGGCTGAAAGGCAGCGCGGTCGAGCCCGGATCGAAATAGTTCTTCGTATCCATCGCGCTGTTACGTGCAAACTCATAGGCCGAACCGTGATACTCGTTCGTGCCCGAGCGGATGGCCGCATTTACCACGGCTCCATTGCCACCATACTCGGCAGTATAGGTATTGCTGAGAACCTGGAACTCGGCAATACCGTCTACGCCCAACGTGGTCCCGACCAGATTGGCACCCGTCCCGTTCCCCCAAACGCCAGCGGTGTCAGTACCGTCTATGAGGAACAGTTGACCTTGCGGACGGCCGCCGGCAACAGAGAATCGCTGGGGCGAGCCGAATCCGAACGGCACAAGCGTCGCGGCGCCTTCGGTGTTTTCTTGAGGAACAGGCTGAACTCCTGGAGTCAGAAGCGTCAATTGCACAAAGTTACGGCCATTAAGTGGCAGGTCGCGCACCTGGCTCTCACCCACCAGCCAGCCAACCGAACTGGTATTGGTATCGACTGTAGGAACGTCAGCGCTCACTTCAACTTTTTCGTCTACTTTGCCCACCGTCAGCGAAAAATGAACTGTGGCCTCCTGGCCGACCGTCAAGACAACCGACTCCTGCACGCTCGTCTTGAAGCCGTCGCGCTGTGCTTCGATGCTGTAACTGCCGATCGGAAGACTGCCGATATTGTAAGCCCCATCTGCATTCGTTGACGACGTCGTGGAAACACCGGTGGCCGTGTTGGTGACGATGATCTTGGTGTTGGCGAGGCGGGCGCCTTGGCTGTCGGAGACGGTGCCCGAGATAGTGCCACTGCTGTTCTGCGCGTACAACAATGGTCCGTGCGACGCGGCCAGGCACGCACTCAGGATGATGGTGAAGGCCAGGCCCTTAGAGCTGCTTTTTCGCATGTTGTCCACCGTGACGTTGATAGGAGCGCAGCAACGTGGCCCGCACCGTGGGACAAGTTGCCAGCTTCGCGGAACAGAGTCAATGCGGCGCTCAATTAGTTGAGTCTTTCGATCACATTTGCTCAATCGTTCAAAGGGCAGACGCTTGACTCGCTCAACCTATTGAGCAAAGAATTGACGCCACGCCTGGTCGCGGATATTACTTCCTAACGTGGAGCACCGATCCGCACACCCGCAGCCGGGCGCCGTCGTTACCTATTTTTCGGCAACGGAGGGACGCGTGAAATCAGATCGCTCGACAAATTCTCTGGAGCGCGCGCTGGCGATCCTTGAGCTTGTCGCCCACAAATCCGGTGGGCTCACCAACGCAGAGATCAGCGGCTACTTCAAAATGGCGACCAGTACCTCGTCCTATATCCTGCAACGCCTTGAGCGCGAGAGCTATCTTCGCCGGGATTCCGAAAATGGCCGGTACGAGATGGGACTGAAGATCGTGGCATTGAGTCATGGCGCCCTCCGAGACATGGGACTGCGCCGGATCGCAGAGCCCATTCTGTATCGTCTTTCGGCCGAGACCAGAATTTCAGCAATCATCGGCGTATTAGAACGAGGTAGAGTCATGATCGTCGACAAAGTTGAAAAGCCGGACCTGGCCAAGATCGACATGGATATTGGCGTTCGCTACCCCGCTCACTCGACCGCACTCGGAAAAGTGTTGCTGGCTCATCTGCCGCAGCACCAGCTCTTAAGCCTTTTCGATCACTACGGCCTGACCAAGACCTCGCCGAAGACGATCGATTCTAGGGACCGGCTGCTGGCGGAATTGAAGGTGGTGCAAAAACAAGGGTATGCGACGAGTGATGGAGAACTGTTTCTGGGCATTCGTGCAGTCGCGGCCCCGATTTTCGACTCTCGTGGCGATGTATCCGCAGCCGTCAGCTCGACCGGCGTAACCCTCTCGGTGGAAGAAATGAGCGTGATCAACAGCGTGAAAGCCGCGGCCCGGGAAATTTCACGCAGCTTCAGTGGCGCTTCTCAAATCAGAAAGGCGTGATGGTGAAGATGACGATGAAGTCGCTCAAGTATCTCAGTCGTGGTCTGATGATTATTTACTGTGCCGTGACGGCATGGCCGTGCCTCGTTCAGGCCCAGCAAGCTTGCGAAAAACTCAAGGACCTCAAATTAGCCGATACTTCTGCCCTGTCCGCGGAAAGCGTTCTTTCCGGGCCTTTTGCCCTTCCTCCTGGTCTTCCCGCCGCATCGGTTGATGTACCGGCCTTTTGTCGGGTACGCGGGGAGATCAAACCGACTCCTGATTCGCGCATCAATTTTGAAGTGTGGCTTCCGGCGCAGTGGAACGGAAAGTTCGTGCAAGTGGGCAACGGGGGCTTGGCGGGTTCCATCAACCTTTTCGTGCTGGCGGCAGAAATGAAAAAGGGGTTTGCCAGCGCTGGGACCGACGATGGACATCAAGGCTCGCCGGTTGATGGCGCATGGATCACCGGGCATCCCGAGAAAGTGAAGGACTTTGGTTACCGGGCAGTCCATCAGACAAACGAGAAGGCAAAACAGATCATCGGGGCTTTTTACCAGAAGGCGCCGAAATACTCATACTTCAATGGCTGCTCTGAAGGTGGCCGCGAAGCGATGATGGAAGCGCAACGCTATCCGGAGGATTTCAACGGGGTCCTGGCGGGCGCTGCAGCGAACAAGTGGACGGACCTCATGGCTGCATTTGCCTGGAACGCGCAGGCCCTCAACAGCGCAGCGAGTTTCATTTCACCGGCAAAAAGGAATGCAATTCGGAAGACTGCGCTAGCCGCCTGCGGTTCGCAAGACGGCGTAAGAGACGCCTATATTAAGGATCCTATCGGCTGCCATTTCGATCCGTCCGTGCTGCTATGCAAGGATTCGGAGTCCGACAGTTGCCTGACGGCAGAACAGCTAGCGGCATTGAAGAAGATTTATTCAGGTCCCAAGAATCCGCGCACAGAAAAGCAAATTGCCTCTGGCTACGAACCTGGCGCGGAGGGCGTGTCGGGCGTGCCAGGAATCGCGTTTGACAGTTACGTTTATGGCACGGCGCCGGGAGCTAGTCTAGACGCCATTTTTTCCAGCGCGTTCTATGCCGGGTTCGTCTTCGAAAATCCCAATTGGAAATTTTCCGATCTCAACTTCGATAAAGACATCGTGACCGCGCAGGAAAAAATCGGACCGAGCCTGAACGCGAATAATCCTGACCTGAGCGCGTTCCTGGCACACGGCGGGAAATTGATCCAGTATCACGGATGGAATGACGGATCTCCGTCGCCTCATCATGCGATCGAGTATTACGAAGACGTGATGGCCAAAATGGGTGGCTTCACTCAGACTTCAAAATTTTACAGACTGTTCATGGTGCCAGGAATGATGCACTGCGGAAGCGGACCGGGTCCGAACCTGTTTGGAAACATGCTCGATTTCGCCGCCCCCAACGATTCAGATCACAACATTTTTTCCGCGCTCGAACGCTGGACGGAAGAGGGAGTGGCGCCGGATAGAATCGTCGCCACAAAGTACACGAATGATGACCCGACGAAAGGCGTTGAAATGACGCGGCCGCTGTGTCCGTATCCGCAAATTGCCAAGTGGACGGGTAAGGGAACGGCTTCGGATGCGCAAAGTTGGGTTTGCCAGACGCCTGTCCGAAAGTAGTAACAGCTGAATCGTTAGAGTGACCGAAATTCGAAAGAACTGAGTTACAAGACATCGCACAGAACGAGGTGGAGCTTGCAACAAAAAAATCGGCGTGCGTTTCTCACCAGCACGCTAACTTCTGGGATTGCCTTGGCGCTTGCGCCGGCAATCTTGTCCGCTCAATCAGCCCAGCAACCCATTCCGCAACCTCCGCTTTCCGGCCACGAAAACGATCTTTACGATTTTGTCGACCCCGAGCTGTTGCCCGCCTTAAAATCTCTTCCAGAATTGCACCTCACCAATGAAACGTTGGCGCGGGTGCGGCAGCAGGAACAGGCGCCACCGCCGCTGCCCCCGCCTGCGCCACAACCCGTGGAACGGCGGATTCCAGGGCCTGTCAGCGCGCCGGATTTGCGCTTGACCATCGTCGATCCGGCGCCCGGCGCCAAAGGGCGGCCAGTTCTGCTGCACACACACGGCGGTGGCTATGTCGGACGCAGCGCCGCTCTTGCTATGAACTTTCTGCAGACCGCTGCTCAGACCTGCAACTGCGTCGTAATATCTGTGGACTACCGCCTTGCACCAGAAACGCGTTTTCCGGGTTCACTCGAAGACAACTACACAGCTCTTCGTTGGGTACACGCGAACGCCGATGCGCTAGGCGTAGACCGGGTACGAATTGCGGTAGGCGGCGAGAGTGCTGGAGGCGGACATGCGGCCATGCTAACCATCGCCGCTCGCGACCGCAAAGAAATTCCCATTACGTTCCAGTTGCTGATTTATCCCATGCTTGACGACCGCACCGGCAGCAGTCGACCGGTTCCTCCCCACATTGGCGCCTTTGTGTGGACCGCCGAGTCGAATCGGTTCGGCTGGAGTTCGCTGCTCGGCATTCCCGCAGGATCGCCCAGTGTTCCGCCTGGTTCCGTCCCTGCTCGCGTGGAGAACCTAGCAGGCCTGCCGCCCGCGTTCATTGTGACCGGCGCGATCGACATGTTCGTCGACGAAGATATCGAGTACGCGCGGAGGCTCATCGCGGCCGGTGTGCCGACTGAGTTGCATGTCGTGCCTGGCGCCTATCATGGCTATGATCTTCTCGTTCCAAACGCCAAAGTCTCGCGTCGGTTCACGGACTATTGGACTACTGCTCTTCGGCGCGCGTTTGCTACGGTTTGACCTGATTCAGTTCCAGGCTGGTTTGGGTTCGCCAGCAGGGCCAGCGTCTGTTCGATAGCTCGCTCATCGCTTAGCGTTTAGTCTTTCACGGCTGCTGGTGAGACGCCAGCGCACCCGGAAAGCGTCGCCGTGGGAGCACCATATAATTCGACGCACGTCAATGTAAATCCTCTCGACCTGGCTGCCTTCGTCAACCGCTTTATCGCCACTTTCGGCGGCCAAGCCTCCAAGCTATCTCTAAACAAGAATTCGCCCACGGAAGGGGACACGATGAAGCGCACGTGAACCATCATAGGGGTAGGCGACGTATCGGAAAGCGTCAAATGGTACGAGGCGCTCTTCGGTCAGCCGGCACCGGTCTGTGCCCATGAGTACCTTGGGCGAATCCTCGATTCAGAGGGAACCGCCTCGCTCTGCCTCCACGATTGGGCGCCCACGAACATTCCTCATTGATGCGACCAAATCATGGGACACCTGACAGCGGCCTCCTGTTGTTCTTCCTGTCGATGATTTCTATCTGGCGCTTCATAAGGGTGCGCTCTCTTGAGTCGCTTCCGAAAGCGAAATCAAATGTCGCGTCGTCTTGCTTGGATTCCGGGGCACTAGCGGGCGAAGAGTTGTACACCACGAGTCGCAGGGTCATAGCGATTGAGCCTGATCGAGGCAGTTGACCAGCCAATGTGCGCTCATTTTGCCGTGAGGCGATCGAGTTCGCGGCCGATGTTGAAAAGCCGTTGGGTAAGGCGTTGAAGTTTACGACGGGCGCAAATCATGATGTAAGTGTAGCTTGCGCAATGGCACTCCAGGTGGTCCATTCTGGGGAACACGACTTTCTAACCGGCGCATTCGGTTATTTTATCGGGGAGAGTCTCGATAAATAATCCATCTCCAACTCGCCTGTATAAGTTTCGGCTCCGACCTGCAATGCTTCCGTGACACGGGCTTGCGTCACCTCGCTGGCGACACTCAAGTCGGACTCATGGGCTTCCATCAGGAGGCCCTCTGCCATGGAACTAAATGCTCCCGTATCCACGGCCGCCTTGGCGTAAGCGATGGCATGCGCAGGAAATGATGCGATGCGGTGAGCCAGCTTCTCGACAAACGGTGTTAGTTCGTCCGCTGGCAATGCTCGATTGATGTAGCCGTAACGTTCCGCCTGTTCCGCCGTGAGATCATTGCAGCCTAGGAGCACCTCCAAGGCGCGTCCCCGCCCCATGAGCCGTGGCAATCTCTGCGTAGAGCCCCCACCCGGAACCAGCCCAATCGCCACCTCTGGTTGGCCGAAGATCGCTTTGCCAACGGCAGCAAAACACATGTCCATGGCCAGCGCGATCTCACTCCCTCCTCCCCTGGCCCGTCCCTCTACCTTCGCAATAGTTGCCTTGGGCATGTTCCTGAATCGTTCACCGATCGTCTGCGTAAGACGAAAGCTCCGTGTCCGGGACACCACTTTGGAAGCTGCTCCAATCCGGCGCAAACCCGAGTGGGCTATAAAGAAATCAGGGAGCGCGCTCTGCACCACCACAACCCGCACACTCTCATCGGTCTCGAGATGCCTGCCGAGTTCGTCGAATTCCTGCGACAGAACTTCATCAAGAAGATTTATCGGCGGGTGATCGATGCTGACAAATGCGACCCCAGAATCGAAACTGAACCGGAAACATTTGTAATCGGAATATTGCACGGGAGTGGCTCCATTTTGGCGATGATCTAGGTTTCCCCATTCTTGGCCTTACGCGGGATACAGCAATCACAGCGCCGGGGTGCGAGGACGGCAGTCTGCAATCGGCAATGTACTGACACTGCAGTTCCTGATCTGCTTGCTTTCTCAGCCATTCTCAACGGGGTTGGTCAGGATACCGATCCCCTCAATCTCCACTTCGTAGATATCGCCGGCCTTCATGAAGACGGGTGGCTTACGCGCCTGTCCGACGCCACCCGGCGTGCCGGTGATGATCACATCGCCTCGCTCCAGGCTCATCGCAACACTGAGCGTTGCAATCAGCACCGGGACGCTGAAAATGAGGAGCTCAGTGCGCGAATCCTGCATCACGTGGCCATTCAGACGGCCCTGGATGCGCAATCCGCGGGCCCCAGGCGGCACGGCGTCGGGCGTCACCAGCCACGGGCCGAACGATCCGGTGCCATTGAAATTCTTGCCCATCGTCCATTGCGGTGTGCGGAGCTGAAAATCACGCACGCTCGCATCATTGAACAGGGAGTAGCCCGCCACGTGATCGAGGGCCTGCTCCTGGGGGATGCGGCGCCCCGGCTTGCCGATCACCACGGCCAGCTCGGCTTCATAGTCGAGCGCAGTTGATTCACGGGGCCGGCGGATCGGCTCTTGATGAGCGATCAGACTCGACGCGAAGCGAGCGAAGATTTCCGGATACTCCGGCTTCTTCAGCCCGCTCTCCTCGAGGTGATCATCGTAGTTGAGACCGACGCACAGAATTTTCGGCGGTGCAGGCACCGGCGGCAGCAGCCGGACAGCCTTCAGGTCGACTGCCGCCGATTGCCCGAGGGTTCTGCCGATGCGCAACAGGTCTGCGCCTTGTGCGATTAGCTCGGGTAGAGTGCCTGGAAATCCACTGTCTGACTGCGAGAGGCCGTGCCAGCCCGAGCCTTCGTCCGCGGCAATTCCGGGGACTCCACGTATTTCAAAATTGACGATGCGCATAAGGTGATCCTCTAGCTCGCCCGCGGACGACTCAGTTCCTCGAGCAGGAAAATAAACGATTCATACGGCCGCCCGGTCGCGTGCCGAAGGCCCATCTCACAGGTTCGGTTCGACGAGAGGTAGGCGTCGCAGGGCCGATCAATCAGCACCAATCGAACCTCTCGCGTCGCTGAAACGACCAGCTCGGGATGCAATAGCCCTCGGTCGCCGGCAGTGCCGCAACAGGTTGTGCCAACCGGGACCTCCACTTCTTCGGCCAGGCAGCCCGCAATCTGTTTGATTGCGCCAGTCAGCCCGAGGTCTGTGATCGAGCACGTCGGATGCACAGCCACGCGCCGCAGCTTACGTGAGATTGCCAGGTTCGGAAGAAGATCACGAAACCATGCTATCGAGTCGATGATCTTGAGGCTCTCGAACTGCTTCTTTCGCTCGCCTTCGAGCTGTGTCGCGACATCCTGTTTAAGACCCAGGGTGCACGAGGCAGCGTCGACAACGATGGGAAGAGATCCTCCATCACTCCAGCGCCACAGCGCGTCGGCAACGGCTTGCGCCATGTACTTGTGCCCCTGCCGATAGCCTTTCGATCTCCACGGCGTCGAACAGCATAGGCCGGCGACATCCTGCGGAATCCACAGCGGCTTACCACCGCGTCTGGACAAAGAAACAACGGTTTCCGCAAGCGAGGGAGCGGCCGGGCCGGCGGGATCGCGACCGAACATGCGGTTGATGCATGCGCAGAAATAGACTGCCGCGGCACCGTTCCTGTCAGTTTTGGGCAGGCCGGAAGCGGCACGTGGCATTGGCCCGGGCACAGCTGGCAGGAGGTCCGGGCTGACAACACTTCGCGCGGCAGCGGTAAGAGCCGTGAGCGGCTTCACTCCGAATAAGGAGGAAAACGTATGCACTCCCCGTAGACTCACGCGCGCTATGGGTTCGACCGCTTTCCAGTGTTGCGCGAGGCGCAGCGCCACCCACTCTGCTGCAGGGCTGTTCTCGCGCGCTCGGAACTCCTTGATCAACATCCCGGTGTTGATTCCTATCGGACAGGGAATGGAGCACATGCCGTCGCCCGCGCAGGTCTCGATTCCGTCGTACTGATACTCCCGTTGGAGTTGTGCCAGCATGGGGGAGTCGGGATTCTGCCGCGTCATCTCTCGCCGCAGAGCGATTCGTTGACGCGGTGTCATGGTGACATTGCGGCTGGGACACACCGATTCGCAGAATCCGCATTCGATGCATTGTGAGGATCCGGTAACCCCCTCGATTTGCGGGAAGGACTTCAGATTCTCGAGGTGAAGGCGTGGATTGTGCGTCAGAATCACGTCTGGTGCCAGAATTCCGTGAGGATCGGCGAGCTGTTTTATGCGCCACATCATGGCGGTGGCCTTCTCACCCCATTCTGATGCGAGGAACGGCGCCATGTTCCGGCCAGTTCCGTGCTCGGCCTTCAGAGAGCCGTCATATTTCTTGACGACGAGATCCGCCAACTCGGTCATGAAAGCCGCGTACCGGGATAGTCCGTCGGCGCCAGTGAGATCCGCGACGAGAGTGAAATGAAGGTTCCCATGAGCTGCGTGTCCCGCGACACCGGGAATGAACCCATGCTTGGCAAGTAGCTCCTGCAAGTCGTGGGCACCCTGTGCCAGACGCTCCGGCGGAAAACAGACGTCCTCCGTAATGAGCGTCGAGCCTTCCGGGCGATTCTTGCCCACCAAACCGAGAAGCCCCTCTCGGACGTGCCAGGCGAGTTCGATGGCCTCGCCGACGCTCGTGAACTCGACTGGCTTGATCAGCCTGGCGGAACTCACAAGCTCGATGACTCGGAGTTGTATTGCTTCGAGCGACTCCGCGTCCTCGGCGCCGACCTCGACGAGCAAAGCCGCGGCCTCGGGATCGAGGGTTCTCCAGTAAGAGGGTGTTTCCGAAAAGGCCTGACCGGCCACCTTGAGCGCGGGAGCGATCATCAGCTCGACGGCGGACGCGCCGAGACTGACCAGGCTGGGAACAAGGGCGATCGCTTCGTCGATCGTGGGGACTGGAATCCATGCCACGCTCGTCACATTGGGCGCTGGAATCGTCTCGAGTACCGCTTCAGCGATGAACGCTAGTGTGCCCTCTGAGCCGACTAGCAGCCGCCGAAAAATCTCGAGCGGCGTTTCACCGTCGAGAAGGGCACAGAGCCGCAATCCGTGCGTATTCCTGATCGAGTACTTGCGAAGGGTACGATCCGCGAGCATTTGATCGGCTAGAAGCTCTCGTCGCAGCTCCAGCAAGCCTTCCGCAAGCTGCGGCTCTGCCCGCGCAAATCTCTCTTCCGCATCGGGTTTCGAGGTGTCAATTACCGCCCCAGATGGGGTCACGAACGTGAGTGCGGAGACAGTATGGTAGGCATCTTTCTGCACGGTGCACCGCATGCCACCGGCGTTGTTCGCAATCACGCCTCCGATCGTGCAAGCATGCCCGCTGGCGGGATCCGGTCCGACCCGGCGACCATGCGGCTCCAGCAGTGAGTTGATGTGGCCGAGGATCATGCCGGGGCGTACCCGCACGCGTCGGCCGTCGTCCTCCACTTTGGCGCCATACCAGTGATGGCGCACATCGATCAGAATGTCATCGGATTGCGATTGACCGTTGAGGCTCGTTCCCGCCGCGCGAAACGTCGCGTGCCGTCCCGTCTTACGGCAATATTGAAAGAGCTTGACGATGTCATCGGTCGTTCGCGGTTGTACGACAACTTGAGGGACGAGCCGATACGGGCTCCCATCGGCGGCATACCGTATGAGATCGATTGCCCGGTGAAAGACGTTCTCGTTTCCCAGGAGGGCGATGAGATCGGCTTTCAGGTCGCCTGGTGTCCCGCCGGCTAGAGAGGCTGGCGCTGCATCGCTCGTTGGTGGCCCGTCGAAGCGCCCTATGCGCGCGGGGTTCGCCGAAAACAGCTTCTTAATCATGGCAGTGCCTTCGACAGCTCTTTTCAAATTTCACTTAGTCGAGAAGGTATGCGGTCCTCGGATTGTTTGCCGAGTTCCCATTTACTTCCGCGACAAACGAACCGCGGTCTAATCGCGTTTAACATCTTCCAATCCGCGACTTAGTTCGGCCAGAACCGGAAGACCATGCCGGCAGACGGCTGGCAATTTGTGTCCACACATTTATTAAGAGATCTCGAACCTTGGAGTTCTCGCGACTCATTTGGAGCAACTACAGTTCCACTCACAAGACGAACACTAACCAACGCGAATCGCAGGCTTCTGCTCGCAATGGGGACATATTTTCTTCTTGATGAAGAAGCCAATGGCTTGGCTGCGTTTCCATGACGCGCCATGTCACATGACACGTGACGCAAGCAATGTCGGTTCCGCCGCGCACTTGCTCCATCCACCCCATAAGGATGAGTTTGTTTGGTAGGTCGCCCGCCCAATTTGAACCTCCCTGTCAATTTGACCCCCGTCCAATTTGAACCACAAGGTTTTAGTGGTTTATCTGGTGTTCGGTTTCCGGCTTCGTCTGTATCTACCTCCTGCTTTTATAGTGAGTGTAGTGGCACGGGTGTCCCGCCCGTCGTAGCGGGTGAGTCAAGAGACAGGGATAAACCTCGGAACCTAGAACCTGAAGATCTAATACCTGTAGAACCAAGCCCCTGTACCTTTACCCATAGCTACCCCTGTTGGTCGTAGGAAAGTAAAGTCATGCCCAAAGTGCCAAGAGTCTTGGTCTAGATTTGAGAACCATGTCTGCCATTTCGCGCACAAAAGTGTTGTGGTTCGGGACGCTGTTTATTGCAATTCAAACTGGCCGGACTCTCCTCACCCGACGCTTTGGCAGTTACGGTATGCTTGCGACTGGAGTATTCGGAGGACTCGTCAGCAGAGCAAGCACAACGGCCGCGGCTGCCACGCTGGCAATCCACGGAAGTATCTGTCCGGCTTTGGCGGGAAGCACGACCGTTCTTGCTTCTTTGTCGAGTGCCGCGGTAAATCTGCCGATTGTATGGCGTGCCGCCAAAAACAAGGCGGTAGTGCTGAGACTAAGCGTGGAAGTGTTCACAGTAGTCGGGATGGGGCTCGCTGCAGTAGTGGTTGATCGTATTTCCCAGTTCTCGGAGCTATTGCTGAGAAAATGAGGGATCAACTGAAGGCGCGGGGTGGCCATTGCCGATTCTTAAGCGGCGTTGCATC
>Ga0307474_10001136_pt1 | contig 19351 bp, 22 predicted proteins | sample atmos_gasesECM1C_2_FD_203312 | JGI IMG/M metagenome (GOLD analysis project Ga0307474, IMG submission 203312) | Hardwood forest soil microbial communities from Morgan-Monroe State Forest, Indiana, United States - atmos_gasesECM1C_05 | ecosystem: Environmental > Terrestrial > Soil > Temperate... | reverse complement strand
TGAATTCTAAGCCAGCAGCGCGAGAATCTCCTCTTGCACGGCGCCGGTTACGCGCGCCTCGCCTTCATCGACGTAGACGTTCACTTCGCTGCGCATGCCGAAATCCGGAAGATAGATCCCCGGCTCCACGGAATTGCACGTTCTTGCGATCAAGCGGCGAGTGTCGTGCGTTTCGAGTCCATCCATATTCACGCCGTTTCCGTGAACCGATTGGCCGATGTTGTGCCCGGTGCGGTGAATAAAATACTTCCCATAGCCGGCTTTTTCCACCACGCTGCGCGCCGCCTTATCCACTTGCCAGCCGTGTAATGGCTTGCCGGCTGCAATCGATGATTGAATCATCGAAACGGCGCGGTTCCGCGCCTCGGTTAATATTTTAAAAATTTTCGCGTATTTTCCCGGCACCTTTGCGCCTAGATAACCCACCCATGCGACGTCGTAATAGACGCTCTCAGGAGTCTTCAACTTCCCCCAGACGTCCAGCAGCAGCAAATCGCCTTCCTTAATCTCGGTCGGTCTTTCATTCGATGGCGCATAGTGTGGATCGCTGGCGTGAGCATTCACGGCGACGTCCGGCCCCTCGTCGGTGGTGACGTCAGCTCTCTCAAATTCCGCCAGGATCCATTGCTGCAGCGCCACTTCCGTCAGCGGCTTTTTGTCACGCACGCCCTTGGCCGCAAGCGCAAATGCCTCGCGGACAATGCGGTCGATAGTTTTTCCGGCCAGCAGATGGGATTCTAATTGCTGCGGCGTCCAGCAAGCTTCGAATTTCTGTACCAGGTCGGCGGACGTGACCACTTTTACGCCACAGCTCTTGACCAGCTCCACGGTACCCGCATCCACCATCGCCACATAGGGAATCGCATTCTTCGGCGAATACTGCATGGCAACGTTCTTCGCACGGCCCATCATTTTTTTCAGATTTTTGCGCAGCTCTTCCTGGCCCGAATAATAAAGCGTCTCTCCTGGCAACGTGACCAGGGATGCGGTTTCGATCTTGTGGACCAGTTTCTTAGGCGTTCCCTTCGCCGCAACGAAATAAAACCAGCGGCGAGTACGCATCGCGCTCGGCAGGTCCAAAATGCGGTGCGCGATCGGATCACGTCCGCGAAAATCGTAGAAAAGCCAGCCATCGAACTTGGCGGCTCTCAAGTCGCTCTGGATTTCGTTGAGTTGAAAGGTCATCGGCGCGGTGTGCCCCGTGTCAGCGTGAATCTAAACCTCATGTAGCGCGAGCGCTTCGATTTCCTGCGTGGTAACGCCGAAAATTTCTATGCACTTGGTGCGGTTGCGCTCCCCGGACAAAAGTCTAACAGCCGACTGCGGCCTTTTCAAAAGCTCCGCCAGAAATGCGCACAAAGCCTGGTTCGCGCGATCTTCCACCGCCGGTGCCAGCAACCTGATTTTCAGCGCGCCGTCCATCACGCCGGCAACTTCGTTCTTACTTGCGCGCGGCAGAACGCGGACCGTGAAGGATACCGACCCTCTGTCGGGATGGGTTTTCAACTCCACCAGCATCATTCTCACCAGGCTCTTTCGTATTGCACCGGGACATGGATGGCGGCGCCAAACTGCTTCGCGGCGCGGATCGGCCAATACGGATCACGGAGCAGTTCGCGCGCGACAAAGACGAGATCGGCCTGGCCGCTGGTCAGGATAGTCTCCGCTTGTGCGGGTTCTGTGATCATCCCAACCACTCCGGTGGCTATGCCGCCGTTTTTGCGAATTGCCGCCGCGAACGGCACTTGGTAGCCCGGCCCGATGGGAATTTTCACGTTCGGCAACAGCCCCCCGCTCGAAGTATCAATCAAATCGACGCCCACCGTCTCTAGCAGTTTTGCCAACTCGATTGATTGCGGCAAATCCCAGCCGCCTTCCTTCCAATCCGTCGCGGATATTCGGCAAAAAAGCGGCAGTCGTTCCGGCCAGACTTTGCGAATCGCTTGCGCAACGCGCACCACCAGCCGGACGCGGTTTTCGAAACTGCCGCCATATTCGTCGGTGCGTTGATTCGAAAGCGGAGACAGAAACTCGTGCAGGAGATAGCCGTGTGCAGAATGAATCTCGACTACTTGGAACCCGGCAGCCAGCGCACGTTCAGCCGCCACCGCGAAGTTTTTCACCACGGCATCAATTTCGGCAAGCGTCAGGGCGCGCGGCATGGGGTAGTCTTCAGCGAAACGAATGGCGCTCGGCGCGACTGGCTCCCACGCGCCGTCCGCCGCGGCCAGAGCCTTGCCCCCACGCCAAGGCACGTTCGTGCTTCCTTTGCGTCCCGCGTGTGCCAGCTGCATCCCCGGCACGGCATTATTTTCGCCAATAAACTTCGCGATTGGCTTCCAGGAATTAACATGTTCGTCTCGATAAATCCCAGTATCGGCAGGCGAAATCCTTCCGCGCTCCTCGACTGCGGTAGCTTCGGTGAAAACCAGTCCCGCGCCGCCGATAGCGCGGCTGCCGAGATGTACCAGATGCCAGGGCTGCGGATGCCCTTCCACGGCGGAATATTCGCACATCGGCGAAACCGCAATGCGGTTGTTCAATTGCACTTCCCGTAACCGAATCGAACTGAAAAGCTTCATTCGCTGTTTTCCTCTAGGCTGTTGGATGCTAGGGAGACGCGCGCGTTCCAAACAGCGCAGTGCCTATGCGCACTTCGGTTGCGCCTTCCTCGATGGCCACTTCGAAGTCGTGGGACATGCCCATTGACAGTACGGGCAGCTTTTTTCCGAGTCGTCGCTCGAGAATCTCTTTCAATTCACGGAGTTCCTTGAAGTACGGCCGCACTCTTTCTGGGTCATCGAGAAATGGCGGAATGCACATCAGCCCTTGAAAATCGAGCCCATTCAGAGAGGACACTTGCTCTGCAAGCCCGACTAGCTCCCCGCGCGCAGCTCCGCTCTTCGTCTCTTCCGGGGCCATGCGAACTTCGATCAGCACACGCAACTTGCGTGATTCGCCAAGCTCAGAGCGCGCGCGAACCAGGCGTTGTGCCAGCGCAAAGTCGTCGACCGAATCGACACTATGAAAAAATCGCGCGGCCTTTGCAGCCTTGTTGCTTTGCAAGTGCCCGACCAGGTGCCACTCAGCCTGCAAATCTTGCAATGCATTCCGCTTCCCTTCCCACTCTTGCACGCGATTTTCCCCGAAATGCCTAACGCCCAGTTCGAACGCGGTGCGAATCGTGTCCGCGGTATGCGTCTTCGATACCGCAATCAGTGTGACGTCATCGGCAACTCGGCCGGCACGCTTCGCCGCAGCGGCGATGCGCTGATGAATGGCCGCAAGCCCTGCCTGTAAATTGGATTCACTCATACGGGAACTAAAAGCCTACCACGTGCGCCTTTGCGGCTTGCAGCGGCTCCGGTTAGACTAACGCTCGGTACCCATTCGACTCATGAAGAATCGCGGAACGTTAATTGCCGTCGAAGGCATCGATGGCAGCGGGAAACAAACCCAGACCCGGCTGTTAGCCCGTGAACTCGAATCGCGCGGCTATCAAGTTTTGCCGACCGGTTTTCCCCAGTACGGCTCCTGGTTTGGAAAAATGGTCGGGCAATTTCTCAACGGCGATTTGGGGCCATTGAATTCCGTTGATCCGCATTTTGCCGCGCTGCTCTATGCCGGCGACCGCTTCGAAGGTAAACAACCTATCGTCGAGACGATGGAACGCGGCGGCGTCGTGATTGCCGATCGTTACATAGCATCAAACTTGGCACATCAGGCTGGCCGTGCCCCGATCGAGAAACGATCTGAGTTCCGCGATTGGATCGAACATCTCGAGTATGTGATCTACGGCCTTCCAGAAGAGGATCTGGTACTTTATCTACGAGTTCCGCCAGAGCAAGCTCAGCTGCTGATTGCAAAGAAGACCGCACGGCAATACACGGAAGAATCTCACGATATTCAGGAGTCGAATCTCGACCACTTGAGAGCCGCCGCATCTATGTACGACGACCTTTCTCTCCGAGAGAACTGGGCAACGATCGAATGCTTCGATGCCGTGCACCAAATCATGCGTCCACCGATAGAAATTTCCCGCGAAATCTTAAATGCGGTAAATCCGAAACTTAAGGTAATAAACTAGCCATGACTTTTTCTGAATTTCGTGGGAATCCGCAAATCGTTACTGCGCTTCGCGGCGCATTACGCGCCGGCCGCGTGCCGCATGCGCTGCTCTTTACCGGCCCACAGGGAGTAGGCAAATACACTTTGGCGCGACTTTTCGCGCAAGCGGCGAATTGCGAACACCTCACCGACGACGCCTGCGGCGAATGCTATACCTGCCGGCGGATCGCGCTGCTGGCTGAACCGCAACGCCTGATCGAGCAGGGCCTCGCCGAGCGCGGTGAAAGCGCCGACGCCGCCATGGTCGAGCGCACTCCTTTGATCCTGCAGACGCATCCCGACGTCTGGGCGCTGGTTCCGGATCCGGTGCGCCTCAAGTCCCCGGTAACGCGCCCCGTTTTGCGCATCGGCCAGCTTCGCGCGGTACAGCGTGCTGCGTATTTTCAACCCATGGGTCGCCGTCGCGTTTTCATTCTTGACGGAGCGGATACTATGCGTTGGGACGTAGCTAGCGTCTTCCTGAAAATTCTGGAAGAGCCGCCCGGCTCAGCCACATTAATCCTGACCGCACCGTCATCCTACTCGCTTCTGCCAACTATCGTGTCACGATGCTTACAATTCCACTTCGCGCCACTCCCCGCCAGCGAAGTCGAAGCGATCCTCAAGGAGAAATCGGACCTCTCGCCAGCTGCCACACGGCTCGCGGCACAGCTTTCAGAAGGCCGTCCGGGTTACGCGCTGGAAATGGATGCCCTCAAGGAAAGCGAACGCCGCAGCAATGGGCTGAAAATCCTGGATCGCGCGGCTCGTGGTGAAGAATTCGGCCAGCTCTTCGCTCTTACCAACGCCATTTCGAAAGATCGCGAAATCTCGTTCGAAGAACAACTTTCCATTTTTTATAGTTTGCTGTCCGACCTCCTCGAACTTAGTTCCGGCATCGCATCGCCGCAGCTCCGCAACCTGCCCCTGCGAAAGGACTTGGACGCCATGGCCAAACGAATTGACGCGCCCTGGGTAATGCGCGCACTTCGCGGTCTCGATCAACTCGCCGCTGGCGCGCGCCGCAATCTCAACCGACAACTTGGCTTGGACTCTCTCGCCGCCGAACTTTCTCCTGCTTCGTCTTCTCGCAGATAGCTAACAAAGTTCCCGATTTCCTGCGCCAACTTTTTTTCATCAACTGTAACCGCTCGCTCTCAAAGCGCATCTCACCCCTATTGGTGCTAACTTCCCACCTTTGGGCCAAAAAGGAGTGTTTATGGTGAACCGCCGTATGTTTCGCCCGGGTTTTGCGGATATCAAGGAGCCCCTCCCGCCCCGCAACAACGCGCATCCGAATCACAATGCTGGCCCCGCCCCCAGCAAGAAGCCAGCGCCGCCAGAAATCACCCACGCCGAAAATTTTTACTGGATCAAGCAGATGCAGTCTCGCACACCCATGGTAATTGCGCTGGAAAGCGGCGAGACTTTGCACGGCATCGTGGAGTGGTATGACCGTGATTGCATCAAGCTCACCCGCCAGGGCAGCCCAAACCTGATGATCTTCAAGCGCACCATCAAGTACGTGCACAAAGAAGGTGGAGAAAACGGCGACGAGTAGTGCCACCGTAGGCGTTTTTTCTACGAGTTTCGTTTCACTGTAACGCTAACGCTTGAGTCCGTGCCCTCCCGGTTGAAATGCCCTACTGTGTTCGAGCTCCCGCCCCGCCAAACGTCATCAGCGCCTTTGCAGCCAAATGGCCCTGTGCGTTCCGAATATCGCATTCCGCGACGATAAAATTCCTCCCGGCCCGCAGGACCCTTCCCTCAGCTTCCACTTTGCCCTCTGCAATCGGTAGCAGGTAGTTGATCTTCAGCTCGATCGTAGCCAATTCCGCCCCAACAGCCGACACCGTGTAGGCGGCGATGGCTCCAGCCGTGTCCGCCAGCGTCGCAATTACCCCTCCATGTACGACATTGTGGATCTGCAGATGATGCTCGTTCACCATCATTCCCAAAACGGCACCACCCTCATACAGCCTTTCCACCTCTAATCCCACCAGGACGCTGAAGTTGCTCAGTTTCAGCCGGCTCTGGGCGTGTGCCAGGAGCTCTGCGCTTAACCCCATCCTACCTTCTTCACCTTTACCCAAGATTCCCCCTTCACGGGTCCCCGATGACCAATTTCACTGATCGCTCTGATGTCACGCTTTCCGTCAGCCAGCGTCTAATACAACACCCGATCGCGCAATTCGCTGCTCGGGACGAGGTCGCCATTCTAACAGCAACCCGTGGCGCGGCATGTTAGCCTCGCTCCGGACTCGGGAAACCCGAAACCCATGCGCATAGGCATCACTTGCTACCCCACCTACGGCGGCTCCGGCGTAGTCGCCACGGAGCTTGGCCAGGAGCTGGCCGCCCGCGGTCACGACGTCCATTTCATAAGCTACGCTCCGCCCATCCGCATGAACCCGAATGACCCGCACATCTTCTTCCACGAAGTCGAGGTAGCATCCTACCCGCTTTTCGACCACCCGCCCTACGCCCTGGCTCTCGCCACAAAAATGCTCGAAGTCTTCGAAGCCGAATCACTGGACCTGCTGCACGTCCACTACGCCATCCCGCACTCGGTCAGCGCCCTGCTCGCGCGCTCGATGGCCGCCCCGCGTCGTCTGCCGTTCATTACCACCCTTCATGGCACGGACATCACGCTCGTCGGCAGCAACCGTTCTTATTTGCCTATTACCAAGTTTTCCATCGAGCAGAGCGACGGCGTCACTGCCATTTCGCAGTATCTCTTGAATCAGACCATCAAGGAATTCGACATCAAGCGGCCCATTGAAGTCATCCCGAACTTTGTTAATTGCGATCTCTATACGCGTCAGCCCAATCCCGCGCAACGCTCCAAATGGGCGCCAGCCGGCGAGCCTATCCTGATGCATCTGTCCAATTTCCGTCCGGTGAAACGCATCACCGACGCGGTCGAAATTTTCGCCCAGGTCCGCGCCAAGATGCCTGCGAAACTGCTGTTGATTGGGGACGGCCCAGACCGCGGCGCCGCCGAATATCTTGTCCGCAAAAAGAAGCTGCAGAAAGACGTGCACTTCCTCGGCAAGCAGGACCAGGTCTATCGCCTGCTTTCCGAGGCCGATCTCTTCCTCTTGCCCTCTCAGTTGGAATCGTTTGGTCTCGCGGCCCTCGAAGCCATGGCCTGCGAAGTCCCCGTGATCGCCACCAAGGTCGGCGGCATCCCCGAAGTGGTCGAACATGGAGTAGATGGCTACCTGGTCGAACCCGGCGACGTTGGCACCGCCGCCAAATACGCAATCGAGATTCTCTCGCGCGCCGATCGCGGCCGCGAAATCGGCCAGCGTGCCCGAATCCACGCCAAGAAGAATTTCTGCGCCAACGACGTCATCCCCTCATACGAACGCTACTACCAGCGCGTCCTCTCAGAAACCCGCGCGGCTTCAGCCTGAGTCTCGGAGTAACTATCCACCGAAGCACTCGGTGTCGAGCATGGTCAACAGCCTGAAAGGTGTTTCCAGTCGGCTGCTCAGAATTGAGCGACCGGATATCGAGAAACGCTATTGGAAGGATGCCCTGTGGTCGCCAAGTTACTTCGCTGCCAGTTGCGGCGGGGCACCGCTGGGCATCACTAAGCAATACGTCGAGCAACAAAAGACTCCGCTTTAAACATGGGCCTTATATCCCCGCCCTGAAGGAAGGGGCTTTACGGCCCCACTTGTAAGCGGTCAGCAAAGCAGTCTTCGCTCTCTCAGCGTCTCATTTGTTCTATCTCTGCGTTAATTAATTCCCTCTTGCTTCCGCCTCTTGCCGAATATGCTCCAGCACGCGCATATGAATACGATGGATCACATAGTCTGACCACCAATGCCAATACGTCTCCGGCCACATCGAGTGCGAATACCAAGTCGTCCCCTCCACGCGAGTACGGCCGCCCGGCAACTCCGTCAACAGAAATTGCCCCTGGTGTGATTGGAAATATCCGTGCAGATGTCGCGGCTCGATATGTCCGTAGGCAGTCAATTCATGCAAAGGCGCGGGATTTACCGTAACGCTAAACCGCAACAGACGCGGCTCATCCCACACCACAATCGGCTCAACAAACGGTCCAGTCGAAAAAACGCAGTGTCGTACCGCGCCCGGCCCCTGGCCTGTAATTTCCGCGCGTATCGGATAAGCAATCCCAGCGCGAAAAAGTATCTCGTGCGGCGGCGGAATCTCTGTAAACGTCACGACTTTCTGCCAAACCTTTTCTGCAGGCGCGCTAATTTCGATAGCGCTCTTCACTTCGAACACGCCCGCCTGTGGCCGCGTGAAATGCTCGATCCCAAACAATCCGGGCGTCACCAGCGCCAGCGCCGAGAAGATCGCTGCCCCATGTCGCCGTCCCCAGTGCGCCGCCTGAATCACAAAGCCAAGGATTCCACCGAGAAATGCCAGTATGCAGGCCAGCGGCGCCGCCATTAACAGGCAAATGACGCCTTCCATTGCAAAGAAAAACAGGATTGCGCCCAGCATCGCCACAGGCAGCACTGCGATCATCGCGCACTGGCTGAATCGGCGCGGTTCATGATAGCTGTACATAAGAACCGCGAATAGACCCAAGCAGAATGGCAATCCAACGAACAAGCTCCATCCATACTGTGCAACCACTGCCGTACCAAGTAATGCAAATCCGAATCCCACAAACGCGGTTACGCCAATGCTCGCCAAAGCACTGGCGGCCGGCGAACGCGGAATCCAACGGTCCAGAAAATTGTCAACGGGCCACGGCGCACCTTCTTCCAGCTGCGGTTCTTTTGCAGATGATTTCAGGCTCAGCGCCAGAAAAAAGAGCAGGTTCGCGACCGGCACAAAAAACAACGCGGCTAGCCACGTCGGTTCGCCCGCATCGCGCAGCCGCTTCACCGTCATCGCCAGCCCCAGCCAGATAAAAGGCAAAGCAATAGACAGCATCACGCCGGCAAACAAGCGATTTTCAAAACTCAGGGCATGCACGCCGGAAATCGCGCCAAAGGGCCGCCAGTAGTTCAGCAGACTCCACTTCAGGTGAAAGACCTGTGTCACGATTAGCCAATCCAGCAAAAACTTCAGGGCGAACGCCGCCACGCCCACCTCCGGGTACGTGGCACGATCAACCCGCCCCTCCCATTGCCAGATGTTTGCTGTGCGCATCAATGGCCTCCGGCTATGACCTGCTTTGTAGTTCGCACGTCTGGCTAACACACCCGCGCCGTTCCGCGATCCACTTGTAGCCCGCATCGAGAACCGGCATCGTTCCCGGCAACGCTGCAAGCCACACAAGCGGACGCGCCCACCAGATTTCGCGCGCCACAGCCACCACCGCCCTCGCCCCTCCGAAACTTGTGCCATCGCTCAGCAGGAATCGCAGCTCGGCCAGCAACGCTTCCCGTTTCATTCCAAGCAGCGCGCCCACCCGCGGGTCCTGCAATGGCGCAACTCCCAGTCCGCGCGGCAACAGAATCGGCGCGATCCATCGCGCAACCCGCGTACAGAATCCGCATTCCGCATCAAAAAACAGCCACCCGCGTGCCTGCCTCCCCTTCCGATCCGTAATCTCATCCATCAAAGTAATCATCGCTTTTCCCTCTCGTTGCACGACGTAAACCCTTTTTTGCTGCGATTAATCTCCGTGTTCTCTGCACTCTGTTCTCAGCGTCCTCTGTACTACTAATCCTTTTCCGTTTCGGTTTATCCACTTCTTTTAACCCTCGTCCCTTGGTCTCCGCGAATCCCAGCGCGCTCTGCGTCGCAGCGTTATCTTTTTCTTTCTTTTCCTTCCCAGCTTTTTCTTTCTCGTTATTTCGTTATTTCCTTAGCTCTTTGCCCTCTCTTCACCCAGCCTTCTTGTTCCCAGCTCCCAGGATCGTCACCACTTTCCCCCGCAGCTTCACCACACTTTTAAGCGCACCAGTCGGCATCCGCAAAATCTCTTCGAACAGCCCCGTCATCGCCGTCAAGAATTCCAGCATGGCCTCCAAACGTTCCTTCGTGCGTGCATCGCCCTGCCCGCTCTGCGCTTCGTGCACACATTCCGCCAGCACCCGTAGCGTCGGATCGATCTCCCGCTTCTTCCGCTCCTCGGCCACAATGCGAAAAATCTCCCATACATCTTTCAATGTCTCGAAGTGGTCTCGCCGGTCGCCCAGCACATGCACCACGCGCACAATTCCCCACCCCTGCAATTCCCGCAAACTCGTGCTCACATTCGACCGCGCCACCGAAAGCGTCGTAGAAATCTCGTCCGCCGGCAGTGGCTTTGCCGCCAGATACAACAGTGCATGCACCTGGGCCACCGTCCGGTTAATCCCCCACTTCGTCCCCATCTCTCCCCAGTGCAAAATAAATTTCTCCTCCACCGGCGCAAGCCCCGTCTTTGCCTCTCCAGTCATCGCCATCTCCTTTTCCTTAAACTACAACCGTCATATCTGATATGTCTGTATTGTCTGTTCATACAGAATATACAGGAACTAACGTCTGATGTCAAACAGGTTTTTGTCGGGAGAGCAGGATCTCAATCACCCTTGATCGTCGGAACTGCTTTGAGCTATGCTTGGGTAGATTGGTAGACATCGTTCTTTATAGGTGCACATTGAGCCTGAACATTAAAGACCCCGAGGCACATCAACTCGCGCAGGAGCTTGCCAAAGCCACCGGCGAAACGATGACTGAGGCCGTGACCGTAGCTCTCAGAGAACGGATTGCACGCGTTCGCCGTGCCCGCAAGTCCGACGCGACTGCGGCTGATTTGCTGGCGATTGGGCGTCGCTGTGCCGCAAATTTAAGCGGCAAACCGGTTGATCACGCCGCCCTGCTTTACGATGAAAACGGTCTTCCCAAGTGATTGTCGATACTTCCGCTATTCTCGCCATACTCTTCGCAGAGCCCGATGCCGAGCGCTACGCCCGTGCCATTAGCGATGCGCCCGTTTGCCGTATGTCAGTGGCGACATTCGTAGAATCCTCGATCGTCGTGGAATCCCAAACCGGTGACAACGGCAGCCGCCAATGGGATCAGTTTTTCCGGCGCGCCGGCTTCATCCTCGAACCCGTTACCGAGGAGCAGGCCTACGCTGCTCGCCATGCTTGGTCGAATTTCGGCAAGGGTCGCTGCACGGCGAAACTCAATTTCGGCGATTGTTTTTCGTACGCCTTGGCGAAAACTCTCGGCGAGCCGCTTCTTTTCAAAGGCGCTGATTTCTCCCAGACTGACGTTTCACCCGCGATCTGAGTCGATTAGAGTCGGCCTCTGATCTCTGATGGCCGGCCGAGAGCCTCACAACCGCGCCGTCTCCGCCATCGCCGGAACCAACTCGGGCACCTCGATCCGGATAATCGTTCCCTCACCCGGACGACTCTCAATCTCCAAACGGAAATCCGTGCCATATAACACGCGCAGCCGCTCGCGAACGTTGCTTAAGCCGATTCCCTCGACGTACACATGGGGCATGCGCTCCTCTGAAATACCGACGCCGTTGTCTTCGATTTCGACGTGCAGCCGCCCATCCCGCTGATCCGCATGTAGGCGTATTCGCCCGCCTTCAATCTTCGGCGCCAGCCCGTGTTTTAAGCAGTTCTCCACCATCGGCTGCAGCAGCATGCTGGGCACAAACGCTTCCAGCGTTTCATCATCAATCTCTTTGATGATTTCCAGGTTATCCTTACCGAAACGGGCCACTTCAATATCCAGATAATCATCGATAAATTGCAGTTCTTCCTTCAGCGGCACAAATGTTTCGTGCTTTCGCAGCAGCCGCCGCAAAATATTGCTCAGCCGCAGCACCACGCCACGTGCCGTATCCGGATCGAACCGAATCAATGCCGAAACCGTATTCAGCGTATTGAACAAGAAGTGCGGGTTGATTTGGCTGGACAGCGCATCCATGCGCGCCTTCAACAACAGTTGCTGGTGCCGCTCCAGATTCATTTCGACCCGCGTATTATTCCAAATCTTCAGTGGTGCCGCGACCGACATCAGCGTGGCGATCACCGCCAGTCCCAGCCACCAATCCCAGTGCGGATCGATCGCAAACAACCACTTGGGCTTGGTGGCGATTACCAGTCCCACGCGGCCCAGCTCCAATCCAACGCACGCCCCAAGCGGCAGCATCTCCCACGGAATATCCACCTTGCGCAAGAATCGCACTACCGCTTTTGGGATGTTTAAAAATGTGAACGGCCCGAAATTCCACAGCTCTTCCTTATTCGGAATCGCTTGCCGCATCAACCCGCCGAGTAAACCGGCTGCCGATGCTGCCGGCATTCCCAGCCACTCGTGCGCAATCAACGTCGGAACCGTGATGATGGCCCCGCCAATCGGGCCCACTACGCGTCCGCCAAGCAGTCCCATCAGGAACGCGCCTTCCAACGACAAGTCCGCGAACCGGTATTGCGCGCCGACTAGCCGCAGCGTCACTCCCAGAATAAGCGGCGGCACCATAAAAACCATCAACTTCATTTTCTGGTCGACGTCGCGCTCCTCGGTGAACAGCACCCGGCGAAACGTGTTCCAGCGAGCCAGCAGAGCGCCAATCGACGCCGCCACGCCTACCTTCAGCAGCAGCGTGAATAAAAAATCTCTCGGAGAAAATGCTGAGCCGTCCATAATCCTCGGTGCCTGCTTCGCTCCTGCTCTGGTCAACGCTAGCCAATCGTCGCACGTCTGTAAAGCTGGACGGCCCGTCGGCGCGTAAGTAATACCCCTGCTATAATCGTGAGTTCTTATGCCCAAGAAAAAGTCAGCGGCCCATCGCTCTGCAAAACATTTAGCAGAAGAAGTCGCGCACGCCGAACTGCCTACCCGCTACGGCCGCTTCACGATTCACGGCTTTCGCGGCATTGGACCGCTCGATGAAGCCGTTGCGCTGGTTCGCGGCAAAGTTCGCGCGCCGTTCAAATCGAAAAAATCCGTGCCCTTGGTGAGAGTCCATTCTCAGTGTCTCACCGGCGATGTTCTCAGTTCTTTGCGCTGCGATTGCCGCGCGCAACTGGAACTCTCGATGAAAAAAATCGCCGAAGCTCCGTCAGGGATTCTTCTGTACTTGCCTCAAGAAGGCCGTGGCATCGGTTTAATGAACAAATTACGTGCTTACGAATTGCAGGACGAGGGCATGGACACGGTTGAAGCCAACGAATCACTAGGTTTCGCCGCAGATGCGCGCGATTACGATTTCCCCGCGCAAATCCTGAAGAAACTCGGTGCCACTCAGATCCGGCTGCTCTCCAACAATCCCGAAAAAGTCCGCCAACTGGAAGAAGCCAGAATCCATGTCGCCGAACGAGTCCCTTGCCAGCCCCGCATCTCTAAAATTTCCCGCTCCTACCTGAAGACAAAAAAGAAAAAGATGGGCCACCTGCTGAAGGGTGTGTAACAAAGCGTCCTGCCTAGGTAGCGGCCACCTTAGGTTGTTGCTATCAGTTTCCGCCGCCGCTATCCGCCACCCACAAACTGCACAATCTCATAACGATCACCGTCGACAACGCGCGTTTCGCCCCAATCCGCGCGCGGCAGAATCTGCCGATTCCTCTCGATGGCAACACGCCCGCCCTGAATTCCCAACGTTTCCAGTAGCTGCCTAACTGTCACGCCCGGCGCGGCAATTCGCCCTTCACCGTTCACAATAATCGAAATATTCTCGCTCATACCTTCACCACTCAACCGCGCGGCTTCGCGCGCAGTTGAAATCGCAAATGCCCCTTCGCGCCGTCGCGGCTGGCTTCAATCACCAATGCGACTTCCGCCCCACTCAATCTGGGCATTTCAAATTGCAACATCGCTCCGCCGTCGTTTCCCGTAAGCGTTGGAAACTCCGCTGGACTCTCGGCCCCTTCCACACGTGCTTTCGTTTCAGCGCCCGCTACCGCGTTTCCCGCTGCGTCGCGCACCTTCAACTGCAAAGTCGCCTGCTTGCCCGATAGCCAGGTCTTCGCATTAAGCAGCTCTACTTTCAACACGGGGGGTGCAGCAGGCCGTGCATTCGGCGCAAGCGGAACTTGCTTCTGCGGCACCGCGGGCGGCGCAGGAAATGTCAGCTTAAGCGTGCCAGTCTGTATCTCCTCGATCACCGCGCGGTGCTGATTATCGAGCCGCGCCTTCAGCGCGTTCTCTTTCTCTCCGTCCAACGGCAGCAAGTCCAGATAATTGTTAGTCCGGCGATGCAACACCCGCCCATGCCAGTGCACGGTAGTGTCAATGAAGGCGTGACCGGACCCGCGGTCCTCGGTCTGGACGTGAACCACGTCCGCGCCCACCGTTACGTTGCTATTGTGACCGAACAACATTCGCGAAAGCCCGCCCCGTAATAAAGTCCTTCTATTTCTAAGGAAAGCCTGTGCGCAGAATTTTATTGCGCGATTTGACCGGACACGGTGTCCCCCGTTATTATACCGCTTCGCCTATGAGTGGTTCAGGCTTGCATACGTACGGGCCTCTGGTCCTCCATCTACTGGTCGCCGCCATCCTGGCTGGACTGATCAGCACCCTTTCCGTTCTGATCGGCTGGCGGCGCCCAAATCGCGCCAAACTGCAGGCTTACGAGTGCGGCATGGAGCCGACCGGTGACGCGCGCGAGCCTTTTTCCGTGAAGTTTTATCTGGTGGCGATGGTTTTTATCCTTTTCGACGTCGAAGCGATTTTTCTTTACCCGTGGGCCGTGGTATTTCGAACTCTCGGCCGTTACGGCTTCTACGAAATGATGATTTACATCGCGATCCTGCTGGTCGGCTATTTCTATCTTTGGAAAAAGGGTGCGCTGGACTGGCATACATAGCCAGCCGCGCTAAATCGGACAAATCGTGGCAGACAGTGGCAGTCAAAACGCCGATGTTGTAGCCGAACGACTTCGCGCCTGGAATCCGGAGTCGGTTTCGGAAGTTATCGAGTTTCGTGGTGAAACAACGCTGGTGGTGCCGCGCGCACTGCTCCGCGCCACAGCGGAATACTGCTGCAACACGCTACAGTTTAATTTTCTTTCCGATGCAACCTCTGTGGATCGTTTTCCTGCCGAGCCGCGCTTCGAGTTGAATTACCACCTGGTTTCCATTGCCAAGAAAGCGAAAATCAGATTACGCACTCGCCTCTCCGGCGCCGACCCGGTGGTTGATTCGGTGGTTCCGGTTTGGCCGGGTGCGGGCTGGCTGGAGCGAGAGATTTTTGATTTGATGGGAATTCGATTCGACGGACATCCCGATTTGCGGCGCATTTTGCTTCCAGATGACTGGGAAGGATATCCGTTGCGGCGCGATTATCCGACAGAAGGGTTTCGCGACGTTCCGGCAACATTTTTACCCGGCTTCAAAAAGCCATAAACTAATGGTGGGCGAGCGGCATCAGCCCTAATTGAAGAACAAATGACCACAGTAGAAACAGCCACTGGCGAATCGAAAACAATGGTCCTCAATATGGGGCCGCAGCACCCGTCTACCCATGGCGTGCTTCGAGTGGCGCTCGAACTGGACGGCGAAACCGTCGTCAAAGCCGTTCCCGATCTCGGCTATCTGCATACCGGCATTGAAAAATCCTGCGAACACAAGACTTACTCGCAGGCCATCACGCTGACCGACCGGATGGACTACCTCAATCCGCTCGGCAACAATCTCGTCTATTGCCTGGCCGTAGAAAAACTGCTCGGCTTGGAAATTCCCAAGCGTGCGCAATACATCCGCGTCATGATGGTCGAGCTGCAGCGCATCTCTTCTCACCTGGTCTGGCTCGGGACCCATGCCATCGACATGGGAGCTATGTCCGTTTTCCTTTATTGCTTCCGCGAGCGCGAAGAAATCCTGAAAATTTTCGAGCGCTTTGCAGGCCAGCGCATGATGACCAGCTACATCCGTATTGGCGGCTTGGCTCTCGAACCCCCGGCCGGCTGGCGCGAAATGGTCAGTCGCTTCCTGAAGATGATGCCCAGCCGCGTGGACGACTACGAAAGCCTGCTCACCGAAAACCGCATCTGGCTTGCGCGTCTGAAAAATGTGGGCAAAATTAAACTGGAAGACGCCATTGCCTACAGCATGAGCGGGCCAACGCTCCGCGCCGCCGGTCTGGCACACGATAATCGCAAATTTTTCCCGTACTCCAGCTACGAAGAGTTTAAATTTGACGTCCCCACCCGCACCGATTCCGATTGCTACGGCCGATACATGATTCGCGTCGCGGAAATTCGCGAAAGCCTCAAAATCGTCGAACAGGCCATGGCAAAAATCACCGATCAGGGCCCGGTTCGTGCGGAGGCTCCGGGCATTATTCCTCCGGAACGGGAAAAAATGAAGACGGAGATGGAAGCCCTCATCTACCACTTTAAGATTTTTACGGAAGGCTTTTCGCCCCCGCCGGGAGACGCCTACGTGGCCATCGAATCGCCACGTGGTGAACTCGGCTGCTACATTGTGAGTGACGGCTCGCCAAAACCGCTGCGCTGCCATTTCCGTGCGCCATCATTCGTCAATTTGCAAGCTCTGCCGCGCATCATCGAAGGGCAATTGCTGGCCGACGTGATTGCCTGCATCGGAACGATCGACATTGTGCTCGGCGACGTCGATCGGTGACAAAGTCTTTTGGAGTGCGGGAGGGCTCCGCTTTTGCGACTGATAGAATCGCTTTTTACGCTGTAGAAGCCCCCGCAGGGCTGCCGCACTCCAAAAAAGCAATCGACAGCAAACGTCGTCTTAGTAGGTAACAAAACTGGAGATCATGGAACTGTCACCACAACTCGCGGCGCGCTTTGAAAAACTGCAAAACGCTTATCCCGTTAAGCGCAGCGCGCTGATTCCGATGTTGATGTACGCGCAGGACGAGTTCGGCGCGGTCAGCGACGAAATGATTGCGGAAATCGCCGCACGTTTGGACCTTCGCACCGTCCAGGTCGAAGAGACTCTTGCATATTATTCCATGCTGCATCGCAAGCCGATGGGCAAACATCACGTCCAGGTCTGCACCAATGTCGCCTGCATGCTGCGCGGCGGCTACGACATTTTGGAACAGGCAAAAAAGCGCCTGGAAATCGGCCACAAGGAAGTTACCAAGGACGGTGTTTTCTCGTTGGAAGAAGTCGAGTGCATCGGCGCGTGCACCGGTGCTCCCGCCATTCAAGTCAATTACGATTTCTACGAAAACCTCACTCCACTGTCATTCGATAAAATCATCGAAGATCTGGACGCGGGCAGAAAGCCCGCTCCCGTCGAAGTCATCTCCGGCGCTCTGCACCCACGCGATCCGCAAGAGACTCCGCTGATCAGCAGACTCTTTGGCATAAAAGATTCCCGCAAGATCGATGTTTACCTGCAGCACGGCGGCTATCAGGCGTTGGAAAAGGCGCTGAAAGAAATGACGCCAGCCGCCATCATCGACGAAGTCAAGAAATCCAATTTGCGCGGACGCGGCGGCGCTGGCTTCCCTACCGGCATGAAGTGGTCGTTTGTGCCAAGAGATAATCCCAGACCAAAATATGTGATTTGCAACGCCGACGAATCCGAGCCGGGCACTTGCAAAGACCGTCCGTTAATGGAAATGGATCCGCATCAGTTGATCGAAGGCATGGTCATCGCGGGCCGCGCCATCGGCGCCAATCGCGGCTTCATCTATATTCGTGGCGAATATCGCTACGTTCTCGATCTCGTCGAAACTGCGATCGAAGAAGCCTACCAGCGCGGCTATCTCGGCAAGAATATTCGCGACTCCGGCTTCGATTACGATTTGCTGATTCACACCGGCGCCGGCGCGTATGAGTGTGGCGAAGAATCTGCTCTGATGGAATCGCTCGAAGGCAAACGCGGCTATCCCCGCATCAAACCGCCCTTCCCCGCCGTCGTCGGTCTCTACGGCTGCCCCACTATTATCAATAATGTTGAAACTCTTAGCGCCGTCCCCGCCATCATTCGCGAAGGCGGCGAAACTTATGCCAATCGCGGAACGCCGAAAAATGGCGGCACGCGGCTCCTGTGCGTCGCCGGCCACATCAACAAACCCGGCATTTATGAAATCCCGCTCGGCATGAACATGAAAAAGTTCATCTACGAAATGGCTGGCGGCATTCCCAACGGCAAAAAACTGAAAGCCGTCATCCCCGGCGGCAGTTCATGCCCGCTGATGACCGCAGACGAAATCGATCTGCCGATGGATTACGATTCTGTCGCCAAGGCCGGCAGTATGATGGGTTCCGGCGGCATGGTGGTGATGGACGAAGACACCTGCATGGTGGACATGGCGCGCCGCATCATGCATTTTTACGCGCACGAATCCTGCGGCTGGTGCATTCCCTGCCGCGAAGGTACCACGTGGCTGCGCAAAATGTTGGAGCGCTTCCACGCTGGCTTGGGCCGCAGCGAAGATATCGATTTGATGGAAGAACTTTCGAAGAATATGCTCGGCCGGACGTTCTGCCCGCTCGGCGATGCCGCCGCCATGCCCACCATCAGTATCGTGCAGAAATTCCGCAGCGAATTTGAAGATCATTTGAACGGACGCTGCGCCTACAAAAACACGGAAGCGCTTTTGGGTGCCCGCTAGAAAATCATGAGCGAACAGAGATTAGTCACGTTTAAGATCAACGACCGCGAATTGCAGGTTCCCGCGGGAACGCTGGTGATCGAAGCCGCAAAGCAGATCGCCACCGAAGTTCCGTCGTTCTGCTATTACCCGGGACTTTCGTTGCAGGCTGCCTGCCGCATGTGCCTGGTCGAAGTCGAAAAAATGCCCAAGATGCAGACTGCCTGCACACTGGTCGCGACTGACGGTATGGTCGTTCGAACCGACACGCCGCAAGTCAGGCAGGCCCGCAAAGGCGTTTTGGAATTTCTCCTGACCAACCATCCCCTCGATTGCCCGGTATGCGATAAGGGCGGCGAGTGCGAATTGCAGGACATGGTCTTCCGCTACGGCGCGGACACCAGCCGCTTCATCGAAGAAAAAATTCACCGCCCCGAAGAAAAATGGTCGGAAATTGTTTATTACGATGCTCCGCGCTGCATTTTGTGCTTCCGATGCGTGCGCGTTTGTGATGAAGGTATGGACGTCAAAGCGCTCGGCGTCGGCATGCGCGGCGCAAACAGCGTGATTATTCCCAACCGCGAAGACCACCTCGAATGCGAAGAGTGCGGCATGTGCATCGACATTTGCCCGGTCGGCGCGCTTACCAGCGGCACTTATCGCTACAAAACGCGCCCCTGGGAAATGCAGTATGTCTCGACCGTCTGCGCGCACTGTTCGAACGGCTGCAAGACCACGCTCGGCGTCCGCAATCACGAAATTATTCGTGCCA
>Ga0307474_10001135_pt1 | contig 19354 bp, 17 predicted proteins | sample atmos_gasesECM1C_2_FD_203312 | JGI IMG/M metagenome (GOLD analysis project Ga0307474, IMG submission 203312) | Hardwood forest soil microbial communities from Morgan-Monroe State Forest, Indiana, United States - atmos_gasesECM1C_05 | ecosystem: Environmental > Terrestrial > Soil > Temperate... | reverse complement strand
ATCCGTGGCTCCCTCCTCGCCTCCGGCGACTTCCGGTAGGTCATTGAAAAAAGGCAAGATAGTTCGTGGATAGTAAGGTATGTGGGCGCGTAGCTCAGTTGGTAGAGCAATGCCCTTTTAATCCGTAAATATTTAGTGTTTTGAACAACTTACAGGGTTCGCCGGGTTGCCATAAGTTCTTGATAATACGCAGTAGACAAAAACATTGCGGGAGTCATTGCGGGAGTTCCCTCGGATCCGCATAAATACTGGCCCGCATGAACGTCTGGCCGAGGGCGAGCATTCCTTACTGCTGAAGTTGGGTGGGCGTATCAAACGATTACGAAAGAGCAACGGCTACACGCAGATGATCTCGCCGTCCATCTCGACATGAACAAGGGACACCAGTCGGACATTGAACGTGGCAAGCGCGAGGCAGGAATTATCACCCTGCAGGTCATCGCACGGGGTCTCGACACGACGATGGCCAATCTGCTTAAAGGACTTTAGATTCCTCCCGGCTGACCGGCAACCGGCTACGAACCCGCTTGCCCCTCGACGGCAGCAAGCCGACATCAGGACCGGAATAATTTCCGGGTTAGCCCGTTACTCGTGGAACACTATCTCTGGCGTCACAAGCAAGCCTTCTCCAATGCCGCCGTAGCCTTCGCGATGGTAGCGCGCGGAATGAACGCCAGGGCGCAGACATGCCTTGACCCTCTTGAGGGGTTCCCCCCAACGACTTCCTGGAAGCGGGAACACGGACTCCAGCGTATAGTCATCAGGAATCGGCAGACCGTGATGGATCTTTGCGCTCAAGTGTTCCTCGAGGACATTGGCGATGTGGATGACATCGACATTCGCCGGCAGAGGTGGCAACGAGCGGATAAGTAGCCTGAGCTCCATCTGGAAGCGATCAGGGGCAGGTTCAGAGCCGTATTGGCTCCAACCCATTGTCCCGTAGAGTGTCTTGACGCGCTCAAGTACCGGGCGTGCTTGCCTAAGCCAGTCGGCTGTTCCGCTGGTCGTTTTGTCGCTCTCTACACGCTCGATCCGTTCCTCAACCGCGAGCTCGAGGGGCGTACCCCGCACCTGTTCCAGAAAGCGTCCAAGGCGGTCAAGATTCTCGCTGGACCTTACTTCGGCCCAGATTTCACCAAGAACCGGCAAGACCCGGGATCCACTGGAACCATTGGTAGCCGACGACTGCATCACTCCGTCTTGAGGTTGACCACCGATGGGTGCATCCTGGTCGGCAGGCGACGGGGCCTCGAGCGCGAATGCATTCAGAGGTTGGCCCCCAAATCTTCGCCATATGGTGTCGTACTCCTTAAGAGCTACGAAGTTCGGGGCGGGTTCGCGGCCCAGGCGTTTTCCAATCTCAACGACCAGATCGTCCAAGTCATAGCTTCGCGGTCCACCATCCCAGGCGGTAAGGTCTATGTAACCCAGACGGCGAACCCCGACTGGAAGTTCGCAAGGCTCAATCTTCACAGGAAGGAGAATCCCCAACTCGTGTGCGAGATCCACCTCCTCGTGGACCCACCGAGAACCGATCGACCTCTTACACCATAGCACCAACAACACTTTCGAAGATCTGATCATTCGATCGATCTGCTGGGCGAAATCACGACCTTTTACCAGCGCGTAATCAAACCAAACGTCATAGCCGTATTTCTTCAGGATTTCGGTAAGGTGTTCGGCTGCTGCTCTGCGCTCTCGTTTGTAGCTGATGAAAACGTCTGGCACTGCTGCTCTCCCGCAACGGCGCTACGACTCGATCAAGTGTGGCAGCGGGCGCTCGAGCGCAGGCGCCTGGCTGTGTCGTTAACGAGGAACCGGTGAATTCCCGCAGACTGCCAGCCCGCATCACCTACGCACTGCCCCTTGCCGCTGACTGAAACTATGCCTTCAGTCGAGACACTTCCTCGCAAGAAGTCGTCACCTGCGAGGCTACATAAGACTCCGTTACACGACATTAGTTGAGCGTGACACCTAGCAACTATCGAGAGTGTCGAGTCTTCAACTTAGGAGTTTACATATCTTCCGTCCGGACGGCCAGGAACCGCTTGTCGAGCCCCGCAACGTGCGCGAAGTGTTTGCCCATCTTGTAACGCCCCAGCACCTTGCCTACCTTGAAAGCGATCTCGGTTGCCGTCAACAGTTTCTTCTTGCGGCGCTCCACTTGTTTCACGATTCGCGTCAGCACTGTCTCCGTGGCTGCCAATAAGTCCTCCCGCTTGCATTTCCGCTCCTCCGCCAGCAAAGGGTTGTAGCCACACCATCAACCGCTCTCCGGGATAGTCCGGCGACTGCATCTTCGCCTTTTATTCGCCAACAACAAGCACGAAAGACATGAATAGGTAAACTTACATAAACAACTTGACTTACATACATAGAAACGATAGACTTGTATGGCATAAGGAGGAATCATGGTGACAGAAGAGGTATATACGCTTGAGGAAGTTGCGAAGCACCTTCGGGTTCCGGTGGATGTTGTTGAGAAGGAGATAACCAACGGACACTTGCAGGCAATGAAGTTCGCGGGGCTCTGCCGCATTAGTGAGGGCGATCTGAATGCGTTTAAGAATCGCGCGAAGACGACGCAGATTTCTGCAGACGCATCCCCGGCGCAACCGGAGAGCTTTCTGAAGCTGGAGGTGGTGCCCAACTTTTATCACACGTGGCCTGACAAGAAAAAAGAAGAGTTCACTGACGCCCGCGAAGGAATCGCCCAATACGCAGGCACAAGCTACCAAGTCAGGGTTGGTTTTACGACGCGCAATTCCGCTGGGAAGTTGAGGCGCCGTTCTCTGGTGCTAATCAATCGTTACCCGAGCGTGGAGTTCGTGAGCGCGGGCACCGACGACAATAAGGGGCTGATGGCGAGCATCATCAAGGACCGATCGGCGAAGCAATTGCCCGTGGGGGCCGATGCGCCTCCAGAATATGCGGACGTGCGAGTTGGCGCGTATCAGGAGATCGTAGTCGGCCCCGGCGCGCCGAATGGGCTGGCAGTGATCTGCAGCCCTGACGACATAGGGACTATGGTGCGCCACGCACTCATTCGGTATCGGTACCGCGATGAGCGCGATCAAAATAAGAAATGAGTCCAATGAACGACTGGACAGGTACTTGTCGACTATCGACTACTGGGAGGTGATCTGCGATGCCGAAATTGTTCTTGCTGGCACCACACAGCAAAACCCAGCCGGGCACTCACCACAAAGACTTTTACACAATTGTTGCCAATGGCGGCGGCCCGGACTACGGCATTTCTGAATCTCATCCTGCAAATCACAATCGGAATGCCGGTCGTCGTCTTCGATCGGGACGGGGGGCTGCAAGCGGAAGGCAGCGTGAGCGGGTATGTGCCGACTACCAAGGCTGGCAACGGCGTGCAGCGTTACGATGTGACATCCGTGGTCTAACCCTGCGGCCCTACACAAGCCCGCCTAGAGTAGACCGATTTGGCGTCGGAGTTTAATTAGAATGCTGCCGCGCTATAGTCTGGCGCTCTCCCCGCTGATCCTGACCCGCACTGGTTACGGGTCCCGCCAACCCCGATTATGCCTCTCTCTGCATCTGAGCGGCAGAGCGGGGTGGTTCGAGCGTGTAGTCCACTCCCCTGCCGCAGCAGCTCCACCGCTCGCAAACGACGCGTTTGACACATCGGGCATCAGTAAGCGCAAAGGAGAGTAGGGAGCACAGATCTGAGCCGAGGCACGGCGCGATGTGTGCCGATCTTGACCGGCGCTGGCTACGGGGCCCGCCGACCGCGATCGTGCCTCTTCCGGCATCTCTGAGGCAGAGCGGGGTGGTTTTGGGAGCTGGGAGCACATAGTGGAGGGTTGGGTCATGTTTCTTGAGTCCCCGTGGCTCGTTCATGGGGTTTGCTTTGGTGTCCTTTCGATAAATGTGGCGGAACAGTCCTTCCAGTTCGGCAACCTCAGCTTCCGTGATGTTGTCCCACACTCCAAAGATGGAAAAGTAGGTCCACTCGCCCTCCTTCGATTTGCGATGAGCAGGCAGCCGGGGATGTATTCCTGACTTAGCGCACCGCGCCATTCCAATATAGACAACATCGTATTCTTCTCGCCACTTCTTTGAACGCTTGTTGAATTTCCGTCTCCGCTTGAAAAGGACATATATTCCGCGAGTGTTGCCGGGTATCTCCCGTATCTCGGAGATTTCGCAGACCTCGACGCAGCGTTTGACCAGTTTCAATTCGCTCACTGGCATAACTCATTCTCCCAAATCAATACGATAGTCCCAGATGGTGTTGTTGGTACAAGTCCAAGGCTGCCGCGAGGCTATTTCGCCGCGTCTGGAGCGCGTATTGCAAAACTGCCGTTTGGGCTCGTGGGACGCTCCAGTGACAGCACGATGGTGACTTGAGTAACCCCGCTCAAAGCACTGTCGTCACGGCCACGAACGAGCCATTGTGCGGACTGGCATTTCGCCTCAAGCTGGCTTTCGAGCATTAAACCGGGAGATGAACAAGAATGGCTGAAACATATATTGACAGGTGGGGGTATAGGAGCTTTGCGGACACCGGGAACTCGGTCAGCAGATGGGTGGCCGGGAAAACATTAGGCAGGCAATTATTTTCTGAGGAGCGGGTACATCACATCAATCGAAATAAGCTGGACAACAGGCCGGAGAACTTAAAGGTTTTTGCGAACCAAGACGAACACGACGCTGAGCATGAGGCGGCTGGCGATTTTGTCAGAAGAAAGACGCGGCGGAGACCCAAACGGTGAAGTCGCTTCAATAGGTTCACCGGCACGGCGATCCTTCGTGATCCGGTGGATCAGCACCGTGACCTCGGGAACTGGGGGATTCATCCCGTTGAGGAGCCTTAGCTCAAAGGGTACGGAAACCTTCTCGAAGCGTTTGGTCCGTAGTGCTTGATCTGGCGGTACTCGATCCTCTTTGTGCCCGCTATGATCTCAGCCAGCCAAGGAACCCTCGGCTCGTCTGATGAAAATCGTGTTCGCCGTGTGAGTCTCAGGAACCTCTTCCTTATCGCGTTGCTTCAGTCCCGTTCACATTACGTGCGACTTTACGGCATACTTGATTGCGACCATGGCCTCTGGCGAACGTGCACGGCGAGCATCGGAAGTGTTACGAGATACACTCGTAGACTTGGCTGGGCGTACTTCCAGCGAACTTCACGGACGCCTTGATACCATCTGCGGACCGTACACTCCGAATATGACAAGGGCGGGTTTTCCGGAGATACGCGAGGCAATTCGCGAGTGGAGAGACGGCGCGGCGGCCGCAGTAAGAGCGGCGTTCAAGAGGCTGCTCCGTCTGGCGAATTCGCCAGAAGTTGCCAAAAGTGTTCTCTGGGAAGGGATCGACGCGGCATTCAAGTGGTCTCCTCCAAGCCGGGAAAACTCGCAATCTTTTGACGAATGGCTGGGGCGTGCCGGGGTGGATGACCTAGAAGGACTCAAGTTGCGGTCTGCCAAATGTGAGCGATATCGAACGCTGCCGGATCAGCTGAATTGCGATTTCCGAACGCTATTCGAACTATGCATCGCTCAGGTTGCGGAGGATGTCGATCACGACACCATCGAAGCCAGTGACGCGGATGTGCTGTTGCCTGCCGCAGAGCAGCGCGACGTCAAGTCAAAGGATAAAGAAACGCGCGAGCGGGCGAGGGCTCGCATAGTAGTAGAGATCAGACGTGAACTGACGCAACTCGAAGCCGACCTTGTCTATGCCAGGCGACCGCCGGAGGAAGTGGTTCCGGAGCATCCCAAATACCGGATTTTTCGTAAAGACATGCGTGGCTTTTTGCGCCTCTGGATTTCAAAGTCCCGAACGCTACCAGAGACCGCACTTCTCATGGCCGCACAAATCGGACGCCGGGGCCCGGACACGATGCGTCAGGCCTGGAAAAAATACCACAGAGAGTTTGACGGGGAACCCACTTAAGGGCTCGGTCACCCGCACCTCCCTTGATTTACCCCTGATACTCCCAGCTTTCTGCCTCCATTACCTTTTCGTTCCATTGTAATCTGGGAAGGATTTCTGCCACGCCGTTGATGGCATGAAATGACCGATAAAAGGAAGGTGGAGTGATGCGAGCGAAGGCTGAATGTACAATTTGCAACCCGGCGTTGTTTGCGGAAAATGGGAGAAGAACGATATCACCTTGCGACGGCCACCTAGGTGAGGCAATCAAGTCGGCCCGCCTTGTAATGAGTCGTGATGGCATAGGCGAGGAACAGGCGGTCAGCGACGAGTTGGTGAGTATGCAGCACGATGCGGAATGGTACGGCACGCCCAGGCTGGCGGAGCTTTTTGACCGTTGCGAGGCGGCGTATTTTGACGAAGAGGTCAAACTGCACGAATTTCATAGATCGCGCCTAGCGAATTGTTCCGACTACGAATACTTCGAATTGCCCGAACTCTATGGAGTTGATGACCAGGCGCATTTGATGAAAGCAATCGACAGCTACGAACCAGGGGACGACTTCTGAGACCGCCGGAGAGGAATACGTCAACGACTCCTCTCTCTCTCTCTCTCCAGAAAGTCCCGTCCGAGAGCGCGGTAGGTCGGGAAACGCGTGTCAGATACTTCCGTTCAGTTGGCGGGTGGTGGGTAAGCTCCCGCTACGCTGCTGGGGCCTGAATGATTTGAAATCCCAGATGGGCGGCTCTCCGCTTGAGGTTGTGAATCTCCCGCTGGCGGTGTGCGGCCTCATAGACCTCCGCTCCTTGATCCACAAATTGCATCCCGAAACGCAGCATGCGATAGATCAATCGGGCGAGCTTTGCTGCCATCGCCTTGATCGCGACCGGTGCTTCCAGCCGGCGTCTCAGTCGGCGAAACTGTGCCCCCAGATAGGTTTTGCTTCGCATTCTCGATTGACGATTCGCTTTAACGCAGTCGACGGCGATAGCGCCCCGTTTGTTGGCCGGTGTGAGGAAAGCAGGCGCAGCAATTTCTGAGGATGGGAAGAATCACACAAAAGGGCTGCTCCGAAACGACATTCGCGCACTCGTGACGAGCTTTAACTTACTATCTTTCGGACGATCAGTAAGACGGTCCTCTGGATTCTAATTTTTTGTTAGGCGATACCGGCGGTATCATTGACGACTGTCGAACCATTCCACGCAGGCAGGTACCTTGGCGAATTCCGAACACCTCGGGAAGCTTAAAGCAGGAGTCGAGCCGTGGAATCAGTGGAGAAAACAATATCCTGCGGTCCAGCCAGACCTCGGCGGTGCAGACCTACGCGAGGCGGAACTTCCCGGGGCAAATCTAGAAGGTGCGGACCTCCGTGGCGTGGATCTCATCGAAGTGAATCTCAGCCGCGCGAACCTAAGCCGTGCAAGAGTCAGCGAGGCCGATCTCCTCGGAGCAGACTTCAGCAACACAAACCTTAGCCGCGCGAACCTGACCCGGTCCCGCCTCGATGGCGCAAATCTCAGCGGTGCAGACCTACGCGAGGCGGACCTTTTCCAGGCGACACTCAACCTGGCGAACCTTAAGGGAGCGAACCTTAGCCAGGCGCGCCTTATCGGGGCGAATCTCCTCTCGGCACAACTTGTCGGGGCAGCCCTCGTCGGGGCGAACCTCTGCGATGCGATCCTAGCAGGGGCGAACCTTAGCCGCGCGGACCTCAGCGGCGCGAGTCTCGATATGGCGATGTTGTGCAACACGAACCTCGAAGGAGCGACGTTAACGGATTGCTGCGTGTATGGAACCTCCGTGTGGAACGTAAACGTGAAAGGTGCGACCCAATCGAGCTTAGTAATCACGCCTCGGGGTGAACCTGAGATCCGAGTTGACAATCTCGAAGTCGCTCAATTCATCTACTTGCTTTTGAATAACGAGAAAATCCGCAGCGTCATCGACACGATCACTTCTAAAGTCGTGTTAATTCTAGGACGCTTCACTCCCGAGCGGAAAGCCGTTCTCGACGCCATTCGAGACGAACTCCGCAAGCGTGATTATCTGCCGGTCCTGTTTGATTTCGAGTCGCCCGCCAGCAAAGATCTCACGGGGACAATCTCCACCCTGGCCAACATGGCCCGGTTCATCATCGCCGATCTAACCGACCCGAGTAGTGTGCCGCATGAGTTGGCGATGATCGTCCCAACCACAGTCGTCCCTCTCCAAGCAATCATCTTGAAGGGACGCCGAGCGTATCCAATGTTCGATGATCTTAAGAGAAGACACCATTGGGTTCTGAAGCCGTACCAGTACAAATCTAAGGAACTGCTGATCGCTCAGTTGAGCGAGCGGGTGATTGCGCCTGCGGAAGCTATGGCGAAGAAGCTGGCAGGAAAGTAGTAGTCGTTGCCGTCATCTCCGACGCGTGAAAAGGCCGGAGCGAGCACGGGCCGCATCCTCTCGATTGCCTTTCGCTCCAAGGACGAACACTTTTCGAGGTCTAATGGCATAACTCGGGGCTGAGCACTGCGGCGTGCGCTGAGGACGACTCCTAGACCTTCTTCGCTCCTTCCCTTACTCTTCGATTGTTCCTGGCCAGAGGCCCACTTCGCATGTTCTTGTGAAACAAGAGACTCAACGCGTTCTGCCAATAACGTGTGTGCATTTGTTGCCGTCGCGTACGGACCAGCAGCGGCGAGATAGAGGAACTTCTCGTGTTTCAGTGCCTCAAAGTGGATCGATATGAGATCCAATTCGCGTTGTACTGACTTATTTGCTGAACGCCCATTGAGACTGCAATCACGATGCCGACCGCGAAAGTCACCACCCGCAAATCCGGGCAAAAGCTGAGGATAGGAATGACTGCAGCAGACGCAATAGTCAGTACTTTCATGCTTTTGAAGGCAGCCTGGTTGTAGGAGCTCTTTCTGAAAATCAACTATCACGTTTTTATCGCAGCGGATCCTAAATCCGCGGAGCGAACTTTCAAGCGGTGTGTGCTGTGGCGAAGTGGCTAAGAAGCGGCGACACGAACCATTGCCGTTGCTGCAGTTAAAATCTCGCAGTCCGTTCAAACACATTCAGGAAACGCTCCCGAAATCGCAAAGCGCAACTCCACCAGCAGATAACGTTACTATCCCAAAATGCGGCTCGAACATGGCGGTTCCTATCCGTTACGCCGACGACTTGGTGAAGTAAGCAGCCATGTCGGCGGCCTTAACAGAGGAACCTCAAGAACATGAATATTTTCCGGCGTGCCGCTGGGTTCTTAAGCCGTAAATGTTTAATTTTAATGTTTTTAACAACTTACAGGGTTCGCCGGGTTGCCATAAGTTCTTGATAATACACAGTTGACGAAAACATTGCGGGAGTCATTGCGGGAGTGCCCCCGGTCCCGCATAAATACTGGCCCGCATGAACGGCTGGCCGAGGGCGAGCATTCATTACCGCTGAGGTTGGGTGGGCGTATCAAACGATTACGAACGAGCAAGGGCTACACGCAGATTATCTCGCCGTCCATCTCGACACAAACAGAGGGCACTTGTCGGACATGGAACGTGGCAAGCGCGAGGCGGGAATTATCGCGCTGCAGTCATCGCCGGGTTCTCGACACGACGATGGCCAATCTGCTTAAGGGACTTTAGATTCCTGCCCGGTCTGATGGGCGACAATCAGAAGTCCCGAGCGGAAAGAATGCTTGACGCCGGACACCGGTCCAGACAGCGATACAGACGCGTGTCATTGATCTTGCCGTCTTCGATTTCCAGCAAATCGTCCAGCGCCGTTGCGGGGTACCAGCACTCTCAATCGCCAACTCGCTGCCCGGCGCGCACAGTCGATTGATCGCCATCAACCCAGCCACCGGCGACCTGGGTACCTCGGCCGCTTCCCCAGCGCCCGTTCAAAAAAGCCATCCAGATCCAGACGCTTCCGCAACTCCCAGCCCCAGAAACAAGCGCCGAACTGACGGGTTCTCTCCAGCCAAACTCGAAATGTGCGTTTTACCGGGTACGTCCGTGACGATTCCATTGCAAATCATTGCCTACGCCAGAACCGCGGGCGACCAAGGAACGCCAGCGCGAACTAACTTTCCTTGCCTTCATCAACTCCAACTGCTTTGTTAAGCAGGTACGCAGGTTGACTCGTCTCGATGTCGAAGAGCTGTCCCATTTCTTGTGACAATCGATAGTCCGTGTTACGGAGGTACAAGAACTCGGACACCAGATCCCGAAGAATCTTGTACGAAAAATGGTTCTTCCTTAAATCCTTTTCAAGCTCGTAGATCTCGCTCTTCGGTACATCCCGGAAATATTCCAATAAAATAGATAAATGGACTAGCTTGACTGAGGTTAGACCCCCAAGCCCCTTACGCACTTCTTCAAAGGTAAGCTCAAGATCCTTTAGGCCGACAGATCTGGAGATCCGCTTGATCACACCGTACGCAGCGGCTCCAGTCAACCAAATCAACGTCTGATCGGCTCCTTCGGCTAATTCTTCCTGCGTACGGAAAGGATCCGCTTCCTTCAACACCTCGGCAAAGCCTATACGCAAATCCTGCATGTTATGCTGAGCCAAATCAAGTACCCTACGCAAGAGGCGCAACCCAAGCAAATAGCTTTGCTCTGTGAGTCGCCGCTTTGGTCCCTTAGGCAATACTCCCGGGAAATTCCGCAACACCTGGCCCATAACCCTCAGCGTTTGAAGGGCGATAGCGATCTTGACCAATTCCTGTAAAGTTGGTTCATACGGTACGCGGTTGTTTGGAGCAGGAAATGATTGTGACGGTTCCGATTCCTGGATTGAATCCTGTCTTGTTCGATATTCGTCTCGGTTGGCCGAAATATCCGAGCCAGGCAAACACAATTTTTGAGGCTTTTCCTTAATCAAGCGGTTGACAAAGGTTACATCAGCATCCAACGTAGCAGGCTGGCACTCTGCATAAATGTTTGCCGCATTCGCCAACAATCGGTCGATTGTTCGGGAATCACGACTCAGGTACAGATAGAACATTACGATGTTTGTGTAATCTTCCCATGCCAAACGATCGGTCATGTCGTCTAACTCTGATCGAAGAGACGATTCGTTTTGCTCCATGTTCTCGAACAGATACCGGGCCACGCTGTAACAATACAGACCTTTGTAGGCAAATCGGTAGGAGTCACCTTCCTTGCGAATGATCTTTGCCTCTGTGAGATTGGCAATCATCTGCGTTTCCGATAATCGCATCTCGTAAACGGTGCAGTACTCAAAATGCACGTCGCTAATTTCTTTTCCCGACAGGAAAGGTCGATCTTTCTTGAACATGCAATAAGCAATTCGAGACAGGTACGTGTACATCGTGCCGATGTCTGCGACACTCTTGCTTACCAATGTCAACCTGTCGGTGATTATTAGCTCGACGATGTGACCATAAGCACCAGCGTTACGCGACGCCGTCGAGGAAGACGACACATCCGCCTGGAGCAGGCCAATAATAAAAATCGGAAATGTCGGCAGAACTCCCTTTCGATATACGGCGGCAACCTTATCTTCGCTGCATGCAACAGCGTAGTGGAAATCGCGGGAGTCTACTGAGTCTTCGTGGCCCAACGCGTGCCATTTTTCGATAAGGCGCCCAGTGGAACGTTTGCCAAACTCTTGAATGTCGCAAAACTGGAAGTCGGCAAACATCTTTCGAACGGGACCGTCGTCGGCTAGCTCCTCCAATGCGTAAAGCCTACTGCTAAGGAGAATAACCTTTCCACAGTGAGCCTGGAGCTGGTCCACAACGGCGCCTTTCCCTTTTGTCGCGTATCTAAGCTCATGCCAGTCGTCAACGATAATGACTCGTTGACTCACATCCAGATCCAAATACTGATCGCTCCACTCGGCCCCATATTGTTCCTCAACCGCTTTTTTGAGGAGACGGCGGATGTCACGGGCTTGGTACCCGTCGATATCTTTTGCTTTAACGAGAACAGGGACAAATGCACCATTTGCCGACAGGTCCCGACAAAGCTTCTTGGCGAGACACGTCTTGCCGGACATTTCATCCCCCACAATGACGATTCGAGGACTGGAACGCACAAACTCAAGCACATTCCGACCCTCCATCATTCGGAGGAGTTGAAATTTTCTGTGTGGGTCCTTACATGCCAGAGTCGGATATACGAACAGGTCGTCAATTGTGACATCGTGTTTGCGCGGATGAAGAATCGGTAGCCCTGGATCGGCGAGACTCTTCGAAAAAGTATTGCAGTGCTGAAACACTGACTTCCGTGCCAGTCTGTTGCGTATGAACGGACGTTCGCCAAGGCTCTTACAGGCATACTTATCATCTTTCCACGTACATAGAAAAACCTCATAGTTCTGCACTTTGTCGTCGATTGTTATCACATGGAACGCGGAGGAAGCCGAGGCGCCGTCCACTTGAAGAACGGCCCCTTCGACATGCTCTGTGTCGCCCGTATCAACGTCGTGTTTCCGATACACTGCCGTTTCGTGTTCATGACCAGTCAAAAGGAGGTCGGAGGTACTCTCAACTCCGACACGGAACTTTCGAGCATTCTCGGGAATTAACCAATTAAGGGGATGATGAAAGGCTGATATTTCTAAATCAGCGGCTTCACCCGATTGCTTCAGCAAGGCATTCGGGAACACGAGAGTCCCTGGCATTTCAGGATTTGTAGATACCCATGCCGTATTAAAGCAATTCACTCGACATTTGGTTCCGTCAACCTCAAATGTCAAGCGATAAGCGAGCCGGTCTTTCTCGGGCCTCATCGCAGAATTGAGCATGGTCGACTCAAACTCAAAGAAATTATTTTGAACGCTCAATATCTGCTTGACCGTCTCACCCGCAGGATCAATGGTCTCAGAATTTCTCCTGACGTGCTGGAGCAGGGCATTCCGGGTATCCGGTTGGGAGGTAAAATCTAAATCGTGATTTCCGGCGATATAAAATTGCAGAACTTTGGTATGTTTATTCTCCAGTCCGCTTACAATCTTTGAGAACAGCGCGGTAGCTAGTTGGTATTGGTTCTTTGTGCCAGAATATGCAATGTCACCTGTGACCGCTATGAGATAAGCCGTCGCTCTAGGAGCGACGTTCTTGACTGCGGATACTATGTCGCTTGCCCTTAGGAGGACCAGGTCTTCGTGCGTCTTGATGTGAACGTCGCTAATTTGTACTATCGCAAGTTTCAACATCTCTACCTCGTCACGTAGTTTGTGCTTTCCTAATTGTTACTCTCGTCAGGGAGGAATATCTATCTGTTTCCACGTGCTGGGTCGGAAATTGAGCGGATCACTGCACCTCGCAGTGCCTTATGTGCGTGTCCTTTGGCACAGCGGCGGCAAAACTGATCACGTTCCGGAGTGTGCGACTCTCGTGAGCGTTGAGATTCCGGGTTCGATCAGCATTACATTCCCCGGCTTCAAATCCCGATGCAGAATGCCTGCCCGGTGTGCGGTCGCCAGCGCTTCCGTAATCCGAATCCCGAACTCCAATGCCTGCATGAGCGGCAACGGTGCTTTGCGCAACCGGTCCGCCAATGTCTCCCCGTCGAGATACTCCATGACGAGAAACGCCCTCCCATCCTGCGATCCGATGTCGTACAGGTGGCAAATGTGGGGATGATTCAGCGAAGAAACCGCGCGCGCCTCGCGTTCAAAACGCGCCTTCAGTTCAGGGTTGGAAGAGAGATGCGGCGGAAGAATCTTGATCGCTACGTCCTCTCCAGCCGCGTGTCGCCGCTTCGGCGACTTAGCTTCCGTTCGTCGTGTTACCGGATTTCTCTTTGCACTCTCTGCTTTGCGATCCAGAACACGGCGCTCCGCTACTTCAAGGCCGCCTCGATCATTTTCTTCAGCAGAGGGTGTCGGCATGCAGGCGAGGTTTTCGGTAATGACAGGCAAAAAAGGTGAGCTTACAGGCGCCAGAACATCGGACTCAAACGTTTAACCCTCAACGTTTGACGGGGTGAGAACAACGCGGGAGGGAATATGTACTTGTCGAGATAGTAAACAACCGTTTCGAGGTCGGGGGGGAAATGCGCTGCGAGCTTTTTGCACTGTGCGAGCACGAGCGAACGGGTCGGATTAATTGGTTAGAACGGGACGGGAGGGAATATGCACCCCTGCTTGCCGGGCAAGGGCGAGCCCGTGTCCGAAAACGGCGAGGCTGTGGCGTGCTCGGTCGCTTGGGACCAATCCTGCGAGACAGCTCCGCAGAGATGGCATAACGATTTGGCGAACTACAACCTGGTAAAATAACGTCGCCCAGTGACGTAAGAGGGCGCTGAGCCAAGGCATCTCCACTCTGGCGCAGTGACCGAAGAGCTCTGAAGCCAGTTCTGAGGTACACCGTCGAGCGTGAGGGCGTCTGCACTGGATCACGTCAACCACGCACTCGCGGCAATTAATGAGGAGAAAGCTCAATGCGTAAACTCAGTAATTTGTTCATGCTGTCCGTCCTGTGCTTCGCGCTATCTGCGTTCGCGCAGGGTGGCGGAGCCCGCGAGAGAAAATGCCCGGACGCGCGGCAAGCTGAAGTTTTTACCGCAAGCCGGTTGACCCAAGACAGTTCTTTCTGGTTCCCCACTAGCATTGTGGTCAGTCCCCTGCGCGTCAGCCGCGTCAAGTCGGGCTGGTTTAGCAACGATGTCAAAAGAATCACCATCTCGAAGGTTTCGTCTGTCCAAATCACCAGCCACTTTCTTTTGGCCGATGTTCGCATCGAATCCGCCGGTGGCGAACCCCTCATCATCCAGGGCCTGAGCAATGCCGATGCCAAACGGATCGACCACCTCATCGCGCTCTATCAGCAAGACGAAGGATGCCGATTAATGGACAGGGCCAGTAGGTAGTCGTTCCAGTTGAAATGCGAGTGCGCCCCACTAGCTCTTTCCCCTTTGTCGAGTGCGCCGTGGTCGGCGGATTGGTTACGGCGGTTGTGGTCGCAATGGGGGTACCTGCAGCGATTGTGCATAAATTTACGATGACCTTGCGTACGAACGCTCGCAAGGGCGCCTGAAATCCTCCACCGAGTAACTGGGAGCGGCAACTCGGGTCGCCGCCCCAGCGCTCATCGGCTGCGATGAGTTTCCAGTCGGCTATTCCTTGGCTCGTCGCTCTCCTGCAGAGCCTGGCTCCACTCCACCGACTGGGTGACGAATTCTCAACAATCCACTTTGCCGTACAATGATTTTTCAGCGAACGGCAACTACCCTCTTAACTTCGTGTCTTAGTCCAAGGGTGCACTCCACTTGGTTCAGCACCGTCCCAAAGCAGGTCGCAACCTTAGGCATTTTTCCTTCTGCCTCACCCCTCGGGGGGCGTGATCCCCTTGAAGACGACGAAGAATCGTTATCACAACTGTGCGCCTTTTGTTCGCCAAACAAGCGAATGGAAAGCGCATCCTTGGCCTCTCATGTTTTACGACAGGATTCCAGGGTCTCCAATTGGCGTCTCACCTCAGTTCTCGGTTCTCAACTCAAACCCTTTGCATAAGTTAGGGGTCATGGCTTGGCCATCATGTATTATGCGAGTCCCATTCCAAGACTATTTCCTTGCTCTTTTTCGGAAGATCTGACTTCTCGCAGGGAAGCTGGCTCAGTCTTCGGTGCCGTCGGCTGCTGTTCCACCTCCGTCGCCGTAGGTTGCGAACTCTCGCGGCTGAGCATGTGCGAGAGCTTGCCGCCATCATTCGTGTAAATCTGCGCGTCGTGTCGGGCTCTCGAAACAGATACATATGCGAAGCGGCTGTTAACTAACACTTCGCTCTTCTCCGTGTCCACATTGATTAACACCCGCTCCGCAGTCTGTCCCTGGCAGCTGTGACTGGTGACGGCGTATCCGTGGTCCAGGTGCGCGTGCTCTCGGACGTTGAATCGAACCTCGCGTCCCGAGTCCAGGCGGATTTCAAGGTCACCGCCGGAGGTGATTTTCTTGACAGTGCCGAGTTCGCGGTTCGCGACCTTTAGTCCCTTCGATGGTGCCGTGAACTGGATGCGGTCGCCCTTGGAGAATTCCCTTTCCACCTCGCCATGTACAGACACTCCGGAGAGCCGTCGCGGATCGTAGCTCTGCAGTGCTCCGTTCTCGCGCTCGATCGTTATACGGTTTTCCTTCGCGTCCAGATGACTGACACGCGCGTACTCTCCCGCATCGATCTTCAGGGCCTCACTTCCGCGCGAATAGCGAACCACGTCCCCGACTTGATACTGCCCGGCCCACTGACGGTCTGCTCCCGTCATTTCTTGACGCGACTCCAGAACCTGAAGTTTGTGCTCGTCTTTGCTCACGTCTCCGTGATTCTGCATTTCGCGATGGATCAGTGAGTTCAACTCCCTTCGGGATTTATTGTCGGGCGAGATTACCAGGGTTTCCTCTGGGTGTCGTGAATACTCGCGAGCAATTGCGCTGAACCGTTCTTGGGGATTAACGATCTCATGCACACGGCCCTGTCGTTCGAGGTTGGCAATTCCGCTGCGAACGTCCCCGCGGGCTAGCTGCTCCACCGTCTCCCTGAGAGCCGGATCCTTCTGGCGTAAAATCTCATCCAGCTTAGCCGTCTGCATGCCAGCTTCTTGCATCTGCTTGTAGGGTCTGCCAGCTTCCACCGCCTCATGTTGCCGCGTATCGCCAACCAACAGAACGCGGTCGGAAGTGTGCAGACGGTGAAAAAAGTCGTTGATTTGTTTTGTACCTGTGAGGCTCGATTCATCGACAACAAAGAGTCTTTTTTTGCCTTCGCTCGGCTCGTCTGGGCGCACCAAATGACGTTGCAGGGTACCGGATTCAATTCCCGATTCTCCCAACTTGTACGCAGCACGCGATGTGGGAGCGAGTCCGATCACCTGGTAGCCTTCGTACTCGGCAGCTTCGCGGATGGCGGAAAGCGAAGTGGTTTTTCCAGTTCCCGCTATGCCTTCAAGGCCCATGATCTTGTCACGGCCCGACAGGATCTGCTCCACCGCGCCGCGTTGGCTTGCGCTCAAGTGCTCGTGACTCCCCTGAACTTGCTGCCAGGCTTGCGAGCTTACCAGCGGGCCATTCTGGCCTTGTCCCTTTTGCATTTCCGCCACGTTGTCGCGTTCGTACTGAATCATCCTTTCGGTAGTGAAGGCGCGGCCTGGCGATTTGTTTTCAACTTCGATGAAGTCACCTGACTGAATCCGCTTTTCGAATCCTTCTCTTATCTCGGCGAAGCTTGCCTCCCCCATCGAACGCTTCAGCGCATCACGCATAAGCTCGCGCTCGTCAGCAACCGCACGTCTCTCAAGATTCTTGTCCCTGGCATAGGTCAGCGCTGATTCGAGATCTTGCTTCCTCGAATCGATTTTCTCTACCTTGTGTGCCTCAGCTGCGCGGATGACCTGCTCCGGCTGATTACCAAATCGGCCAGCTATTTCCTTATGCATCCTCTGCATTTCTGCATGGCTGATAGTTCCCAGTTTGCCGTCGCGCGTCTGGTGAGCTGCGATCTGTGCCGCACCAGCGCCTCTCAGGCCTTGTTGTTCGAGATACGCTTGGATCTGTTGGCTTCTCGGGCTGGACGCGTCGAGGTACTCGCGTGTATAGCCCGCGATTTCCGGCTGGCCGCTTTTTCCTTTTTCGATCTCATACCCAGAACCCTTGAGGCGCATGGCTAGCTCTGAGCGGTAGATTGCTGTCGCAAACTGTTGCGACCGGTACAGTTGGTGCGGCTGCAGCGCGCGCGCTTCACGGTCCTTGGCCTCGGTAAGATTGAACAATACGACGTGAGTATGCAATTGTGGTGCGGCGTAACCATTCACCGGACGTGCACTGTCATGTTCGAAGCTGGTTGCGATCCACTTACCTGTTGTTTCTGCCGGACGATTTCCTCCCATGCGGGCCTGGACAAACTTCTCCATCTCGTTGAGAGCAACCTTGACACTATCCCGATGAGCCTGGCGAACGGCTTCGTCCCCACCCACGAGCGCGGTTAACGAGACGCTCTTCGGGGCTGAGAACGTCGCATCCCAGCCAGCACGGTGTTCCATCGTGCGAACTGTTTCTCCCCGTTCGTTTAGGTATTCACGCGCAGTTTGATGCCGTACGAGTTGCTCAGCCGTTATCGGGTGTTGCCCATTCGCTATCCGGTTGAAGTGCTCCTCATTGACTTCGCCCCGAAGGCCCCATTCCTGTGCCAGTCTGCCGTGCCATTCACCACCTATTCGATCACCCTCGGAGTAGTAGTTCTCCCGGGCATTGGCGAATTCTTCCTTGTGATAGGTCTGCGCCTGGCCAGCACTCAGCGGCTTGGAAATGGTAAGCATAGTTCACTCACTGGAAGTATGGCTTCTGCCCAGCGGCAATACCCTTCGGGCGTTCTCCTAATCCAGGCTGACTGATCCCTTGGCTGGGTGGAACTGCAGTTGGTTCCGGTGCTCTCTTGCCCATTTCCACGACCCGAGGTGCGGTTGCTCTAGGAACAAATCCCTGTTGAGGCTTCAGTGGCGCTGTGTAGGGAAAGCCGAACGGTACGACCATATTGCCGACTTTCAGAAACGCATGAAGACGTTCGAGGCCGGTGATTTCTGATGGCAGGACAAGGGGTTCCGTTCGCCTCTCTGTGTGATAGCCCAGCGACTTGGTGATCCGCGCAAGTGGCCCAACGTATTTGGTTTCCTTGACCCGCTCCATCTCGACTTGGCCAATCGCGTCCGAGATCCATTTGGCTGCGCGGGGTTCGCTGGTGTGCAAGAAAATCTTTGTCGCCGGTTGCGACAGCATCGTTTCGGCTTCGTGGCCGTACCGTACCTCAAGTTGGCTGCGTCCCTGGAATCCGATCACGACGGGATTTTCGGATTTGCGATTTTCCGTCAGTGCAGTATGCAGTTGCGGTAGCCGCTGCAGGCTGGCCAGTTCGTCCAGGACGAACCAAGCGTGACGCATTGTGGGATCACCCTGATTCATCAAACGCAGCACTAACGTGTCTAGCCATAAGCTGGTGAGAGGTAGGAGTCGCTCGCGGAATCTTGGAGTCGAAGTCAGAAACAGCCAACCGGTCTTCTGTCGCGCCCATTCCTCGGTTGTCCAACGTTGCTTCGCGTCGCTCTCTCGGAGGAGCAGTTTCAAACTGTCCGCCACCATGTTCAGAGCACCGAGAACACCGCCACGCTGCGGACCTGCCGCACGATAGACAAACGCTTCCAACTCGGTGCCCTTTAACAGCCGGTCCAGTTCCTCTTCGTGACTCATCCACCCGACCAGCTCTGCCGGAGTGGGTTTTAGCGTGAGCAGGTGCGCAAAGATTTTTCTTGGACCTTCGACAAAGAACTGATTCTCGTACGGCTTATCCGGGAACAGTGACTTTGCTAAGGTGAGGGCTTCCGCTTCGTGGATGACTTCGTCCGAAGGCGACCAATAGGGGCACCTTGCGTCGAGAGGATTGAGGATGAGGTCGCCCCGTGCAGGGTTGAAAAATTGAGGTGTGTATTCTAGCGCCGGATCGTA
>Ga0307474_10001134_pt1 | contig 19368 bp, 13 predicted proteins | sample atmos_gasesECM1C_2_FD_203312 | JGI IMG/M metagenome (GOLD analysis project Ga0307474, IMG submission 203312) | Hardwood forest soil microbial communities from Morgan-Monroe State Forest, Indiana, United States - atmos_gasesECM1C_05 | ecosystem: Environmental > Terrestrial > Soil > Temperate... | reverse complement strand
CCTCGCAATGACGTGGAGGGGACACGCGTTCCCGTTCTCGCGGCGGAATTCGCCCGAGCTTTGCATCGTCCGTTACCCTCGAAGGAACGAGGGCGCAGGGAAGACCGGGTGGCCGCTGCAACCGGGGCCGCCGCGCAAAGAGAATTTGCGCGAGCGCGATGACCACAGGTACAGGCGGAGACACTCCGGCCTTCCCTGCGCAGTGGTTTACGGCTTATACGCGCTCTCCTCGGTGAACCAGCGTTTGCCACCGTTGCCTCACGCTCATCTTGCGCAAAGCTTGGCGCCTGCATGGGCGCGCCAGGACCACACGACTTCGCCGTCCGCGTCGATGCCGCACGTCTCCAGCATCTTCGCGTCCACCGCATTCCGCGCCACGTTCGTGACGACGCGTACGCCCCTCGTGTCGGCGCGGAGTGGGGAAAGTTAATCACGATTTCTGCAAAAACGAAAGATATTTATTTTTGCGGCAATGGCTGGACAACCCAAATCAGCCTGAAATGATGGAAGAAATTGGATTCTTCGCGCACGCGATTTTGACGTCAAACTTTCATTGGCTGCAAAGACGTGGATGGCCGGGTCAAGCCCGGCCATGACGAGCAAGGTGCGAAGGTCTTCGCCCCTTACGCTTTCTTCTTCACGTCCTTGACGCTGGCGAATTCGATGCCCTCGGCGCGTTCCTTGGTGTAGCCGAGGTAGAACTCGTTCTTGGCGAGATAGACGGGATCGCCGTCGACGTCGTCGGCGATCGAGGAGGTGTTGGAGGCCACGAAGGCCTCGAGCTTCTTGCGGTCGTCCGAGGAGATCCAGCGGGCGAGCTGGAATTCGGAGACCTCGAACTCGACGGGCAGCGAATATTCCGCATCCAACCGCGCCTTGAGCACGTCGAGCTGCAGTGGGCCGACCACGCCGACCAGGGCGGGCGCTCCGTCGCGGGGGCGGAACACCTGGACCACGCCCTCCTCCGACATCTGCTGCAGCGCCTCTTTCAGCTTCTTGGCCTTCATCGCATCTGTCAGGCGCACGCGGCGGACGATTTCGGGGGCAAAACTCGGCACGCCGACAAAGGTGATGTCCTCGCCTTCGGTCAGCGTGTCGCCGATGCGTAACGCGCCGTGGTTGGGAATGCCGACGACGTCGCCGGCAAAGGCCTCGTCCGCGACCGAGCGGTCCTGGGCGAAGAAGAATTGCGGGCTCGACAGCGGCATGGTCTTGCCGGTGCGAACGAGCTTGGCCTTCATGCCGCGGCTGAGCTTGCCCGAGCAAAGCCGCGCAAAGGCGATGCGGTCGCGGTGGTTCGGATCCATATTGGCCTGGATCTTGAACACGAAGGCACTCATGCGCGGTTCGGCAGCCTCGACCTTGCGCAGGTCGCTGTCCTGGGCGCGCGGCGGCGGGGCGAAACGGCCGAGGCCCTCGAGCAAATCGCCGACGCCGAAATTGCGCAGGGCGCTGCCGAAATAGACCGGGGTCAGATGGCCCTCGCGGAAGGCATCTAGCTCGAACGGCTTGCAGGCCTCGCGCACCAGCTCCAGCTCGTCCTTGATGGCGCCGATGTCGAGATTGGCGTTGAACTTGGCGAGCTCGGCGATCTCGATCTGCTGGGCCGCGCCGGTCTTGGCGCCGCCGCCTTCGAGCAGCCGCACACCGCCGTTCCTGACATCATAGGTGCCGACGAAATCGCGGCCGCGGCCAACGGGCCAGGTCACCGGCGTGGTGTCGAGCGCCAGCGTCTTTTCGATCTCGTCCAGGAGCTCGAAGGTGTCGCGGCTCTCGCGGTCCATCTTGTTGATGAAGGTGATGATGGGAATGTCGCGCAGACGGCAGACCTCGAACAGCTTTCGCGTCCGCGCCTCGATGCCTTTTGCGGCGTCGATCACCATGACAGCGGAATCGACCGCGGTCAGCGTGCGATAGGTGTCTTCCGAAAAGTCCTCGTGGCCCGGCGTGTCCAGGAGGTTGAACACGAGGCCGTCGAACTCGAAGGTCATCACCGAGGTGACCACCGAGATGCCGCGCTCGCGCTCGATCTTCATCCAGTCCGAGCGCGTGTTGCGCCGCTCGCCCTTGGCCTTGACCTGGCCGGCGAGATTGATGGCGCCGCCGAACAGGAGCAGCTTCTCGGTCAGCGTGGTCTTGCCGGCATCCGGGTGGGAGATGATGGCAAAGGTGCGCCGGCGCGCCACTTCTTCAGACAGCGGCGAGCGTTGCGGCGAATCGGTCGTGACGGCGAGATCGGTCATGAGGCTGATGCGTTTGGCAGGGAAAATGCGCGGGATCAAGGGATTCCGGGGCAACCCCGATATAGGCACGGAACGGCCGTTCCCTAGCCCCGTAGCCCCTGGAATCCGCGGTGAACGTACCCTCTTCCGTCATTTCGGGGCGGTGCAAGCACCGAACTCTGGAGTGCTGTTACACACCTGAGAATCTCGAGATTCCGGGTACGGTCCTTTCGGACCGTCCCGGAATGAGGGTGCAAGCCAACGTTCGTGCCCGGGTCGAGCCCGGGCATGACGGAACAATACGCCGAACCGCCCGCCCCTTACAGCGATCGCCTGAAGAAATGCGCGATTTCGCCGACGATACCGCGCCGGAACAGCAGCACGCAGGCGACGAAAATCACGCCCTGGATCACCGTGACCCATTGACCGAAGCTGGCCAGATATTGCTGCATGCCGGTGATAATAAAGGCCCCGACGACGGGTCCGAAGATGGTGCCGAGGCCTCCGACCAGGGTCATCAGCACGATCTCACCCGACTGGCTCCAATGCACGTCGGTGAGCGAGGCGTTCTGGGCCACGAACACCTTAAGCGCGCCGGCGAAGCCGGCCAGCGTTCCTGACAGCACAAAGGCCAGCCATTTGTAGTGGTCGGTCTTGTAGCCGAGCGAAATCGCGCGCTGCTCGTTCTCGCGGATCGATTTCAAGACCTCGCCGAAGGGCGAGTTGATGGTGCGATAGATCAGGAGGAACGCAGCCAGAAAGCCAGCCAGCACGACATAGTAGAGTACGGTCGGCTTGGAGAGATCGAAGATGCCGAACAGATGTCCCTGCGGGATGCCCTGGATGCCGTCCTCGCCGTGGGTGAACGGCGCCTGTAGATAGATGAAGTAGAGCAGCTGCGACAAGGCCAGCGTGATCATGGAGAAATAGATGCCCTGCCGGCGGATCGACACGAAGCCGGTGATGATAGCGAGCACGCAGGCGGCGGCCGTACCAACCACGATGCCGAGCTCCGGCGGCAGGTTCCAGACCTTCAGCGCGTGGGCTGCGCAGTAGCCTGCAGTACCCAGAAACATGGCGTGGCCGAACGACAGCAAGCCGCCATAACCGATCAAGAGGTTGAAGGCGCAGGCTACAAGCGCAAAGCACAGCGCCTGCATCACGAAGAACGGATAGATGCCGGTGAACGGCACGATCGCCAGCAGCACGGCCATGATGCCGAACACGATCATCTCGTCGCGCATCGCGCGCGGCGTGATCGGTAGCGTATCGTCGGTCAATGCTGTCATGTCAGGCCGCCCGTCCCGTCAGTCCCGTCGGTTTCACCAGGAGCACCAGCACCATGAGCACGAACACCACGGTGTTGGAAGCCTCGGGGTAGAAATACTTGGTCAGTCCCTCGATCACCCCGAGCGCAAAGCCCGTGATGATCGAGCCCATGATCGAGCCCATGCCGCCGATCACGACGACCGCGAACACGACGATGATGAGGTCGGCGCCCATCAAGGGGCGCACCTGGTTGATCGGTGCCGACAAGACGCCGGCGAGCGCGGCAAGCCCCACGCCGAGCCCGTAAGTGAGCGTGATCATGCGAGGCACGTTGATGCCGAAGGCGCGCACCAGCGTCGGATTTTCGGTGGCGGCGCGCAAATAGGCGCCAAGGCGTGTCCGCTCGATCAGGAACCAGGTGGCGAGGCACACGATGAGCGAGAAGATGACGACCCAGCCGCGATAGATGGGCAGGAACATGAAGCCGAGATTCATACCGCCCTTCAGCTGATCCGGGATGGAGTAAGGCAGACCGGAGGAGCCGAAATAATTCTGGAACACGCCCTGGATGATCAGCGCGAGGCCGAAGGTCAGCAAGAGCCCGTATAGATGATCAAGACCAGTGAGGAATTTCAACATGGTCCGCTCCAGGATCATGCCGAAAATACCGACGGCGACTGGCGCGATGATCAGGGCTCCCCAATAGCTGATGCTGAATACATTGTTGTTCAGCAGGAAGTACGCCACGAACGCGCCCATCATATAGAGCGCGCCATGGGCGAAATTGATGATGTTGAGCATGCCGAAGATGACGGCAAGCCCGAGACTTAGCAGGGCGTAGAACGAGCCGTTGATCAGTCCCACCAAGAGCTGTGCGTAGAGAGCTTGCATCGCCTTACTCTTCTGTGCGCGAGATGTGCCCGCGCCTGTCCGCTTCCCCTCCCGCCGGCCGGACGGCCCGCGGCGTATTCACTGTCACTTCTTCAACAGCGCGCACTTGCTTTCCGACAGCGGCGTGAAGGCCTGATCGCCGGACACCGTGCCGACGAGCTTGTAAAAATCCCAGGGTCCCTTCGACTCCGACGGCTTCTTCACCTCGAACAGATAGGCGTTGTGGATGGCCCTGCCGTTGGGCTCGACCTCGCCCTTGCCGAACAGCGGATCGTCGGTCGGGATCGACTTCATCTTGTCCACGACCTTGACGCCGTCGTGCGGATTGCCGCCGAGTGCCTCCAGCGCCTTGAAGTAATGCATGAGCCCCGCATAGACGCCCGCCTGCACCATGGTCGGCGGCGCGCCGTTCTTCATCCGCTCGGCAAAGCGTTTGGAGAAGGCGCGGGTCTGATCGTTCATGTCCCAGTAGAAGGTCTCGGTAAAGTTCAGCCCCTGCGCGGTTTCCAGCCCGATCGCCTTGACGTCGGTCAGGAACAAAAGCAGCGCCGCGAGCTTCTGCCCGCCCTTGGTGATACCGAACTCGGCCGCTTGCTTGATCGAGTTGGTGGTGTCGCCGCCTGCATTGGCAAGCCCGATGACCTTGGCGCCCGACGACTGCGCCTGCAGCAGGAAGGACGAGAAGTCCGAGGTGTTGAGCGGATGCTTGGCGCCGCCGAGCACCTTGCCGCCATTCGCAAGCACGACCGCCGTGGTGTCGCGCTCCAGCGCATGCCCGAAGGCATAGTCGGCGGTCAGGAAGAACCAGGTGTCGCCGCCCGCCTTCACCAGGGCCTGCCCTGTGGTGTGGGCGAGCATATAGGTGTCGTAGGTCCAATGCACGGTGTTCGGCGAGCATTGCGCGTTGGTGAGATCGGAAGTGGCGGCACCCGAATTGATGTAGACGCCGTTCTTCTCCTTCACCACGTTGTTGACGGCGAGCGCGACGCCTGAGTTCGGCACGTCGACGATGACGTCGACCTTGTCGACATCGAACCATTGCCGCGCGATCGAGGTGCCGATGTCAGGCTTGTTCTGGTGGTCGCCGGAGATGACGTCGATCTTCCAGCCCTTCCCAGTCAGCCCCGAATCCTCCACCGCCATCTGGGCGGCGAGCGTCGAGCCCGGACCGCCGAGGTCGGCGTAAAGGCCCGATTGGTCGGACAGCGCGCCGATCTTGACCACCTTGTCGTCGGCGCTTGCAACATTGATCGCGGCAAACGAGAGCGCGGTCGTGAGAAGGAGCGAAGCGACTGCGGTTTTCCTCATTGGTCGATCCTCTTTTCTTGACCGCTCAGACGCCGAGATAGGCGTGCAGCTTGTCCATATTCGCAGCCAGCTCGCTGTTGGCAAAACCGTCGATGATCTTGCCATGCTCGACGATGTAGTAGCGGTCGGCCACGGTCGAGGCGAAGCGGAAATTCTGCTCGACCAGGAGGATGGTAAAACCCTCCTTCTTCAACCGCGCGATGGTGTGGCCGATCTGTTGGATGATGACGGGCGCGAGCCCCTCGGTCGGCTCGTCCAGCATCAAAAAGCTCGCGCCGGTGCGCAGGATTCGTGCGATCGCCAGCATCTGCTGCTCGCCGCCGGAGAGCTTTGTCCCCTGGCTCTTCAGCCGCTCTTTCAGGTTCGGGAATAGATTGAAGATCTGGTCCAGCGACAGCCCGCCTGGGCGCACCACGGGCGGCAAAAGCAGGTTCTCGCGCACGTCGAGGCTTGCGAATATGCCGCGCTCTTCGGGGCAGAAGGCGATGCCGAGGCGCGCGATTCTGTCGGACGGGCTCTTGATCAGCTCCGCCCCGTTGAAACGGATCGAGCCTGAGCGCTTGCCGATGACGCCCATGATCGACTTCAGCGTGGTGGTCTTGCCGGCGCCGTTGCGCCCGAGCAGGGTGACCACCTCGCCGGCATTCACCTTGAAATTGATGCCGTGAAGAATATGGGATTCGCCATACCAGGCCTCGAGATTTGCGACCGACAGGATCTCGCCGCCGCTTGCGGGCGCCGCTTTTGCGGAGGCCTCTGTCATCCGTACATCAGGCATGACCGGCTCCAAGATAGGCTTCCTTGACACGCTCGTCCTTGGAAAGCTCGGCGTAGGAGCCTTCGGCGAGCACATGGCCGCGAGTCAGCACGGTGATGATATCAGAGAGGTTGGCGACGACGCTCAAATTGTGTTCGACCATCAGAATGGTGTATTTGGCCGAGATCCGCTTGATCAGCGCCGCGATCTTGTCGATGTCCTCATGCCCCATGCCGGCCATCGGCTCGTCGAGCAGCATCATTTCCGGATCGAGCGCGAGCGTGGTGGCGATTTCCAGCGCCCGCTTGCGTCCATAGGGCATTTCGACCGCGGGCGTATTGGCAAACTCGCTCAAGCCCACATCGCTCAACAATTCCAACGCGCGGTTGTTGAAGCGGTTCAACACCGATTTGGAGCGCCAGAAGTCAAAGGAATGTCCGTGCTGGCGTTGCAGCGCCACGCGGACGTTCTCCAGCGCGGTCAGATGGGGAAACACCGCCGAGATCTGGAACGAGCGCACGAGGCCGAGCCGCGCCACGTCGGCCGGCGCCGTCGCCGTGATGTCCTGGCCCTTGTAGAGGATGGTTCCCGCCGATGGATGCAGGAACTTGGTCAGGAGATTGAAGCACGTCGTCTTCCCGGCCCCGTTCGGACCGATCAGCGCGTGAATGTGCCCGCGTTTAACCTTCAGTGAAACATCGCGAACGGCAAAGAACCCCGCGAATTCCTTGGTCAATCCGTGGGTCTCGAGAATGAACTCGTCGGCCAAATATGCTCCCCCCGCCGCGCTCGGCCTACAAGGCCTTGCGCAGCTTGTTTCCTTGCTCACGGTCGGTTTCCAAAAAACGCTTGGAAACCGTTCCGCAACCGCTGCCTCCGGAGCAGAATATGCCGTCATCCGGGGGAGTTAGGCAAGGCGGAAAGCTCGAGCGGCCCCGCCGGCGATGCCCGGCGCAGCTTCGCCCTTAGTCGCATGATACCGGCTGGCGGGCTTTTCATGGAAAATGTGGTTCCGGGCCGAGCACGCTGAAGCGGTCGTTTCCTTTGGCCTTGTGGCCTCACCGACGTCGAACCCGCGGCCGAACGTGTCTATCGCATTGATACCGCGCCGACACCGCCTGGTCCGGGCACAGCGTGCCGACAGAAGGTCGAACATGCCAAAACCGCTGTGGCGCCTCACCCGGTATGAGATGCTCTGCGTCGCGCTTTTCAAGACGATCTTCTTTGAGCGGGGATCCTTCGCCACGAAATTCAAAATCACCTTACTTAGCGCCACTTGCCGAGTTCAGATGTGAAATGCTTCACTCGCAACCTTGCGACTTTTGGTCCCTTGTCCACCAACGTCATGATCGTCAATTATGCGCCTTCACAGCCATGCGCTGGAGCGCGAAATCAGCCGCATTTGCCTAGCAAACGTATGAGCTGTTTATCCTGCTGGGTAACTGGCCTTTAAAGCGGGAGGCGGGGTGCAGGAGATTCCCACCTGGCTTGGGCGACTTGGTCTCGGGCAATACGCGCAGCGTTTTGCCGATCATGAAATCGACGTCTCCGTACTTCCCCATCTGACTGACCAAGACCTGAAGGATATCGGTATTCCGCTCGGGCACCGGCGGAAGATTCTTGTAGCCATCAGCGAGCTTACGGCCGCGGAGCAGGCAGCACCCGCACCCTCCGCAGCTGTGATACTCCCGAAGCCAGCGAACGTCGCCGAGCGCCGCCAGGTCACCGTCATGTTCGCCGACCTCGTCGGCTCGACGGAACTCTCGGCGCGCATGGACCCTGAGGATCTGCGAGACATCATTTCAACCTACCAGAAGTGTGTCACAGGGACGGTGCGCCGCTTCGGCGGCTTTGTCGCAAAGTACATGGGCGACGGCGTGCTCATCTATTTCGGATATCCCGAGGCGCACGAGGATGACCCTGACCGCGCGGTACGGGCCGCACTGGAGCTGATCGTCGCGGTATCTGCCCTCAAGGCCCGCGTTCTCCTGCAAATCCGCATCGGAATAGCAACGGGCGTGGTGATCGTCGGAGATCTGCTCGGGTCGGGTGACGCCCAGGAACGCGGGATTGTGGGCGAGACTCCGAACCTCGCTGCGCGGCTGCAAGTGGTCGCGGCACCCAACACCGTGGTCATTGCCGACGGTACTCGGAAACTTCTCGGAAATCTCTTCGAGCTGCAGGACCTCGGGGCAAAGGATCTCAAGGGCATCCAGGGCACGGTGCGCGCGTGGACGGTCTTGCGACCCAGCTCCGTAGCGAGCCGCTTTGAGGCGCTGCACCCGAGCGCACTGACGCCGCTGGTGGGGCGGGAAGAAGAACTTGAGTTGTTGCTTCGGCGCTGGTCACGGGCCAACGGCGGCGAAGGCCAAGTGGTGCTGCTTTCTGGTGAGGCTGGCATCGGCAAATCGCGGCTTACCTTCGCCCTGCTGCAACAGCTTGCTCGCGAGCCGCACATTCGACTGCGTTACGTCTGTTCGCCGCAACATACCGATAGCGCGCTCTATCCCGTCATCTGCCAGTTGATTCGCGCCGCCGGATTGGAAGATGATGACAGCCCACAAGCCAAATTGGACAAGCTCGGCTGGCTGCTGGCACAGAGCTCGACGTCATCAGAGGATGCGTCCCTGATTGCCGAATTGCTGTCGCTGCCAAATGACGGACGATATCCTCCTGCCGAAGTTGAGCCGCAACTCCGTCGTCAGAAGACGCTGCAGGCTCTTTGTTCGCAGCTCGAGTCGCTCGCGCGGACCAATCCGGTGCTGGTGATATTCGAAGATGCGCATTGGACCGATCCGACCAGCCTCGAATTATTTGGCCGGCTAGTGGATCTGGCCGTCAGCCGCCGGCTTTTGATACTTCTTACTTTCAGGCCGGAATTCAAGCCGCCCTGGATCGGACGACCTCACGTGAGCGCGCTGACGCTCAATCGGCTGACGCGGCGCGACATCAATTCCCTCATTGAGGGAATCATCGGCGATCGATCGCTGCGCGCGGACATCCGCCAGGACATTATCGACCGCACTGACGGCATACCACTGTTCGTCGAGGAAATGACCAAGGCGGTACTGGAGGGTGAAAGGGAAGCGCGGCGCGCCGTCGCAGCAGAACCAACGTCTCTCGTCGCGGTTCCGGCAAGCCTGCAAGCTTCGCTGATGTCGCGACTCGATCGGCTCGGCCCAGCCAAGGACATAGCCCAGGTCGGCGCGGCGATCGGTCGGGAATTTCCCCATATGTTTCTAGCCGCGGTCGTGCAAAAGCCGGAGCCAGAGTTGAACTCCGGCCTCGATCGGCTCATCGAGGCGGGTTTGTTGTTTCGACAAGGCACTCCTCCGCATGCGAGCTACCTGTTCAAGCATGCGCTGGTGCAGGACGCAGCCTACAGCACGCTTCTGCGAGAGCCAAGGCGCGCGCTGCACGCACGCATCGCCGAAATTCTCGAAAGTCAGTTCGCCGAGCTCGCCGACAGCCAGCCCGAGCTACTGGCGCGTCACTACACGAAAGCCGACCTGATCGAGAAATCAGCGCGCCTGTGGGGCAAGGCAGGACAGCGGTCACAGGAGCGCTCGGCGCTGGTCGAAGCTGCAGAACAGCTTAGCCAGGCTATAGCGCAAATCGCAACCTTGCCCAGCACGCCGGACCTGCGGCGCGAGCAGATTATCCTACAAGTCGCACTCTTGAATACGCTCATGCATGTCAAAGGATATGGCGCGCCCCAAACCAAGGCTGCTGTGGCTCGGGTGAGGACGTTGATCGAGCAAGCCGAAAGGCTCGGAGAATCTCCGGATGACCCTTCGTTGCTCCTCTCAGCTCTCTTTGGCCAGTGGATCGTAAATTTCATAAGCTTTAATGGTGACGTCGTGCGAGAGCTCGCGGCGCGCTTTCTGGCGTTGGGCGAGAAGGAGGCAACGGCGGTGCCGCTCATCGTTGGACACCGCACCATGGGGAGTACTCTGGCGCTTATGGGGGACCTCGTTCAGGCTCGAGCGCATTACGACGAAGCGCTGGCCCTTTACCGCCCCGCCGAGCACCGGCGATTGATGACGCGATTTGGCCAGGACCTCCGGGTGACCTGCTTGAGCTTTCGTTCGATGGCCTTGTGGCTGCTCGGCTATCCTGAGACTGCGCTCAAAGATGCAGACGACGCGCTAAGGGAAGCGCGCCAGATTGAACATGCTGCGACTTTGATGTTCACGCTCAATTTCCCGATTCTTGTCAATACGTATTGCGGGAATTACGACGCGGCGAACGAGCTTCTCGAGGAACTCGCCGTCTTGGCGGAGGAGAAAGGCGCCCCATTCCGAAAAGCGGAAGGGGTATTACGGCGGGGTTATATCCTGACCCTTACGGGCAAAGCTGCGAAAGCAGTCGAGATGGTTTCGAACGGCATTGCTTTATGGCGGTCGGCCGGATCGACAATATTCACGCCGGAGCACGAGTTCATGTTGGCAATCGCCCATGCAGATTCGGGCCAATTCGATGAAGCCTGGCGCCTCATCAGCAAGGCAATGACGGCGATGCAATCAACCAAGGAAAGGTGGTGCGAGGCGGAGGTTAATCGCGTTGCCGGCGAAATCGCGCTCAAATCGCCAGAGCGGGACGTCGCGAAAGCGCAAGCGTATTTCGAGCGCTCCCTGATAGTTGCGCGAGCGCAGGAGGCAAAATCCTGGGAATTGCGTGCTGCCATGAGCATGGCGCGGCTTTTGAGCGATCAGGGCAAACTGCAGACGGCACGTGACCTCCTCGCCCCCATCTACGATTGGTTCACGGAGGGCTTTGACACAAGCGACCTGCGACAGGCGAGGACATTGCTCGCCGCGCTTCATTGATAAGGCTACTCCCAAAGATCTTGTGCAGTTGATCGAGCGCTCGGTCGACGTGTCAACGCATCGGAGGCGCGTATTGCAGGCCGCCATCGGTCCATAGCCTATTGAGCCCTCGCGGAATGCCGAGCTTGGAGCCTGGGCCCAGGTTGCGGTCAAAGACTTCGCCATAATTGCCGACGTGGTGAATGATGCGGGCGGCCCAATCATTGGAGAGCCCGAGCGCTTCGCCAAGCGCCGCATAGCTGCCGAGCAGACGTCTGATGTCCGCCCTCTCCGACTCCATCGCTTCAGGCAGCGTCTTCTGGGTCACGCCCATTTCTTCGGCATCGACCATCGCGAAATGTGTCCATTTTACTAGGGTCAGCCAATGGTCATCGCCGTTACGCACGGCCGGGCCAAGCGGTTCCTTCGAGATCGTATCTGGCAGGATCACGTGGTCATCCGACGACTTGATCCGGAGTCGCGCGGCATGAAGCCGCGATATGTCGCTGGTCATAACGTCGCAGCGGCCTTCATCATATGCCGCGACGACCTCGGGCTCGCTGGGCAGCGCCACTTCCTGATAACTGAGCTTGTTGGCGCGGAAGTAGTCGGCGAGATTGAGTTCGCTCGTGCTTTCGCGCTGAACGCAAATTTTGGTGCCGTCGAGATCGCGTGCCGAGGCCGCCCCGCGGCTTTTGCGCACCATGAAACCTTGACCGTCATAATAGTTCACAAAGGCGAACTGGATCCCTAAGTCGGCTTCCCGGACAAGCGTCCAGGTGTTGCCGCGCGCCAGCACGTCGATCGCGCCGGACGCGAGCGGCGCAAAGCCGTTCTCGGCAGTGAGCGGCGTATACTCGACCTTCGAAGGGTCGTCGAAAATTGCCGCCGCGAGGGCTCGGCAGACGTCGACGCTGAATCCGGTCCACGTACCCTTCGCGTCCTTCGTGGAAAAGCCGGGCACATTGTCGGTAACGCCGCAGCGGATATTGCCGTGCTCCTTGACCGAATTCAGTGTCGTCCGTGAAAGAGCTGACTGCTGCCCGTTGGCCGAAATTCCGCCGGTTGCAAGCAGGACGCAGCTCGCCATCACCAGAGATAGGGAACTCCCGCGACGCACAACGGCAGCGACAAAGAATTTCAGCGCGGCCCCTGGGGTCATGACTATCCTCCCTAGCGATGGCTTACGTTTGACGAAATTGTTTTCTCATCACCGCAAGGCGACCTCTCCGCCTTGCGTCTCTCGGGGAGAACCGATCCGCTCCCTGTGGGCTACTCGCTCAGCCACTTTCCGCTGGCCCGGAGGACGAGGCTCCGATCAGCGTTCGGACGGGCGGCTCATGCCGCTGGTTCTATCAATACGCTGGACTATCGCTTGCACGATGATCAATTTTGCGCGACAACCAATCGACTATTGGCAGTTGAGTGCTATTCTGCCTACACGTTGGTCGCTGGCGGGTTCTTGGGTTTTCCCATTACGAGCACAATTGGGCCAGCGTGATCATTGTCGATTGCAATTTACTCTTTTGAAAATTTGGGGAAGCGCGGTCCGACGAGAGCCGGGCCGCCGCACGCGGCTGCAAATGAGCCAATGCAGACGCGCGAGTTCGGCTGCGGCTTTTTCCAACGACGAGATTTCTCGTCCAATTGCATTCGGAGAGCCACACTCGCGAAGACATGGGCCGAAGACGAAGACATGGGCCGAAGACATGGGCCCAAGAATTCAGGCGCTACTTAATTCAGGCGCTGCTTTAGTTGCTGTGACGTTGATGAACCTTCCTTCTTGAAGTTCGAGGAGGCTCCAACAGTGCTCGGCGAAGTGGCAGAAGCCAAGCCTATGAGTGTCACCGTGTTAAGCACGGCCGCATCGATTTGTGCCCACCTTCTTGCCTTGGCCCTTCCTCTCGCACTGCTGCAGACCTACGATCGCATTCTTCCGAATGAGGCCTATTCCACGACCTTCGTTCTGGCACTCGGCGTGTCGATCGCGATCGTCCTGGAGGCGCTCCTGCGCTACGGGCGCTCCGTTCTGTTCGCCCATATCGGCGAGGCCTTCGAAGGCCGCATGACCTTGCGCGAGGTCGATCATCTGATGCGCGCCAACGGCAAGGCCGTTCATGAGTACGGCGTGCCCGCCTTGTCGGACGCCCTTCGCGCAGTTAGCCAGGTACGCGACTTCTGGTCCGGCAGCGCTGCCGCAGCGCTGCATGAGCTGCCCTTCCTCGTGATCTATATCGCGTTGATCGCCTATATCGCGTCATGGCTTGCCTTGATTCCAATCGTGCTCACGATCGTTGCGCTGATCGCGGCACTGCTTGTCACACGCGCAACAAGCGGCACGATGCGCGAGCTTGAAACGGCGGAAGCGGAGCGGCGAAATCTCGCCTGGGGTATTTTTGGCGGCCTCGTCGAAGTGAAGGCGATGGCTGCCGAGCCGATGCTCACCCGCCGCTATCGCGACGTGGTTGCGCGCGTGATGACGGCAGAAGCACGCCTGGAAGATCAGCTGGCCCTGATCCGTGAGAACGGTGCCTTGCTGGCGCAGATTGCGACCATCGCCGTGGTGACCTTCGGTGCGTTCATGGTCGTTTCCGGTCATCTGACAACGGGTGGATTGGCGGCCTGCACACTGCTTGCCGGGCGCTCCATCGGCCCTGCGATGGGCGCGTTCGTCTATCTCAGCCGCCTGGGATATCGGCGTGAGGCCGAGCGCAAAATCGAAAATGTGTTGTCGCTTCCGCAAGCCCCCCTCTGGAAAAGCAGCGGCGAGCGAATTTTCCGCGGCGGTGAAATCGGATTATCGGGAACCGCGCTGCGGGACGGACCGGTCGCGATTCCACAAGGAAAGGTTGTTCACGTCGATGCCATCGATCCTTTCGCGGGCACCGCACTGCTTGAAGCCGTGACGCGGCTGGATGAGCAGCTTGACGTCCACGTCACCTATGATGGGCAACCAGGAGCCGCCTTCGACAACCGCAGTCTCAGGGACGGTGTCGCACTTGTGAGCTGCCGCACGAACATGATCAGCGGCACGCTCCTGGACAACATGACGCTGTTCAGCCCGCAATATAACGCTGACGCGATCGGGCTCATGCAACGTCTGGGCCTCAACGCGTTCGTTGATGGTCTCAAGCAGGGGCTCATGACGATGGTCGGGCCTGCCGGAGCGGAAATCGTGAGCCCCGGCATCGCCGTGCGTATCGGTCTGATCCGCGCCCTGGTGAGACGGCCCGCCGTTCTTTGCCTTGATGAGGTTGGCGTCGCGCTCGATCTCGACGGCATGCGCAGGCTCGTCGATAGTCTCAAGGAGATCAAGGGGCAAACCACGATCTTTCTGGTGTCGCAGAATCCGTCTCTCTTGCAGATCGTCGATCAGACCGTCCGCCTGCGCGGAGGGGAACAACCGACATGAACGAGATTTTGCCGCCAACGGCCAAGCCGCAGCCGGAGTCGCGCCCGCCTCCGACGAGCTGGAACGAGACCGCCTGGCTTGAGCGTCTCGAGGCTGTTGTCGGTCGCGAGCGCGGTGCCAATTCGCCGCTCGCCGCCGCTCTGCCGTCGCTATTGGTCGCGCTGGGCTGGCCTGGAGCCGTTCGAAGCCTGGCTGCACTGTTGCCGCCGCCGGACGTGCCCCTGTCGATGGAGGGATTGCGACGGCTCCTGACCGATCTGGGATACCGGGTTCATCAGGTTCCGGCGCGCGGCGCCGGGCTCGACACAACGCATTTGCGCGCGGGAAGCATCGTTCAGCATTCCGACACTGTCGCGATTTATCTCGGCCGGCCGGACGGAAAGGATAGGTGGCTGGTCGGCGACCGCGTGCAGGATGCGTTCGCGCCTGCGACCGGCGATACGATCACCGCGATCGAGCCGGACGTTGATTTTCATCCAATCGATGAGCCCCGGCCTGGGTGGTTCCGCAACCTGTTCGAACGGGTGCGCGACGAGCTGTTCGCACTCTTCGCCATGAGCACCTTCATCAACATAGCGGCTCTGGCGGTATCGCTTTATGTGATGGTGGTCTACAGCATCGTGATCCCGTCGGGCGCGGCCGGTTCGGTTTGGTGGATCGCGCTATTTGCCGCTGTCGTCATCCTCGGCGGCTGGGCGCTGAGGATCGGACGTCAGGTGGTGATGTCGCGCATCAGCAGTTGGATCGGGACCCGCATCGGCGAAGCGGCCATGCACAAGATGCTCAGTTTCCCGCTCGACATCTCGGCGAAGTTTGGCGTGCAGAACAACGTGATCCGGATGCGCAGCTTCGAAAGCGCGCGGCAATTCCTGAGCGGCTTGGGTGGCACCTACCTGATCGACTATCCGTTTGTGGCGATCTTCGTGCTCGTCATCGCACTGATGGGGGGATGGCTGGTCTTCGTGCCCATTGTCGCGTTGGCGATTTACGCCCTGCTTGCGCTGCCGACCGCCGACTATGTCGCCAGCAAATCCAGCGCCGCGGGCGTGGCGTCGGCCCGGCTCGAGGAAATGGCGGGCGCCGCCTTTATCGGCATCAACGCGTTTCACCATACAGGCGGTGGCAGCCAGTGGGTCTACCGGTTTGCCGACGCGGCCCGCGAGGCGGCCGCGCGCAACCGCGACTTTGCGATCGCCGTGGCGCGTGCCCAGGCCATCGGACAGGCGCTCACGGAATTCACCGTGCTCGCGACCTTGTGCATCGGCATTGTGCTGGTGCTCGGAGGAGACATGAACGCGGGCGGGCTGGTGGCGACGATGATGCTGATCTGGCGCATCACAACGCCGGCGCAACAGGCCTTCGGGTCGTTGGTGCGCCTGCGTGCGGTCCGCAGTTCGGTCGCGCAGCTCGACCAACTGATGATGATCCCGGCTGAGCGTCCGGGCGTAGACATTGCCAGTCCCTGCGGCATCGCCAGCGCGACCCTGACTGTCGAGCGTCTTTACTACCGGCCGGATGCCGAGCAGGAAGCGGCTCTTAACGGTGTCTCCTTCACCGTGCCGGCGGGCGCGCGCGTCGCCATGGTTGGCCCAAACGCCGGCGGCAAGACCGCGCTGCTCGAGTGCCTGGCTGGCTTGCGTCGGCCGCAATCCGGCCGCGTGCTGGTGAATGGTCGCGACATCCGTCAATTCGATGCAACCGAATATCGAGCATGGATTGGCTACGTGCCGCAGGTGGTTCCGGCGTTGCCAATGTCGGTGCGCGACTATTTGCGCCTGCGCGCACCAACGCTTTCGGATCGGGAAGCCCTCGATGCCTTTGGACAGGTTCTCGGTCGCGACTGGACGGATATTCCGACGTTCGCTTGCAGAGCGGCCACCGTGCTGGATCGGCAGCTCAATCCTTTCAATGAGGATCATGCCGAATTGAAGCTTCGCTACCTTGTCGCTTTCGTCGCAGCGACGCTCGGCAACCCCTCGGTTCTGTTGCTGGACGGCACAGGTGTGAGCGGAGATCCGCTGTGGGACAAGAGGATCGAGGATTATCTCGATTCGATCCGAGGGCGGACCACGGTGATCTGGTCCCCCTATTCCACCGCTCAGATTCAGAGCAGCGATCAGATTGTGATCATCGAGCGCGGCACCGTGCTGCATGCCGGCCCGGCGGCGCGGCCTGTGGCCAAACAGCCGCTGGCCAAGGTCGGATAGAGACGGAGGAGGATTGCGTGGACGCGCAAACCGGCAAAGACATCGTCCAATCGATCGCTCAGGAACAGCGCCCCCCGGAGCAGATCGGAGGCGACATCGATTATTCCCAGGTCACGCGCGGCGTTCGCATGCTGCTGACCGGCGTCGTGGCCCTGGTGGCGGTTCTTATCGGGCTGTCCATGGTTATTCCCGTCGAGGAAGTCGCGCGTGCGCGCGGCGAGTTCGTGCCTCTGCAGCGTGTCCAGGTGATCCAGGCGCCTGAGGGTGGCGCGCTAGCCGCGGTGCTGGTGCACAACGATGAGAAGGTGACGAAGGGACAGTCGATCGCCAAGTTCCGCGCTGAGGACCTTCTGCGCGACCTGGCGCGTTCCGAGGTGCGCATGGCTTATCTCGCCGTCCAGGTCGAACGGCTGGATGCTTTCGCCGCCGACCGTCCGCCGGTCTTCGACCCGTATCGCGACCAATATCCGGCAATGGTGAAAGAAGCCGTGGCTTTGGACAACCAGCAGCGAAACGAGCTCGCGCGCAACCTCGAAGAGAAGGACAAGCAGATCGACGAGGAAAAATCCGCCCTCGATGCGGCCCAGCGCGAAATACCCGCGGCCAAGACCAGCCTCGATGCAGCGCAGGAATTGCTGCAACGCATGCAGCAGGGCATCACGCTGGGCGTCATTCCTGCCAATCGACTTGCCCAGGCCCAAGAACAAACGGCGGAGGCGGAGCGGGTCCATACCCAGCTTGTAGCGTCGCTCGATCAGCATAATGCGCGCATCAGGGAGGTTCAGGCCGAGCGTGATGCCGTCCTTGCAAAGTCCGCCGCTGACGCCCGCAACCAGCGATCCGAGCTCATGGTGCAAATGGACGAGCTGAAGGCGACGCAAGCTGCCTACCAAAGCCGATCCGCGGATATCGACGTCAAAGCCCCGCTCGACGGCACAGTGCAGAAGATTTCGGAGACGCCCATCGGCACGGTGATTCCGCCGGGCGGGACGGTGTGTGAGATCGTGCCGACGGGAGGCGTGTTGATCCAAGCGCGCGTGTCGCCGCGCGACATCGGCTTTGTGCAGCTCGACCAGAAGGCGATCGTGAAGTCGGACGCCTTCGACTACAGCCGTTATGGATCGATACCCGGGAAGGTCGTTCGCATCGCCCCGTCAAGCACTGTCGGCGGACCGGCTCAGGCTCCGTATTTCGTGGTCGAAATTCAGCTGGAGCGCCCCAACGTCGGAGCCGACGTGCACCAGGCATGACCGGTGAGGCAACAATTCTCACCGGCCAGAAGACGATCTTTCAATATCTGCTGAAGCCCATCTACACCACAATGGATACCGCGATGCGCGAACGCTGAGGAGGTCTGCCATGACCAAGTCCGCGAAAGGTTCGGAAAAGATCACAAGGCCGTCCTCGGCAGAGGACCTGAAGAAGGCGATCGACAGGCCCATCGGCCAACCCGAGCCGGCGCGCGAGGAGCAGCCGATTGGCTGGGTGTTCGATCCTGACGGTGATCTATCGCCTGTTGACGGCAGCAGCGGACCGGGCGGCCAGCCTGTAGACACTGATCAGTTGGGACCGCTTTCCGGAAAGTTGCCGGAGGAAGGTCGTGAGGCAGGCGCGACATCGGCGCCTGACGACGCGGCTTCTCGTTATGTCGGCGTGAGTGGCCGTTCTGATGCCGGCAGCGAAGCCGATCAATCATTGCATCCGCAAACGGCCGAGCCGGTTCACATCGGCTCCGGCGGCTTAATCACGCCCAGCGAAGGCCCACGACCCGCATTGCCCGAGCAACATGAATCCGCTCCTGCAGCCGGGCACGCTGCTGGCGGCGGTGGTGGTGGCGGCGGCAGTGCGAGCGATGGAGCCACCAAAGGCGCAAGCGTCGTCGATGTCGGCAGTGTGCCGGAAGGCTCCGGCGCGACCCAGACCCACGGTTTGGGCAATACCGGCGCTGTCGATCATGGTGATGGTCAAGGCGCCGCCTCTGGCAGCGACCAGACTGGTCAGTCGACGGGCACCACAGACACGACCGCGCAGGGTTCTGACTCATCGACGGACAGTGGCGGTGCTGGTTCGGGCTCGACCACGCAAGGTGGTGGGAGTGGCACATCGACTGGTGGTGACACATCGTCGACAGGCGATGGCTCCGGCACGACTGCGCAAGGTGGTTCAGGCTCGTCGAGCGACGGCGGCGGGACCGGTTCGGGCTCGACCATGCAAGGTGGCGGGAGTGGCACATCGACTGGTGGTGACACATCGTCGACAGGCGATGGCTCCGGCACGACTGCGCAAGGTGGTTCAGGCTCGTCGAGCGACGGCGGCGGGACCGGTTCGGGCTCGACCACGCAAGGTGGCGGGAGTGGCACATCGACTGGTGACGGCCAAGGCAATCAAGGCGGGCAAGGCACCGCCTCCGGCGGCGGACAGACCGCGGGCACCGGCACTGACAACGGCCAAGGCAACCAGGGCGTCAACCAGGGCAATCAGGTTGGCCATGACA
>Ga0307474_10001132_pt1 | contig 19423 bp, 30 predicted proteins | sample atmos_gasesECM1C_2_FD_203312 | JGI IMG/M metagenome (GOLD analysis project Ga0307474, IMG submission 203312) | Hardwood forest soil microbial communities from Morgan-Monroe State Forest, Indiana, United States - atmos_gasesECM1C_05 | ecosystem: Environmental > Terrestrial > Soil > Temperate... | reverse complement strand
GGCGACAACACCCGTACCGTGGGCAATCGCGGAATGCAGCGAAAGATACAGCTGCAACAAAACGCCGCACCAGGCAAGCACGGTCAGTGCGATCACCAATGCTTTGTTTTTTTGATACGTGCCTTTCATGACACAGGATCAAAAAAATCGACCACTCCAGTTTCCAACGAGTATTCGGCGCCCACCACCATCATGCCCGCGTTTTGAATCAGATTCTCGATGATCTCCGAGCCGTGCCTCAAGTGATTGACGGACGCTCGTATATTGGCGCGACAAGCTTCACGCACCAGGGCGTCGTGATCGTTTTTGAGATTGGTCGCCAAGAGGCCCTGCACGGCCGGCCTGATGAAATCGACAATGGAATGCAGGTTGCGGGATTGATTTTCCACGGGACGCTGCAATTGCGCCAGCGTCGTTTCTATCGCACCGCAACGTGTATGTCCGAGCACGACCACCAGACGCGTGTGGAATTGTTCTGCGGCAAATTCGACACTACCGATCAACGAGGGGGCGACGATGTTGCCGGCCACCCGTATGACAAACAGATCCCCCAAGCCCTGATCGAAAACGATTTCGACGGGTACGCGCGAATCCGAACATCCCAAGATCGCCGCAAAAGGTTTCTGCCCTGCCGCCAACTCCAAGCGCCGCGCCCGGCTTTCAACCGCATCGCGGCTGGGGGCCTCGGATACGAATCGGTGGTTGCCCGCTCGCAGCAAGGCAAGCCCTTCTCGAGCCGAGATCATCGGTAATTCACAGAATACGTCCCGGGGCGGATTCGGTGATTAGAGCGCGCGTCGAGGCGGGTTATCGCGGTACCCAAGAACACGCGCGGGGAGAAATAGAATCGCCCGCAGCAGTGCAAATATCGCCTCGAACGAAATACCGATGAGGCGGAACGGCAGCGACAGCAGCCAAATCAAGGGCCAGAGCACGAGGGCCAGGATTGCCACGGGCCAACAGAGGACCAACAAAACACACCATAAGAGCAAGGTTTTCACGTCGGTCCCTCCTCAATTCTTGTGTGCAACTTTATCACACCCAGGCGTGTGTGCGGCGGCAGGCGCCGACTGGCTTTGCGGACGCAGCAGTTCCATTTGCCTTTCCGGGTTTGCGGGCGCCGTGAATCCATGCTGCGCGTAGAGGCCGTGCGCATCCTGGGTGCCGAGGGTGTAGCGCACGATGGTTCTGATCTCTGGATGCGCCAGGATGTTCTCGATCAATAACTTACCGATACCGCGGCCGCGGAATTCGCTAAGAACAAAGACGTCCAGCAAATGCGCATAACGAAAGAAATCGGTTACGGCGCGTGCAAAACCGATCTGCCGGCCATCCAAGTAGACGCCGAAACACAGTGAATGCTTGATGCACTTTTCGACGCCGGCGCGCGATATGCCCCGAACCCAGTAGGACTCATTGGCCAGAAAAGAGTGAATCATGGCCACGTCAAGGCGGTCCCGATCGGTCGAGATCTCGAGTGTCATTTTTTCAGCAGCAACCTCTTAGGGACGACCAACTCATAACTCAGCTCGAGCAGATTTCTCACCTCGGACCAATCAACCGCCTCATCGTCCAGACGCAGGCCAAACCAACCTCGCGATTTGGGCTGGGCCACGGCCTTGGGTTTCAGCTTTACCCGTCGCTTTGGCCATCATCGCTTCCTGGTGGAACTGCTCGCCCCCGCCTTAACGTACTCCAAGCGCCGGAAGCGCAGCGCGGACCAATCCTCATCGATCGCCACCATGCGCACCGACTCGAAGCCGGCAGCGCGAATGACGTTCCATCCCGAATCGCGGTTGAATTCGCAGCTATAGCGCTTGGAACTTCCTTTGGGATAGGCGAACCAAATCACGGCATCGCCTTCGGACGCGGCCGCCAGAATCTTCGAGGCGCGATCGAGTTGCGCTTGCGTGACGGCAAAGGCCAAGCCGAACTTCACCCCTTTGGGTTTGCCGGGGTCGCGTGCGATTTTTACTCCTTTGAGTTGTTTGAGTTCCGACTCGAAGGATTCCGGCGCATTGAACACCGCGATTTCCTGATGCGCGCCCAGATTGAGTTTTTTGAATAGCGGCGATGAAGCGCTGGCGTTCATATACTCACCGGGTACGAATCGCCGTAGTGCTAGTGTTCATTCGCCAGTGCCAGCCGGATGCCGATGAGCACAAAGACACTGCCGACGCAGCGATTGAACCAACGCTTGAACGCCGCGCTGGGTGCAAGCCGCATGCTAAGCCGCGCCGCCGACCACGCGACGAATAAATTCCAAAGCGTGCCGTTGAAATCAAATATGGCGCCGAGAAAAAGAAATGCCAGGGGCTTCGAGCCGGCATCCGCGGCAACAAACTGGGGCAGAAACGCAAGAAAAAACAGCGCGACCTTGGGGTTCAAAACATTGGTGAGGAAGCCCTGCACAAAAATGATTCGTATGGAGGCCGGCCGGCTGACAGCGGCGCCTGGCGAAGATTGGGGGGCGCCCGCGGAGCGAATGAGCGAAATCCCCACGTACAGCAGGTAGGCCGCGCCGATGATTTTCACGGCGGTGAATGCCGTCGCGGACGCGGCAAGGATCGCCGATAAGCCCAAGGCAGCCGCACAGATGTGAACCAAGGTGCCGGCACCGATCCCCAGTGCGGCCACGGCGCCGGCGCGCCACCCCTGAGTCGAGCCGCGCCCCACGATGTACAGCGTGTCCGGACCCGGGGTGATATTCAGCAGGAATCCGGAGAGCACGAAAAGCCACAGATCATGCGTGCCAAACACAAATCACCTCATTTCTTGGCCTTCAGCGCGGCGTACCGACTGAGACTGTCCTTGGGCCACTGTTCGGCGGGCCTGTAGAACTCGGCAAACGCGGGAACGCCGGCGGGGAGTTGCACCCACGGCTGCTTAGTGGATGTGAAAATGTGAACGTCCGGTGCGTGGCTCTCGGGATCGTCGAGCGTACCCACGCGCACGAAGCTCACGGCATCGCCGGCGCCGGCATAGTGACTCCACAGCGCCACGAAGCATTTTGGGCAACGCGCCACACGTTGGCCCTTGCCGCTGTTGGAGGGGGTATCAACCATCTGCACTTCGCCTTCGAGAAGCCGGACACGCTCGGCCTCGATCATGGCGTTTAACACGAAGGCGCTGCCGGTTTCGCGTTGGCACCAATGGCAGTGGCAGCAGTGGACGAAGAGCGGCTTGCCGCTCATTTGGTAACGAATGTAGCGGCAGGTGCAGCCGCCCTCCTGCGCCGAATTGTCAGTGCTCGACATGTTGCTCACGCCGTGCGCACGCGCGCGGTTACTTCAATTTCGATTTGCATGCGAGGATCCAGCAGGCCCGCGGAAATCATGGTCATCGCCGGCCGGCTCGCGCCAAAATACTTGCGCAGCACCGGCCAGCAGTCTGAAAAGCGCTCACCGTTGGGCACGATGTAATTGACGCGCACCACGTCAGCAAAATCCGCGCCCGCCTGGCGCAGTGCGGACTGAATGTTCTTCAGGCATTGTTCGGCCTGATCCAAGAGGTTGTCGGAAATGGTCATGGTGTCGTAGTCGAAGCCGGTGGTGCCGGAGACGAAGACCCATTCTCCGTCGATTACCGCGCGCGAATAGCCGACGTCTTGTTCAAATTTGGATCCTGAGCTGACCAGGCGTCGCGACATTCGTTGCCCCTCTTAGGCGCGATTGTACTTCGGCTGAAGGAGCGCGTCTGGGTGGCTGTCAAAAAAGCATAGGCCACCCGAGAATGCGAACCACCATACCGCCGTGAGCCACCAGCCGCCGAGCGCCGAGGAGTAGGCCTTGGCAAAAAAGGCCAGCGAGGTCGCGAGCAGGCAGAGCAACGCCAGGCCCAAGATGAGTCGCGGCGAGAATTTTCGGATCCAGAATATTCGAATGAGGGAGCCGTAAGTGACGGCCCCTGACAACGAACACAGGCCGAGCACCATGTAGAGCCGCTCATTTCCGGGAACCACGGCAAACAGCACCAGCCCGATGATGCCCACGTACATCGTGAATACACTTAAGGCCGCGGCGAGGGCGATAAATGCCAATTTGCGGAGATTTTTTTGCGGTGCGCGCAGTGCGAGCGAGAGACTCAAAGCGTGCAACGCACCATAGAGGGCGAAAGAGGCGAGCAGCGAATCGTGCAATAGGTCCCAATGTTGCAGCAGAAACAGCACGACCGTCGCCGCAGCGAGCAGGCCGAAGTGCCGCGCGTAATTGAAATGCCCCACGCCCAAACTTCAGATCGGGCCGCGCGGGCCGCGTTCGGTCTGAAGCGCGGCGTTGCGCAGGAACACGGGCAGATCCGTGACGGGTGGGCGTGCGGGTATTTGGTACATCATCGCCGAGATGTGACCGCGATGATAGGTGGTGTGATTGACCACATGCAGGAGGATATCGCCGCGCGTCATCGAGCCGTCGCCGCCGCCGATGAAAGTAAAGTCGACGATGTCTTCGCCTAAGCGATCGGACATTTCCTCCGCATAGCGCATGTACCACGCGTCGAGCGCCGCCTGGGCCATGCGCAAATCGGAAAACGAAAGTGTAACGTCGGGAATGCGGGTCGTGAAGCCATGAGCCCTGCCCTCCAGATGCGCCTGCCAAACGAGGTCGATGGTATACACGTGATTCAAGGTGCGAATCAGATTGCCGAAAAGGATCTGCCGCGGTTTCGTCAACTCGACCTCAGGAAGCTCGCCGAGCGCCAGGTACAGCAGTGAATTTGCCCACGCGGAGTAGCGCGTCAAGAGCCGAATGTTTCGCAGCGCGGACATCTTTAAGGACGCGGCGCCGCGGTGGATGATGGGGACGAAGGCCCCGAGGCCGAGGCGCGCTTTCTCAGTACGAGAAGCAGCGCACCCGCCATGATGGCCATGTCCGCGAGATTGAAGATGCCGGTGCGCAGCGAGCCGATACCGACATTCAAAAAGTCCGTGACGCGTCCGTCGTATAGCAGGCGGTCGAGAAGATTGCTGGTTCCACCTCCCGCCAGAAGCGCAAGCGCGATAAATCGAGCGGTGCTCAGGCGTTGGGCAAAGAGCGCGGTGCAGAGCAATCCAGCGACAATTACCGCAACCGCCGCCGTGAATAAGGTGAAGCGCAGATGTTCGGGAAGCGACGCGCCGAGGCTCAAGAACGAGCCGGGATTCTCGGTGAGTTGGAAACGCAGGGAATCGGCAAACAGAGATTCTGTGACCCCGGAATGCAGCATCGAACGTGCGGCGGACTTGGATACTTGGTCGCATCCCACGCAGCAACAGAGCGTCAGCATCACGACAATGAATCTGGGAATAGACCTCACGGTAACTCCTTTAGGGCGCTCTCTTCTGATCGCATGGTTTAGGTGAAGGTTCAGAACTTTTGTTTGCCTATCAAAATATCCCACCACAGGCGCCAGTCGCCCATCAAACTGAAGCCCGGATACTGAAAGGTCGCAGGCTTGTTGTGTTCAAAGAAAAAATGGCCGACCCACGCAAACGCGTAACCCTGAACCAGGGCGACGGCGGCGAGCCACCATTTCTGGGTAACGACGGCGGCGATCATTAGTGCGAGCGCGACGCTCGTTCCCGCAAAGTGCAGGCGGCGCGAGGTTCGGTTCGAATGCTCGCTCAGGTAGAACGGATAGAAATCGCCGAAGGTGCGAAATCTACCGTGACTCATTTCGCCAACCCCGCTTCGACCCAATCGAGCCGATCCTTGTGAAAGTGCTTGGCGGCGACCGGCACGCCGGACGCAGGGAATTCCATCACGTATTCATCGCCTGCGTCGAATTTCGGCCATGGCGGACCACCGGCGGAATCCGGATCGCCGGTTTTCGCAAATTGCGCCCAATAGCGGTTCGCCGCGGAAGCCACCGCCCTGCCTTCGTCATCGAAGGGCGTAGTGCGCGGCGTATTGAAGACGTAGGCGAGTTCGCCGCCGTGCGCAAGCCCGAATAGGGTCGCGCGTTGCGCGGCCGGCGTGTATGAGAAGTGATACACATACGTCGCATTACCGTGCCTTGCGTGCAGGCGCGCGAGATCGCGGTCAGGTTCGCTGATGGATGTGTCGGTGACGAGGCGGGCGATGATTCGGTCCGCGTCCCCGGTGTTGTCAGGATCGTACGCCGCGATGAAAGCTTCGCGCCGCTGTTGGATCGAGGCGAAGCGTTCCGCCGCGTTCAAGCCCCTGCGCGTCAGGCTGGCTTCATCGCTGTTGCCGCCGAGCAAGTACGGAACATGCGCCTCCGTTCCCTTGGCAAAACCCTCGGCGGCACTTCCCGTGATCATCTTGCCGTCGGCCATGGGGAGTATTTGTTCGGCCGCCCCAATGCCGGCGACGTTGGCGGTGAGATCCGACCACGACAGAGCGCGTAGCGCCTTTGCCGCGGCGGCATCTGACCCTTGAACCCCCGCTTTCTCGGCGAAGGTCACGCCGCTCTGCTCTACGGAACTTATCGGGCGCGCGGGTAGACGGCCGAAGCCCGACTCCGACAGCGCTTTGTTGAATAGCCCCTTGGCTTGCGGGGCCAGCATCAGGTAGTTGACGGAAATCGCGCCGGCGGATTCACCGAATATTGTGACGTTCTTGGGATCGCCGCCGAATTCCTTGATGTTGTCAGCCACCCAATTGAGCGCGGCGACTTGATCCATCAGACCGTAGTTGCCCAGCGGGCCTTTGGGATTCTCCACCGTCAGCGCGGGATGCGCGAACCAGCCGGCGCGGCCCAAGCGGTAATTCACCGTCACGACCACCACGCCTTGGCGGGCAAATTGGCTGCCATCGTAAGCGGAGCCTGAACCAAAAAGAAACGCGCCGCCGTGGATCCATACCATCACCGGCAGTTTGGCGCCTTGCTTGGCATCGGCCGGCTCATAGACATTGAGATACAGGCAGTCCTCGGCCTGCGCGCAGGTGGAGGAAAATGCATTCGCGGCACGGACGCCCGACCATTTCGCGGCAGGCTGCGGCACGCGCCAGCGCAAGTCGCCCACCGGCGGAGCGGCGAACGGCAACCCTTTGAAGACCACCACGCCATCCGCACTGATGCCCTGCACCTCGCCTTGTCTCACTTTGACGATCGGACCGTTGGCCGGCGCGGCGGGGTCAGCCTTTTGCGCCTGGCCAAAGACTGCGGCACTGGCCAAAGCAAGGGCGATCGCGGCGGAGTGAACGGCAAAACGAGGTGTCGACATGAAGCCCCCTGACCTATTGTTAAATCAACGAATCTACTTGTGAGCGCGCCGCTCGCGGCTGTTCCGGCATCGTGGATCGAGTGACAACGGAGCATAAGCGAAGTGGCGCAGGGCGGCGAGAAATACTCAAGGCATCCGCCAGAGGATTCACGGCCTCCGGGGGCGTTGCTTTGCGGAGACCGACTTAATGATCAGCCGCCGCCGTTGCTTAGGATCGAGCGGCTTCTTCGCCGATTTCAATGCCAGGGCCATGAGTTTTTTGACCGCGGCTTGCTCCAGGATTTTTCGATCGCTGAGGACGATGTGCCGTGCTCGTGTTCCGCTTCCCGCCAACACTTTGTCCGGATCGGGCAACTTCGCGCCCTGCAACAGAAAAAGGCTGACCCAACGTGGGAAAACCGCAATCGAAAAAATGGCCTCGGACGCTTTATCGCTTGGCCCGAAGCCGATGGCCAAGGCGTTGTAGTTGTCATAGACGAGTTCAATCGCACCCGGCAACTTCTTGCGAAGCTGCGCTAGGGCCGCACGAGCGGATGCGGCGACACGGGGATCGAATTTTGCGAGGAAGGATCCTAGCTGTTGTGCGGGGGTTGGATCTGACATGGTTGTGGGCCGCCACGAGCCGTTAGGCGCCAACCTCATATTCGCTCTGGACGAGGCCGCTGGCGTACTGGCGCGTCGTAATATGCTTGAGAGGAATGTCGCGCCCCAGGGCACCGAAGAGCGAAATTCCCGCGCCGATCAGCACGGGGACACGTGTCACGATCAGACGTTGAATGAGGCCAGCGCGTAGAAATCCCTGGATGGTGATGCCGCCGTCGACATAAACATGCTGTAAGCCTCGAGCAGCGAGCTGCGCGTGGACCTCAGCCGGGGATCCGGACAGGCGCTCCACGCGCGCGCCGGACGGCGCCGCTGCAAGCGGCCGGGTGCTGAGCACGAACACAGATTTGTCACCGTAAGGCCACGCATCAAACGCCAATACTGTTTCGTAGGTCTTGCGTCCAATGGCCAGGGCGTCGACGGTCGCCATAAACTCATCGTAGCCGTGAGGCTCGCCGCCACCCTCGGGCAGGAAATCAAGCGCGCCATCGCAGCGCGCGATGAACCCATCTAGACTCGTTCCGACAAATACGGATGCCTTCATGGAGGCTTGGGCGCAGCGATGAGGGAAACGTCCCGCGATGCGTCCGCGCCGCGTTTGATCTTGAGCCGCAATGTCTCTCCCACGGACTTCTGCATTGCCGTTTTGAGCGTATCGGCCGTGGCGCCCGCAACGCCGATTCCCTCGATCTCAACGATCATGTCGCCCGCAGAGAGACCGGCGTTGGCCGCCGGCGAAGCCGGAAAGATCTTGTCGATCTTGATGGAGCGCAACTTTGGATTGAGGATTCCGTCGGCATCAATTGTCAAGGCAAACCCAAACCAGCCCTTTTCGGCCGCTTGCAAGGCCAAGGGCGAAAATAAAAGCACCGCAGCTGCGGCCAGCAACATGAGCCGAGATCGGTGATTCATGAGATCCCTACCTATTGAACCGATTGGGAAGCCAATTGCCGCTCTCGCAGATACAGGAACAGTGGAAGGCCGCAGCTGACGCCAATTAGACAGGACGCACCTATCGGCAGCCAGAGCAGGCGCAATTTGCGGCGCGAGCCTTCACGACGGATAAAGACGATCAGCGTCACGGCCGATAGCAATACGTCCATCCCGCGTCGGTTCGTGTAGCTGAGCGATTGCCACTTCTTCATCCTTTGCTTATCGGAGTGCAGCGCTTGCGCCAGATCGTGCGGGAGTTCGACCTCTCGCGGATGGATCGTGACTTTCACAGTCTTGTGAGGCATCGATGATTTCCCGTCATTCGTCGGCGGTGGGCTCCAACCTGCGCGTTGCGATCTGCCAGGTATTGCCCCATGGGTCTTTGACCATTCCGCGGCGATCACCGTAGGGCGTATTCAGTGGGGACTCAATGGATTGCGCGCCCGCCTCGATCGCACGTTGCCAAATGACATCCGCGCTCTCCACGTACACATAGAGACACGCCGTCATGGGATCGCGTACGCCTGCATCGCTGATCATGATGATGGAGTCGCCGAGTCGCAGTTCTGCGGGGGCTTGGGGGTGATACTCGCCTGTGGCCCCAAAGACTTTTTTCACGAACTCGATAAGCTTTTCTGCGCCATGAACGATGATTCTGGGCGTCACCGTGTGCCATCCGGTGGGCTGGAAGTTAGAGGACGCCATGATCATGTCGCCTGAGGATCATCGGGGGGATGCGCTAGATTCGCATTCACGTTCGGAATCCGGTGTAGACGCCATTCTGGCTAAGAGCCACTGCATCCCAGCCAAATGCTGCTGGTCGTGGCTGCACAGGTTGTGCACGAGGCCGCGGAGGGTAACTCGCTGCCCTTCAAACATCGCTGGCCGCCTGAGCTGTTGGGGTGTCAGTTTGGCGATGAGCTCAATCGTCTTGGTTCGGGCGGCGCGAAACTGCGCAAAGACCCGTGTTGTATCGGCGGTCGAATAACAGCGTTCCTTTGCGAGCACTTCGCCGTCGATCGAAGCCAGCAGAGGATTCGATTCCTCCAGCGTGCATCGCAAGCGCGCGTGATAGCCGTCAATTTCAATGTCCTTGACGTGACAGACCTGCTCGATGGGCGTGAACGGCTCACTCGGCACGCCCTCCCATGATGCCGGGCGCCAATTCTTGTGCTCGCTGGGAACCAACGAATAATAGGCTTCGAGCCGATTGGGAAAATCTGCGAGGGCGGCGAGGGTGATGGGGTCCATGGTCTTTACGGGGTCACAATTCAGCGCTCATAGGTCCTGATTTCCAGCAGATGCTTGTTGGGGTCGTTGAAATAAAGGGTCGGAGCGATACCTCGCGCGCCTGACTCTTCTCCGGGAGACGTGTTCAGGCCAACTGAATTGAACGTTGGACCAAAGGCAATCCCGCGGGTTTTGATGCGTTTGTAGATGTCCTGAAACTCTCGCTTCGACACGGAAAAGGCGTAGTGCTCAAGACCCGGGGTACCCCAAGGTGCCAGCTGCAGCTGACAGTCGGGTCCAGCCCGGAGCACGGTGAACGGGCCATCGACCCCTTCCAACGGGAAACCCAATACCTCAGTGTAGAACGAGACGCTGGCATTCAGATCGTTGACCTTCAGAATGATGTGATCAAGCGAGGCCATCAGTCCCACCGATTGGCATTGTGGATTTCTCGTCGAGATTCAGCGCCATATAGCGCGTTCCCGCAACGGGATTATGACAATACGGGGCGATCTCCACGAATCCCATGGAGCGATAGAGTGCCTGAGCCTCGGTCATGCTCGGAAGGGTGTCGAGTAGCACCCTACTGTATCCCGCGAGTCGGGCCTCTTTTATGAGAGCTTGAGTCAGCAGACGACCGAGACCCGCGCCACGGCCCGCAGAGCGCACATAGAGACGTTTCATTTCGCAGTCTGAGCTGAGTATGGGACGTAAAGCCACCACACCCAGAACGGAACCTCCGTTTGAGGCCAGCAGCAAGCGGCCCGCGGGTCGCGCGTAGTTGCCGGGCAGCGAAGCCAACTCCTCGGCAAACCCTTGAAAGCAGAGATCCACTCCCAGGGTGGACTGGTACTCGAGGAAGAGCTCTCGCGCTTGCGCGATGTCGGTTGCGGTCTCTGCCTCGCGAATGGTGTACATCAGCGGATGCTCAGGCCCTTAAGGAATGACGCTGTGAAACAGAGTTAGTATCATCGGTATCAGTCTATGAATAATAAACTAAAGAATTTCACGTTGCGTGCCGAGGAGTTTTCCGTCTTCGGCAGCGGTCTGACACGACCTGAGTGCGTTCGAGCCGATAAGGAGGGTATTTGGGCGTCGGACGATCGTGGCGGCATCGCGCGAGTAACTCAAAATGGAGTTGCGGAACTGCGGGGCGAGGGTGTTTACGAGCCGAACGGGTACTCTCGCACCGCAGACGGCGCTTTCATCGTCGCGGGCCTGAAAGATAATAAGGTTTTTCGCATTGATCGTTCCGGTTGCGTCAGCGTGGTGCTTGATGAGTTTCAGGGCGAGCCGCTTGGAACGGTCAATACAGCATGGGCCGATCCGGAAGGTAGGATCTGGGTGTCCATGATGACGCGGCAGGAGCGCTGGTACCAGGCGCTCAACTCCAAGCCAGACGGCTACATTCTTTTGATTGAACACGGGCAAGCGCGAATCGTGGCCGATGACCTTCACTTGACGAATGAGATCAAGGTGCACCCGAATGGCGAGTATCTCTACGGAGTCGAGACTCTGGGCAAGCGGATCTTTCGATTTCCCATCGGCTCGAATGGAGATCTCGGGCAGAAGGAGATATTCGGTCCTGCGGATTTAGGCCACGGGGCCCTGCCCGACGGGTTTATTTTCGATGAAGATGGCAACGTTTGGGTGACCATCATATCGCGCAACGGCATCGTCGTTGTTAGTGAGGAGCGCGAGACTCACACGGTTTATGAAGAACCGAATCTTGAGGCCGTTGACGAAATGGTGGCGGCCATGCAGCAACAGAAGGCAACTCCTGAGCACCTGATCGCCTGCGCCGGCAAGACACTGAACCTGCCGACAAGTTTGTCATTCGGCGGCGCGGACGACCGCACCGTTTACGTCGGGAGTTTGGGCTTGCCGCATCTCGTTAGGTTTAATTCGCCGGTTGCGGGTCTGGCGTTGTACTGAGCCGCGACGGCGAAACTCGAGAATGCATTGCGAGACGGCAATCCCGCGATCTCTTGAACCGCTCAAGGAGGAGGCCGCAAGGTCACGCGCCATCCACGTTCGCTCTTCACCACGAGCAGATCCTGCACCGATTTCGAACCGTCCGAAGACATGCATTGCTGCGTCAGCTCAACCAACCCCGGCGCAATCTGTGTTTTCCCTGCAAACGAACATTTCAGATGATTGAACTCAGGAAAACCTTTTGTGCGAAGTTCATTTCGAAATGCCAGTTCTCGTCCTTCGGCTGCTTGTTTGATCATCGCGGGATCGTTCGCCAGTGTCGGATTGATCTTTTGCAGCATTTGCCGCCCCTCTTCTACGAAATCCATCGCCGCAACAGCACTATCCGCATTCTTTTGGATGTAGGCTTGCTCAAGGGCCTGCACGGCGTCCTCAGGCGTATCAAAGCCGCCGGCGATTGCCGCCGAGGCCGCTGTAAGTGTGAGCAATAACCGCATGAACGCCGAAAACACTTTCGCTCCAACCGATTGTCAGGGGCCGGCCAACGCCGGGAAGAAGATGAACAGGAAGCCTAGATAGCACAGACACCAAACTCCTACCAACACTGAGCGGAATCAAAGTGCGAGACAAACATACATGACTGTCGCGGCTAGGCTGAGCGCCGTTCTCACCGCGTGGAGCTTAGCCCAATGCTCGAGCAAACTACGGGTCTCTGCAGCAGCGAGGTCGCGACCTGGTGCGAGTAACGCCCTGTTCGTTGGCATGATGCCGATGAACGTAAAAGGAACCACGGCCCCAATCAGGAGTGCCGCAATCGCCCATCCGAACCCACCGCCGAGCAGCCACGAACCGAGCCCCGCAACGAGGCTAAGCAATGCTAGGGGTGCCTGCATCCACGTGGCACGTCGGTAACTCGGGGCCCACTGCGCGGCAGCAAACCAGGTGTCGAGCTCCATGCGGGCGGGGTGCTCCGCGACATTGATGTATAGCGCTGCGCCGGCAAACATGGCAGCGCTGATGATTGCAATGAATTTTAGGAGCGCCAGCATTCGCGTCTCATCAAGTCACGCGTTTTTCGAAGACCGTTCGGCACCGAGGCGTCCTTTAATATCCGCGTAGGCGGCACCGATCAGGTCGCCAAGCGCTGCGGCGTTGAGTTCGCGGCCAGGACTCAATTTCACGTGCCGCATGCGTTTGCCACTTCCCTGCAACAGACCAGCGGGGTCCTTGAGCATTGCGCCCTGGAAAAAGCCGACGTTGACATGACTTTTGAATCTGTTGACGTACGCGAACGGCGCGTCTTCTACACATGCGACAGGACATCCATCGTGCATCAACTCTCGGACGTCGTCACCGCAGAGTCGCGCCTGCGCAAACCATTCCTGCGCAATAGACCGTAGCTCGGCCGAGCCTCCCTCGATCAACCACATGTCGACCGCAGGATCCCGTTTTACGCCTCCCGATAACCGCAAGATCTCATTCATACCGATCAACCCGCGGAGGTCGAGCGCAATGCGATCGGTTCTAGGCCGCATGACGTCGAGGTTGAGCCAGGAGATGCGTTGTCGTTAATCCAAGAGAGTTTTCTTCAACCATCGGCTCCCTCATTGCGATCCGGTTGATTGTTTAGGAGGCGGTAGCGCGCCATCATTTTGGGGACACCGAGGAGAACAGCTCATTCAAACCATATCTCAATTTCATAGCCGTCGGGATCCCTAATGAACGCATAAGGTAGGCCGGGCCCAAACTCGCCACGCGAAGTGACAGTACCCCCGGCGCTTTCGACCGCGGCAATCGCAACATCGATATCTTCCGGCTTAATTAGACGAAATCCAAAATGGATGATCCCGCCAGATATACCAGCGCCGGAGGGCCGCTTCTCAAAAGCCAAAACGTCATACTGCCCGGGCCCCAAGACCTGTACCGTCGAGTCATTGCGAAAATATTCGCGCACCCCAAAAACCGAACGGTAAAAAGCCAATGAGCGATCAAGGTCAGCCACTGAGAGAGCGACATGGCTTAGCCCGTGCGTCTTGACCATGTCAGTACCTTTCTAAGGATGTCCAACAATGAGAGGTTGAGCGACGCGGCGTTGCGCCGACGAAAACCGAAGCTGAATTTATCCGGATCACGATTCCCTGCCTGAGATTCCGCCCGAACCGTTACTTGATGTCGGTCCTCGTTTCTTTCCGTAACATGCAGTCACATTCGAGCCCCTTCAGGCAGCCCGATCGCGCAAGCGACGCTTCTCTGGATATATGCGTAGAATCGGGATTTTACGCACGATTGAGGCGTACACAAAATCCCGAATCTGGTCCCACGCTACCTACATGAAAAACTGCTCCAATACGATCTTCCCGTCCTTGACTTCGTAGGCACACAGCTCCTCCATTTTCACGCGTCCGCGTCCCTTCATCGTGACGTCCATGGTCAACGCAAGCGCAATGGCGTTGCCTGTTACCAGCGGCGCCGAAGTGCTGATTCCATGGATATTCTCCACCATCGACTCGAACTTGTGACCCTTCTCGATGATTGCGCGCAGCCCTTTTGTCTCCTTGGGGAAGTCTGGCGTGTCACGAGGTTCGATGCTGACCGCATCCTCGGCGAACAGCTCCTTCTGGGCAGCCTCGAACTTGCCTTGGCGACAAAGCTCAGTCAAACGGGTGGCGATTTGTTGCGTGTTCATGACGGTGCTCCTCTACAGTGGATTGACGGCAAGATTTCTGCTGATAGGTTTTTTTCTACCCTAAATCGCGACGGATTGCGATACCGCAATTTGCTGCTGCGCATCGTTGAAGTCGAGTCAGATCGCGGCGATTTAGAACTCGAGCAGCCTTCGACGAGCATGTCCTACTTCCGTGCGGCCTCGGACACTTGCTTGTGCACCCGATACATCAGAGCGAACGTCAGCAGTGTGATAGCCATCACGACATAGCCCAGCCAATCAAAATGTGCGAGCGAGCCATCCGGCCTCTGAACGATGAGCCAGCCCGCCACTGCCGACGACACCCCGCCGGCGAATTGCTGCAATGACGCGCTGACGGCATTAAAGGCACCGCGCTTGGTGGGCTCCGGAATAGCAGAGATCAGTGCTTGAGACGGGATCATCCGCGAGAAGATGCCCGCGAACAAGATCACGTTGATCACTATGACCGTGGCAAGCGGCACGTGGCCGATATGAGTCCAGATCGGCACCATAATCAGCGTCACGATGCTGCCGACGCAGAACATGGGGAACTTGCCGAAACTATCGCTGGCCTTGCCGACCAGCGGGCCCACAAAAATGGCGCTCACGCCGGTCACCAGATAAATCACCGGCAACACCGCGAAGGTCAATCCGACATTGTTCACAATATAGGCGGTGCCAAACGGCATCAGCATGTAGCCACCGGTCGGCAACAGCATGACGAGGAGGAACGCCAGGCGATAGCGTGGCTCGGTGATCGTGTTAATGAGATGCGTCAGAGCGCTGTGCTCCTGCTTGAGTGCAAGGTGCCCGACGACTGGGCGCAGGAAGAGCATGATGATGACACCCGCCGGCACTCCGACGGCAATGATTGCAAGAAAGGGGGCGTGCCAATCCCAATGGCTGGTCAGATACAGCCCGGCGGGGAGCCCGAGCACCTGGCTCGCGGCAAAGGCGGTGGAAATCACCCCCATCACCCGGCCCCGCATTTCCAGAGGAAAGAGGTCCGTGGTGATGGCGAATACGACCGAGCCAATCACCCCGCCAAACAATCCGGTAACGATGCGTGCCAGCAAAAGGAGCGGATAAGTGGTGGCTAAAGCGCACAGCAAGGTGCCGAGCATGAACCCAAAATAGAAGAACAGAAGTAGCCGTTTTCGGTCGAAGCGGTCGGCGAAGCCTGCCGCAAGAAAACCCGACACTCCCGCGCTAAAGGCGTAGGAGGAGACCGCGAGGCCAAACTGCTGCGGGCTGATTTGCAGGCTCGGCATCACGATCGCCCCGAGAGGCGAGATGATCATGAAGTCCAAAATGACGGTGAACTGCAGAAATCCCAGAATGCCGATAACGACTTTCTCGTACCGCGAGAACTTCATCTGAACGGGAGCGCTTGTTACCGGTTTATCCATGGGGTTCCTGTGTCCGGAGCAGCTTCGCCGCGCGTGAATAGGGGGGCGCCACAATCGGAGCAGAAGCTCCGAGTCGCGAGACTGCCGCTGCTGGCACGAACGCAGTGCGTCTTTGGCGTACCGGTGATCTCGACATCCGATGCCAGGACAATAAACCCGGAGGCGAAAGGAGCGCCACTGGATCGTTGGCAGTCTCGGCAGTGGCAGTTGAGCATCGCGACTGGCACGCGCGCGCACACATAGCGGATCGATCCGCATGCGCACCCGCCGGAGAATGGAGCAGTCATGTCGAATTTTCCTCCTGCCGCCTAACGATGAGGTTGCGCAGCCCACCCAAGAACCCGAAGCAGATCACTCAATCATTCAGCCGAAACGCTGCGTAACCTAGTAGCACGCCATAGCCGACAGCATAAAAAACTCCGTAGCTTTTCAAGCGCCCGGCTAGACGAGTAATTTCTTCATCCTTGAGCTTACGGTAGGTTCCCTGAATGAACCAACTAGTAAAGCGCTGATACTGGAGCGACGCTAAGACGAGAAAAAGCGCGCTCGCCCAGGATGCCGGCGGCGAACAGAACGGTGCGGTCGCGGCGGCGATAAACGAAGAGGACTACCGACGCCAACTAACGAAGCGCCCGCCCAGTGCTCCCACGATACACGACGGAACGCTAACACATGCCCATACTCCGATTGCCTCGTAAAGAACGCTTGACGACCAATTCGGCAGACGGAATTGAACAGATTGGAGCGTTACAAACGCCGCCGCAAGCATTCCAAGAATCAATCCGTCCCAAAGAAATGATCGCGGCGCGATGACGCCGGCGACAACGCCAGGAATCAGGAAGACCAACAGGGTCAAAACGGCAGCGACGGCCGGTAGGTTATCAACGAGAGACTGGCCGGCGACACGCGCAAGACTACAAGAAATCAGCACTAGCGCCGCTGCCGCCAAGGCGGAAATACTGGGCTTGGTCACCAATGCATGTCGCAGCATAGAACGCGTCCTCTAACGATGAGGTTAAGAGACGCGGGAGTGCGCCGACGCCAAACGAAGCTGATTATCCACATCATCGACCCCTCCTTGTCTCAAAGGGGATGATACTCCCGCGATCGCTCGAACCGACGGTTAGATCTGCAGCAACAACTGCATGGATTTACCCGACCTTGAGTTCTTCGCGACACAGTGGGGCTGGCAATACGTATTCACCGCATCCTCTTTTTGCACCGATCCTTGCTCCTTACGGCCCGTACGCCATCATGTCATGAGAACTCGCTGCAGCGTGCGGTGAAAGCGGCCATTGATGAGGCCGGCATTTTGCAGCCGGCGAGTTGCCACACCGTCCGCTCAGAAACGGTGTAATGCGGGTCAAAAGTCCCTGGACCAACCGATCGGAGCCATTTAGGCCGGCCCACTCCCTGCTGGCATTCCGGGCTGCCTGCTATTTCGAGATTCCCTCTCTGCCGCTATAATGTCGGCCCGATTGGGATTTTCCCCAATAGATTAGCGAGTTACCGTGTCCCAATCAGCCTCGTCAGATACGCAGTTCTTCAATTCCTTCAGCATGGTGCTCGGCATTTTAATTGCCTTTGCCATTGTTCTGTTCGCGGTGGCGCGCACCATGGGTGCCGACACGCAGGGGGCGGACGTGCTGATGGATCCGCTGCACCTGGCGGAGGTGCAGAAAAATATTGCGCCCTTCGCGCAGGTTGCCATTGCGGGTAAGGACAATTCGGCTTTGGCGGCACTGAGTGCGCCGCCCGCGGATGCCGCGCCGGCGGCGAATGTGCCGACGACGGGCGAGCAGGCATTTACGCAGGTATGTTCCGCATGCCATGCGACGGGCATTAATGGGGCGCCGAAGATCGGGGATCATGCGGCGTGGGGACCTCGTATCGCGCAGGGCAAGGAAACCCTCTACAAGGATGCGATCGCGGGCAAGGGCAATATGCCGCCCAAAGGCGGCACGAATTGGCCGGACGCGACTATCCGTATGACCGTGGACTACATGGTGTCGCTCAACAAGTAGGCCGGTCCAGCGCCCGCAGTTTCACGGCTTCCGCCACGTCGACAATTCGTATGTCGGCGGCACCACCTAAGTCGGCGCAGGTGCGCGCCACTTTGAGTACGCGATGATAAGCCCGCGCCGATAATCCAAGGCGCGTGATCGCGGTGGCGAGCAATGTTCTGGGCTCTTTCGCGAGCCCACAGAAACGGGTGACTTCCTCGGGCGACAACCGCGCATTGAGTTTCCCTTGTCGCTGCCACTGCACGCTTCTTGCCGCGGCCACCCGTCGGGCTACCGTTGCCGAGTCCTCTGCCATCGGTGCGGCTCCTGCCCGTATTGCTCCTTCTCGCGCCTCGCCCATCAGATCCTCGACGGGCAGTGGTATCAGCTCGATATGGATGTCGATGCGATCGATGAGCGGACCGGAAATGCGGTTGCGGTAACGGATTATTTGTTCCGCCGTGCAATGGCAGCGGCCACGGCGATCGCCCGCGTAACCACAGGGGCAGGGGTTCATCGCGGCGACCAGTTGGAATCTAGCAGGGAATTCGCAGGAGCGCTTCAGTCGCGCGACGACGACCATGCCGGTTTCCAGCGGCTCGCGCAATGCCTCGAGCGCGTTGCGCGGAAATTCAGGCAGTTCGTCGAGGAACAGCACGCCAAGATGCGAGAGCGACAATTCGCCGGGACGCAATGATCCGCCGCCGATCAGCGCCGCCATCGACGCCGTGTGTTGCGGGCTGCGAAACGGCCGGCGGCCCCCGAGGCTCGGTCTGCGGCCCGCGGCCGATTCCAAGCTCGCCACCTCCAGAATTTCCGGCTCCGACAGGGGCGGCAGCAATCCTGGCAATCGCTGTGCGAGCAGCGTCTTGCCGGCGCCCGGAGGACCGATCATAAGAAGCCCATGTTCGCCGGCTGCGGCGATTTCCAAGGCGCGCTTGGCGGCGTACTGGCCGCGCACCTCGGAGAGATCCGGCGCCGATTTGCCAGAACCTTGCGACAGCGCGCGGACTTGAGTTGATGTGCACGCAGGCGTTGCGTGATGCCTCGCCGGCGGCGTGGCTTTTCCTCCTAGCGCCGCGACCACTTCATATAGGTGATTCATCGTGCGAAGCTTCGCGCCATTGAGGAGGCTTGCTTCGAGCGCATTCGCCGCCGGCAAAATCATTTCACTGCCGAGCTTTGCGCCGGCGATCAGCGCCGGCAATAGCTTCGGCGTCTCGCGCAGCGCGCCGCCCAAGGACAGTTCGCCATAAAACTCTCGATGGTGGAGTGCACGCGGATCTATCTTGTCGTCTGCCGCCAAAATACCGACGGCGATCGGTAGGTCGAAGCGGCCGCCCTCCTTCGGAAGATCGGCGGGCGATAGATTGACGGTGATACGACGTTGCGGAAAATCATATCCGGCAGTGACGAGCGCCGCGCGAACGCGCTCTTTGCTCTCTCGAACCACGGCTTC